>Ga0194137_10001386_pt1 | contig 14791 bp, 14 predicted proteins | sample TARM_MetaG_T3_14_FD_134025 | JGI IMG/M metagenome (GOLD analysis project Ga0194137, IMG submission 134025) | Freshwater microbial communities from Pennsylvania, USA, analyzing microbe dynamics in response to fracking - TARM_MetaG_T3_14 (version 2) | ecosystem: Environmental > Aquatic >... | reverse complement strand
GCGCGCAGCGGTCAGGCGAAACATAAGGAGCCGCAATGCCCTGTCGTAGCTTTTCCTATCAGTCCCCCGAGGATGCAGCGCCCATACGCGCCATGCTCTCAGGTCGGGATGATCCCAACAACTCCGTAGAACCAGTGGTGCAGGATATTCTCGCCACTGTTCAGAAAGACGGGGACGCGGCCCTCATTGCCTATACACAGAAGTTCGACTGCCCATCTTTCACATCTGCGATGCTGCGCGTACCTGCCACAGTGCTCCAAAACGCTTCGCAACAGGTTCCTGCCGAAGACCTTGCCATAATCCTGGAAGCGGCATCCAATATCCGCGCCTTCCATGAACGCCAGAAGCAAAATTCCTGGTTCACCACGGCTGAAGACGGCACAGTGCTCGGTCAGATGGTGCGACCGGTTGACCGCGTCGGCCTGTATGTTCCCGGCGGACAGGGCGGCAATACACCGCTCATCTCCAGCATGCTCATGAACGCGATTCCCGCCCAGGTGGCCGGAGTACCCTCCATAGCCGTTGTCTCTCCCCCGCGCGAGGACGGCACGCCCAATCCCTACATCCTTGCCGCAGCCCATGCGCTCGGCATTGACGAGGTATACGCCTGTGGCAGCGCATGGGCCATTGCCGCCCTTGCATACGGCACCGAAAGCATCGCCCCGGTGGATGTCATTGCCGGCCCCGGCAATATCTTTGTTGCCACGGCCAAGCGTATGCTCATCGGCAAGGTGGGCATAGACATGATCGCCGGACCGAGTGAAATCCTCATTCTGGCTGACAGCACTGCCCGACCGGATCAGGTGGCCGCAGATATGTTATCACAGGCGGAACACGACACGCTGGCATCCTCAGTTCTCATTACCGACTCGGCAGCTCTGGCCGACGCCGTGAAGGCCGAACTTGTCATACAGACGAAGGCCCTGCCGCGATGCGATATCGCGCGCAAAGCCCTTGCCGACTGGGGCGCCATTGTCGTTACAGACACCATGGAACAGGCAGTGGAGCTGTCCAACAGCATTGCACCGGAACACCTTGAAGTGATTGTTGCAGACCCGTGGACCATGCTGCCCAAACTGCGCAATGCCGGTGCCATATTCCTTGGTGCCAACTCTCCCGAACCGGTGGGGGACTACTTTGCCGGCCCCAACCATGTGCTCCCCACTAACGGAACAGCGCGTTTTTCATCCGCCCTTTCCGTGGAAACGTTTACCAAAAAATCAAGCATCATTGCGGCGTCAGCCGCCTTCACACAGGCCAATGCGGCTAAGATAGCCCGCCTTGCCCGTCTTGAAGGACTTGAAGCGCACGCACGCTCTGCGGAATCCCGCACACGATAAATCTTTTCAGGAGAAGACCATGAACGTTGTCACCAAGACCAACATCACTGAGTATCCGCTTGTTTCCCGCGGCAAGGTTCGCGACATCTACGAAATCGACAAGGACACCCTGCTGCTGGTCACCACGGACCGCATGTCCGCCTTTGACGTGATCATGAACGAACCCATTCCCTACAAGGGCGTGGTGCTCAACCAGATCACCCTGTTCTGGATGGACATGTTCAAGGACATCCTGCCCAACCACCTCATCGCTTCCGAGGTGAAGGATTTCCCCGAACCGCTGCACAAATACGCTGCCGATCTCGAAGGCCGTTCCGTGCTGGTGCGCAAGGCAAAGCCCCTGCCCATCGAATGCATCGTGCGCGGCCACATCACCGGCTCCGGCTGGAAGGATTACCTCAAGACCGGCTCCGTCTGCGGCCATGCTCTGCCTGCCGGACTGAAGGAATCCGAAAAGCTGGCAACCCCGCTCTTCACGCCTTCCACCAAGGCAGAACTCGGCGAACACGATGAGAATATCACCGTTGAGCAGGCCATAGGCATGATCGGCGAAGAGCTTGCCCGCAAGGTAGAGGCCGTATCCATCGCCATTTTCAGCCAGGGCCGCGAGTTTGCGGAAAGCAAGGGCATCATCATTGCCGACACCAAGTTCGAATTCGGCATGCTCGACGGCGAACTCATCCTCATAGACGAAGTGCTTACCCCCGATTCTTCCCGTTTCTGGCCCATGGCCGGTTACACCCCCGGCAAGGGACAGCCCAGCTTTGACAAGCAGTACCTGCGGGACTGGCTCTCTGCCCAGCCCTGGGACAAGACGCCTCCCCCGCCCGCGTTGCCGGAAAACGTGATTGCGGAAACCAAAAAGAAATATGAGGAAGCATATTCCATTTTGACGGGCAAGGCGCTTCCCTGTTAGTATTACTCTTGGACCTACAATAAACGTCTCATGCGCGCCACAAGGCAGCGCGGATACCATAAACATGAATGGAGAAATACATGCTGCTTGAAGGGAAAAGAGCCCTCATTTTCGGTGTGGCCAACAACAAGAGCATTGCATACGGCATAGCCAAGGAATTCAAGGCCCAGGGTGCGCGCCTTGCCTTCAACTATCTTGGTGACGCGCTGCACAAGCGTGTTGAACCCATATCCGAAGAACTGGGCGGAGACTTCATCTTCCAGTGTGACGTGACCAGCGACGAAGAAATCGCCGCCGGTGTAGAATACGTCAAAAAGGAATGGGGCGGCGTGGACATCCTCGTCCACTCCATCGGCTTTGCAAACCGCGAAGATCTGCAGGGTCGCTTCATTGAAACCTCCCGCGACGGATTCAAGCTTGCACTCGACATTTCTGCCTATTCCCTCACCGCACTGGCAAAAGCCTACGAAGACCTGCTGACAGAGAACGCATCCGTGCTTACTCTTTCTTACTACGGTGCGGAAAAGGTCATTACCAACTATAACGTCATGGGTGTAGCCAAGGCGGCTCTTGAAGCCAGTGTGCGCTATCTGGCTGTTGATCTGGGTGCCAAGGGCGTCCGTATCAACGGCATCAGCGCCGGTCCCATCAAGACCCTTGCAGCATCCGGCATTTCCGGGTTCCGCAGCATCCTCAACTACATTGAGGAACAGGCTCCCCTGCGGCGGAACGTCACCATCGAAGATGTGGGCCGCAGTGCCGTGTATCTCGCCTCGGATCTTTCTTCCGGCGTTACCGGCGAAATCCACCATGTGGACAGCGGCTACAATGTGATGGGAATCGGACTTTAGGCGAGCCTGAAGGAGAGACCCCCAATGTGGGATTTCATCATCCCCCTCGTGGGATTCGTGATTCTGGCCTTCATCACCATTAAGGTGATGCCCAAGGACTATGTTCCCAAAGGCGGTTGAATTCCGCACATCGACGGACGAAAAACTTCGTCCGGATGTGCCTGCGGTGCAGGCCTGCGGAAACAGAAAGGGTGCAACAAGTAGCACACGGGCGGCACATACGTGCCGCCCGCTTTTTTTGCTTGCCAACCCATCGCCCTTTTGCTAGTTACTCCCTTCCTGATGCGGTGAGGTGTCCGAGTCCGGTCGAAGGAGCACGATTGGAAATCGTGTGTACCTTAACAGGGTACCGAGAGTTCGAATCTCTCCCTCACCGCCATCAAATTTTTCCCTTCTGCCATGCAGAAAGGGAGTCGGGCGGCGAATGCGCTGCCAACCCGGTCAGGTCTGAAAAGAAGCAGCCGCAACAGTTGCTTTCGGGTGCCCGACTCCCAGAAGGCGCAATCTTCGGATTGTGCCTTCTTTTTTTGCCCAATTTGCGGTTTTCCGCACTTTTCGCTTGCCAAGGCTACAGCCCTTTGCTAGCTATCACTCCGCGTTGGTGAGGTGTCCGAGTCCGGTCGAAGGAGCACGATTGGAAATCGTGTGTACCTTAACAGGGTACCGAGAGTTCGAATCTCTCCCTCACCGCCACCGAAAGTAAAAGCGGCGCAATCGTACGATTGCGCCGCTTCTTTTTTTGCATACTCTGGAACAGGCTACCATTCGGGCTCTTTTTCTTCATCCAGCCTGCAGACAACCCAGTTGGTGAATCTCTTCACGGGGCTGAACACGGCTGCAACGAGCAATCCCACCACAAAGCCGCCAAAGGCGGCACCGCCTGCGGGAATCACTCCCAGCTTGTTGAAGGCGGCACCAGTCAGCACGGCGACACCAATGCCAAGGGCCAGATGCCATGCAGCGCGCAGTCCGGTCTCGGCTCCGTCGCGCAGCACGATGAGCAGCCTGACATACAGCCCGACGGCCAGAACGAAGGATGCAAGCCCCACCACTCCGGCATACGGTCCGGCATACAGGAAGCAGAGCAGCAACGCGCCCGCCACCGTGGACAGCCAGATGCCGACCTGAATGTTCATGCCGGTTTCACGGTCAAGGCAGCGCAGAATGAGTGCGAGCAACAGTCCGGAACTCACCAGACACCCCAGTATTACCGCCCATTTTCCCGGAAGGTGAAACGCCATGTTGGCCATGGCGAATGCCAGCAGCCCCATGAAAGCGCAGCCGGGCATGAAGGTGCCGTTTTCCCTGCGAAACTCGGTAAACCCGTCCAGCATGACGGCACAGATACATCCGAGCAGCCCCCCGAGACCTATCATGACAAAGGGGACACCGCCGAATATCAAAGCCGCAGCCAGCAACAGGGCACACACGCCCCATTTAAGCCAGAAAGCGCCACCCAGCGCCACCACAGCGCAAAGCGTATCCTGCTTCCAGGCCTTGATTCTGTTCCGTATCTTCATATCAACTCCTGTCTTCCTCTCTTGCCTGCAACTATGCACGCCGGGCAGAGGTAGCACATAACGCCCTGAGATGAAAGTGTACCGCGCCGCCGAAGGCTGCGGCCGGCCGACAACAAAAGCCCCCGACGCATACGCCGGGGGCTTTTTGAAAATTCAGAGTGCCTACAGGCAGGCTTCCGAAAGAAGCTTCTCAAGAAGCTGCTGGTCAATCTCCATGCCATTGGCGAAACGGATGCCGAAAACACCATCCCGTATCCAGGCCACCTGCGCTTTCGCCTCGGTGATGACCCCTTCCAGTTGAAGCGGGGGGTCGATTATGACAATCTCATCCCCAACGGCCACGCCGACAGAAAGTTCGCCTGGAGGCAGAGCCACCTGCGCCCCCTGCAGACTCACGTCGCGCAGCAGGCAATAGAGCTCAAGGCCGTCCTTGAGCAGCAAGGTGGCAAAAATCGGACAATCAAGCGGAACACGCGGCTCTCTACGTCGCTCTGCCATACACTCTCCTAAAGACTACCCTTTGCCCGAAGCATCAAGATACCGCAAAAAGCGCCGTGCCATCTCCAGTTCGGGATTGATCTCCAAAGCCCTGAACAGCTGGTTCCGGGCTTCATCCAGTTGCCCCATCTCGAAATAGACTCTCGCAAGGTTGAACATGATGTGGTCGTTGTATCCGTCAATTTCCAGCGCCTTGGAATAATAGCTCACGGCCTTGTCGAACATGCGCTGCTTGCGCAGATCAATGGCCGCCCCCGTGAGAACGCGCTGATATTCGAGAACAACGTTGCCCGTCTGCCGCATGGCATCAAGCATGGCCCGCACGGAAAAAAGATCGGTATCGGAAAGCGCCACATCAGGGCGGGAGTGAAGAAACCCCATCAGCCCCCTGAGCAGCATGCTCTCCTCGCGTGACAGCGAAGGTACCTCCTTTGCCGCCGTTGCTCCGTTCACCTTGTCCCTCAGCGAATTGACCACACTGCGCATATGCTCGTCATATTTATCCGGCACAAGCACATAGTCGGAGAGAAAAACATCCCTGTCGATCGTCTGCACGAAACCGGAAGGCAGGTTGGCATCATTGAGCGGCTGGCAGGCGATTTCCCCCCCGGGAACCTGTGCCACAAACCATGATATGCGCAACTCTTGCGTCTGACGGGTAGTTCCCGTTCCGACATCATCAGCCTTTCGGGTTTCATATATTCCCAAAACTATCGGGATCATCTACACCCCTTGTCTGCCCATAGGTTTCACAGTGGCAACGCTATGGCCCCCCCACTGCTATCTTTTTTATCTAAACCTGCAAATACGGGGCTTGTCAAATTCTTAGGGTCTTTCCCGCTTCCTTTCCAACATATCCTTGGCGGAAATGGAAGAATGTGAAATAGTAATAGTAAGAAGCGGGGACTGTCGCCCGCATTTCACAGACGAATCGCAGCATGTATACGAGAAGCAGCATGAGCCAGCAGATTTCGCCCTTTCGCAGCAGTCAGGAGTTGGAGGCAACATTCGCTCTGGTACAGCAGCGCATAGCAACCAAGCTTCACGACTACAAAACTTACGACTTCAGCACGAAACAAACCTGCGCCTTCAATGTATTCTTTGATCTCGCGCAGGAATTCGAATCGCTTGAAGACCTGCTCACGCTGGCCGTGCTCATCATCCATTCCATGTTCCGCATCCATGCGGAAATATACGTCCTGAACGATCACTCCGTTCTGCTGCGCTACGGCTGCTCAACAGGTGCCACATGCCTTATTCCCCTCATGGATACGGAAGGGCTTTCCCTCACTGACGGCCCGTTCTGGCAGGAACAACGCTACTGCATTCCCATCCGCGGCAAAAAAGTCGACCGCGACCTGCTGCCAATCACTCCTGTGGGCGAAACACTGGGGCTGCTGGTACTGCATCCGGAACCGGGCATGACAGACAAGCAGAAGTTATTCTTCGAAAAATTCGCAAACCGGGTGGGCTATCAGCTGCACAACCGCATGCTCGCCTTCAAGCATCGCGAGCATCTGGAATTCATCAAGAACCTCGTGCACGACATAGGCCACAACGTCATCGTGCCGAACATGTACTTCAAGTTGCTGTTCCGGCAGCTGGACGGCAAAATGAAGGCGATGCGTCACGCCATATCCGACCTCATGGAAACCTCCATAAGCTCCCCTACGGTTGCCCAGCTTGATTATATCCAGCACCGCATGGACGAACAGTACAACGAAGTTTTCCGCCACTTTCAACAGACCAGCCTGTTTCTTGAAACCCTGCTCAGGCAAAGCCATTTCGAGAAGGGGCGCTACGTGCTGCACAAGACAGTGGTCAATCTCCACAAGCGGATACTCGACCCGCAGCTCGAGCGCTTCAAAAGCCGGTTTGATGAAAAAGACATCAAGGTCGTTCCCTATTGCGAAGGCAGCGGCAGCTTTGACGAAAATATTCTTGTGACGGCCGATGTGGGACTCATCAGTCAGGTACTGGCGAACCTCTTTTCCAATGCTGTCAAATATACCCGTCCGGTTCCGCCAGAGCTTGCGGACAAACAGGGCAAGCCTGGAGAGAAGCTCTTGTGCTACGGCGTAGCGCTGCTTCCGGACCACTTTGGAAAGGGAAAAAGCGGAGCCAGGGTTAATGTGATCACATCCGGCCCGTATATCAACGAGGAAGACGCTCCACAGCTGTTCAAAGCGGATTTCCGCGGTCGTGATGTGGGGGGCGAATACGGCACAGGCCACGGCCTGTTCTTTGCCAAGGAAATTTCGCGTCTGCACGGGGGCGAAGCCGGATACGAGGCGCACCCCATGGGCAATTGCTTTTATTTCACCCTGCCTTGCGAAGATTCTGTGACAAAATAATCAATTTTTCTTCATATCGTGATCGAATCATCACCAAATTACACTCTTGTAAAATAAATCGCGCAAAACACCTTACAAGCCTTCTTTTTCCAGCCATATTGCCTCCCCCATACCTCCTTTTCCCGGTCCGGATATTTTTTCTGCTTTTTTTATGCAATTTTTCTGCACTGCTAGTTCAATACCATCAGCACACTGTGCTAATTCGCACCCAAAACGCAGCAGACAATATTGTAAATTCGCCAGTTTTTCGTTGCCGCACCACTGGCTTTTTTGTTAGCACCCAGATGCGGGATTGAGGCATCCCGCACCCGTTTTTTCTTTTACTGGGAGAGATACGTGATCCGTTTTGAACAGGTGAACAAGTGGTATGGCAGCGACCACCACGTGCTTAAGGATATCAATCTGGAGATAGCACAGGGGGAGGTTGTGGTCATCTGCGGCCCCTCCGGTTCCGGCAAGAGCACGCTTATCCGCTGCATCAACAGGCTGGAGCCCATCCAGAAGGGCCGCATAATCGTAGACGGCATGGATCTGCATGATCCCCGTCTCAATCTCACCAGCCTTCGCGCCGAAATCGGCTTTGTTTTCCAGCAATTCAATCTCTATCCGCACATGACTGTGCTGGAAAATATCACCCTTGCCCCCACCATGGTGCGCAACACTCCGCGTGCCGAGGCAGAGCGCCTTGCCATGGAACTGCTCGAAAAGGTGAACATTCCCGACAAGGCAAAAGCCTATCCCAGCCAGCTCTCGGGCGGCCAGCAGCAGCGCGTGGCCATTGCACGCGGCCTTGCCATGAAGCCCAAGATCATGCTCTTCGACGAGCCCACATCCGCGCTCGACCCCGAAATGATCAATGAAGTGCTCGATGTCATGAAAACCCTTGCCCGCGAGGGCATGACCATGGCCTGCGTCACCCACGAAATGGGCTTTGCCCGCGAAGTGGCCGACAGGGTTATCTTCATGGATTTCGGTGAACTGATCGAAGAGAACACTCCGGAGGAGTTCTTCAACAATCCCAAGCAGGATCGTACCAAGGACTTCCTCAGCAAGATTCTTTCGCACTAGCATGGTTGCATGACTCCGGTTCTGCACCGGGGTTGACGAATGTTGAGGCGCGATCCGGTTCTGCCGGAACGCAGAGAAACTGAAAACACTGGGAGTAGAACATGCGTATTGGGAAGATTATTGCCATGGCTCTGGCCGTCACCATGATGGCCTCCACCGCCTTTGCCGGTGCTACTTACGACAAGATCATGAAGGACAAGAAGGTCCGCATCGGCATCATGACCGACTCCATCCCCGGCGCCTTCTTCAATGACAAGGGCGAATGGACCGGCTTCGATTACGACATTTCCACCGAACTGGCCAAGCGCATGGGCGTTGAACTGGAGCGCGTAAAGGTCAACAACAAGACCCGTATCGCCTTCATCCAGCAGGGCCGCATCGACGTTTCCGTTGCCAACATGACCCACACCCGTGAGCGCGACAAGTCCATCGACTTCTCCATCACCTACTTCTTCGACGGTCAGAAGGTTCTTGCCAAGAAGGGCACCTTTGCTTCCCTTGCGGACATGAAGGACAAGAAGATCGCCACCATGCAGGGCACCACCTCTGAAATCAACCTCAAGAACGCCCTCAAGGCTCTCGGCGTTGCCAACCCCGATGCCAACATCATTTCCTTCCAGAAGGAATCCGAATGCTTCCAGGCTCTGGAAATGGGCCGCGTAGCAGGCTGGACCACCGACGCCACCATCCTTCTCGGCTATGCTGCCAAGAAGCCCGGCGCATTTGAACTCGTAGGCGACTTCCTCTCCGACGAACCCTACGGCATGGGCATGCCCCAGGACGATTCCGCCCTGCGCGACGCTGTGAACGCAGCCCTGCAGGACATGTGGCGCGACGGCACCTACATGAACATCTACAACAAGTGGTACGGCCCCGAGACCCCCTACGCCATGCCCATGACCAACCAGATCGAACTGTGGCCCTAAGCCGCAACGATTATTGAGATTATGCGTGCGCCCGGTTCAGCCGGGCGTACGCTTGTCTGCCCGCCTTCGCGCGGACGGCAGCCGCCGCACCTCAACAAAATGGTTTATCGTTCATGATACGTTTCTGGCTGGAAAAGGTTTGGGTTCAGAATACCGTGCTGTTCGCCCTTGCGGCGATCATGACCTATTATTGGGGCTGGGTGTTCGACTTCGGCTACACGTTCGAATGGTCCATGCTCTACACGGTTAACGAGACCTATCAGGTCAATCTCGGTATAGAGATCCTCAAGGGCCTGTGGGTGACGGTGAAGCTCACCGCCATCAGCTCCATCATCGGTCTCGGCCTCGGCACGGTTCTCGGCCTTTCGCGCCTTTCGGATTTCAAGCCGCTGCGCTATACCGCGACCTGCGTCATCGAATTTTTCCGCAACACCCCGCTGCTGGTCGTTCTCTTTTTCTTCTACTTCGCCTTTCCCCGCGCCCTGCCCGATGCAGCGCGCGAGTGGATATTCTCCTTCCAGTTCGAATTCTTGACGGCGGCGGTTGCGGTCGGCATGTACACCAGCGCGTTCATGGCAGAAGTTATCCGCGCAGGCTTGCAGTCCATTCCCAAGGGCATTCTCGAAGCGGCATATTCTTCGGGCCTCACCTATGTTCAGGTGCTTCGCAAGATCATTCTGCCCCTCGCCTTCCGCGAGATCATTCCGCCGCTGGGCAGCGAATTTCTGAACAACATGAAAAACACCTCGCTGGCCATGTTCGTCGGCGTGGCCGACATGACATGGCAGGCACAGCAGGCAGAAGCCCTCACCTTCAAAGGGTTTGAGGCCACCACCGCAGCGTCCGTCATGTATCTTGCCTTCTCGCTGATCATCTCTTTTCTTCTCAACGGGGTGAACGGCAAACTGCGCACCGTGGGCAATACCAACCGCTCGCTGCCCGTCCTGTTTGTTTCCGCCTTTTCCTGGCCCTTCTCCACGCTCAGCCGCATCCTGTTCAATCCGGTCGGACGCTTCCTGAGAGCACGCCGCCGCCAGCGTGCGGCAGCCACCTATGTTTCAGCGCGGCAGGCCGCCCTGCGCATGGCGATGCGCCGCTTCAGTCAGGCAGCTATTCTTGCAGGCAAGGCAGCCTTTCTCCTGCTGCTGGGCAGTTGCCTCTATGTCACCATAAAAGGCCTCATCACCTTTGACTGGGCCGCCATTGCACGCGAATTCGGCAACCTGATCGTCTGGCAGTTCCCGCACGAAGAGGCAGACCCATTCCTCGGCATGGGCGGGTTCACCCTGTCCTTCATCATTGCCGTGGTGGCCATTGCCGCCAGCTTTGCCATCGGCCTGCTGGTCGGTCTCGGACGCTGTTCCAACAACCGCGTTTTCCGCATTCCCAGCCTGCTCTATATCGAACTCATCCGCGGCAACCCGCTGATCATTGTCATCTACTGGGTCTATTTCCTCATTCCCGTGCTGTTCAACACCTTCTTCAACACGGTGTGGTCGGCATCCATTGCACTGACGCTGTTCACGGCGGCATACCTTGCCGAAATCGTCCGCGGCGGCATTCAGAACATTCCGCCCGGTCAGGTAGAAGCTGCCACGGCCTCCGGCCTCTCTTACTGGCAGACCATGCGCAAGATCATCCTGCCGCAGGCACTGAAACAGATGATTCCGCCCATTGTGGGCCTGTTCATTGCCATATTCAAGGACACCTCGCTGGTCTCCATCCTCGGCGTCATGGAGCTTACCTCCGTCGCCAAAGCCGTCGATAACCGTCTGATGGTCGCCTCCATGGAAATATGGACCACCACGGCCCTGCTTTACTTCATCCCGTGTTTCCTGATGTCCAAATACGCCGCATCGCTGGAACGCAGACTGAGCCCGGAAAAGGTGAACCTCAAGATGTAGCTCCCGTGCAGATAATAACCCCAAAGCCCCGGCAAGACCTTTGCCGGGGCTTTCTTTTTTTCTTCCGCGAACATATATTAAGGAAGATACCTAACTCTGCCCGCGGAGGAACACGGCCTTCATGAAAACCAAAACGATCCTCGCTCTGCTTGCAACGTCCGGCATTTTTCTGCTGATCATGCTGGTATTGGATCTCGCCGCCGCCAAGGAAAAGCTGATAGTGGTATGTGACATCTGGCCCCCCTATCAGATTGAAAAACAAGGCGCCCCTGTAGGCGGCTTTGCGACAGAGGTGGTGGAACACGTAATGGACAGCATGCAGGCAAAGTACGAACCCGTGCAGGCCTATCCCTGGAAACGGGCCATGGAACTCTTCCAGCACGGCAAGGCAGACGCTCTGTTCTCTGCCAACTACACCAAGGAACGGGAGATGTACGCCTACTACCCTTCGGTGCCGCTGGTTGAATCACCGTGGGTCATATGGACACGGGAAGGCACCATATCCTCGCTGGCAGATCTCAAGGGCAAACGGATAGGCGTGGTAACAGGGTACAGCTATACACAGGAGTTCTGGGAATTCATTCTGGTCTACTGTACGGGGGAGGAAGTGTATTCGGACGAACTAAACTTCCGCAAACTGAAAATCGGCAGGCTGGATGCATTGGTCGCCGAACTCGGCAACGGGCTCTACATCCGCCAGAAAGTGGGAGCCTACAATGTTTTGCCCAACGAAAATGTGGTCATCAAGTCCGACGGGCTCTACATCATGTTCAACCGGACCACGGTTAAAAAAGACTTTGTGGACCGTTTTTCTGAAGAGCTGGCCCGTTTCAGGCAAAGCAAGCAATACCGGGACATGCAGGACGACTATTTCCACATAGCTCCGGCAGCCAAACGGCAACCAAAGTAAACCGGCAGCCAGCCCGCACAGAGTACCCCACAGGATTCCCTGAACAGATGCGCGAGCCGGACAACATACCCTGACAACATAGCCGACCAGCTTGGCTATAACAGGCAGAACAGCTCAGACAGATAACAGAATACGAAAACGGCTTCGCACTTCCGACTGCAGAAAGACATGCCAACAACGCGCTGCGCAAAGGAGGTTCGCCATGTCTGCCGAAGTACGAGAACTGGTAAGAACCTATCTCCCTGAATTCCCCATACAATATTGCAAGAGTCTGGTAACGGACACCACCCAGTTCATGTCCATTGACTACGGACACGTCATAGAACTCGGCGATGTTCATTACATGGTCTACAAAAACGAGGCGGAACGTCGCTTCGGACTTGAAGACCCCAAATACTGGGTCAAGCGCTGCCATGAACTTGAAACGGGCAAACGCAAGATTCTCAAGCTCGAATTCTTCGAGACCTTTCCTGTTCAGGTGGGCAAATTCAGTGTGGAATGTTACCGCAGCCCGGACAAGGAATCGCGCATTCTCGACATCGTGCGGGGTGATTCCCGCTTCATGCAGGGCATAACCATAAAGGATGCGGCAGGACGCAACGTGCGCGTGCTGGAGATAGTCAACGGCAGGCGGCTGGACCTGACCGTGGACCGCATCGATGTCGAGCATGACGTCTACTTCCGCGAGCATCTGCCCGGCCTGCTGCGCAGGTATCTCGAAGCAGTACGAGCCATAGGCATGCTGCACCGCCACGGAGAACGGCATGGAGACATCCGCCGCGACCATCTGTATGTGGAGCACGGAACCGGCAACCTGTGCTGGATAGACTTCGACTACACCTTCCATTCCTACGAGCATCCCTTCGGGCTGGACCTGTTCGGCCTCGGCAACATTCTGGTCTTTCTTGTCGGCAAGGCGAACATCACGGTGCAGTCTCTTGAAGGAATGGGACTTGCGGAACGGCTGGAAGGCAGGCTCTCATCCGACGATCTTTCCATCGTCATTCCCAACCGCATCGTGAACCTGCGAAAGATATACCCCTATGTGCCGGAAGCGCTGAACAGGGTGCTCATGCATTTTTCCAACAGCGCCGAGGTGTTCTATACCACCACGGACGAGTTGCTCGCAGACCTTGAGCCATGTGTGGAAGCGCTGGAAAGTGAATACGGTCGCAAGCCGGAATAAGGGACGTGAAACACGGGAGAACACCATGAACAACAAGCGTATTCTCATAGCGTTCGATTCGTCGGAACACGCCTTCAGAGCGGTTTCATACACCGGTGAGATGGTCGCAGACATGCCGGATGTGCATATTACCCTATTGCTGGTCGAGCGCCTGCCTGACAGGGATTTCTTTCCCGACGAGGAACAGTGGCGGGCCGAATGCGGCGAGCGCGTGCGTACCCGCAAGGAAGCCCTTGCGCAGGCACGCGCCATTCTTGAAACGGCGGGAGTAAAGCCGGAGGCCATCACCGTCAATTACATGGTGAGCTGCAAGTCGCCCTTTGAAGAAGCCCTTGTGTGCAGCACCGGCGAAAGCGTGGTGGAGGATATTCTGCGCACCCAGCGCGAAGGCGACTACGGCACCGTGGTTGTTGGCAGACGGGGTGTTTCCAAGACGGAAGCATTCATGTTCGGCAGCGTTTCCAACAGGATCGTGCAGGAGACACACACCTGCACCGTATGGATTGTGAGCTAGCGGGGGGCAAAGCGCCCTTGCGCGGCTTCCGTCACCAGCCGGATATTCCCCGGCAGCAGGCGTTCAAGGCTGAACCGCTCAAGGATCGTTTTGCGCGCCTGCCTGCGCATGGGCAGCATTGCGGCGGGCTCCGCAAGGGCCTTGCATACGGCTGCGGCCACGGCGTCGGCTGAAAAGAAATCCACCAGCAGACCGTTGCGCTCATGCTCCACCACTTCTTCAACCGGCGCAGTGGCAGAGGCTATGAGCGGCACCCCGCAGCTCATGGCTTCCAGCATGGACCATGAAAGCACAAAGGGCCGCGTCAGATACACATGCGCCAGCGAGTGCTGCAGGACAAGCCGGTACTGGCCGTATGGCAGCGGACCGGTAAAATGCACCCTGTCCATGCCCGCTGTTCCTTTGAGTTTTTCCAGCATCAGGCTTTTCCAGCTTCCACCCTGCGCCGGAGGCTTGCCGTAACAGACCCTGTCTTCACCCACCACAAGCACATGCGCGTTCGGCCGTTCCGCAAGGATGCGCGGCAAGGCCTCCATGAACTGCGGAAAACCGCGATACGGTTCCATGCCCCGTGTGGCGTAAGTGACTATTTCGCGCACGCCGGTCAGGTCCAGCCCCGGAAGCACGAGTCCCTTTTCCAGCTCTGCGGCGGGCAGTGGCGCAAAGAATCCCGTGTCCACCCCGTCGTGACGCACGGCCAGCTTGTCATGGTAGCGGACCGGAAACTGCGATGCCTGCCAGCGTGTGGGCAGCTGCCCTATGCAACAGGCTTCCAGATCGTTGAGAATGACGGCATTGCGGGTT
>Ga0194137_10001385_pt1 | contig 14805 bp, 13 predicted proteins | sample TARM_MetaG_T3_14_FD_134025 | JGI IMG/M metagenome (GOLD analysis project Ga0194137, IMG submission 134025) | Freshwater microbial communities from Pennsylvania, USA, analyzing microbe dynamics in response to fracking - TARM_MetaG_T3_14 (version 2) | ecosystem: Environmental > Aquatic >... | reverse complement strand
CCCGGTGCCGGCTCCTCTGATCAAGCTGGCTCTCGGGGAGCAGTCGGCGCTGCTTCTCGAAGGACAGCGCGTCATTCCCGCCAAAGCTCTCGAAGCCGGATTCTCGTTCCGATATCCGACGCTAGAAGCCGCTATGGAAGAACTCCTTTAACGAGGAGCTGCATATTCATAGGAATAACCATTGACCCCCGCAAGCTGGAGAACATCCCCGTTCTCCAGCTTGTAGCTTTTATAGGGGACCATCGGCCTTCCGTTGAGAAGTGATCCGTTGCGGGAGCCGAGATCCTTGGCCAAGCATCCGGATGGACCTGCCTCCAGCTCTAAATGAATTCTTGAGACCCCGTGAGAGCGATCCACTACGGCTACTCTTCCTTCCGCACGCCCGATCTGATTCCGCGACTCGCTGAGCTCAAGCATTTCGGAGCTTCCATCCTTGGACCGGAGCAGCATATGAGGAAATGAATTGCCCTTCTTCGCAACCGTTCCGCCGCTGGCGCCCAGCCATACGGTTTTGTCCGCAGGCGGCGCATCGGGCAAAACTTCATCAAGGGGATGGCTTGTCCCATCGCCGCCATGAACCCCATCGGAAGAAAACCTCGCTTGGATGTCATGTCCAGGGGAAAGCGATTCCAGCCTGCTGCCGACAGCCTGCTCGCGAAATTTTGGCTTGGATGAAATTTCGAATGGCTTGATTGTAATGTCTAATGGCTCGCCGGATGGCTTGTCGGATGGCTTGTCGGATGGGTTGTTGGACGGCCTGTTGAACGGGGTGTCGGATGGCTCTTTGAGTGAATTATGGGAATGAATCTCGGATAATGATGGCATCCAGCGCCGGCCAAATCCCAGCTTCCCTGAATCCGGCACGAAAAGCAGGCCGGCTTCCGCTTCCGCTTCCGCTTCCTCCATCCGTTCCACACCTATGCCTCCGCCCCTGCCCCAGAGCCAGATAAGAACGCCAGCAGCGACAGCAGCCGCTCCGCAGCAAAGGAAGAGAGAACGATTGCCGGGATCCGGCATGTAAATAATCTTCCAGGGCAAAGCTGCAGCTGCGACAACAGCGAGAGTGACGATTCCTTTATTCGGTTTGCTTTGTCCTTTGAACCGCGACGAATCCGCTTTTGACAAGCTGGAGGCTTCATCAGCCTCTGCAAAGCCTTTCCGCTTCCCTGGCCGCGCATCGGGACTGTGAACAAAAGCTGCTTCACTTCCGTCACGCTGCCCGGAAAACAAATCATTTCGGTCTGATCTTTGTCTCAGATCCGAGACCTTCTCATCCCCCCACCTCAGCGGCTCTCTTACCGCTGTGCCGCTCCATCCGGCAAAACCTTGCCGTCCTATTCGGTCGAGACTAATTGGAAAGCGCTCTTCCCCATCAGCCCCGGTGCGCAAGGAAGCCTCGCCGCTGGTTGGCACGGATGCGCAAGCTTCTTCATCAAAGGAGGCTGCATCCAGCAGCAGGGATCTGAGATCAGTCATCGGCACATTGTCATCTCCTATCGCCTGCATCAGCGCGGCGAGCCGTCCATCGGGCTGAACGGCTGCCGAGGCGCGGGCTGCCAGCGCCAGAAAGCGGATGCGCAGGGGAGGAGCCGATTGGGGGAGAGAAACGAGCGGCAGATAGACCAGTCCGATATCGTCCCAGCTGTCGCCCACGAAAATACAGCTCTCATCCAGCACCAGGTTTTCCGGCTTGAGCATATAAGGGCGGCACTCCTCGCAAATGGAAGCGACCGCCAGCATCAGGCTGTAGAATTGGGCGGCATCTCCAGCTCCTTCAGTCAGCTTGTGCTTCAGCATTTTTTTGCCGCCAAGCTTGTAGCGGAAGCGGACTTGTCCATTCCACATTTGCCATTCGACAGGAAGCAGGCCCGGCGGGATGCTGCTCTCCAGCATGGCCAGCTCAACTTCATCCAACTCTTCCCGAAGAATGCCTCCTTCCGCGGCAAGAAGCATTTCATGCTCCCGGTTCCATTCAAAATCCGCCTGAAGCGGTCCCATGCTCAAACCCTCCTTCGAATCAAGATAGCCATAATGTCATCAAGCCGGGGAGGACGGCCAGCATGAAGGGAAAGCGGACCGGCGACGTTGCCTCTCCTCCGTCGGCTGGTTCAGCTGCGGCAAGTACGGGACTCGGCAGCCCGTCTTTGCCATTGTTATCCTCCGGCGTTTGGCTTGAACGAGAATGGGGAGATTGGCCTGCCGTCCACGCTAGGACGGCGGCTTCGCCGGACAAAGCCTGCGTACCGGCCGCTGCTTTTCGAATTCTGGAGATTCTCCTCGCTATCAGGAACGCTGCCCCTCCGAGGCCCCCGTACAAAAAGGAATACAGCATCAGCTCCGTAACCGCCAGCCAGCCCAGCCATGCGCCTGCCGCGCCGAAAAGCTTGACGTCGCCGGCACCGATTCCTCCACATGCGTATAGGGCTAAGAGGGGTAGAAATCCCGCAGCCATTCCCACAGCCGCATGCAGCAAACCTTCCATCCCGGAATCGAGCGCATGCAGAAGAAAGCCGGCCGGAGCGAATGTCAGCGGCAGCCAGTTCGGAATTCTCATGCTCCGGATATCCGTGCGGAAAGCGATGCCTACCAGCAGGAAACATCCCCATAGATTCCATGCTTCCATTTGAATTTCCCCTCCTCAAATCTGCGAAGGCCGAATCAGCCAAAGCCTTTTTCACGCCTTTTTTTTCCTTTTTCAGGCCTTTTTCAGGCCTTTTTCATGCCTTTTTCATGCCTTTTTCATGCCTTTTTCATGCCTTTTCATTTCTTATTCATCCCTTTTTCTTGACTATTAATGGCATGGATGCCGAGGCGCCGTCCGAAGTCGTGACCACGACTTCCCATTGTCCGGGAGTCGTATTGCCGGATACGAGCCAGGTCCATTCCACATGTCCCGAGGCATCCGCCATCTGCGTGCCCACGTGTTTGGATACGCTGTTGCCGCTTTTGTAGCGGACTTCCAGCGTGACCTGAGCTCCGGGAGAGGCGACCGCTTCAAGAGTGGCTTTGCGTCCGGGCCTAGCCGGAATCGGATAAAGCTCTGTTATTTGGACTGTCGAGGAGGAATCGGGAACACCGGCTCCGCCTTGGGATGGAAGCGGGTCCGGTATCCATACCCTCTCGGCCGCCGTTCGATGCAGGATGATTTTTTTGCCCAAAAAAGGAACTCTGATCGGAAACTCATACTCGGCCTCCAGCTTCAGAAAGCCGCTCTCTCCCCCTTCGAGATCCGGAAGAGAGAGGCTTGCCAGCGAGATTCTCGAAGGCTCCAGCGGCGTATCCTCCGCAGCCTTGCGCAAAAAAGGCTCGAACACTGCAAGGCCGACAGGCTCAGCGGCCATATCGGCGAGCGCCTTCCAGTCTCCCTGGAGCACGGCTGAGGCAAGCTCTCCTGCCGGATCCGGCAAATATGCCGCTGCCTCGGCAGCCGCCTGCCTCCAGTCGGGAAGCTGCGGCCGCGACGGGGAATCCACCTTCCGGACCGACTCGGACGTAGACTCATAGCCCGCATCTATAGAGTCTTTCGGAGCCGATTCCGGGAGCTTGCTTCCTTCCTGCTGAAGCAGCAGCATCGCCGGTCGGATATGCGCCGCCGTCTGTCGAGCCGCCCGATCCGCGGCTGCCTGAAGCGCAGTCTCTGCTGCCGAAAATTGAACGAATGCGGCCAGCAACACCAGGAACAGCAGCAGGACGGGCATGACAAGCGCGGCTTCCAAAAGGATGGAGCCTTCATCGGCTCGCGCGGCTCCATTCGTTCGTGGAGACTTGCTCCCCCTTTCCAAGGGAATGCGAGGAGAAGCGGGCTGCCGCCAAGGAGCCGAACAACGAAATCTCCTGAAGGGTTTCAGTAGGACCAGCCTGCTCGCGTAGACCATTCATACCGTCCTCCATCTCCATGTTCAGGGCCGCCTCTGCCAAGCAGCCTCGCTGCTCCCGTCAGGAACCACAGCCGCATGGAAGCCTGCACCTCCACCGTCGCGCCTGTCGGCACGGAAGCCAGATTCGTCCCCGTGTTGAGCTCGATGATCGCTATCATCCGGCTGAGACGGGAATCTTCGGAACCATGCAGCAAATAAAACAGCCTCAAGTAATCCAAATAGGACAGCTCTGCCGGAACATATTTGGATATAGGAGCCTGGCCGGTTGCAAGAATCGCTCTCACATCCCCGATTGCTTCTCTCAATCCATAAACCGCAGCCATCGCCAGCACCAGCAGCGGATGTCCGGCTGCGCGACTCTCGATCAATCCCTCCATGGTCCGGACTGCCAGGCGGAAAGCAAACAGCTCGCCGTATGCGGCTCCAAGATTTCCAGATGGATGGCTGAAGCCATATAGGATGTATTCCATTTCCTGGTTTTCCAGCGATGTCATAGCCGTCAAAGCCGAATCTTGCCGGACTCCTTCCCCGTCTTGCCGCCGGGGTTCTCCGGCGGGTCCGCTCAAGCCCGAAATCAGGCTGTCGAGCATGCGCGGGTCCGCAGAGCTGAACCGCTGGGCTGCATACTGCGCCGTGAACAGCCGCTCCCCGCCTTGGGACAGCAAAGCCCCCATGCCGGAGAATACGCCTCCAGCCAGCTTTTGCGAGCCTTTTACGGCTTCATCGGCTCCGCCGCTGCCAAAGACTCCTTCAAACGATGATTTGTCCCCGCCGGCCTTTCCATTGCCGGCCTCGTCAGTGCCGTCTCCCTCTTCCTGCAGCCGATTGAAGTCCATGCTGGCCTTGAACAAGCTGTCTGCATGGCGGAAAGCTTCCAAGTCCTCCTCGGTTCCCTTCAATCCTTCCACTGCATTCAGCAGCTGCTCTGCTTCCCTCCAGAGTGAAGCGGCTTTCTTCTTTTCAGCTTTCCGCTCTTCTTTTCGGCTGTCCGCATTGCCGATGCTCCTGGCCTGTTCGGCCAGCATAACGCCTGGCGCGATCCATTTCTCCTCATAAGATCTCCATTGGCGGTACAGCTCTTGCTCATGAATGGACAAACGGCTTGCCCATGACACCGAACGCTCCTCCAATGCCCGACGAAGTCCGATTGCCGCAGCTTGAGCAGATGAAGAAAGGCTGCGGAAATTGTCGCGCTGCTCCAGAACGTTTTTTTCCGCTTGGGAAAACCAGTTCTCTCCAAGCAGCATATCCGATGCGCCATCCAGCACGGACACCGATCCAGGAACGGAGCCGGCGGCAGCAGAGCTGCCGGCTGGCAGCCGGTAGGATGAATTCCCGGCCCCATTGCGCCCATCCAGCACGGCTTTCATCTCAAGCTCCGCCCTCCTGGCTGCTCCAAGCTGTCCTAAAGCTTCATCCAGAACGGAATCATGGCTTCCAGCTGCATCCGCAGCCAGCTGAAGCTTCGCGGACACTGCCGCGGCTCTGCTTTCGTAGCTCGCAATTTCGGACGAATGGGAATATGGCGGCGGCAAAGGAATCGGCGTTGCGCCCGGACTGGGCGACGGAAGGCCAGCAGCCGCCTCCTGCCATGCTCGGGCTGCCGCTTCATCCAGAGAAATCCATTCCAAATAAAGAGGATATTCGGCAGATATCGAATGGAGCTCAGATGCTTCCGCTCCATTCGAGCCTCCCGTTCCGATCAAAACGCCATAGCCGCTTCGGCTTGCATGATTCGCTGCCGTTTGCTGCTGCTTCAGCAGCATGTTCTCAAGCGCTTGCTGCCTCCTGTCGAATGCCTGCTCGAGACTTCCCAGCTTATCCACGGCGGCAGCCGTTTGACCCATCGCTTCGGAGAGCGGACGGAACTTATCGATCAGCTCCAGCGTCAGATCGATAGGGGCTTTGTATTTCATCTCCTGCATGATCTGACGGCCGAAGATGCGGCGGTCTCCCAGAAAAGCCGCAGGCTGCAACGAGCTTTCGGAAACCTCCATATCAAGCCATTGCAACCGGATGGAATCGCCGGGAGCATTACGCCCCGAGCCGGTTGCGAGACCAAGCTGCACCGCTTCGGCCAGCAGCGCTCCGCCGTCGGTGCCTCCGCGGCCGAACAATCCGTATCGCTCGTAGAGCGCCTCATCGTAAGCGGATAAGACGGAGCGGACGCCGGTCTGCGCCAAGCCTTCAAGCTTGTGGCGGAAGGAAGAGATTCTCGAATAGTCATTCAATACCGCCATCAACAAAAGCAGAGCTGCCGAAGCTGCGCATGCCCAGATCGTAACAGCGCCTTGAGTGCCGTCTTCCGGCAGCCTTTTTTTGCGACAGGCTTCTTCATTCTTATTGGGCTCCTCCATAATTCTGCAGCACCTTTCCGGCCTTGTCCGGGGAGATATCCTCCGAAGTTCGGAATTTCGCCGTGTAGTATCGGACAAGATCGATCGAACGGATAAATTCGACCGGGTCGGAAGGCTGAGCCTTGGCGGCCGCGCCGATCTTCCTGCCGCCCGGTAGATCAATCGGAACAGAAGGATAAAGTCTTGTCTCGATCATGCCGTGCACGCCGCGCAAGTAACGCATCTCTCCCGTCCATGATTCGTTCAGCCTATCGCCTGCCTTGGCGAGCTTGACGGCAGGCAGATCATAAGGTACGGCGCCTCGGCGGTCCAATGGGTAGGCCGATATAGACTCCGCCGGCTGGCCCATATTCATCATGCCTCGTAGAAGTCCATCCTCCGTCAGCCTCCAATACAACCCGTCGTCTTCGCCTGCCGGCGGCAGGCCCGAAGCCGCATCGCGCCTGCTGTTGTCCCAGCGGAAAGCCGCCGCTTCGGATGCCATGACCGCTCCGGAGTAGAAGACTCCTTGCTGAAAAAGGTACAAAGCAACGATGAAATACAGAAACAAGGCGCCGAATAGCAGCGGGAAGACGGTGCTCGCCTCCAGCGTAAAGCTTCCTCCGGTGGAGCTGCAGAGCTTACGGATACGGTCATTCAAAGATCGTATTGGCCTGATCATCCGCTTTTCCCATCAGATTATTGATCAGCTCGATGATCCAGTCCTTGAACAATAGCGCGATAATAATGACGACAGCGATAATCAGAATGACCTCCAGCGTACCGAGACCGTCCTCCGACCTCCCGAATTTTTTTGCCGCCTTTTTGCAGCTGTACCATACTGCTGTGCTCATCCAGACCGCCTCCAATTAATGTAATGTTGACCATAAAAGATTCGTTGCCTAAAGTCAGTTCATCAGCAGCATCGCGGGAGCTCCGACAAGGACCATGAGCAGAAAGAAAATCCCTGTCAGCGGAAACACCAGCTTGGAAGAAGCTTCCTCTCCGCGAATGCGGGCCAGGCTTTTGCGTTTCTCCCACAATGGATGGGAGATCTCGCGCAAGGATAGAGCGAGCTGTTCGCCGCCGCGACGATAATTGAGCAAAAGCACCGTCGTAAAGACCGACACTTCCTGAACGGCGCAGCGGCGGCTGAACGCTTCCATGGCGGCGGCGAACGACAACCCGTTGCCCATGGCATGGACGGCGCGTCCCAGCTCTGCATGCAGCAGCCTCTCCAGACCTCCTCCTGCCTCGCAGGCTGCGCATCTCGCCAATGCTTTCTGCATCGTTTCTCCGGCTCCGACGAGCAGCATCAGCTTGACCAGCAAGTCAGGCAAGGCAAGCAGCAAGGCTTGTTTTCGCTTGTTCAGGGATTCCCGGATGCCCCGGATCCTGGAGGCCGGAATCAGCGCTCCGCATGCAAGCCCCAGCCAGGCGACAGCCTGCTCTCCGGCGGCAGCGGCGAGCAGCAAGCCGGCCAGAGCGGCCCCGCATCCTTGTAAGCAAGCCAGAGCCAGAAAGTGCCGGGTACGGTCCGGAGTCCATGCTTCTCCATTCAGGATGATCATGGAGGCGTGCAAGCCCGCTACATGCTCCTCGATGCGCGGCATCAGTCCGGCCTCTTCCACCGCCTGGAGCAACGCTGGGGCTCCGAAGCAAGCGGCAAGAGCCGGCTTGTCCCAGCGGAGCAGGACAGCAGGCAGCGGCCTGCCGCCGGCCGCCGCATGCCTCCACGCGGCGGTCAGCCATGCGGAAGCCATCAATCCAGCCATCCATAATGTCCACATGGATTTATTCCTCCTTTTTACAATCGGATAGCCATGATCCTCATCATCAGCCACCCGCATGCCGCCAGCATCAACAAGGCGGCTGTAATCACGATATACCCTTCAGGCGCTGCGTAAAGGGGGACCATATAGTCCGGCGCCGAACCGTGCAGAAAAGCCATGAAAGCGAAGGGAACGCCTGTCATGATTCTGGCTTCGAAACGCTTGCGGGAAATCATGACATCAATCTCCTGGTTGATTTCGATTTTCTCCCCGATCGTTTGGGAGGTGCGCCGTATGATCTCGATCAGATTGCCGCCTGTCCTCTTGCATGTAATGAAAACGTCGGCGAACTGCCGGATCTCCTCCACCCCGGACCGCGAGGCGAAGTCGGCAAGCCCGGCCTCCAGCGGGTCGCCGTTGCCGCATCGATGCCGGATCGCTTCCAGCTCGAGCATGAGATCGGAGCGAGACTCCGGGTACATGAGACGCAGGTCGTCAAGCGAGGCGAAAAAAGCGTTCTCTACCGACCTCCCGGCCGCTAGAGAGGATGACAGCGAAAACAGCATTTCCTTGAATTGCAGCCTAAGCTTGGCTTGGCGTCTGCGCCGCAAATAGTCCCTGTATTTCCTCGGGACCAGAAGCCCCGCAATCGAGCAGGCGGCGGCGGCCGGTACGGACAAATAGAACAAATAAACGGCGGCGAATACTGCCGTGGACCCCGCTCCCGCGGAAACGGCGAATTGCTTGCGTGTCAAGGAGAAGACGGAATAATCCGGCAGCCGGATGCGGCAGGCAGATTGTGATCTTGCGGGCTCCCAGCCGAGCCGGGCTGCCAGCAGCCCCGCCTTGACGGGATCAATTCTTTTCAGGCGGCTGTTCAACTGCTGACACCCCCGCTTCTATCGGATCGAAACCGCAGCGAACCCATTTGTCCATGCGGGCCAGCGGAATGGGCAGCCGTCGGAGCCGGCCTCTCCCCGCTCCATCCTCATACCGGAACAAGGTCTCCAGCTGGATGTCCCCGTCCTTCATTCCGGTCACCTGCACGACTTCCTGCACTTTGCGGGAATGATCGCGCATCCGGGACAAATGAACGATGATATCCAGCGCGGAAGCGAGCTGCTGCCGGATAGCCGCGAGCGGAAGCTCAGCCGCACCGCTCAATACCATCGTCTCAAGCCGGCTCAGCATGTCCTTGGCGCTGTTGCTATGGCCGGTACCCATGCTTCCCGAGTGCCCGGTATTCATGGCAGCCAGCATGTCGAGCGCTTCGGCTCCTCTCACTTCCCCGACGATGATCCGATCCGGACGCATGCGCAGGGAAGCTCGGATCAGCTGTCTCATCGGAATCTCCCCCTTCCCCTCGGTATTGGCATTCCGCGTCTCCAGAGACACCAGGTTCGGCGCCTTCAATTGAAGCTCAGCCGAGTCCTCGATCGTGATGAGCCGCTCATCCGGCGGGATGAACCTGGACAAGGCGTTCAGAAAGGTCGTTTTGCCCGTACCGGTGCCGCCGCTGATGAAAAGGTTGAATCCCGCTCGGACCAGCTGCGCCAGAAATGCTGCCGCTTCCTCGTCCAGACAGCCGGCCGCGATCAAATCGTCCATGAGCAGAGGCTGCTTGGGAAATTTCCGTATCGTCAGAACCGGGCCCTGCAAGGCTATCGGCGGCAGCACGATATGAACTCTCGATCCATCGGGCAGGCGCGCATCTACAATCGGGGAGGATTCGTTGACGACCCGGTTAACAGCGGCTACGATCGATTGGATGAGATCCTCCAGCCGCTCGCGGCTCTCGAAGGAAAGAGGCAGGCATTCCAGCTTGCCGGACCGCTCCGCAAAAATCGTCTCGTGCCCGTTGATCATAATCTCCGTAACCGAGTCGTCATTCAGCAGCGGCTGAAGCACATCCAATCCCCGGAAGGAATGATAGAGCCGCTTGACCAGCGCCAGCCTGTCGGTAGAAGTCAGTCTGGCGCCTCCCGGCCATTCGGCCACAGTCGCCTCTATCGCCGCCGTCAATCCCGAGTCGCTGATCTCTCCGCTCATGTCGACCAGGGAGCGGACCCTGGAGCGAAGCGAGGCGATTTCCAGCCGCAAGTCTTGTTCCCGGACATAACCAGGGCTGCCTGTCCCGTATCGTGCGCCAGCCTCGGAGCGGTTCATCCGGCAAGCTCCGGAAGCATTCGCCGCAGAAGCTGCCGCACCGTGTTGGCATAAGCGGGACTTACGGTCCCGCCCTCGCGGTATTGGGCCATGACGGGAAGGGCAGCCGCATAGTCTAGCTGCGGATCCCTGGCGGCCGGCCCCCGGCCGCCCGTCAGCTCCGCCGCTTTCTGCGAATCTGGCCTTGCCATGGCTTGCACGAACAAAACCTTCCGCTCTTCCATCCTGAACCCGTCCGGGTATGCTCTCGCCGCGTAGCCCAGCGCCGAGCGAGTTTTCGCGATTGAGGATTCCGATGAGGGGACAAGCCAGACGATGCGGCCGCTCCGCTGCCAGATCGATGCAGCGGCCTCGTCCAGCCGGCTGTCCATATCCGCTACGATGAAATCGTAAAACCCGCCGCCGGCAAGAAAATCGAGCAGCAGGACAGCATCCTCGCCGGTCATGGCCAGCCGTTCCTCCGGTCCCGGAGACGGCGGGAAATAGTCGCATTTCACCGCGCTGCTGAACGTACGGATTTGCGCAAGCTGCCGGGCCGCATCCTGCTTGCCCGCCTTGAGGCAGTAAAGCAGCCTGCCGACTCCTCCTTCCATTTCGGGGGTGCTGGAGCCTGAGCCCAGAAAAACCTCCGAAGCCTCCCATACCTCGAAGTTGAGGTACAGCACCCGCTGGCCCTGCGCCGCCGCTTGCCGGGCAAGCTCTATGGAAAGCACCGTCTTGCCCTGCCCTCCTGCCGGATCGTAGACGGCTGCTACAAACGCTCTCCCGTCTGCCGATGTCCTGAGCGCATCTGTCCCCGCATGCACCGCTTCCATAGATGCGATCAGCTCCGGAAGCGGTCTGAACTGAAGCAGCTCCGGATGTCCGCCTCCCTCCCCCCGCCTTCTGACAAGAACAGCCAGCCTGGAAACCGGACAGGCTTTCTCGGCTTCATGGATGAATGCGGGCTCGACCAGAACCAGATCTACCGGATACCCTCCCTTCAAATAACCGCGAAGACTATCCGGCGTCGTGCAAGCTGTTACCCGCCATCTGCCGCCGGGCATATCCCGTATATATTCGCTTAAGCGCCTGGCGTACTCACCGTCGGCAGCCAGAATAAGATCAAGCTTTCCCATGGAGTCCTCCTTCATGGAGACGCAAAAAAGCACCGCAAACGCAACAGGGGGTACCCTGATCGTTCGCGGTGCTTCCGCATGACCAAAATTTAGTTGAATTCACTATATCACGGAGATTAAAATCCCGTCAATCTTCTTTCTCGTCAGCCTTTGGCGGAGAGGCTGGCCTGCATCTTGTTCCAGTCAGCCGTAAATCTCTCGATGCCGATATCCGTCAATGGATGCTTCCAGAGCGACGGCAGCAAGGAGCCCGGGATCGTAGCGATATGCGCTCCGGCGACCGCAGCCTGCTTCACATGCTCCAGATTGCGCACGCTGGCTACGATGATCTCGGTCTGGAACTTGTAATTGTTGATGATCGTCGTCAAATCACGCACAAGATCCATGCCCGTCATGCCGATGTCGTCCAGCCTGCCGACGAACGGACTGATGAACGTCGCTCCCGCCTTGGCCGCCATGAGCCCTTGAGCGGCGGAGAATACGAGCGTCACATTGGTTTTGATTCCTTTTTGGGAGAGTGCATGGGTCGTGAACAGGCCGTCTTCCGTCAGGGGGACCTTGATGACGACGTTCGGCGCCCATTCCGCTATTTCCAGCGCTTCCTTGAGCATTTCATCGCTCGTGGAGCCCGTGACCTCGGCGCTGACCGGACCGGATACGATGCTGCAGATTTCCTGCACGACTTCCTTGAATATGCGGCCTTCCTTGGCAACCAGCGTCGGATTCGTGGTCACTCCGTCTACAAGACCCAGCTTGGCGATCCGTTTGATTTCCTCGACATTGGCGGTATCCAAAAAGAATTTCATGCTTCTCCTGCCTCCTGTTCATATGTCCATCCGTTTTTTTACCCTTTCGGCCAAAAAGACAAACCATGAATCCGCCGGCTTTGCCGCCGTCAAGCGCAGCCGGAATGTCCAAAGCCCCGACCTTTAACATGCTCGTCTACACCGGCAGCTTATTCCACCTTTTCCGCCGCCGGGTTCAACTTTTTCAGGGCTTCTTCCTCCGTCCGCTTGAAGCTCGAAAAGCTTTCGCCCGGGTCAAGCATACTCCCGACGCCAGCGGCGATTCAAGAGCCTTTATGGAATCTTCATGGAGAGCGGAATGGCTTGCTTATGAGCGGGCATACCGCTGAGAGCAGCTGCAGCGATGAAAGGAAAACCCCTTTCCTCCATCCCGGCGGGAATGGAGAAAAGGGGTTCGAATTATTCTTCCGTCAGCTCCATGAACTGGCGGATGTCTTCGCTGGTCAGCGCGACCGCGCTTTGCCAGAATCCGGCCTGCTGCAGATTCACTCCCAGATGCTTGAGCGCCAGCTCCTCTACGGTCATGCTGCCCGTATCACGGAGAAGGTCGACGTAGCGGGACGCGAAGGAAGGGCCTTCCTCCTTGGCTTTGGCGTACAGGCCTGCGCTGAACAGGTAGCCGAAGGTGTACGGGAAGTTGTAGAAAGGAACATCCGTAATGTAGAAATGAAGCTTCGCAGCCCAAAAATGAGGATGCGCCTCGTCAAGCACGCCGCTGAACGCTTCGCGCTGGGCTTCGACCATCAGTTCGTTCAGGCGCTCGACGGATACTTCGCCGTTGCGGCGCTCTTCGTAGAAGCGGACCTCGAACAGGAGCCGGGCATGGATGTTCATGTAGAACGAAACGCCGTTCTGGATTTTCAGCTCCAGCAGCGACAGTTTTTCTTCTTTGGTCTTCGCCTGCTCGAGCTGGGATTCCGCCACAATCATCTCGGCGAAGGTCGAAGCCGTCTCGGCCACGTTCATCGCATAGTTCTGAGAGAACGCCGGCAGCCCGTCCATGACGTATTGATGGTAGGCATGTCCGAGCTCATGGGCAAGCGTAGACACATTGTCCTCCGTCCCGGAGTAGGTCATGAAGATACGGGTCTGTCCCGTAGCGGGGAACGAGGTGCAGAAGCCGCCAGGACGTTTGCCGGGGCGGTCTTCCGCCTCGATCCAGCCTTCGCGGAAAGCCTTGTCGGCGAACTCGGCCAGCGCCGGGTCGAACTTGGCGAATTGCTCGCGGATCAGGTCGCAGCCTTCCTCGTATGGAATATGCTTCGAAGCACCGCCGATCGGCGCCGTGATGTCATGCCAAGCCAGCTTTTCAAGCCCGAGCAGCTTGGCCTTGCGCTCGAAGTAGCGCACCAGATCCTGCTTGCCTTCGTTGATCGCTCCCCACATGGCATCCAGCGTCGACTGTGTCATCCGGTTGACCTTGAGCGGCTCCTTGAGGACGTCGCTCCAGCCGCGGCGGTCATACAGCTTGAGCCTGAAGCCGGAAATATGGTTCAGCGCATCGGCGCAAAGCTGGGCATGCTCCGCCCATTCGCGCTCCCACTCGGCGAAGGACTCGGCCCGCACGGCGCGGTCCGCCTCGAACAAACGGTTGAACATCTGGCCTGCGGAAAGCTCCTTCTCCTGACCGTCCTTGTCCTTGGCGCGGAACTTCGCGCGGGAGACGATGCGGCTGTACAGATTGCCCCAGCCATGGTAGCCGTCGACGGCCAGGTCGGCCGCCAGCGCTTCCAGCTCCGGACTCAGCTTGTCCTTGGCGTTCTGGCGCCGCTCGTTGAGGTAGAAGCGGACCGGAGAGCTCTGTACCCAGCCGTCCCAGATGGAATCCGGAGTGCGGCTGATGAGGTCGTCGAAGCGGGTCAGCGCGATGAGATAGTCGGCTTCCAGGGACTGGATGCGGCCATTAAGAGCGGTAGCCGCTGTATTGTCCACATTTTCCGCCATCAGGCAGCCGACGAAGGAAGCGGCCTCGTGCAGGCGCACCTGGATGGATTGGAGGGTATCCGTCCACTCCTCCAGCTGTTCCGGCCTGGCTCCCGGAACGCCTTCCGAACCGGAAGAAGCCAGCATCGTCTGGCTGATGCGGGCAATGTCGGCCTTCACGCCCTTGAGAACTTCCTCCAGCTCCGGGGATGCGGCTCCCCCTTTGAAAAAGACATCCAAATCCCATGTCAGCGGGTATGTATTGGTTTCCATGGACGGTCTCCTTTCGGCAGGCAGCTGCCCGCCATGGGCTATCCGGCAGAAGCATTCGGTTTGCACCGCCGGCGTTCCCGTTGTATAACTGAATTATATCGCCAATCCGCTCCGACGCGCTACCCTGTTCTGCGGAGACGGAACCGGCCTGAGGAGGCACCGCCATGTCCAGACCCCTGCAGCTGTCAGCCGAAACCGCGGTTCGGCTGGCCAAAGAGCTTAACATTCCGCTGGAGCATCTCATGCATATGCCCCGCCACATTCTGCTTCAGAAGATGGCCGAGCTTGCCAAAAATACGCCGGATACCGCGAACGAGGCGGAATCCGCACCCGATCCGCAGCAAGGCGATACCCATGATCCCGTTTGAAAAGGCGTTGCCTTACGACGTGATGATGAAGGACGTCTATGTAACCTGTCCCTTCTGCGGAACCGACCAAGTCCTGCTTCCCTTGAAGCCCGCCGATCTGAAAAGCGTATCTTCCGGAGCCAAAAGGCTGCTCGTATTTCCATGCTGCCACAGCAGGGTCACGCT
>Ga0194137_10001382_pt1 | contig 14822 bp, 14 predicted proteins | sample TARM_MetaG_T3_14_FD_134025 | JGI IMG/M metagenome (GOLD analysis project Ga0194137, IMG submission 134025) | Freshwater microbial communities from Pennsylvania, USA, analyzing microbe dynamics in response to fracking - TARM_MetaG_T3_14 (version 2) | ecosystem: Environmental > Aquatic >... | reverse complement strand
GTCCTGCAACCTGGCGTACTGGGTGAGCACCTCCGCCTTGGTGGGCGCGAGGATCGCGTCCAGGCGCCGCAGGATGGTGAATGGCAGGATCACGTCGCCGTACTGGTTGGGCTGGTAGGGCCCCCGCAGCTTGTTGGCGATTGACCAGATGAAGGCGGCGTTGGTGGTGGGCAACTCGGGTGGTTCCTTAATTGTGAACGGCTGTTTTCTCGAATGTAGTGGTCCCATCGGACACTCCCGATCACCCCGCACCGCAGAGAGGCCAGGACGAATTGGACAACGTTGGTGCTCCCAGGGGGCTCTTGCCTACGTGCGATTCCCAGGACAGGCCGGGTCTGCGTACACGGCGCGCGAAGGGTCATGGTGCACCTCGCACGGACACTCGGTTCTCCGCCAACGAAGCGGGTTGCGTCGCGGAGCTAGAAGCCCCGTACCAGGGCACATTCTAGATGGAGCGGTCAATTGATCCCGAGTGCGGCTCTGACAAGCACCGGGTTGTGCGCATTGCGGTTAGCGCCGGTCTTGCTGTGGCGCATGAGATGCAGGGACGCGGAAGCTGCGGCTCTGGTTACAGCGGTGTCGTCCAAGAGGTCCGCGAAGACATGCAGGTCACGTGCGTGCAGGTTGAGGTTGTGCGGGCCAGCCGCCTGATATGGCGCCTCTTCTAGGCTAGCTCCGGGGTGTTGGCGAAGGAAGCGCACGACGGCTTCGTCGGTCGAGTCCTCACCCAGTAGTTCGAGACTATTGACCTGCACCCACCCCGATAGGTGACCGTTCCGGTCGACGTTGATTCGAAACGCTTCGGTCCAGCCGATCGTCAGATTTGACAAGGTGCCCCAACGCGGAATTATCTGGGGTGAGCTGAGCGTCCAGTATTCGTATTCGGTCTGCAGTGGCAGCGGCAAGCAGCGCTGCAAGTACGAGCGAATAAGCTCGAGAGCCGTAGATGTATCCGGCTCAGTCCGGGTCTTCCACAGCTCAAGGTCCGCGCGCCCACCGGCGAGCATCTCCGACCTCAGTTCGAGACGTTGCTCCCGGCCGAAAGAGGCTGCGTTAATCCCAACGGGGTCAGCAAGCCATTCTGCGGTTGTGCAGTCGCTATCAGCGAGGCAGCCGTCCAACGACCGTTGGCCCGTGAGGTAGGTCATCTGCGCCTTGTTGCGGGCAGGCAGGCCGGCCTGCTGAATACTGGCAATCAGCGCACGCTCGTGATCGAGCAAGTGCCGGAGGGGATTATGCATGGCGCTGGCAACTGGGTCAGGTCGCGGCCGGATACTACTAATGTCTTTCCTCAGCGTTCGATGACCCTTTAGCCTGTCTGCGATCGAAACGGACTGCCCCAGGTAGCAGTCTCCGTTGTCGAATTCGAGAAGATAATAGCCGGCGAGGCCTTCGCCGCGTGCTTCAAGAAACTCCTTAGTCTTATCGGGTGTAGCTGGGTGAACAACGGCGGAAAAACCGTGGTTCGTGGCCCACTCGTCTACTGCTTTACGACGTGATGCGACTTCTTCGGGGTTGAGCTTTGGCCGAGGTGCGACGGTCGAAGCAAGTATCGTCGCTGGCATTCGCCCGCCTGCTGAGTGGCGCTCGTACTGTTGGTCAACGCCTGCGCGGAGTGTCCATGAAGGTGCGGCTCCGATCACCACCAGCGACATCACATGGGGATCGACCGGATGAACCGTTCCGTCCGTGGTTGTTACGCGAGTGCGAGTCAGGTCGAAGCTCCACGGCTCTTCGTCGGGTGCGGGAGACATCCACGTCGTCTCGAACTTCTCTATTCCTGCCGGGAGGTTCCAGACGACGGACACCTCAGGAGCACGATCGGGATCTAGCACCGGTGCCGAAGCATTCACCGAGATGGACGCCATCCTCGAGTCTCCGCTCGGTGCAGAGTGTTTAAGCTCGACCGACCACCCGCCCGCAACGAGAGTGCCGTACAACTCGAGAAGGTCGGCATGACGGGACAGCACCTCCACGAGTTGAGTATCGAGCGTTTCATCATCGGGTGCTCCGCTCGTCCGTAGCGCTGGTGGAAGCAGGGGCCCCCAAATGGCGATCTGCGCTTCGTCGCTGACGATGTCGCCGCCCGAATGGTCCGCCTCTGACCACTTCGAACCGTCGTAGTCGAGACAGAAGGAGTCGTCGCCCATCTGGAAACAAAGGGACAAACCGGCCCCAGTCTGTCGAACGCTCGTCGATGAATCAGTGTCGAAGATTGGGATGGAAAACAACTCGTCGCGCTCATCAATTACGAACGCGGTGTGGTTAGAATTCATGGACGGGACACTCCGGTATTGGTAGTCGGCACGGTGAGTCTTAAGTTACCACCGCATGTAATCGGCAACGCGTCGACGATCCCAATTTGAAATCGATCCATTCTGGCCAGATCGTTGGCGCGAGGTCTGGTACCACCCGAGTTGAAGACCTAGGGTTGAATGATCGCCGGAGGATCCAGCTGCCGTGAGCACGTTCGATTTTCGTTCGCGAATACGCATCGGGGAGCGGTCCACTGCTACTCACCTTGAGTAATTTTCCCAAGGTGAGAGGCTTACCCAAGTGCCCTCTCTGGGGGCCCTTTAAACGCCGCAGGATCTTGAAAGCCACTGCGTCGGCGGCGGCTTACGGTGATGGACAACTCACGCGGTGATGGGTTTCCCGCCGGCGTCAACGAGTACAGTCAATCCTGCCGATACACCCTGCATGTGGAAGATGTAGCAGACCCCGGTGTCTTTGTCTTTAATGATGCGAGTGGCCGATAGTGAACCAGAAGCATCTTCCATCAGGATCTCAAATCGCTTTTTTCGGCTCATGCCCATGTGCCCATGAGATCACATCGTTGTAAACCGGGTGGGGATTTAGATGTCTGCGGGCCTGACGGGCTCCTCCAGGATCGGTCGACGGCCGGGTCTCGGCCGGTCGACATTTGTGGCTGGTGCGGTCGTCATGGGTTAGCCAGGCGACTTGGCGAGGGTGTTGCATTGAGTGAACCTCCCTGGATCTGTCGGAGGGTTCCGATCTAACAGGGAAGACGCGTCGGCGACGACTTGGACAACGCCCTCATGGAGTCCGCGATCGGGCTGTGCAAGACCGAGCTGATCGACCTGGAGACCACGCGCAGGTGGACCGGCCGCAACGAGGTCGAGCACGAGACCGCGGACTGGGTGAAGTGGTTCAACGACGAGCGACTGCACTCGGCGATCGAATACCGACCACCCATCGAGTAAGAGGAGATGTACCGTTCCAACCAGGCGACCGAACCTCAGGCCGCCTGATTCAGCAAGACCCTCCGACGGGGCCAGGGCGATTCAACCGAATCAAACCCTGCCTCCGGCCATCCGCATACACAGGGATCTTGACAGGCTCCTCCGTGCAGCGCCTGACCCCCGACGAACAAGTAGAAACACCCGCTAGCATTATCGCCATGCCCGGCGACAGCGACACCAGCACGGAGGCCCCCGACCTCGTCGACGCCGCACGTATGGGCACCCAGCCGCAGCCGCAGACGGCGCGGGGTCGGCGCACCCGCGAGGCGCTCATCGCGGCGGCCCGCACGGTCTTCGAGCGCGACGGCTACGTCGACTCCCGGTTGATCGACATCGCCGCCGAGGCCAAGTGCTCGATCGGCAGCTTCTACACGTGGTTCGACAGCAAGGACGAGGTCTTCGCCGCCGTCCTCTACCAGGCGCAGAGCGACATGCTCCACCCCGGGACGGGCCGCATCGAGGCGAGCGATGACCCCGTGGCGATCATCGCCGCGAGCAACCGCGCCTACTTCGAGGCGTACCGGCGCAATGCCCGCCTCAACATGCTCCTCCAGCAGGTGGCGGCGCTCAACCCACGCTTCCGCGACCTGCGCAACGCGCGCTCGATGGCGTTCGTCACGCGCAACGCACGCGCCATCGCGGACCTGCAGGAGCGGGGTCTCGCCGATCGCGGTGTCGATGCCTCGATGGCCGCGATGGCCCTGTCCGGGATGGTCGCCCGACTGGCCTACGAGGCCTTCACCGGGGGCGCGGTCGTCGAGTCCGTCGACGACCTCGTCGAGACAGCGACCCGGCTGTGGACCAACGCCCTGGGGCTGACGACGCCGGAGCTGCGCGAGGATTGAGCCGTCCGGCGCGCAGCCCCGTGCGCGGTCAGCGGGCGATGGTGACCCCGCCGTCGACGGTGAGGGTGCTGCCGACGACGTAGTCGCCGGCGTCCGAGGCCAGGTAGACCGCGGCGCCCGCCATGTCCTCGGGGCGGCCGATGCGGCGGGAGGGAATCTGCCCGATGAGCTCGTCGCCTTGATCGCGAGCCTCCTTGTTCATGCTCGAGGCGAAGGCGCCGGGGGCGATCGCGCTGACGATGATGCCCTCGGGTGCCAGGCGCACCGCCATCCGCTTGGTCAGGTGGACGATGCCGGCCTTGCTCGCGTGGTACGAGTACGTCTCCATCGGGTTGAGTGAGAGTCCGTCGATCGAGGCGATGTTGATGACCTTGGCCAGGTGGCCGGTCCGCTCGCGGCCGGCGAGCAGCAGGCCCTTGGCGGCCTGGGTGAGGAAGAAGGGTGCCTTGACGTTGAGGTCCATGACCTTGTCCCAGCCGCTCTCGGAGAAGTCGTCGAAGGGCTCGCCCCAGGCCGCCCCGGCGTTGTTGACCAGCACGTCGAGGTGGTCCTCGTGCTCGCGGAAGGCCTCCAGGAGGGCGGCGATGCCGGCGGTCGTCGAGATGTCGTGGGGGAGTGCGACGCACCGCCCGTCGCCGTGGATCGCGGACAGTTCGGCCGCGGTGGCCCGGCAGGCCTCCTCCTTGCGTGCGGTGATGTAGACGGTCGCACCCTGGGCGAGCAGGCCCTCGGCGATCATGCGGCCGATGCCGCGGGAGCCGCCGGTCACGAGGGCGACGCGTCCGTCGAGTGAGAAGAGGGCAGAAATGTCCATGGTGGTCCTTCGTGTCGGGTGGTGGTGGGTCGACGGTAGCCGTACTTGAAATGGGATTCAATAGTAGTTGAACCTCGATTCATGTTGTGGGAGGGTGGCAAGGACATCCGATTGAGCACAGGAGCCGCCCCATGACACGGACCTCGCAGGAGATCCGCCTCGCCGCCCGCCCGCAGGGCCGCCCCGACGCGAGCACCTGGGACCTCACGACGAGCGAGGTGCCCGACCCCGGACCCGGCGAGATCCTCGTGCGCGTCGACCTCGTCTCACTCGACCCGGCAATGCGCGGCTGGCTCAACGACGTGCGCTCCTACATCCCCCCGGTCGGCATCGGCGACGTCATGCGGGCCGTGGGCGCCGGCGAGGTCGTCGCCTCGCAGCACCCCGACTTCGCCGTCGGCGACGTGGTCGGCGGCAGCTTCGGCGTGTGCGAGTACGCCCTGTCGGACACGGACGGGGTCACCCACCTTGACCTCGATGTCGCGCCGATGAGCACCTGGCTGGGCGCACTCGGCATGCCCGGCATGACCGCGTACTTCGGTCTCGTCGACGTCGGTCGGGTGCGGGCCGGTGACACCGTCCTCGTGTCCGCGGCGGCCGGCGCGGTCGGCAGTACCGTCGCCCAGCTGGCCAAGGCCATGGGGGCCCGGGTCATCGGTGTCGCCGGCGGCCCGGACAAGGTCGCCTGGTTGCGTGAGCTCGGTCTCGACGAGGTCATCGACCGGCGGGACGGCGACCTGCTGCGCCAGGTCCGCAAGGCGGCCCCCGACGGGATCGACATCTACTTCGACAACGTCGGCGGCGAGCTCCTCGACGCCGCACTGGCCAACCTGCGTCGCGGTGCCCGGGTCGTCCTCTGCGGCGCGATCTCGGCCTACAACGACGAGACCCTCGCCGAGGGGCCTCGACGCTACATGTCGCTGCTGGTCTTCCGCGCGACGATGCAGGGCTTCGTCGTGTTCGACTACGCGGACCGCTACCCCGAGGGCGTCGCCGAGATCTCCCGACTCATCGCCGAGGACCGCCTCGTCCCGAGCGAGACCGTCCTCGAGGGCGGGGTCCCCGCCTTCCCCGACGCCCTGCTCGGCCTCTTCGACGGGGTCAACACCGGCAAGCTCCTCCTGAAGATCTGAAGGGACCCACCATGCGCGCCATCCACATCTCCTCGCTCGACGGCCCGGACTCCGTCGAGGTCGTCGACCTGCCCGACCCGCACCACGAGGACCTCGTGACCATCGAGGTCAAGGCGGCCGGGGTCGCCTTCCCCGAGCTGCTCCAGACGCGCGGCCTGTACCAGGTCAAGCCCGACCTCCCCTTTGTCCCGGGGGCAGAGGTCGCCGGCGTCGTCACCGCGGCCCCCGAGGGCAGTGGCCTGTCCGTCGGTGACCGCGTCGCCGCCCTCACGCTGCTCGGAGGGTTCGCGGAGCAGGCCCTGGCCCGCCCCGACCTCACCTTTGTCCTGCCCGACGAGGTCGGCTTCGAGGAGGGGGCCTCCTTCATCTTCAACTACGCGACGGTCTACTTCGCGCTCGTCGAGCGCGGCCACCTCGCCCGGGGCGAGACCGTCCTCGTCCACGGTGCCGCCGGAGGCATCGGGACTGCGGCCATCCAGATGGCCAAGGCCTTCGGGGCGGGCAAGGTCATCGGAGTGGTCTCCACGCAGGAGAAGGGGGAGATCGCCCGGTCCGCGGGTGCGGACGAGGTGGTCCTCGCCGACGGGTTCCTCGAGGCCGTCGGCAAGGCGAGCGTCGACGTCGTGGTCGATCCCGTCGGTGGCGACCGGTTCACCGACTCGCTGCGCTCCCTGCGCGAGCACGGCCGCCTCCTCGTCATCGGGTTCACCGCCGGCTCGATCCCCGAGGTCAAGGTCAACCGGCTACTGCTCAACAACGTCTCCGTCGTGGGGGTCGGCTGGGGTGCTTACGCCCTGTCCCGTCCCGGCCACGTCGGTAAGGAGTGGGAGGCGATGCTCCCGCACCTGCGCAGTGGAGCCCTACGGCCCGTCGTCGGGGCTACTCACCCACTCGAGGACGCGGCGGCGGCGCTGCGCTCCCTCGAGGGCCGGACGGTCACCGGCAAGGTCGTGCTGGTGCCGTGAGCGGGAGTCTGCCCTCCATCGAGGAGGTCGACCGAATCCCGGCGGCCTGCAGCACCGTCGCCGGGCGCGAGTGGGAGGACGGCAACGGCCACGTCAACGTCGCCCACTTCTACGGCTTCCACATCCGGGGGGCCGAGGAGGCGCTGCGCCGGGTGGGGATCGACGACGCCTACCGCACCAGCCGGCACCTGGGGGTCTTCAGCATGGAGCAGCACCTGCGCTTCTTCCACGAGGTGCACATCGGCGAGGAGGTCTCGGTGCACGTGCGGTGGCTCGACCGCGGTGACAAGGTCTTCCACGGCATCTCGGTCGTTCTCAACCGCACGACCGGGCGCATCGCCAACACGCTCGAGGTGATCGAGGGCCACGTCGACCTCGCCACGCGCCGCGCCGCATCCTTCCCGGCCGACGTCGCGCAGCGGATCGACGACGAGGTGGCCGCCCACCGGGCCCTCGGGTGGCAGCTGCCGCTCTCGGGGGCCATGGGCGTGCGCCGCTGACCGGACCCCGGCCCTGACGAACGAGGACCGCACCTGCTCGGCAGGTGCGGTCCTCTCGTGTGTGCAGGGGTCTGACCGTGAAGTAGGGGTCAGACGGTGAAGCGGCCGATCGACTCGGCGATGAGGATCGGCTTGTCGATGCCCTCCGCCTCGACGGTCAGCATGGTGACGACCTTGACCGCGCCCGGTGACGTCTCCTCGACCGACGTCAGGCTGGCGCGCAGCCGGATCCGCGAATCCACCGGCAGCGGGTGGATGAAGCGGACCTTGTCGTAGCCGTAGTTGAGGCTGTGCACGAACCCGTCGAAGGCCATGAGCTCCTCGAGGAAGGCGGGCGTGCGCGAGAGGCTGTAGAGGCCGTGCGCGATCGTCGACCCGAAGGGGGAGTCCGCCGCCCGCGCGGGGTCGACGTGGATCCACTGGTGGTCGCCGGTGAGGTCGGCGAAGCCGTCGATGCGCGACTGGTCGACGACGTGCCACTCGGTGGGGCCGAGCTCCACCCCCACGAGGTCCTGGAGGTCCTGCACGGAGGTCGGGCGGCGCTGGGTGGTCTGGATCACGATGAGCTCCTTCGGTCGCGGACGATTCTCCCCGAATCTAGTTGAACCTGAAGCCGGATTCAAGTATGTTTCGAGTCATCCGGCAGTCGAGACCACAGGAGTTCTCACATGACCACTGACCACCAGCGCATCGCCGTCGTCACCGGCGCGGCCCGAGGTATCGGCGCGGGCGTCGCCCGTCGCCTGGCCGACGACGGGATGGCCGTCGCCGTCCTCGATCTCGACGAGTCCGCCTGCGCGGGCGTCGTCGAGGAGATCGTCGCGAACGGGGGCCGGGCGCTCGCCGTCGGCGCCGACGTGTCGGATCCCGAGCAGGTTGAGGCGGCCGTCGCGCGCGTCGCCGACGAACTCGGTGCGCCCACGGTCCTGGTCAACAACGCCGGCATCATCCGCGACAATCTGATCTTCAAGATGTCCGTCGAGGACTGGGACGCCGTCATGGCGGTCCACCTGCGCGGGGCCTTCCTCATGACCAGGGCCTGCCAGGCGTACATGACGCAGGAGCGCTTCGGTCGAATCGTCAACCTCTCCTCGACGTCGGCGCAGGGAAACCGCGGCCAAGCCAACTACTCGGCCGCCAAGGCCGGCATGCAGGGTCTCACCAAGACCCTGGCCATCGAGCTCGGCAGGTTCGGCGTCACCGCCAACGCGATCGCCCCCGGCTTCATCGAGACCGAGATGACCGCGGAGACCGCGGCGCGGATCGGCATCGCCTTCGATGATCTGAAGAAGATGGCGAGCGAGCAGGCGGCCGTGGCCCGCACCGGCACGCCGCACGACATCGCGCACGCCGTCTCCTTCTTCGCGAGCGAGGGCGCCGGCTTCACCACCGGCCAGGTCCTCTACGTCGCCGGCGGGCCGTGCGACTGATGGGCGCCGCGATGCAGGTGCAGGACAAGGTGGCCGTCGTCACCGGCGCCGCGGGCGGCATCGGTGCCGCCCTCGCCGAGGCGCTCGTCGAGGCCGGCGCGCGGGTCGTCGTCTCCGACCTCGACGAGGCGCGGCTGACCACCACGGCCGAGCGGCTCGGCGTGGTCGCGGTCGCGGGGGACGCCTCCAGCGACACGACGATCGCCGCGATGATCGCCGCCGCGCAGGATCACCACGGCCCGGTCGACCTCTTCTTCGCCAACGCCGGGGTCGGCGACGGCTCCGGCCTGGCCGCCACCGACGAGCAGTGGCAGCTCGCGCTCGACGTCAACCTGCTCGCGCACGTGCGCGCCGCCCGGCAGCTCGTGCCGGGTTGGGTCGAGCGGGGGAGCGGGCACTTCGTCTCCACCGCCTCGGCCGCGGGACTGCTCACCCAGATCGGCTCGGCCACCTACTCGGTGACCAAGCACGGCGCCGTCGGCTTCGCGGAGTGGCTCGCCGTCACCTACGGCGCTGACGGTGTCGGCGTCAGCTGTGTGTGCCCGATGGGCGTCGACACCGACATGCTCCACTCCGGCATGAGCTCGACCGGGGGCGACGGCGACCGGGTGGCCGCGGCCGCCGTGACGAGCGCGGGCGAGGTCCTCGCCCCGCGCGACGTGGCCGACCAGGTGCTCGCCGCGGTCGCCGAGGGGGCCTTCCTCGTCACGCCGCACGCCGACGTGCGGGAGTTCCTGCGTCGCAAGGTGGACGACCACGACCGGTGGATCCACGGCATGCAGCGCTACCAGCGACATCTTCAGGGAGGGACCCGATGACCAACGCAGCCGGACTGGTGTGGACCTGGGCCGACGAGACGCCCGAGGCCGTGGCCCTGCGCGAGGGGGAGCGAGACTGGACCTATGCGCAGTTGCGCACCGGGGTGCGCGGGGCGATGGAGCGTCTCGTCGACCTCGGCGTCGGTCCGGGCGACCGCGTCCTCGTGGTCCTGCCGACGAGCGCCGAGTTCGTCCTCGCCTACCACGCGGTCCTCGCACTCGGCGCGACCGCCGTGACCGTCAACCCGCTGTGCACGCAGCGTGAGTTGGCCCACTTCGTCGACGACGCCGGGTGCACCACCGCGCTCGGCTGGCACGAGGGTCGCGAGCCGGTGGAGGCGACCGTGAACGCGGCCGACCTGCCCCTGTGGCTGCTCGAGCCGGGGTGCGTCGCCGCCCCCCGGGAGCAACCCGCCCTCGCCGACGTGTCGTCCGAGGACGCCGCGGTGCTGCTCTACACCTCCGGGACCACCGGCGCGCCCAAGGGCGCCGTGCTCACCCACGGCAACCTGCTCGCCTGCGGCGCCGGCTTCGCCGAGGCGCTCGAGGTGACTCGCGAGGACCGGATGGGCACCGCCCTTCCCCTCTTCCACGTCTTCGGCCAGGCCGCGGTGATGTTCACCGTCTACACTCCCGGCGGCAGCCTGTCGCTCATGCGTCCCTTCGACGCCGCGGCGTTGCTGCGCCTGGCCGCCGACCAGCAGCTCACCGCGCTCGCCGGCGTGCCGACGATGTGGAATGCCATGCTCCACGCCGACACCGACGTCACCGCCGAGGACCTGGTCCACCTGCGGCTGGCCTGCTCCGGTGGTGCCGCCCTCCCCCTCAAGGTCGCCAAGGCATTCCGCGACCGCTTCGGCGCGATGGTCCTCGACGGCTACGGGCTGAGCGAGACTACCGGCGCAGCGAGCTTCAACCGCGCGATCCACCCGCGCAAGGAGATGAGCGTCGGCCGGGCCCTCGACGGGTGCCGGCTGTCGATCGTCGACGACGACCGTAACCACCTGCCTCCCGGCGAGGTCGGCGAGGTCGCCATCGCGGGGCCGGTGGTCATGCGCGAGTACTGGGGCCGGCCCGACGCCACGGCCGACGTCCGCGAGGGCGAGTGGTTCTTCACCGGGGACATCGGCCGGATGGACGAGGACGGCGACCTGTGGATCCTCGACCGCAAGAAGGACCTCGTCATCCGCGGCGGCTACAACGTCTACCCGCGCGAGGTCGAGGAGGTCCTCTATGGCCACCCCGACGTCCTCGAGGTGGCGGTCATCGGGGTCCCCGACGAGCGGCTCGGCGAAGAGATCGCCGCGGTGGTCACCCCACAGCCCGGCGCGACGATCGACCCCGCAGCCCTGCGGGCCTGGCTCGCGGAGCGGCTCGCCTCCTACAAGGTCCCGCGGATCTACCGCCTCGTCGAGGCGCTCCCCAAGGGAGCGACCGGCAAGATCCTCAAACGCCAGATCGACCGCGACGACATCGCGACCACCGGTGAGCGGCCCGCCCGCGCCACCACCCCCACCACCTGAGCGAAGGGAGCGACTCGTGGACTTCACGACGGACGCCAGGACCGCCGAACTGCAGGAGCAGCTCAACGCCTTCATGGACGAGCACGTCTACCCCATCGAGGCGACCTACCAGGAGCAGCTCGACGCGGCCCCCGACCGCTGGTCTCCGCCACCGGTCGTCGAGCGGGCCAAGGAGGCGGCCCGCAGTCAGGGGTTGTGGAACCTCTTCCTCCCCGGGAAGGACGGCGCCGGGCTGACCAACCTCCAGTACGCGCCGCTGTGCGAGACACTCGGCCGCAGCCTGCACATCGCCCCGGTTGCGACCAACTGCGCGGCGCCCGACACGGGCAACATGGAGGTGCTGCACATGTTCGGCACCCCGGAGCAGAAGGAGCAGTGGCTCCAGCCGCTGCTCGCCGGTGAGATCCGCTCGGCCTTCGCCATGACCGAGCCGCGCGTGGCCAGCTCCGACGCGACCAACATCGAGTGCGCGATCGTCCGTGACGGCGACGAGTACGTCATCACCGGCCGCAAGTGGTACATCTCCGGCGCGATGAACCCCGACGCCAAGATTTTCATCGTCATGGGCAAGACCGACCCGTCGGCCGGCCGGAACCGGCAGCAGTCGATGATCCTCGTGCCACGAGACACCCCCGGCGTCGACATCCGGCGCGGGATGAAGGTCTTCGGCTACGACGACCGCGACCACGGCGGCCATGCCGAGATCGACTTCTCCGACGTACGGGTGCCGGTGAGCAACCTCATCGGCGACGAGGGGGCGGGCTTCGCGATAGCCCAGGCCCGCCTCGGCCCCGGGCGCATCCACCACTGCATGCGCCTCATCGGTATCGCGGAGCGCTCGCTCGAGCTCATGGTCGCCCGGGCCGCGAGCCGCGTAGCCTTTGGCAAACCACTGTCCGACCAGGGCGTCGTCCGTGACTGGATCGCCGAGTCGCGGGTGCGCATCGAGCAGCTTCGCCTGCTCACCCTCAAGGCCGCCTGGCTCATGGACACCGTGGGCAACAAGGGCGCCCACACGGAGATCCAGGCCATCAAGATCGCCGCGCCCGCCACCGTCGAGTGGATCCTCGACAAGGTGGTGCAGGTGCACGGCGCCGGCGGCCTGAGCCAGGACTTCCCCGTGGCGGAGTGGTACGCCCAGGTGCGCACCCTGCGCTTCGCCGACGGTCCCGACGAGGTGCACAAGAACGCCCTCGCCCGCCACGAGATCCGCAGGATGACCGCCGATGTCTGATCTGCAGCAGCGGGTCGAGCAGCTCCTCGCGAGCCACGACCCCCGGACCACCCCGGACGCCGAGTTCCTCGCCGCGCAGTTCGACCATGGTCTGGCCTGGGTCCACTTCCCCGAGGGCAAGGGGGGACTGGGCCTGGCCCGCGGACGCCAACTCGAGGTCGACGCCCTGCTCGACGCCGCGCGGGCACCGCGACCGGACCTCGGGCGCAACAGCATCGGCCTGGGCATGGCCGCCCCGACTATGCTCGCTTTCGGCAGCGACGAGATGCAGCAGCGCTACCTGCGGCCGTTATTCGCGGGCACCGAAGTCTGGTGTCAGCTGTTCAGCGAGCCCGGCGCCGGGTCCGACCTCGCGGGCGTCGCCACCCGGGCGGTCCGTGACGGCAACGACTGGGTCGTCGATGGGCAGAAGGTCTGGACCTCCGGGGCTCATAACGCCGATCTGGCGATCCTCCTCGCCCGCACCGACACCTCCGTTCCCAAGCATGCAGGGATGACCTACTTCATTCTCGACATGACGGAGCCCGGCGTCGACGTACGGCCGCTGCGCCAGATCACCGGCGAGGCTGAGTTCAACGAGGTGTTCCTCTCCGGCGTCCGGGTGCCCGACAGCAACAGGGTCGGCGACGTCGGTCAGGGGTGGAAGGTGGCCACGACGACGCTCAACAACGAGCGTGTCGCCATCGGCGCCGGCAGCGACCGCGAGGCGGGCCAGATCGGCCTCGTCGCGCAGCGCTGGCGCGAGGATCCCTCCGTGCGCACGCCCGGCCACCACGCCGAGCTCATGCAGTGGTGGGTCGAGACCGAGGTGACCCGGCTGGCCGGGGAGCGCCTGCGCCAGTCCCTCGAGGCCGGTCAGCCCGGCCCGGAGAGTTCGGCCATGAAGCTCGCCTTCGCCCACCAGGCGCAGCAGGTGAGCGGCTTCGCCCTCGAGGTCGCGCCCGAGGAGGGGCTGACCTACCACGACTGGACGATGGTCCGCCCCGACGGAGGGTCCTTCCTCGGGCACGGCCCCGGCTACCGCTACCTGCGCGCCAAGGGCAACTCGATCGAGGGGGGCACGAGCGAGATCATGCGCAATGTCATCGCCGAGCGGGTGCTCGGCCTACCCCCCGACCACCGCCCCGACAAGGGGATCGCCTTCAAGGACGTGCCGCGATGATCGACCTTCTCCACTCCGACGTCGAGGAGTCCCTGCGCTCGAGCGTCCGCTCGGCGCTCCAGCGAACGCTCGACGACGCGCTGCCCGCCCGTCTGGCCGACGAGCCCGACGCCGACGTCACCGGCCTGTGGAGCGCGCTCGCCGAGCAGCTCGGCCTCGCCGGTCTGCTCGTTCCCGAGAGCCTCGGGGGAGCCGGGGCGAGCGCGCGCGAGGCCGCGGTCGTCCTCGAGGAGCTGGGGGCCTCCGTCGCGCCCGTCCCCTTCCTCACCAGCGCCGTCGTCGCCACCACCGGCCTCGTCCACGCCGGCGACGAGGTACATCTGCCGGCGCTCGCCGCCGGTGAGCGCACCGCCGCGCTCGTCCTGCCGTGGACCGCGCGGCGGGGGGCGTGGACGCCGGTGGACCACTCGGCCGAGCCGGTCGCCGGTGCGCTCGGCGCCGACCTCTTCCTCGTCCCGACCCGGGACGAAGGGGGCGCGACCTCCCTTCGCGTGTGCGGCCGGGACGAGGTAGACCTCACGCCGATCACCTCGCTCGATGTGACCCGGCCGCTGGCCCGGGTCACCGTGACCGGCACCGGCACCGAGGTCGCCTCCGGGGGCCGGGCCGACGACGCCGTCGACGCCGCTCTCGCGGCGGGGGCCGCGTTGCTGGCCTCCGAGCAGCTCGGGCTGACCCGGTGGAGCCTCGAGACCACGGTGGAGTACGCGAAGACCCGCGTGCAGTTCGCCCGCCCGATCGGCTCCTTCCAGGCGATCAAGCACCGGCTGGCCGATCTCTACCTGCTCCTCGTCACCACACAGGCGGCCGCCCGGTACGCCGCCGCCACGCTCGCCGACGAGGACCCCGACCAGTACGTCGCGCAGGCCCTCGCCCAGTCCTTCTGCTCCGACGCGGCCGTCCACGCCACCGAGGAGGCCCTGCAACTGCACGGCGGCATCGGCATGACGTGGGAGGCGCCGGTCCACACCCGGCTCAAGCGGGCCAAGTCCGACCAACTCGCCCTCGGTACGCCGGACCGCCACCGCACCGACCTCGCAGCGCTCGTAGACCTCCCCGCGAGCTGACCGCCCACCCGACCCCACCCCAGTCAACACAGGAGTGACCATGCGCGACGCAGTCATCGTCTCTACCG
>Ga0194137_10001381_pt1 | contig 14822 bp, 19 predicted proteins | sample TARM_MetaG_T3_14_FD_134025 | JGI IMG/M metagenome (GOLD analysis project Ga0194137, IMG submission 134025) | Freshwater microbial communities from Pennsylvania, USA, analyzing microbe dynamics in response to fracking - TARM_MetaG_T3_14 (version 2) | ecosystem: Environmental > Aquatic >... | reverse complement strand
TCCAGATGGAAGATTTCCTGGATTTTTGTTAAGTCAGATGCTTTCTCCAACAGTAACCGCAAAAGAACTTACAGAACAGTATGAAGACGCCAGCGATAATGCTTCGGCATTGGAAGACTTTTATAACTCCAAGCTAGGGTTACCATATGTTGCTGAAGGAGATAAGCTAGAGAAGAATCTTCTTAACAAGCTTATTAAAGGCTATACTGCTGAAAGCATTAAGAATAGAAGAGTACGCTCAATGGGTGTTGATGTTGGTTCTCAATTGCACTATGTTATATCTGAAAAGAAAACCGACGGCACCAAGAGAATTCTTAAAGCAGGTAAGGCTGTTGACTTTAGTACGTTAAAGCACGAAATCATCAGTTATCGTGTAAAATCATGCGTCATTGATAGTCGGCCTGAAACAAGGTCAGCTAGAAAACTTGCAGAAGACCTCGAGGGCGAATGTGAAGTATTCTTGTGTAACTACAGAGATGATTACAAAGACGGAGTTAAATTCGATAGAGACCAGCATTGGGTAACAGTGGATAGAACAGAATCATTAGATACTTCATTAGGAAGATTTCATAGAGGCTCTATTGAATTACCTAAATATATTTCCGAAGAATTTAAAGACCACCTAACATCACTTGTGAGAGTTATTGAAGATAATCAAAGAACAGGTTCCCAGGTGGCTAGATATAAAAATAACGGAGCAGACCACTTCGCCCATGCTAATAATTATGATGAGATGGCATTTGGTAGATTAGGTGGTTCTGGAAGTAGTATATTGAATGCATTTTTAGAGGAAAGTGGTAGATAATGGAATATTATAGTCCTCCTGATAAGTTCGAGAGACATTTGCAAAAAGTGGCTCCTGGACATGTCGGAGGTTATAGAGAAGGATGGTTAGTGATAGATAGTGTTGAACTCGACGGACACTATTTTCATCATATATACAGTAAGACAGACGGACTCATATCAACTTTAGTCGAATTTTAACTGGAGGTTAGTATAAAATGGCACACTATGTGAAGAACAACGATTTATATATCCCAGACAACGTACAGACAAGTAGAAAAGACTTTATGCAAACTGAAGCTGCTGGGAGTAGCAAAGGTGTGCGTGGAAAAGACCCTTTAAAAAGTCAGTACCAGTATGATGAAGAAATTACACAACAAGAAATTGACAACATGTACAAACATAAAAGACTATTTCAGAATATTATTGATATACCGGCAGAAGATGCAACCAGAGAGTGGATTAGTTTTGAAGATACCCCTGAGGCAGAACAAATATTATTTAAATTAAATGATTTAGATGCTCAAAGTGCTTTCCAGAGAATGATTGAGTACGAAAGACTTACTGGGGACGGGTTTATTAGTTTAGGGATTAACCAAAATGTTCCGTATGATATAGATGAAGAGATTGCCGAAGGTTCTCTAAATGATATTAAATACATTCACCCATTTTCTAAAAAAAGAGTAATGGATGGATTGGTAAATGATGACCCATTTTCTCCAGACTTTAATAAGTTTTCCTACTACGAATTAGAGCCACTAAATCAAGGAACAAGAATTGTGCACGCAAGTAGAATAATTCATATGCAAACAAGAGTGTTTGAAGGAGATACTTGGGGTACAAGTTTAGGTATTCCTCTTTATGAACCAATTCTTATTCTTGATAATGTTGCATGGTCCTTAGGTCAAATAGCTTATGCTATGACATTCAAGGTATTGAAATCTGACAACATAAATATGAAAAATCGTGAACAGGTAAAATCTGTTTCAAAGGAATTAGAAAAATTCTTTAATACAATGAGTCTTGCGGTAATTGGTAAAGATGAAGAGCTGACACATGAAGGGCCAGGCGTGTCATTACCTAACCTTCCGGCTATGACTGAATTTGTTTGGGACTTCTTGGCAGGAAGTGCTAGAATGCCTAAGTCACATATCTTGGGACAACAGCAGGGTACAATTAGCGGTGCGGAATTTGATTCACTTAACTATTATATGAGAATTGCTGGATTGCAGGAAAATCATGTAAGGCCTCATTTAGAAAGATTAATTAAGATGCTGTATCAAGCGAAAGATTCTGGAGTAGGTAATGGAAGCGTATCTGACCCTAAGTTCAAACTCAAGTTCGACCCACTGTGGAAACTTGATACTCAAACAGATATGAAATTAAGAGAGATTCAAAGTAAGATAGATGATAGATATATTAAGAACATGGTATTGAATCCAGATGAAGTTAGAGAAAAGCGCTTTGGTAAAGATGGATTCTTAGATGAGATGGATTTAGAGAGATTAGCATTCAAGGTGCATGAAAAGAGGAAACAAAATGACCCCAATTCCCAGTAGATTTCCAATGAATATCGCCTCCGATTATGCTAATAATATGGTAAAGCTTATTGATATTATGCATAAGGCGACTATGAAAAAATGGAATCACGGGCTTGAGAGTCAATATAAAAGAGCAGCAGGTTTAGTTGATGCCCCCGCCGATGAAATTGAGAGAATGATAGAACAATTAAAAAATGAATATCAAATAGACGATGAACATGCGAGAAGATTAGCAGAAGATATGTTAAAGAAAACAAGGAACTTTGGAATACACCAAGTAGATTTACAAATCGCTACAATTGCTGGAGTGAATCCGAATTTAAGATATCCTAGAATGGAAGCGCAATTAAAAATGGCAACTCAAGAGAATGTGCGATTAATAAAAACTATTCCAGAAAAGTACTTCGGTGAAGTTGAAAGAATTGTACATGAAGGGGTTTTGAGTGGAACATTAACAGATGATATAGCAGATAAAATAGATATAGCAAGTAATAAGACTACTAATAATGCTAAACTAATTGCTCGAGACCAAGTTGGTAAGTTCTTAGCAACTACTACAAAAGCTAGACAAACTCAAGCAGGCGTAAAACACTACTATTGGAGAACAGTCGGAGATAATCGTGTAAGAGCTTCTCATGAGGATTTTGAAGGAAATAGATACTCTTGGGAGGAAGGAAGTCCAGAAGGACATCCTGGTGAACCAATTCAATGTAGATGTATTGCAGAACCTGATAGAGATGAAGTCTTAAATGTATTTGGACAAGAAGAAAATATATAATTCGGGGTGTATAAAGAGATGGCGTCTAAATGGGACAAGGAAGCAGGTAAAATAAAAGAATTATTAGAGATGGGGAAAAGTAGTAAAGAAATTGGTAATTATTTTGGAACCTCTGCCAGCAATATGAGAAATGTGATGTCAGACCTGCGTGACAGGGATTTACTTCCAGAAAGAGATGCAATATTTAATACCAAAGAAGAAAAGACTCCAACTAAAAATATTCAAGAAATGGATATTGATTTTTTAGACAAGAAAGAATCTGATTTTAATTGGAAAGATTTTCTTAATACAGCTATTGATTTTCAAGAGCAGAAAAAGAAGAAATCAATGTCTCAGAAAGAGGCTAACATAAATATAACAACAGATAAACCTTTCGCCATAGCATTTAGCTCTGATTGGCATTTGGGAAGTAGTGGTACAGATTATGTTTCATTCTTAAAGCATACCGAGCTGATTACGAAAGTTCCAAATTTATTAGTTGCAGCATTAGGTGACTTAGGCGACAACTTCGTACAGACATCTAAAAAAGGAGGTATGTTTAGTGCATTATTTCCACCTGGGGACCAGCAAGATTTAATAAAAGAAATTTTTAAGGAATTAGGAAACAATGTAATTTTTAAAACTTCCGGAAACCATGATAACTGGACTTATTTAGAAACCGGGATTGATGCTGCTAGATATATGTTCTTAAACAGCGAAAAAGCCCCCTATTTAAGAGAAGGTGGCGGAATTAACATCACTGTGAATAATGATGTTGAATATAGAATATATGCTAAACATAAATATAGATATAATTCAAGCTTCAATCTCACACACACTGTGAAAAGAATGTTCGAGAAAGTGAGTCCTTTTGATGTAGGTGTTATAGCCCATCACCATACACCAGCTATTGAACAAGTTAGTAGGTGGGAAGGTAGATACAAAAAAGAGCCAATATTTATAAGGACTGGAAGTTATAAGGTAGATGATAAATGGGCAAGAGAACAAGGTTTTGTAGATGCTGCTATTGGTGTTCCTACTGTAGTGTTTTGGCCAAATGAAAAGAGAATGGTACCGTTTAGAAGGATAGAAGATGCAGTATTATTCCTTGAGTCATTAGACAATGTTTGGGAAAATGGAAAGTTAAATTCAAAATATCTTGATTAGAAGAAGGTGAGTTAGATGGGTCAAGCAGATAGACCAGAAAGTGATTTTTCTGGATATGTATATGGTCCAACAGGACAAAAACATGACCTACTTAATAAGTGGGGTGAAGAGGGTAAGTGTTATACTTATGACCCCAATAGTGAAGAAAGTAAAAAACAAGCCAAACAAAAAGCAATTAATCAAGGTGTTGCTATTGGTGAATTCGAAGAAGGAGGTGATTCCAAAGACATGGAGACAGTACAGCGCTTTGAAGAAGCGGAAATATTAGATTTCACAGAGAATAAGAAAGATGGTTTTTTAACAGTTGAAATTGCCGCTACGCGCACAGGTGTTATGCCTTATTACGATTGGGATACTGGTGAAGTTGTCATGGAGCTAAAGCCTCCCGAGGAAATATTTTCCGACCTTACGATGGAGAGTTTGAAAGGTGTTCCGGTTACTGACCGGCATCCTCCAGTAATGGTAGATAGCATTAATTGGAAAGATTTTACAAAAGGTAGTACTCACTTAGACGTCAGACAAGAGGATAATTTACTTGTAGTGAATGAAACTCTTTTTGATGACGAGCTCATAGCATATGTGAAATCTGGTAAGAAGGCTCAAGTTAGTATAGGTTTCAGAGCAGATTTAGAAGAAAAATCTGGTGAGTTTAATGGGGAGAAGTACGACAGGGTTCAGAGAAATATCACAATTAATCATGTGGCCCATGTAGAGCAGGGTAGAGCAGGTGAAGATGTTAGTGCGAGGTTAGACTCGTCTAAAGATTTAAAATTTTATGGATACTCAAACAAAAAGGAGGAAGCAGACGAAATGGATTATATCAAAGTAGAAAACTTTTGGGATGGTCTTGGAGTTGAAAACAAACCGGAGTTTGATATGTACTTAGATGGAGATACATCCACTGAGGACGTAACAAACTGGTTGGATAGTTTTGAACTTCCTGTAAAGGAAATTGAAGTAGAAAAAGATGACGGTATTGAGCTGGCTGAGGTGGAAATCGAAGGTGAAACTATTAAGGTTGATAAGGAGGACGAAGACAGGTTGAAGAGTAGTAAGGACAAATTAGATGGTAAGCTTGACAGCAAGGATAGCGAGATTAAAAAGCTGGAAGGACGTTTGGATGAACTTGAAAAGCTGGACGTCGACCAGATTGTGCAAGACCGCTTAGACTTAGTAGAAACTGTTAAAAAGTATGCTCCTAAGTTCGATGCAACTGGTAAGAGCGAAAAAGAGATTAAAGCTGAACTCATTCAGAAAATGGATGAAGACTTCACTCTTGAGGAAAAATCTGATGAATATATTAACGCTCGATTTGATGGAGCATTAAAAGCATTAGATAAAATTGCATCTGATGGCTTCGGTGATAACAACTTGATGACCAAGAAGAAAAAAGGTGACAGTAAGCTGAATAAGAAAAGACAAGGTCGTCTAAATCTTAAAAAGTAATAATACCCACGATTAAAAAATTAAGGAGGAATAATAATGTCTGACATGGATTTAGGAAAGGTTAGTCAAAGCAAATATTATGAATTTAGTTCTGGTGCTGCTGAAGGAACAATTGGGTTTGGTAAAGCAGTAGTTAAAGGAACCAACCCAGAAACACAATTTACTGCGTATCCTGGTGATAGCGATGCTGTATCTGTGAGCGGTTTTGCCGCATTTACACTTTCAGGTAATATTGATGACCTAGAATTTGTAGACCAGCAGCCTATGAGAGTACTTCGTTCTGGTGTGGTAGCAGTAAAAGTAAGTGCTAATGCTGGTACTTCTCCAGTAGCAGGCGATAAAGTAGCTATTAACCCAGATGGAGATGTATTTACTGCAGCTGAAGCTAATAGTGATTCCGGTACCGGTGGAACTTATGCTGCAATTCTAAAGAATAGTGAATTTGTAGAAGGTGCCGATGCTGAAGATACTGTTTTAATTGAAGTAGATTTCCCAACTGAAGTAGAATTTGTACAGCAAGCATAGTCAATAAATTAATTAAAGGGAGTGAATTTTTAAAATGAAAGATATCTTAGGAAATCAGGTGGAAAGAGCGGATGAAATGTTACTCCAAAGAGACTTGGAGGCAATTGATGATACTCTTTATGAACCAAAAGAGGAAGAATTAATAGTTAGAACTTTTCTAGATATTTATGATGGTATTCCTGAGCATGCTGAAGTTTATAAGTATGACCAGTTTACTAGAAAAGGAAAAGCAAAAAGGTCAACAACTGGAGCAGACGATGTACCATTCGTTGACAACGATAAGACCAGAGCAGAGCAACAAGTTATTTCTATTGAATCTGGTTTTATGATTGAACGTCAAGAGCTTAGAGCAGCTAGAGCTAATGGTAGAAACGTAGATACAGAAAAAGCTGAAACAGCTCGTAGAATTACTGCAGAGGATGAAAATGATTTAGTATTCCTCGGCGACAGTGATTTAGGTATCGAAGGTCTTGTGAATGCAGCTGGTATTAACACTTATGATGTTCCTACTGATTCTGATAGCGACGGAACAGAGTGGACCTATAAAACAGGTCAAGAGATTATTAATGATATCCGTGAAGCAAGAGCTAAGGTTAACAAGCAGGACGGGTATGAAGCAGACACACTTGTGCTTCCTTCCGAACAGTATCAGGAATTAGCTAAACCATATAACGATTATAACTCTGAAACTATTATGAGTTATCTAATGGAGCAGGGATGGTTTAACAGAATTCTTGAGATTAGCTATTTAGAAGAAGCAGACCCAGATGGTGCAAATGATGTAGGTCTTGTATTAGATACTACTCCATCAAATATGCAGCTTGGACTTGCTATTGACTTCCAAAGAGACGAACCATATCGTCACGCAAATGGAAGTTATGAGGTAAGAACAGAAGAAAGAACTTGTGGACTTATCCTTCGTAGACCACTTGCAGTATGTAGATTCGACTTAATTTAAAGAGAGGCAGGTAGGTATGTATGGAAGTAATTAATAATACAAACCAAATAAAACATCTGCCTATTAATAGTGTCACTCTAGTGCCCGGTAAAAATGACATCGATGAAAAAGCTTTTGAAGCAAATCGAGGTCAGCCGGGCTTAGAGCAAGACATTAAATCGGGTAAGGTAGAATATGAGGGGCAAGAAAAAGAAGAAGATTCTCCTAAAGAAGAATTTGTACCGGATGAAAATGTAGATTATCCTGTAAAAACATCCGAGAATTCTCCTTGGTATAGATTATCCAATGGAGAAAAAGTATTAGGAGAAAATAACGCAAAAGAGCAACAGGAAGCTCTAGACAATGGTGAAGAATTAGATGGCTGATACCACAGTTGATAGGGTATTGGCTATCGCCCCTCACCTGGAAGAATTACCTTCTGATACAGTGCAGATGTATATAGATGATGCAATTGGAGAGCTATCAGGCACTTCTCTTGCGGATGATGAAAGGGCACAGAGGTATTTAGCCGCACATTATGGCACCTTGAATGTGAGACGTTCTACATCGGAAAAGGTTGAAAATGTGCAAGTTGATTATGACCGAGGTGGCAACGCTGAAGATGTAGGATTAAATCTTACAACTTATGGTCGTGAATACGCTAGGATTATCAGTAATGAAAAAGGTTTGAATTTTAGGCTGTTTTCGTAATGGCTAAAAATATTACTATAAAAGATGATACTAGCGGATACGACCGTTTAACAGGGGAGTTACAGAAACTAAGAGGTGCCACTCTTGTAGTCGGAGTTATTAGTGATAAAGAGCATAGTGAGGGAAGTGAAATCACTTTAAAAGAGCTTGCAGCTGTACATGAATATGGTGTAACCATAAAAGTTACGGATGCTATGCGTGGTTTCTTTGCAGCGGTTGGATACCCTTTAAGTCCTGATACAACTACAATAGATATACCTGAACGGTCTTTTATAAGAAGAACTGCCGATAAGAAAAAAGACCAAATTAGGCGCGATGGAAAAAAATTATTACAGCAATTAGTTCAAGGACGGTTATCGGCGCAGGGGTTGATGGATAAACTCGGTACATTAGTGGTGAGTATGATTCAGCAAACTATTGATGAGGTCGATTCACCCGCTCTTTCCCAAATGACAAAAGATTTAAGGTCTGGAGAATCTGGTGGAGAGAGTCCGTTACAAGACACTGGTCGGTTATGGCAATCAATTGATTATGAGGTAAGGTGGTCTTAATGAAAATGTCGTTCTCCCGTGTTTTACGGAAGTACGAAAGAACCTATAATGTAACTCGCTACCCAGATAAAGAATTAGTAGATGGTAGAGTCGTAGAAAATACTCCTACAGAAAATAGTGTATCTTTAATTGTATTCCCATTAAGACCGGAACAATTACAGGCGTATGAAGGAGGAACGTATACGACTCAAGATAGAAAAATCTATCAGCGGGAAGATACTGAAGACATGAAATTAGATGTCGACGATGTGATATATGATGATTTATATGATAATCATTATGAAATAAGGGAGAAAACTCCGTGGCTGGATTTCGCTGATTTTTCTACATTCATAGCCAAAAAAGTTGTGGTAGAAAATGATTAGTTTAGATAACTTCTTAGATGATTTATATTCTCATATTAAAGACTATACTGAAATTCCACAATTAGTGTTGGGTAGAGAAGATGTTCCGCCAAAGCTTATGACTTATCCAAGAGGTAAGATGTTATTTACAACAAAGTATACTCCTCAAGCTAGACAATCATTTATTACCAGTAAAAAGACGGTACCAAGTGCAGAAACTGAGTTTGAGAGTGATATCGAGTACACTTACCTTATAAACTTCGAGGCTACTTTATCATTAAACTTTTACGGAGACAATGTAGAGGGTTATGTTAACAAAGCGCGACAATGGTTTTTAGTTAATAAATTAAATAGAGATTTTTTGAACAGCTACGGCAAATGTGTTATTAAGAACGTAACAGCAACTGAAAATAGAAAAACATTTTTAGAAGCTGAGTACGAAGATAGATTAGGATTTGATGTTATTTTAGGGTTCTCTGATAAAGTTGTTGTTACAGAGAAAACTATTGAGACAATACAGTTTAGTCAAACGATTGAAAGTGTCACTGGAGAGAGTGATACTGTAGATTTTGAGGTTGACATTTAAAGGGGGTTTAACAGATGGCTAAAGATGTTGAAGTGGTCATTTTTGACCAAACAAAGCCAATATCTAAAAAAGGATTTGGATTACCATTAGTATTTGTTCCAGATACTGATGTAGAATATAAAGAAGTGGAAGGCACAGATGGTTTATCTACGTTGACCAGTGGTGATATGGGTTATGAAATGGTAAGTCAGGTTTTTGCGCAAGAGCCCAATCCAGATGAAGTTGCTGTATTTGGTGTTGATGTAGCTAGTGCAGGTACTTCTATTACTGATGAATTAAACGATTTAATAGTAGAGCACAATGATTTTTACTTTGTACTGTTAGCAAGTAGGACTCAAGCAGATATCGAAGAAACTGCAAGTTGGGTAGGAGCTAATGGCAAATTATTCATTACGCAACCTGATATTACAGAAGATGCAGCTACTATTGTTACAATGGCTGAAACTATTGCCTCTAGTAGAACAGGTATCTACGCCCACGATGGCGGAGTAGCAGGAGAAGACCAGTATCTGGATGCATCCATTGTAGGTAGAATGGCTCCAACTGACCCAGGAAGTTCGACTTGGAAATTCCAGAACTTAAATGGTGTTTCAGCAGCCACATTCTCCAATACAGACCAGAATACTATGCTAGATGCTAATATTAACAGCTATGTAACACGCATGGGTGTTAATATGACTAGTGAAGGTAAAGAAACTTCTGGTGGGTTCCTAGATATTCAAAGAGCTAAGGATTGGATGAAAGCAAGAATTGAAGAGAGTATTTTCTTCCTACTTTACAATAGTGAGAAAGTACCTTATGATAATCCTGGAATCGGTCTTGTAGTTAATGAACTGAAAGCAGTGCTAAAACTTGCGGTTCGTAGAAGAGTTATTGCAAGAGATGCAGATGGAAACGGTATGTGGTCGGTTACTATTCCCACTAGAGACCAGATTTTAGATAATGATATTGCGAACAGAATTCTACCCGATATCGACTTTGTGGCTACCGTTGCAGGTGCAGTTCACACAGTTGAGGTAGAGGGAGTATTACAAGTATAATAAAGGAGGTTTATAATAATGGCACAGTATGACCCAACAAAAGTTATTACTGTCGTTGATGGGCATGTGCTCACCGGTTTTGGTGAAGACACAATGGTGTCCATAACACGTGCGGAAGATAAAAGAACAGTTCATGTAGGCACTCAAGGAGAAACCACATTTGTTAAGAGTGCAAATGATGTAGCTGATGTTACATTTACTCTTGCAGAAAATTCTCCTAGTAATGCTAAATTGATGGAGCTGTATAATCAAGATGCTAGTTTTAGTTTTGCAACTCAAGACTTCAACTATTCCGATGATGTTTCAGGATTCGGTAGCGAATGCGTAGTTAGAAGCTTACCGGATAATGAAAAAGGGGCAGACCTAGGTGAAAGGGAATGGACACTTATAGTTGCTGATTATGAAGAAATTATAAGAGGAATGGAAGGTGTGATTGAATAATGCCAAAAAACGATAACAAAAAAGTTACAGTTAATGGTAAAGACTATGTATTACAGCACCCCGGTGTTGAGTGGGTAGTAAATCATAGTGATAAATGTACAAACGCTCAAGGTAATTTAGTTAGAGCAAAGTATATTCAAGGGCTATTCGATAATATTGTAGTTCAACCCGGTGACTTAAAAATGAACGATTTTGACACTGTTCAAGAAATGAGCCAGGTGGTTAACGAGATAGAGTCGTTTCTATAAGCCTAAGCACACCGAGTACCAAGAAGGTAAGTTTGGTATTCACTATATTAAGCAGATTAATAAAGCTAAATATAGGGCAAGAATAAGAAGAAGCAAAATGAAGTTCTGGGACTTAGTATTTTACCTCAAAGATTATGAGGGAGTTAAAAATATGAACTATGACACTTTTATTGAAGCTTACACATTTTATGAGATGGCTTCTAAAAAATCCAAGAAAGGCGGTGATAGCTAATGGCCAATGTGAGAAGTACAACATTTGGAATTCAATTCAATGTTAAAGATAGAAACTTAAAAAATGCCAATAAGCAAGTTGATATTTTAAAAAGAAATGTAGCTCAATCTGGTGTTGGACTACAAAACATGGGCCAAAGTGCTATCGTCGCAGGACAAAATATAGTAACAGGTATGAAAAATGGTATTAACAGTTTACACAACTTCCGTTATGAATTGTTAGGTGCCTTTACTGCGATGTCTGCAGCCATAGGTGGTTCTGTTAAAGCCGCAGCAGATTTTGAATACCAGATTAGAACTACCGGACTTGTTGCAAGAGCTACCGCTAATGAAATTGATTTGTTAGCAGAAAATGCAAAACGATTAGGTATTGAAACAGTATTTACAGCGACCGAAGCAGCAGAAGGTCAAGAAATTTTAGCTCGTGCCGGATTCGAGACCAGAGAAATTCTAAAAACGCTCCCGTCTGTGCTAGATGCGGCTGCGATTGAAAATTTAGAGTTAAGTAGGTCAGCAGATATTGTTACTAGTATTTTACGCGGTATGCGGATGGAAGTCGGTGAATCTAGAAGAATTATAGACACTTTGGCGAATGCCAGTCGTAGGTCGAAAGCAACCATGGATGGATTAGGAGAGTCAATTCCTCAAGTTGCAGCACAGGCCGCGAATCTAGGTTTTTCAATTGAAGAATTATCGGCCACATTTGGATTACTTGCAGACCAGGGCACAAAAGCATCCCGTGCAGGTAGATTAATGAGAGGTGTTATTAAATCATTGACAGCTCCTAGTAATCAGGGTATAAAGGCCCTTGACAGGCTAGGTGTGTCACTCTGGGAAGATGAAGACACGTTTAAATCTATAGCAGGAATTGTAGAAGAATTTTCAAACGCTATGGTAGATATGTCCGAGAAAGAGAAGCAAATGGCCCTTGGTGAAATATTCACCGGGCGTAGATTATTGATTTTCCAGCAGCTCATGAATGCAGGTTCTGAAGAAATACGCAATTTTACAAGTGTATTAGAAGAATCGGGCGGAGTCGCTGAATACATGGCTGAAGAACAGCTAGATACTTTTATGGGAGCAATTCATAGATTACGCGGTTCTATAAATGTTGCCGCAATTAGTATGCAATTACAATTACTTCCTGTGCTAAGCAATGTAGTAGATGGTATCACAGGTGCTATAAACGTATTTAACGAATTACCTGATGTAACACAATCGGTCATCGGGGGAATAGGTTTGGTAGCAACTGGGCTCTTAGGTATAGCTACAGTTGCAGCATTCTTAAAAACTCCATTATCCATGCTAGTAGGGTTCTTCAAATGGATAGGTGGAACAGCCATATTTCAAATGCTTGCTGGTGGAATATCACTTACAGTAGGAACTGCACTTGGTTTACTTGCGGTTGTTACAGGACTATACTTCGCTTGGGAGGATATGTTCTTAACAATGGAGCGAGGGTATGATGGAGTATTAGTACCCTTATTTGATAAATTCTTAGACTGGATTGGCGTCGGATGGGATTTCAAAGACGTATGGCAATCCGGTAAAGAGTTCTTTATGGATTTCTTAACATCGCTAGGACAGTTTAATGAAGGTTTCTCAGAGTTCAGTGTAGGATTTGCAGAGTTCTTATTAGCGCTAGCTACTTTTGATGGCGAAGGAATATTAGAATCATTTGATACCATGCATGAAGGTATTAAAGATATGTCGCTTGGGTTCTTTGATTCTGCAGGAGCAATAGGTGAGGCTCTTGTAGACGGAATAATATTTATGCTAGACTTAAAGGGCGGTCTTGTATACACAATGCTGACTAGCCTCGTAGAGCGTGCCTGGAACGATTTAGCAGTTGAGGTCGCGAGTTGGGCTGGAATAGAATTACCTGAAATTGAATTCCCTACTTGGGAAGAGATGAAAGATTCTGCAACAGCATGGATTCCAGATTTTTGGAATACCATGGTAGAGCTTTGGAATTCAATTACATTGGGTTTTGAAGAAGCATTTGATTTATCAGGGCAGATAATGGATAACGTTGTACCTGATTGGTTAAAACCATACGTACCAGGATTCGGAGGAGATAATACATCTCAAAATCCATATTCCGGTAGCGGCGAGGAAAATGGGGCTACCTCCTATAGCTCAAGAGTTATGGGTGGAGAGTATCCAATAGCTTCTACCAACACTACTAATCAAAGAAGTACTAATCAAACTAATAATTTCAATATTAACATTGATAACGCAGGTGGAAATGATGAAGACTTAGTTATGAAAATTAAAAGAACTTTGCAAGATGAGTTCACAAAAGAGCGGATAGCAGAAGTAGGTGATTACTAATGGCTGCATTGGGTGAAGTAGTGTTTGACGCTGTAACAGAAGAACAACCTAGTTTTAGCAATACTATTACAGATAAGCCCGTTGAAAATGGTGCTAATATATCGGACCATATTAGACGGCAGCCAGATAGTCTCACCATAAACGCTGTGTTCTCCGGGAATGAAGCTATGGATAAGTATCAAGAACTTCTTGATATGCGAGATTCCGATGAGCTTTATGCATACTCAGGTGGACTTGGAACCTTTGTGAATATGGCAATTGAAAACATCAGCCCTATGAAAAACGCCACTTATGGGGATGGTTATGAGTGCACTATTACTTTAAAAGAAGTCAGAGTAGTAGAGCTGATTACAGTTCAAATGACCCTTGGGGTTGACCCAGATACCGGAGAGCAAATACAGGGTGATACTTCCAGTGATGAAGTTGATGAAAAGTCTTCGGATGATATAGAAGTCGATGAGGAAAGTGCTGACAGAACAAGTTTACAAATTTTTACAGATTTATTTACGGGTGGTGATGAAGAATGATTTTACGCGCTTTACCACTTGATATAACTGATATAAAATATCGCCCAGAAATATTTATTACGGAAATACAAGAAACAGCATATAGATTTATGTTCACATACAATGTGTCGGACCATAATTTTTATGTAAGTGTTTACGAGGATTTAACAGACCGAGTAGTTTTGGAAGGTACCCAATTAATTTATGGTAAGGATTTGATGGAGTTTGCAGACGTAAATTTCAAAATAGTTCCCCTCGATTTCAGTGGAGAAGATATTGAAATTTCTTACGAGAATTTATCAGATAATATCAAATTGTATATAGTAGATGGTGATACCGATGCCTAAATATTGGATTCGCCAAGTTAAGTTTATTACAGATGGGGTAGAAATAGAGGTACCAGACATTGAAATAGAGTTTAATATTGAATTTTCTGATGAGAGTAATGGAAATATTGGGCATATTAAATTTTATAATTTATCAAATTCTACTATAGATAAATTGAAAGTAGATAAGTCATTTATTTTAAGAGCAGGTTATAAAGAACATTCCGGTGTTATACTACCTGGAATTATTAAAAGACCCGTAACACAATGGGAAAAGGCGGACAAAGTTACTACTTTAATGGTTGGAGATAATACTGATGCCTGGCTGAAATCCACAATTAATAAGAC
>Ga0194137_10001380_pt1 | contig 14830 bp, 16 predicted proteins | sample TARM_MetaG_T3_14_FD_134025 | JGI IMG/M metagenome (GOLD analysis project Ga0194137, IMG submission 134025) | Freshwater microbial communities from Pennsylvania, USA, analyzing microbe dynamics in response to fracking - TARM_MetaG_T3_14 (version 2) | ecosystem: Environmental > Aquatic >... | reverse complement strand
GGCTACATTCGACACTGGGCTATCTCAGTCCGATGCAGTACGAGCAACGCTGGCACGCGGCACAGCACAAGAAGGCCGCGTAATCGATGAGTTAAGAACTCCGGCAATCAAGGGCAACCTCACTTTCATGTCATCTGGAACAGGGTAAGCCTACGCAACGGGCGCCCCGTGTGGCCAGGCGAGCATTGGAATAAGTCCAAGCAGGCGGCACGTGAGATGGAGATCGAGTTGGGTCTCAAGCGCCCAATGCCTCGCAACGTCAAGGCAGGGCAGATACGTGCTGCGGCCATTCAGACAGGCCATGCCATTTGTGGTGCCAATGTGCTGACCAGGCGGAAGAAATTGATGGGCCAGTTTGCTGAAGCCAAGCGTGCTCTGACGATAGGGAAGGTTGGTCTTGGTCGCTCAAGGCCTGCCATCAGGGCTATTGCACGACCTAAGCCTGTTGAGGTCATCCGAGTACGCACACGAAGACCGCGCCGTTTGATATCAGTTTCCAATGGTGTTGATCAGGCGGTACCTATGGCGATTCCGAAGATGTCGCGTGAAGCGCTGATTGCCTGGGCTTGGAAGAACGGGCGCACGGATGTCTTGGCCTTGTTTGGCATCTATGCGAATCTGGATCCGTAGCTGATAGCCTAGGTGGCACGGTTCTTTCGCTCTATTCTGTTATTGATGCACTTCTGTTCGAGGCGAAAAAATGCCGGGCCGCATATTTTCTTTTGCGATAGCAACGAAGTACGGTAAAACATGGCGACTTCAGACATCGACCTAGCACCCCCAGCTTCACACATGCATACAGCTTGTCATCTATCTCAAAACGAACGAGCAACGCTGGATGCTCGTGGATGGATTTCGTTGAAAGGCCAGGCTTCAAGCCGCCACGATTTCATGCTTGTTCTTTTGGGGATTGGGCAATCCCTGGGTATGCCCATGCCCACCCGAAATCGACGTTTGGTGGACGAACTTGCCCCCTTGAACAAGCACAAGGCCTTCCCTCGCTCTCTTAGTCAGATTACAGGACCGGGCCAGCAGCCCTGGCACATCGACTTGGCCCACAGGGTGGAACCTGCACGCTATCTGGTCATGGGAATGCACAAGACCACCACCGAGACAGCCTGCACAGAGCTTCTGGATGCCTCAGCATTGATCCCAAACAAAATGCAAGAGGAAGCTCTGTCAGAGCCCTTCTTGATACGGACCGGGGCCAGTTCCTTCTACGCCACGATAACAGTCAAGAGCCAATCCTTTGTACGATTTGATCCTGGTTGTATGCAAGGAGCCACGACACGGGCCAAGGCACTGATGCAGAAGCTATTGGATCAAGACTTGGCACCGAACCACATCCACGGGTGGGAGCCGGGCTCTGTATTAGTGATCGACAACTGGAAAATGCTTCACCGTCGAGCTGATGCCACCAGCTCAACAGACCGCACTCTGTATCGGGTCAGTGTTATGAGAGGGACCACATGAGCAGCAACGCCAACAAGGACTTCTTCATGATTTCCAAGAAGGGCACGCGACTGCCAACTCCTATAGCTGTGTCGCATGATGCTCTACTGGCCAAGTCCAGACTCTTGGCCAAGCGCAGCGTTGATGCCAAGCAATCTTCACTCGAAACAGAATGCCAGCTCTGGGCCGCTGGTGCTCTGGAGCTACTTGCTAAGGCACAGCTCGCGGGCATTCATCCTGCCCTGGTGGTCGAGGCCGAGAACACCAACAGCCTCCTCGAAGCCTGCGGTATTCCCACCAGCACCAAGGTACGCACCATCAATGCATCGGTGGCATATGCACGTCTCAATCACACCGTGCCACACTTTTCAACGCCTGTGATGGAGAGCTGCAAAAGGCTGGCAGACCGACGAAACGCAGAGCTGCACTCGGGCGAGGCCGCTTGTGCAGCCATGCCCTACGATGGATGGGAAGGCGACTTTTGGAATGCGGCCGACTTAATCCTGAGAAGCATGGGCATGGGCCTTCAAGAATGGCTGGGTGCTGATGCCAAAGCACCTAAAGCCTTACTCAAGGCACACCGACAGGCCGAGGTCAATGCCGCAAAACAACGGGTGATTCACCACGCCTCTGAGTTCAAGAAGACCGATAAGGGCAAGCTGGGACGAGACAAGTTCAAGCTCTTTCGTGCAGAAACCCTAAAGCTGCCAACCAACGATAACGAATTCCATTATCTGTACTCGCGGTATTGGCGGCATGAATGCCCTGCATGTAAGACGTGGGGTTCAGCAGCAGGTGACTTGGCGTGGGAAGACAAGGCCGAAGATCAAGATGAAGCCGACTACGGTTATGAAATCATCGAACGGGCTTACTCACCCTCCGAATTCCATTGCCCCACGTGCGGCTTATCCTTGGTTGGTGATGCGGCAGTCAATGCTGTTGGCATTACCGAAGACTTCATTGAAACCAAGGAAATAGAAATTAACTACGAGCCCGACTATGGCAACGACTAACAAAATTATTCCTTGCTTTGTTGTGCCCGTTTCTGCTGGGGCTAAGCGTGCCAAAGGTTTGAATTGATAGTCAGCTTTGGTCGGACCGACATGTCCAATGTGGTACCGCTTTGGGATTTCGGTTAGTCGTGGTGCTTAAAAATCAAGAACGGTCATCCTTCTTGAGTCTTACCGAATTCGTGACATGACTACTGCACCACACGTTCACTAAGAATGTATGTGGCGCCCTCTGTAGCATGACTCTCCGTCATTGGTTATCCTCACACCTGTGCACAAGAATGCAGACAGGAGCCCATCGACATGGAAAATACAGCCCAACACGCGGGAGTGCCCGGGCGACCAGTGGTTAAGGCGATGAGGCTGATTGTTTACTGCACGGCTATCGGCTGGATCTTTATCGCACTGTTGCTTTTGGCGTGGATCATGAATGTACCGATCCCTTCTAGCCCGGTGCAGCATCTCAATCTTCGACCAGAACTTCACGCCGTGCTGGAACAGTTGTGGTCATATCAAATCGAGTGGGGACGCTGGGCTTTCGCATCGAAGGTCTTTGCATGCGTCCTCGGTGGAAGCATCTCCGTATTGTCTGTCGCAGTTGCTTCCAAGCAGCTTGAAGATGCCTTGCATTTTGGTGCGGCTGCGGCCATTGCTGGTATGGGTTTCGTCTACGGAATCCTTCAACCGTACGACGAATACAAGCAGTTCAGGGCGGCGATCGCCGCGCTTGAAGGTCCGTACTACGCCTACGTTGCCGCGCAAAACGACGACAACTGGAAGAACTTGATAAAAGGGCTTGATGCTGCACGCTTCGCACTCAAGGAAACCTGGAGCGCGCCCGACCCCTTTCAAAAAACCCAGGACGACAAAGGCAAATCTGGGACAGAGACAGGCGATAAAGCCAGGGAATGATGTCCTCCGCAAGGCGTATGAACTGATCGGAAAATTAGGGGTGCTGATGCCTGTAAAGAAACCAGGTCAATAGCGCCATGATCGCCAGCGAGAGCAGGGCGCTGGCAAGCAGTATCCGTTTAGCAGTCGGTTTGCCTGGAACTGTTGCCATGAGCGTGCCCCATGATATCGGCATGGCTGCATAAGCTGAAAGTGACAGGCCCTTTAGGAGGCCTGAGCAAGACTCGCGGCATACCTCGGTGTTCGCCATGATTTCAATGGCATGAGGCACCATGTCGAAGGCGATGCCAACGAGGAGCCCTAGGACAAAGAAGACAACTCTTTTGATCATCACTTAACCTCGAAGAAGAGGATTAGCTTCGAGTTCCGAAGATCGGAGTAGACGGGTATCCATGGGTTGTTGATCCCAAGCGTGAACCGCGCGAATGTCTCTAATGTCCCGGTGACACCATTGTTGGTAAGGCGTGATCCATTCCATAGGTCAATGTGCCCACCGCTGGCGCTTGATGCTGACTCCCCAGCTCGCGTCCAGTAGGCGTGGAACATGATGATGCCGGTGCGCCCTTTGACCTTCGATTCCCAGTCCTTACCAGTGATGTTTTCTGGCTGCTTGGGAAGCCCACAGAACGGCTGCAACTTAAGCCATTCTGCAAGTTCGTAGGCCCGCACGGCCGCTGGATACCCGTCCATCATGACGCGCCCCAACGTCTGCGCCCCCGGCATGGGCTTGACAGTTTTCTGTGAGAAAGACTTCATCTGAACGCCGACCTTGTGAAAGGTGGCACTCATGCGCAAGGCGCACTGGTTGCTGTAGTCTCCCTTGTCATCGGGCCCAGGCTTGTATGGCGCACCTGTTACGTAGTTGCTCCACAGGTCAGCGAACTTGACGGCTTCGATCTGAATCTTGCAAACAGACCCAGGCGTCGTATTGGTTCTGACCTTCGCGCTCTGTACCAATACCTTGGTCATGACGCCTCTGCCATCAGGCCCAGCGCGTCTTCACCCCAGAACGTGTTGTAGTCTTGTTCGTTGTCGGTGACGACTCGCGGCAACTGGCCGTTCTCATCCAAGCGTCCTGAGAATCTGCGCCCGTCCACAGTCTTGATGAACCAGGGCAATCCAACAAGCGTGGCCGTCCCATCGGCAATGACCAACTGCGTCTGTTCGTCAAACTTGACTTCTTTGCGCACCTCGGTGGTGACGTACCCAGCCGCAGCAGCACTTGCAGCTTGTGCGGCGCTCGCGGCCTGAGGATTTGATGCACCACCATCGGAGGTCGTAGACACGGCTTGTGTAGCAATCAATGTTGCGCCGCATGCGCACTTGTCGCCATGACGTGCGGCAGGCTTGCCGTCAATGATCATGGTTGGGTCGCCCGTAACAATCACGGTCGTGCCATGGTTGCGTTTTGGACAGGTCACTTGATCGCCAACACGGGCAATGCCCTTGTCATGCGTATCGGTCATCACAGATGCCTCGATCACTTGACCACCGTGGTCGGTCTGGTCACCCAGCACAATGAATGGTCTGCCTGCCATGAGCCCTCCATGATTTGTTTGGCGGCGACTGTATCAACGACCTGTAACGAAAGTGTTTCTTGGCACCTTCCCACATCGGTTTCACAGGGCCTCTTTGAAGGCCTCGCACACACCGTGCATGAGCGCCAGTGGCCAGGGGGGGAAGATACACACCCTGTGCGCCTCCTCCAGATGAGCATAACGAGCCGGTCGTTATTCCGGTTCGTTGATGGTTTGACTCGCCATCTATATGCGGTTCGTTATGGAGAAGATCATGGACGTCTCGAAGATGTTGAAGCAGGCTGCGCGCAAGTGGTACTCGGCGCGCATCCCTTTGTATGCCCTGAACCTGACCTTGCTGACGTCAACAGGCTGGGCTCGATCAAGGAACTGGCTCGCACCCCATCAGGTGGCAGCCATCCCGGCCTCTATACCTGCAACAACCGACGCAGTTTTAGCCATGGCACCTGTGGTGGCCGCATCACCTGGCGTTGATTGGGGTACCCGCTTGTTTTCGTTGATGGTGGGCGCGGTGGCTGGCGCCTTGGTCGGCGCCTTCTTCAGTCAGCGAATGCGACGCCTGAGGCGCTATTTGATGTTGGGTGCCCTTGGCCTTGCTGCCCTGGTGGTTGCAGGCATTGGCATCACGGCCAGCGACCGCATGAGCCAACTGGTTGGCGCTATCGTAGGAGCTATCGCAACGTGGATGTTCCTACGCGACACAAGCCAAGACCAGGACGACACGACCTTGGGCTCCGCCCGCTGGGCCAACGCCGCTGAATTGCGCGCACACGGCATCGTCAATTAAACAGGAGCAACCATGAGCAACAGCAATTTGCAGCCGAGTGGCTTCGCCCGTGGCCAGGTGGCCAGTCAACAGCCTGATACCCAAGACGAAGGCTTGTTCTTGGGCTATCTGTGGGATGGGCGGCATAAGCGTCGCATGCACTACAAGGGCGACCGCCACCTCCTGACCATCGCCCCCAATCGTTCTGGCAAGGGCACGTCAGCGATCATCCCCAATCTGCTCACCTACCAGGGAAGCTGTCTGGTGATCGACCCCAAGGGCGAGAACGCCATGATGACCGCCACCCGCCGTGGCAAGGGGAATGCCAGCATTCCCGGTATGAAGCAAGCCGTGCATATCCTTGACCCGTGGGGGATCGTCAAAGGCACGGATACGAAGCCTTCACGCTTCAACCCCATTGATTGGATCATTCGCGATCCCATCAACGCGACAGAAAACGCCATGCTACTGGCCGACAGCCTGGTGCCGCCTCGCGACAGCAAAGACCCCTTCTGGGACGATGAGGCCCGGGCCCTTCTGACCGGCTTGATCCTCTACGTCGCCTTTGATCTGAGCGAGGACGGTCAACGCACACTGGGCCGCGTGCGCGACATCCTTGTGATGGGCGAAGATGAGTTGGCCAAAGTGTTGGCACGCATGTCGAAGACCCTCGATCCCGTAGCGCGCAGTACCGCTGCACGCACCATCGCCAAGGAAGAAAAGGTCCGCTCTAATGTCTTGGCCACTGCGCAGTCGCATACGCACTTTTTAGACAGCCCGGTGATCCGCACCAGCCTGAGCTATTCCGACTTCAAGTTCGAAGACTTGAAGACGAAGGCCACGACGGTCTACCTCGTCTTGCCAGCCGACAGGCTCAATGCCTTTGGCCGTTGGCTGCGTATCCTCGTGCAGTTGGCTATCACGGTCAATGGCCGCAACATCGAGCAACGTGCCAAGAATCCCATTCTCTTCATGCTCGATGAAATGGCGGCCCTGGGTCGTCTCTCTATGGTGGAGCAGGCCTACGGTCTGATGGCAGGCTTTGGTATTCAGCTCTGGGGAATCTTTCAGGATGCGGCCCAGGCCAAGCGCATCTATGGCGATGGCTGGGAGTCATTTATCGGCAATGCGGGGGTGGTCCAGTACTTCGGCAGCCGCGATCACACCACGGCCGATTATTTTTCGAAGCTGTGCGGCGTGACCACCATCAAGAAGTTCTCCCTGACCAGCGTCGTGGCGAAACAATTTGATCTGATTGGCAAGATGCTGGGTACAGCCTCTCAATGGGAGCCCCAAAGCACCACGCAAGACATCGTGCAGCGTCAGCTTGCCTATCCCGATGAGTTGATGCGCATGCGTGACCCGTTGCAATTGGTGCTGATCGAAGGGTGCAACCCCGTCATGGGCTTCAAGATGCCATGGTTCGAAGACCCCCTGCGTAGCCACCTTGGCCGCAATCTCCGTCAGACGCCTCCAACAAGGCCGTCTGTCGATCAGGAGTCACTGTTCAAGGCGCTTGCGGCACGGGTGAAGCAATCCGAAGCATCAGCAAAGCCGTCAGCGGCCAAATAGCTCAGCCCCCTTCCATCTGTCAGGCTTGATCATGAAAACCATGACATTGCTTGAGGCAGCCGAGTTTTTGAAGATGCACCCCGAAGAGCTACGCAGCCGTGCCAAGCGCGGCCTCATACCCGGCGCAAAGACCGGGCGGCGCTGGGTGTTCATCGAGGAAGACCTGGCCGCTTTTGTTCGCACGCTGTATCCTGTGCCTCGGCAAGCGTTGCGAGTGACTTCTGGAAAGGAACATGTATGTCACTTCGCAAACGAGGCTCGGTCTGGTGGATCGACTTCGTCGCCCCCAACGGGGAGCGAGTACGACGATCTTCTGAGACGGGCAACAAAGCCCAAGCGCAAGAACTGCACGACAAGCTAAAGGGTGAAACCTGGCGTGTCTCTAAGCTGGGCGAGCGACCGCGACGAACCTGGAACGATGCGGTTGTCAGGTGGACCAAGGAAACGGCCCACCGGGCAACGGCGCATGAGGATCTAGGCAAGCTGCGATGGCTCGACCGGTTCTTGCGGGATCTGGAACTCGAAGCAATCAACCGTGCCCTGATTGATCGGATCATCGCCGCCAAGTTGGCGGAAGGCAGTAGCAACGCCACTGTCAACCGCATCCTGGCTTTGGTTCGCGCAATTCTCCGCAAAGCGGTCCGTGAGTGGGAGTGGCTTGACCGCCAACCTGCCATCAGGCTGCTCAAGGAGCCCTCACGGCGCATTCGGTTCCTGTCTCGCGAGGAGGCCACCAGGCTGATCGCCGAACTCCCGCCACACCTGGCCGACATGACTGCATTCACCCTGGCAACGGGGTTGCGTGCAGCCAACGTCTCTGGGTTGAAGTGGGATCAGGTCGATCTTGAAAGGCGATTGGCTTGGGTGCATCCCGATCAAGCGAAAGCGCGCAAGGCCATTGCGGTGCCCTTGAACGCCGACGCCATTGAGGTGATGCACCGTCAGATTGGCAAAAGCCGTGAATGGGTGTTCACCTATAAGGGCAAGCCAGTCACGCAGCTCAGCACGAAGGCTTGGTACAGCGCGCTCAAACGAGCCGGTATCGGGGATTTTCGGTGGCACGACCTGCGGCACACCTGGGCGTCCTGGCACATCCAGGGCGGCACGCCGCTCTTCGTGTTGCAGGAGATGGGTGGCTGGGCGTCGGCCTCAATGGTGCGCAAGTACGCGCATCTGGCAGCCGATCATCTGGCGCCTTGGGCGGACAAACTGAGCCGTGGCACGTTTGTGGCACAGGCCTAGAAACGACAAGGGGCTGGAACCAGTCCAACCCCTTGATTTGTTTGGCTCCCCGACCTGGGCTCGAACCAGGGACCTACGGATTAACAGTCCGGCGCTCTACCGACTGAGCTATCGGGGAATATGTCGGATATCAGTCGTTGCAGGCTTCGTTTTGTTTCTTTGCCGTCGTCAACCGAGAGCGCAACTATAGCATGGTTTTTCCAACGGCTTCAAGGTGAGCTGCTTTTTGCCGTCTGCGCCATGCTTGTCGGCCTCCTGCAACGTCGGGCCCCGTCCTGCAGGCATGGGTGGGCCGCGTGTCACGAAGGGGTGGCAGGGCGTCAGGCGAGCAAAGCGGTGCAAGCCCCTGCCCATAATGCAGCGGGTCTGTCAGGTTAATGCGCGCCGTCTACCCATGCCTTTGCAAACCCACCCCCGCGACTTTCACCGCTTTCGCGCCACCTTGTTGACCGGTGTGCTGTTATCGGGCGGATGCATGTTGGCTTGGTCTTCAACCGCTCTGGCCGCAGAAGCTGCCCCCGGCGTACCCAGCGACGACGCCATCTACCAGCACATCGAGAAGCTGGCCAGCCTGGGTTTGCGCATGCCTGGCAGGGCGGCCTCGCGTGCGGCCAGCGACTATGTGTACGCCCAGTTCACCGACAGCAGCTTGCAGCGCGTGGCCTTTGAAGAGGCCGAGACTCTGGTGTGGCAGGCCTCTCACTGGGGGCTGTCGGTCAATGGTCAGGCGCTGCCTTGTTCGCCCATGCAGCACACCTTCCACCATGGCGTGCCTGGCCCTTTCTCGACCGGGCCACAAGGCGTGAACGCGCCGCTGGTCTATGTGGGCAATGGGTCGGCGTGGGACTACTGGGTCAAGGACGTGCGCGGCAAGATCGTCGTGGCCGATGTGCCGTTCAGCAAGAACTCGGCGACGCTGTTCAAGCCCTTCATGCTGGGCTTGCAAGACACCGCCAACACGTTTCCATGGGACTACATGCTGGTCGATCCGTATTCGGGCGGTGACTTTCCAGACAACTACTACCGTGCCATGAAGGGCGGTGCGCTGGGTTTCGTCGGCATCCTCGTCGACTATGCCGACAGCCATCAGTACCGCAACGAGGCCTACGATGCCTACAGGCCGGGCAAAGCCATGTCGATGCCCGCCTTGTGGATGTCGCCAGTGCAGGGGGCCACATTGGTGGCGCAGATCAAGGCCGCCAAGCCGGATGGCGTGCAGGCCAGGCTAGAACTCGAGGGGCAGTTGACCCAGCAGACGGGGCGCGGTGTCTATGGCTATTTGCCGGGCATGTCAGACGAGACGGTGTTGATCGAGTCGCACCACGATGCGTCGACCACCCAAGGTGCGGTCGAGGATGCCTCTGGTGCGGCCGAGGTGATGGCGCTGGCGCGTTACTTCGGGCAGTTGCCCAGGAGCGCGCGGCCGCGCACCCTGATGTTCGCCACGATGGACTCGCATTTCACGGACTACGCCGTGCACCGTGCCTTTGCCCAGCGGCATCTGCGTGAGGGCAACCCGTCTGGCGACAAGGTGGTGGCCGTGGTGTCGGTCGAGCACATCGGCATGGAATACCTGAAGGGGCCCGATGGTGGCTGGCGGGCCTCCGGTCGATTGGTGCCGCATGCCTTGATGGTGTCCGCAGAGGTGAAGGGCTTCAAGGAGATTGCGCTCAATGCGATGAGCCGCTTTGGGCTGGAGCGCACCTTTGCCGTGTCCACCAGCCTTGTCGACCTGGTGGCTGGCGGCACCCTTCCGGCAGACAGCGATGATTTCTGGAAGGTGGGCCTGCCGGTGATCGCGTATGTGGGCGCACCGCTGTACCTCTATGACGAGGCCGATACGCCGGACAAGGTGGCCAGGCACGACCTCAACCGTGTGGCGCGGGCCTTTGCCAGTGTGGTCGAGCAGATCAGTGCTTTGCCATCGGCCAATTTCAAGCGCTTGCCAGACAAGACGGCTGTCCATTGAAGGCGCGTGCGAAACAAAACGATACCTGACGATACCCGGCTGAGACCCGGTGTTGAATGAAGCTGGACATCATGAGCCCATCCTCACTCAACACGCAAAGGTTCTCCAAATGGGATTCATGCACGCACTTTTTCATTCCCGCCACCATCATCGCGGTCACCATCGATTCGGGCGCTGGAGCCATCATTTCGGCGGCCACGCTCATGATGACGAGGCTTTCCATGGCCATGACGGCCGCGAGCACATCGATCATCTTGCGCACAAGGTTGCCAAGCGCCTGGACCTCAATGACGAGCAGCAAGCCCGCCTGAAGACGCTGATCGAATGCCTGCAAGCACAGCGCGAAGCCGTGCGCGGTCACGATTGGCTGCAAGACGCCAGCGCGCTGTTCAATGCCCGCACCTTTGATCGGGATGCGGCGCAAGCGCAGGTGAGCGCACGTCTGGCCACGGTTCAGCAGGCGGTGCCCCATGTGCTGGACGCGGTAGCCGGGTTCTACGACTCGCTCGATGCCGATCAGCAGCAGGTCTTGCGCTTCATCATCCGGGTGGGGCGGCGAGTCCGTGGCGGCCACAACCGCAGCGGGGCCCAGTGATGTCGCAGCCGGCGTCTTTGCTGACCGCCTGTCGTCAGCCGCCTGGCACGTTCGAGCCACGCATCGACCGCAACCGTTGTGAAGGCAAGGGCGACTGCGTGGCTGTGTGCCCCTACGACGTCTTCAGCCTGGGCGTTTTGCCCAAGGACGAGCGCCAGGGCTTGACGCTGGTGGGGCGCGTGAAGGGCTTTGCCCATGGCTGGAAGCAGGCCTTCACGCCCAATGTGGATGCCTGCCGGGCCTGCGGGCACTGCGTCAGCGCCTGCCCTGAACATGCCATCACCCTGGTGCGGCGCACGCCCAGGCACAATGCGCCTCATCATGGCCAAAGTCCTGCTGATCGATGATGACGAAGCGCTGGCGCCGCCGCTGGCCCAGTATCTGGCCCGGTTCGATTTCGAGCTGGTGTCGGCCGTGCGGCCCAGCGAGGGCTTGCAGCGCCTGGAAAGCGAAGCCTTCGACGCGCTGATCCTCGACGGCATGCTGCCTGAGATGGATGGGCTGGAGTTTTGCCGGCGCCTGCGCGCGGGTGAAGAAGCCTGGCGGCTGATCCCTGTGCTGATGCTGAGCGCGCGTGGTGACTTGACCGACCGCGTCGTGGGGCTGGAGTTGGGGGCGGATGACTACCTGGCCAAGCCATTCGAGCCGCGCGAGCTGGCGGCGAGGTTGCAAAGCCTCTTGCGTCGGGCGGGTTTGCGTACCAAGGTGGATGAAGGGGCGGTGGCGGCTGCGGCGACCTCATCTACTGAGCGCACGCCGGTGGCGAGGTTGAGGCATTTCGAAGGCTTGACCATCGACATGGACCGCCGTGAAGTCAGCAACACTGGCGGCGCTTTGCCTGAGCTGACCAGCATGGAGTACGAGCTGCTGCTGATGCTGGCCAGCGAGCCTGGCCGTGTCTTCAGCCGTGACGAGATCCTCAATCACCTGCGTGGTCAGGAGGCCGACATCTACACGCGCTCGGTGGACATCCTGGTCAGCCGGCTGCGCAAGAAGCTGGCGCCGCTCGATGCGGTCAAGACCCTGCGCAATGCGGGCTACTGCCTGGCGCTGGCGCCTGCTTCTGCCGCTGCTGCGGCGAAGGCGTCGACATCGTCATGAAGAACGCACCTCGACGCCCCTCCTTCAGAGAAGCACCCAAGGACGGTAGTGAGGGCTGGCCGCAGGACGAAGACCTCCATGACTGGATGCATGAGTGGCGCGGCGGCTGGCATGGGCATCGCGCGGGCATGCGCATGCACATGAAAATGCATGCAAGGCATGCACGCTGGCACGCCAGGCGAGCGGCATGGCTTCGGCAGCATCAGCACATGGATTGGCATTGGCGGTATCGCTTGAAGGCGCGCTTGCGGCATTCGCTGGGTGCGCGGCTCATGCTGGTCTTTCTGTTCCTGGCGGCCTTGGCTGGCGGAAGTGTCTATCTGGCGATGTCGCACGCCATGGGATGGTTGTGGGGGCTGCTGGGCCTGCCCGTGTTGACGCTGATGGCCTACGCCAGCGTGCGGCACATGCTGTCGCCATTGCGCGCGCTGGCCCATGGGGCGGCGGCGTTTGGGCGAGGGGAGTTGTCGCACCGCATCGTCGTGTACCACCGCGACGAGATCGGCGCACTGGCGAAGCGCTTCAACCGCATGGCTGACGACATCCAGGGCATGCTCGATGCCAAGCGTGAGCTCCTGCTGGCCATCAGCCATGAGCTGCGCAGCCCGCTGACCCGAGCCCGGCTCAATGCCGAGTTGATTGACGAAGGCCCATCGCAGCAGGCTGTGGTCAAGGAGCTGGGCATGATGCGCGACCTCATCGAGAGTTTGCTGGAGCGCGAGCGCCTGGACGCGGGCCACACGGCTTTGAAGCTGGAGGCTTGTGATGTGCGCGCTTTGGTGACCGAGCTGCTTGCCTTGCGGTTTGGTGAGGCTGTGCAGCAAGGGCTGCTGCGTGCCGAGTTGGCGGACGACTTGCCATCGCGCATCGAACTGGACAGGCCGCGCATGCAGGTGCTGATCGGCAACCTGGTCGACAACGCCTTGCGTCATCACGATGCGGGCCAGGGGCAGCCGGTGCTCTTGTCGGTGTCGATGGTGGCTGAGGCGGAGTCGGGTGGTCAGCCTTGCTGGCGATTGCGTGTGCGCGATTGGGGGCCTGGTGTCGCCGAGGACGAACTGAGCAAGCTGGGGCAGCCCTTTTATCGGCCGGATGCGGCTCGCACGCGTCACGAAGGTGGCGTCGGGCTGGGGCTCAATCTCTGCCACCTGATTGTGGCGGCGCATGGCGGCACCATGCAGATGCGCAATGCGGGGCCTGGCCTGGAGGCGTCGGTGACCCTGCCTCTCAATCGGGGTGAAGCTTAGCCGGACGAAGCGCCGCTTACGCCCAGGCGCTGGTGCAGCAGCGGGCTGGTCGTGGTGTAGAGCAGGTGCTGGGGCGCATCCGGGTTCAACTCGGCCGCAGCATGGTGCGCCGCCAGCGTGGCTTCGTGGAAGCCGCACAGCAGCAGGCGCTTTTTGCCGGGGTAGGTGTTGATGTCACCCACGGCATAGATGCCGCGCACCTGGCTTTCAAAGCTCGCGGCTGACACGGCCACCTGCTTGCGCTCCAGCGTCAGGCCCCATTGCGACAGCGGGCCGAGCTTGGGGCTCATGCCGTGTCTGATCAGCAGGTGGTCCAGCGGCAGGTCGCGCGTCTGGCCATCGGGGCCAAGCAGGTTCAGCGCGGTGAGTTTGCCTGGCTGGCTGGCATCCACCACGGTGGCATTGGGCAGGCCCACGGTCAGCTCGACGCGGCCGGCTGCGATCAGCCCGCGCACCTGCGTGTCCAGTGCGGCTTCGGCCTGGAACTGGTCGCGCCTGTGCAGCAGGGTCAGGCGGGCAGGGCGTTGCGCAGCGGAGGCATGCGCCAGGTCGATCACGGCGGACAGGGCTTCGTCGCCACCGCCGGCAATCACCAGGTGCTGGCCGGCCCATGGCGCAGGTACGCCATTTGCCTCCGCGGTGGTGTCGTGGTGGTAGTGGACGTTGGTGGCCGTGTCGATGCCCGGCAGGTTCAGCGTCTTGGGCACGAAAGCACCCGCGCCAGCGGCCACGAAGACAGCCCGGCAGTGAAACGCCAAGCCCTTGTCAGTGAGGACGTCGAATCCGCCTTCAGGCTGGGCTCGCAGCTCGCGCACCAATTGCCCCAGGTGCAGATTGCGCGGGAGCGTGCCTGGTGCCTCTGCCGCCATGAAAGGCCGGGCCTGGGTCAGCAAGAGCTGCGTCAGCTCGCGCCCGGTGCACAAGGGCACGCCAGGCACGTCGTAAATGGGTTTGTCGGGGTAGAGGGCTGCGCATTGTCCGCCCGCCTCGGGGAGCACATCGACGACCTCGGCCTTCAAGCCCAGCAAGCCCAGCTGGAAGACCTGAAAGAGGCCGACCGGGCCGGCCCCGATGACCAGGGCGTCGGTGTGGACCATCTCGTCAGCGGATCAGTTGATCCAGCTTGCCGGTCTTGTCCTTCCACTCGTCAGCTTCAGGCAGCGGCTCTTTGCGTTTGGTGATGCTGGGCCAGAGCTTGGCCAGATCGGCATTGATCGCGATGTACTGCTGCTGGTTGCCGGGCACGTCTTCCTCGGGCACGATGGCGTTGACCGGGCACTCGGGGATGCAGACCGCGCAGTCGATGCACTCATCGGGGTCGATGACGAGGAAGTTGGGGCCTTCGCGGAAGCAGTCCACCGGGCACACGTCCACACAGTCCGTGTATTTGCAGCGGATGCAGGCTTCGGTGACGACGTGGGTCATG
>Ga0194137_10001378_pt1 | contig 14833 bp, 11 predicted proteins | sample TARM_MetaG_T3_14_FD_134025 | JGI IMG/M metagenome (GOLD analysis project Ga0194137, IMG submission 134025) | Freshwater microbial communities from Pennsylvania, USA, analyzing microbe dynamics in response to fracking - TARM_MetaG_T3_14 (version 2) | ecosystem: Environmental > Aquatic >... | reverse complement strand
CGGTGAACCGCATCATCAACGCCGGCGCCTGAGTGCCCGGCCGCACACGACCATGAACATCAAGACCTCGCTCCCCGCTCCGCAACGCCATACCCGCCAGACCATCGTGCGCCTGCTGTCCAGCATGGCCAGCGCCAAGGAAATCAGCCAGTACCTCAAGCGTTTCTCGCAGCTTGATGCCAAGCGCTTCGCCGTGGTGAAGGTGGGCGGTGCGGTGCTGCGCGACGATCTGGAATCGCTGACTTCTTCGCTGACCTTCCTGCAGGAAGTGGGCCTGACCCCGATCGTGCTGCATGGCGCCGGCCCGCAACTGGATGCCGAGTTGTCCGCCGCCGGCATCGAGAAGCACACCGTGGGCGGACTGCGGGTGACCTCGCCGGAAGCGCTGGCGATCGTGCGCAAGGTGTTCCAGGCCTCCAACCTGCAACTGGTGGAAGCGTTGCAGGCGGCCGGCGCGCGCGCCACCTCGATCACCGGCGGCGTGTTCGAGGCCGATTACCTCGACCGCGACATCTACGGGCTGGTGGGCGAAGTGAAGTCGGTCAATCTGGCGCCGATCGAGGCCAGCCTGCATGCCGGTTCGATCCCGGTGATTGCCAGCCTCGGCGAGACCGCCGGCGGGCAGATCCTCAACGTCAACGCCGATTTCGCCGCCAACGAGCTGGTGCAGGTGCTGCAGCCGTACAAGATCATCTTCCTCACCGGCACCGGCGGCCTGCTCGACGAGAAGGGCAAGGTGATCGACTCGATCAATCTGTCCACCGAGTACGAGCACCTGATGGCGCAGCCGTGGATCAACGGCGGCATGCGGGTGAAGATCGAGCAGATCGCCGACCTGCTGGACAAGCTGCCGCTGGAGTCGTCGGTGTCAATCACCCGGCCGGCCGACCTGGCCAAGGAGCTGTTCACCCACAAGGGCTCGGGCACGCTGGTGCGGCGCGGCGAGAAGGTGCTGCGCGTGACCTCGTGGGACCAACTGGACCGCGCACGCCTCAAGCAGTTGATCGAGTCGAGTTTCGGCCGCGAGCTGGTGCCGGAGTATTTCGACAAGACCCGCCTGCTGCGTGCCTATGTCAGCGAGAACTATCGCACTGCGGTGATCCTCACCGACGAGGCCGAGGGCGTGTATCTGGACAAGTTCGCCGTGCTCGACGAGGCGCAGGGCGAAGGCCTCGGTCGCGCGGTGTGGAACGTGATGCGCGAGGAAACCCCGCAGCTGTTCTGGCGCTCGCGCCACAACAACCAAGTCAACATCTTCTATTACGCCGAATCCGACGGCTGCTACAAGCAGGACAAGTGGAAGACGTTCTGGTTCGGCGCGCCGGATTTCGACCACATCCGCGCCTACGTGGCCCATTGCGCTACGCGCAAGCCGAGCCTGATCGGGTGATGCGGTGAGCCTTGCCACATGGCCCGAGGCCTGGTGCAACGTGCCGACCTTGCGCGGCCGGCACGTCGTGCTCGAACCACTGGCGCCCGCGCATGCCGACGGCCTGCGCGCGGTGGTGGCCGACGGCGTGTTGCCGGCGCTGTGGTACACCGGCGTGCCGGCGGCCGACGTGGTCGAAGCTTGGCTCGCCGACGCGCTGGCAGTGCGGGCGCGCGGCGAATGCCTGCCGTTCGCGGTGCGCGATGCGGCTGGCGAAGTGGTCGGCACGACGCGGTTCTACGACCTGGACCCGGCCGTGCCCCGCACGAGCATCGGCTACACGTGGTACGCACCGCGCGTGCAGCGCACCGGGCTGAACACCGAGGCCAAGTGCCTGCTGCTGGCGCATGCCTTCGAAACGCTCGGCTGCGCGGCGGTGGCGTTCGAGACCAGCTGGCACAACCTGGCCTCGCGCGCGGCCATCGCCCGCCTCGGCGCGCGTCAGGACGGCGTGCTGCGCGCGCACCGGCGCCATGCCGACGGCAGCCTGCGCGACACCGTCGCGTTTTCCATCCTTTCCCATGAATGGCCGGCGGTCAGGTCCAACCTGCGCCACCGGCTGGAACGCCCTTGTCCGGAACCGCATGCATGAGCTCTGACAACACCTTCACCGTCGGCATCGTCGGCGCCCGCGGCCATACCGGCATGGAGCTGATCAAGCTGATCGCCGGGCATCCGGCGCTGCGGCTGGCCTTCGTCTCCTCGCGCGAGCTGGACGGTCAGCGCGTGGCCGACCACGGCGATGCCTATGCCGGCGACTTGCGTTACGAGAATCTCGACCCGGCCGCGGTGGCGGGCAAGGGTGCCGATGCGGTGATCCTGGCCTTGCCCAACGGCAAGGCCGGCCCGTATGTGGAAGCCATCGACCAGTCCGCGCCGCAGACCGTCATCGTCGATCTGTCGGCCGATTACCGCTTCGATTCGAGCTGGTACTACGGGTTGCCGGAACTGACCCGCGGCGCCTATGCCGGACAGAAACGCATCAGCAACCCGGGCTGCTACGCCACCGCGATGCAGCTGGCGATCGCGCCGCTGATCGAGCGGCTGGCCGGGCCGCCGCAGTGCTTCGGCGTGTCCGGCTACTCCGGCGCCGGCACCACGCCCTCGGACCGCAACAACCCCGAACTGCTCGACGGCAACCTGATGCCGTACGCGCTCACCGGCCATGTGCACGAGCGCGAAGTCAGCGCACACCTCGGCGTGCCGGTGGAGTTCATGCCGCACGTGGCGCCGCATTTCCGCGGCATCACGATGACGGTGAACCTGTGGCTGCGCCAACCGCTGGCGCGCGATGCCATCAAGGCCGAATACGCGGGGCGCTATGCCGGCGAACCGCTGATAGGCGTGATCGACGAGGCGCCGTGGGTCAGCCGCATCGCCGGCAAGCATGGCGCGCAGATCGGCGCGTTCACCGTGGCGGCGGACAAGAAGCGCGTGGTCGTCGTGTCCACGCTGGACAACCTGCTCAAGGGCGCGGCCACGCAGGCCATGCAGAACCTCAACCGCGCCCTGGGCCTTCCCGAACTGGCCGGCATCCCGCTCGACGCGGCCTTGCCGGCGACGGAGACGCAAGCATGAGCGATTTGCTGTGGCAGAAGCCCGGCGTGGCGGTGGACGAGAAGATCCAGACCTTCCTCGCCGGTGACGACGTGGTACTGGACCGCGAGTTCTTCCTGCACGACATCGCCGCCAGCAAGGCCCACGCCGAGGGGCTGCAGCACATCGGCATCCTGTCGGCCGAGGAGCTGGCCGGGCTGCTGCGCGAGCTGGACGTGCTGGCCGACGACTACCGCAGTGGCGCCTTCGTGTTGGACGAGCGTTACGAGGACGGCCATTCGGCCATCGAGTTCCGCCTGACCGAGCGCCTCGGCGACGCCGGCCGCAAGATCCACACCGGCCGCAGCCGCAACGATCAGGTGCTGGTCGCCACGCGCCTGTGGCTGAAGGAAAAACTGGCGCGCGTGGCCACGCTGAGCCGCGACATCGCTCGCGTCGCGCTCGACCGCGCGGTGGCCGAAAAAGACCTGCCGATCCCGGGCTATACCCACATCCAGCGCGCCGTGGTGTCTTCGGCCGGCATGTGGTGGGCCGGCTGGGCCGAGGCCTTCATCGACGATGCCATGCGTGCGGCCGATACCTTGAAGCTGATTGACGCCAATCCGCTGGGCACCGCTGCAGGTTACGGCGTCAACCTCAAGCTCGACCGCGAGCACGCCACCGCCGCGCTGGGCTTCGCACGCATGCAGATCTCGCCGATCTATGCCCAGCTTTCGCGCGGCAAGTTCGAGCTGGCCGCGCTGGAAGCGCTCGGCGGCGCCACGCTCGACCTGCGCCGCATCGCGTGGGATCTGTCGCTGTACACCACGGCCGAATTCGGCTTCGTCAAGCTGCCGCCGCAATACACCACCGGCAGCTCGATCATGCCCAACAAGCGCAACCCGGACGTGATCGAACTGATGCGCGCCACCCATGCCAGCGTGGCCGCCGCGCGTACCGAGATCGAGCAGTTGCTGTCGCTGCCGTCCGGCTACCAGCGCGACCTGCAGAACAGCAAGGGCGCGCTGGTGCACGGCTTCCATCGCGGTCTGGCCGCGCTGGAGTTGCTGCCGGCGCTGCTGTCGAACCTGGACTGGCGCGAGGACAGGATCCGCGCCGCCATCGACTCGGGCATGTATGCCACCGACGTGGCGGTGGAAGCGGCCGTGGCCGGCGTGCCGTTCCGCGAGGCCTACAAGGCCGCCGCCGCCGGTGCCGAGCATGCCGGCGATGGCCGCACGCCCGAGGGCAGCCTGGCCGCGCGCGTGTCGCCGGGTGCCGCCGCCGACCTGCGGCTGGACGCGCTGCAAGCGCGCTGGGCGGCGCTGTGAGCGATGCATCGACCGGCACGACCATGCGCTATCTGGTGATGGCGATGCGCACGCCGGCGTTCGACCCGGCACAGGGCGCCGCGCATCAGGCCTACCTGCAACACCTGTGCGAACGCGGCGTGCTGATGCTCAAGGGCGGGTTCGCCAACGGCAGCGGCGGCGCCTACGTGCTGGAGCATGTGGCCGATATGGCCGAGGCACAGGCCATCGCCGCCGCCGATCCGCTGCAGGCCAGCGGCAGTTCGGTGCTGACCGTCCATGCATGGAACACCCGCTGAGACCTCCCCGATGAGCGATGCGAGCGCAACGCAGGATTTCGCCGAACAGGCCTTGCCGTCGTGGCGGCGCGCAGTGCTCAAGGTCGGCAGCAGCCTGCTGGCGGCCGAAGGCAGTGGCCTGACGCCGCGCTTCGCGCTCGGCCTGGCGCAGTTCGTGTCCTCCAGCCTGCTGGCCGGGCGCGAGGTGGTGATCGTTTCGTCCGGCGCGGTTGCGGCCGGGCGCGCGGTGGTGCGGCGCACGCCGGAGCGCGGCGCCGCCATTGCCGAACGCCAGGCGATGGCGGCGCTCGGGCAGGCGCGGATGATCGACCTGTGGCAGCGCTTCTTCGAGCGCCCGGTGGCGCAGGTGCTGCTCACCCACGACGACCTGCGCAACCGCCGCCGCTACCTCAACGCGCGCGCCACGCTGGCCGAACTGCTGGCGCTGGGCACGCTGCCGGTGGTCAACGAGAACGACACCGTGTCGGTGGACGAGCTCAAGCTCGGCGACAACGACAACCTTGCCGCCACCGTCGCCGCGCTGATCGATGCCGACGCGCTGTTCATCGCCACCGACATCGACGGCTTCTACACCGCCAACCCGCGCACCCGGCCCGATGCGCGGCCGCTGGACGTGGTGGAGACGTTGACGCCGGCGCATTTCGCGATGGCCGGCGGCGCTGGCAGCGGCGTCGGCACCGGTGGCATGCGCACCAAGCTGGAAGCCGCGGCCAAGGCGGCCGAGGCCGGCGTGGAAACCTTCCTGTTCAACGGACGCAACGCCGAGGCCGTGCGCCTGCTCGCGCAGGGCCGCCTGCGCGGCACGCGCTTCATGGCCGCGCACACGCGGCTGGCCGCGCGCAAGGCCTGGCTGCGCAATGCGCCGCTGGCGGCCGGCATCGTCGTGGTCGATGCCGGTGCCGCGCGTGCGCTGGCGGAGAACGGCGCCTCGCTGCTGCCGGGCGGCGTGAGCGGTGCGGAGGGCGATTTCCGCCGCGGCGACATGATCGAGGTCGTGCTGCGCGATGCTGCCGGCGAGCAGCGCATCGCCCGTGGCGTCACCCAGTATTCGGCCGTGGACGTGCGTCGCATCGCACGCCACCATTCGCGCGATATCGACGGCCTGCTCGGCTACAACTATGGCGAGAACGTGATCCACCGCGACGATCTGGTGGTGATCCAGTCCTGAGTACCGACATGCCGGCGGCTGGACGGAGCGGGCGGATCTGCCGCCCGTACTTCGGCTTTCATTCCGGTCTGCTGCCGCGGCCTGGACGGCAGGCATTCCCTCTGCGAGCGTGGCAAGTCCATTGCGGTGGCGGCGCGCCAATGGCGGCCGGCGGCGCAGCCCCTGCCGCGCGAAGCCGAGTGATTGCCGAAGATGATCGAGGCGGACACGGCCATCGGGTTTTCCGGTTGGTTGTGGCCGTGCTTGCCGAGGCGGCAGGCAAGACCGCCGATGCCCGTGCGATGACCGCATTCGCCGCTGCCATCGCCGCGCATTGTTGGTGCGGCGATGGCCGGCGCACGCGTGCCTTCTTGCATGCCTTGGCGCGCGGGCGGCGCCATGAGGTCGCCGCCGGAAACCACGACCGCCGGGCATTGGCCCTTTGGCCCTATGATGGCCGGCACTCCGTGCCGACGATCGATGGTGGACCCGCGTGAGCGAGACAAGCGACATCAAGACCCTGGCCCTGCAATGCCGCGATGCCGCGCATGCCGTGGCCGGTCTGGGCACCGATGCCAAGAACGCCCTGCTCGACGCGATGGCGGCGGCGCTGCAGGCCGATGCGGCCGCCATCCTCGCGGCCAATGCGGAGGATCTCGCGGCGGCTGCGGCCAAGGGGACGGGCAGCGCGATGCTCGACCGCCTCAGGCTGGACGACAAGCGCCTGGCCGGCATCGCCGCCGCGCTGCGCGAAGTGGCTGCGTTGCCCGATCCGGTCGGGCAGGTCACCCGTGCCTACGACCGGCCCAACGGCATCCACGTCGAGCGCGTGCGCGTGCCGCTGGGCGTGATCGCGATGATCTACGAGGCACGCCCCAACGTCACCGCCGATGCGGCCGCGTTGTGCATCAAGGCCGGCAATGCGGTGATCCTGCGCGGCGGCTCTGAAGCCATCCATTCCAACACGGCCATCGCCTCCTCCTTGCGACGCGCATTGCGCGAGGCGGGCCTGCCCGAGGCGGTGCTGACCTTGGTCACCGACCTGCGCCGGGAGACGATGCTCGAACTGATCCAGCTCAACGACATCGTGGATCTGGTGATCCCGCGCGGCGGCGAAGGCCTGATCCGTTTCGTTGCCGAGCATGCCCGCGTGCCGGTGATCAAGCACTACAAGGGCGTGTGCCACCTGTACGTCGATGCCGATGCCGACCGCAAGGTGGCGCTGGATCTGCTGATCGACGGCAAGGTGTCGCGGCCGTCGGCCTGCAACTCACTGGAAACGTTGCTGGTGCATCGCGACGCGGCGGCGGATTTCCTGCCGGCGGCGGTGGACGAACTGCACCGGCGCGGCGTGGAAGTGCGCGGCGATGCGGCCACGCGCGCATTGGGCCGGGACGTGGCCGAGGCGAGCGAGGACGACTATGCGGCCGAGTTCCTCGATCTGGTGATCGCGGTCAAGGTGGTCGATTCGCTGGACGAGGCGATTGCTCACATCCGTCGCTACGGCTCGGACCACACCGAGGTGATCGCCACGCAGGATGCGGCCCATGCCGAAGCTTTCGTGCATGCCCTGCGTTCGGCGGTGGTGATGGTCAATGCATCTTCGCGTTTTTCCGACGGCGGCGAGCTGGGGCTGGGGGCCGAGATCGGCATTTCCACCACGCGGCTGCATTCCTACGGGCCGATGGGGCTGGAAGCGCTGACGGTCGAGCGCTTCGTCGTGCACGGCGTCGGGCAGGTCCGGCACCCCGTTTGAGCCGAATGCGGTGGAGGCAAGCGGCTGGGCACTGTTCGGCTGGGCATGGAATCGGTTACAACGACATGATCCGCTTTCCACCGTCCCGCTTCCCGGAGCTTTCCCCATGCGTCTGCCTTCCGCTTGCCTGCTGTCCTTGTCGCTCAGCCTCGCCATCGCAGCGCCCGTCATGGCGCAGACCTCGCCGATGGCGCCGGACATTTCCGGCAAGCCTTTCGTCGCGCCGGATGCACAGAACGACTACATCAAGCGCGAAGTGATGATCCCGATGCGCGACGGGGTGAAGCTGCACACCGTCATCGTGGTCCCCAAGGGCGCGCATGACGCGCCGATCATCCTGACCCGCACCCCGTATCACGCCGACGCGCGTGCCGAGCGGATGCTCTCGCCGAAGATGAAGGACCTGCTGCCGCAGGGCGACGACGTGTTCGTCGATGGCCGTCATATCCGCGTGTTCCAGGACATCCGCGGCAAGTGGGGTTCGGAGGGCGATTACGTGATGACCCGACCGCTGCGCGGGCCGCTCAACGACACGCCGGTGGACCACTCCACCGATGCCTGGGACACCATCGACTGGCTGGTGAAGAACGTGCCCGAGTCCAACGGCAAGGTCGGCATGATCGGCTCGTCCTACGAAGGCTTCACCGTGGTGATGGCGCTGGTGAATCCGCACCCCGCCCTGAAGGTGGCCGCGCCGGAAAGCCCGATGGTGGACGGCTGGATCGGCGACGACTGGTTTGCCAACGGGGCCTTCCGGCAGGTCAATTTCGGCTATTTCATGGGCCAGACCACCAAGCGCGGCAAGGGCGAGGACATGCCCAAGTTCGGTCTGGACGACTACGCCACTTTCCTGCGCACCGGCTCGGCCGGGGACTTCGCCAAGCGTACCGGCGTGGACCAGCTGACCTGGTGGCACAAGCTGGTGGAGCACCCGGCTTACGATGCGTTCTGGCAGGGCCAGGCGCTGGACAAGGTGATGGCCAAGACGCCGCTGAAAGTGCCGACCATGTGGCTGCAGGGCCTGTGGGACCAAGAGGACATGTACGGAGCCAACCACAGCTACGCGGCGATGGAAGCGCGCGACAAGACCAACACCCTGAACTACCTGGTGATGGGGCCGTGGCGGCACAGCCAGGTGAACTATTCGGCCGCTTCGCTGGGCGACCTGCAGTTCGACGGCGACACCGCGCTGCAGTTCCGCCGCGACGTGCTCAAGCCGTTCTTCGACCAGTACCTCGTCGATGGCGCGCCGAAGGCGGATACGCCGCCGGTGCTTATCTACAACACCGGCGAGAACCACTGGGACCGCCTCAAATCCTGGCCGCGCAGCTGCGCGCAGGGTTGCGCCGCCGCGCCGCGCAAGCTGTATCTCGCTGCGGGCGGCGGCTTGTCCTTCGATGCGCCGAAGGCGGGGCAGGGCGATTACGAAGAATACGTGTCCGATCCGGCCAAGCCGGTGCCGTTCGTGCCGCGGCCGGTGGATTTCGACGACCGCACGATGTGGACCACGTGGCTGGTGCGCGACCAGCGCTTCGTCGATGGTCGCCCGGACGTGCTGAGCTTCGTCACCGAGCCGCTGGACGCACCGCTCAGCATCGCCGGCGTGCCGGCGGTGCATCTGAGTGCATCGACCAGCGGGACCGACAGCGACTGGGTGGTCAAGCTGATCGACGTCTATCCTGACGAAATGGCCAGCGACCCGAAGATGGGCGGCTACGAGTTGCCGGTGGCGCTGGCGATCTTCCGCGGGCGTTACCGCAGCAGTTTCGAACACCCGCAGGCGATCGCCCCGGACCAGCCGCTGGCGTACACGTTCGACCTGCCCAACGCCAACCACACCTTCAAGCCCGGGCACCGGATCATGGTGCAGGTGCAGTCGAGCCTGTTCCCGCTGTATGACCGCAACCCGCAGACCTACGTGCCGAACATCTTCCTGGCCCAGCCCGGCGATTACCGCAAGGCCACCCAGCGGGTCTGGCACACGCCGCAAGACGAGAGCTATGTCAGCTTGCCGGTGCGCTGACCGGCAGGCGTGGGCAGAGAAGGCAGGCACCGGTCGCGGTGCCTGCCTGGCGCATCCGTGGGCGGGATTCCCCAGCGGGATCAAGACATTGCCTGCGTCATTTCAGTGCTTGCTTGAAATGCCCGGAGCGGCTACCTAAACTGCAGCTGTCTTCTGGCAAGGGTGCAAGCCGATGTTCCGTTACGTCGTGTCGGGTCTTCTGGGAATCGCGCTGGCTCCGGCTGCGCATGCGGCCGCCAATTGTTCCGGCGACCTCACCCCGCCGCCGTTGCCCTTGCCGAGCACGGTGCTCGAACCGGTGGCCGGCGAGTTGTTCTCGCGCAGCGTGCAACTGGGCGTGCCCAGCGGCGTGCTGACGCAGGGCAACGACGTCAGCCAGTCGGTGGACCGCGTGCTGCTGCGGTTGCGTGCCGATGGTTGCCGCGAGCTGGCCAAGGCCCCGGCGGCCGCTAGCGCGAACCCGAACGACCCGGCCGCATACAAGCCCAAGACGGCGTTCGACAACACGCCGTGGCGCTTCGACATGAACCAGAATGGCAAGCGCATGACCGCCGACGAATTCGACGCGTGGATGAAGGCCCGCGGCGTGCGCGTGGTCAAGTCCAAGACGGCCACTCCGGCGCAGCCGGCCACGGTCGAGGCCAGCGCCGCCGACAAGAAGTGACGGGCAGGCGCCGATGCGCCGTCCGCCACCGCGCCTGACGCCTGCCGCGTCGCGCGCCCCCGTCGCGCCGGCCCGTCACGGGCTGGCGCGCGTGCTTTCCAAGCTCGGCATCTGCTCGCGCAGCGAGGCCGCTCGTCGCATCGCGGCCGGGCGGGTAAGCGTGGCCGGCCGCATCGTGCGCGATCCCGAGTTCCCGATTGCCCGGGGCGGCGAAGCCGGCATCCGCATGGACGGGCGGGCCTTGCCGGTCGGACAGCGGCGTTATCTGATGCTCAACAAGCCGCGCGGGCTGGTGACCACCGCGAACGACGAGCAGGGCCGCGATACCGTGTACCGCTGTTTCGACGGTGCCGATTTCGGCCATGTCGCCCCGGTGGGGCGGCTGGACAAGGCCAGCGAAGGCCTGCTGCTTTTCAGCAACGATCCCGAGTGGGCCGCACGCATCACCGATCCGGAATCCGGCCCGGACAAGACCTACCACGTGCAGGTGGACGTGCTGCCCGATGCCGCCTTGCTGGCCGCGCTGGAACAGGGCGTGGACGATGCCGGCGAACGGCTGGCGGCACGCTCGGCACGCCTGCTGCGTCGCGGCGAGCGCAATGCGTGGCTGGAGATCGTGCTGGACGAAGGCCGCAACCGGCAGATTCGCCGCCTGCTGGCCGCGCACGGCATCGACGTGCTGCGGCTGCTGCGCGTGGCGGTCGGCGCGCTGCAATTGGGCGAGCTGCCCAAGGGCACCTGGCGCGAGCTCGATGCCGCCGAAATCGACGCATTGGCAAGGCCGTCGCCGCGCTGAGCCGGGCGACGGCGCGGCGGGTTCAGCCGTTCAGCACGCCCAGTTCGTGGCCGATGCGGGTGAAGGCTTCGATGGCCCGGTCCAGGTGCTCGCGGGTGTGCGCGGCGCTGATCTGGACGCGGATGCGCGCCTGGCCCTTGGGCACGACCGGGAAAAAGAAGCCGATTGCGTAGATGCCTTCTTCCAGCAGGCGCTCGGCGAAGCGCTGGGCCAGCGGCGCGTCGTACAGCATCACCGGGCAGATCGGATGCACGCCGGGCTTGATATCGAAACCGGCCGCGCCCATCCGTTCGCGGAAATGGGCCGTGTTCTCGACCAGCCGTTCGCGCAACTCGCCGGCGGCGTCGAGCATCTCGAACGCCTTGATCCCGGCGGCCACCACGTGCGGCGGCAGCGAGTTGGAGAACAGGTAGGGGCGCGAGCGCTGGCGCAGCAATTCGATCACTTCGCGCTTGGCGGTGGTGAAGCCGCCGAGTGCGCCGCCCATCGCCTTGCCCAGCGTGCCGGTGAAGATGTCGATGCGGTCCAGCACGCACTTCACTTCGGCCGAGCCGCGGCCGGTCTTGCCGAGGAAACCGGTGGCATGGCATTCGTCGATGTGCACCAGTGCGCCGTACTTCTTCGCCAGCGCGGTGATTTCGTCGAGCGGGGCGATGAAACCGTCCATCGAGAACACGCCGTCGGTGGTAATGAGTTTCGTCTTGCAGCCGGCGGCGTCGGCCGCCTGCAACTGTGCTTCCAGGTCGGCCATGTCGCAGTTGGCATAGCGGTAGCGGCGCGCCTTGCACAGGCGCACGCCGTCGATGATCGAGGCGTGGTTGAGCGCGTCGGAGATGATCGCGTCGTCCTCGCCCAGCAGCGGCTCGAACAGGCCGCCGTTGGCGTCGAAGCAGGCTGCGTAAAGAATCGTGTCTTCGGTGCCGAAGAATTCGGCGATCTTCGCTTCCAGCTGCTTGTGCAGGTCCTGGGTGCCGCAGATGAAGCGCACCGAGGCCATGCCGAAGCCGTGCGTGTCCAGCGCCTGCTTGGCGGCGGCGATGATGTCCGGGTGGTCGGCCAGCCCGAGGTAGTTGTTGGCGCAGAAGTTCAGTACCTTGCGGCCGTCGGCCAGTTCGATCTGTGCCGATTGCGGGCCGGTGATGATGCGTTCGGACTTGAACAGGCCCTGGGCGCGGATCGCGTCCAGTTCGTCGGCGTAGCGGCGGGTAGGCGAGGTGTCGGTCATGGCGGCGATGCGGCAAGGAGATGCCGGATTCTAACCGGCCGCATGGCACGGCCGCCGGCTACATGCGCGATTGCCATGAGCAAGGGCGCAGACGTCATTTCTCCATGCAGAGGCGGGCAGGCACGATGCCGCCTCGACATGAATTGGGAACTTTCCGCCTTTGCGGAGACCGCCGCCGATGACCGACCGCCACCGACGGCGCTTTTTGCATCCGCGCCCGGCATGCAGCCTGCCGGCCATCGCGCTGGCGTGGGCACGATCGTCGCGCACGCCCACGCTTGGACAATTGCAGCAGCGTCCGGAAATGCTCGGGCGAAGGCTTGGTGGCACGGCGATGCAGGCGATGCATGGGCACCCGATGGCTTGGCCGGTCTGGACCAGCGTCTGCGGGCGATCGAGCAGCGGCCGGAAATCCGGATCGCGGCGCGGCAGAAGGTGGCCATGCCGATGGTGCAGGTCACGCGGTGCAACAAGGCATGGCAGGCCACGGCCAGCCACGCGCCGAGTGGCGCGGATGCCGGCCAGCACGGGCTTGTCTCGGTCTTCGCACCCCTGCGTGCCCGGCGCAAAGGGCTTGGGGACATGAGAGCCGGCAGGACGGTATGGTGTGCCAAGGTTGGACGACATGCCGATGCCTCGGCACACCGCATCGCGGCCTGGATGACGGGCGTCAGCTGGCATCTCGCCGGCAACCTGGAGTGGGTGCCCGATTGCACGCAAGTCCGTTTCGACGGTGCCGCCGCCGTCGGCACGGGCCGCGAAAAAGAGAAAACGATCTTCTCGCGGCTGCAGGTATCCTGCCGAACATGGAGAAAACGATGAACGCGACATCCGCATTCCCGCGTGCGTCATGGCGCTGGCTGGCCGCCGCACTGCTTGTCGTGGCGGTGGCCGGCCCGGCCATGGCGCGCGACGTGCAACTGCTCAACGTGTCCTACGACCCCACCCGCGAGTTGTACAAGGACTACAACGCCGCCTTTGCCAGGCACTGGAAGGCCATGCACGGCGACAGCGTCACGGTGGAAACCTCGCATGGCGGTTCGGGCAAGCAGGCACGTTCGGTGATCGACGGCATCGAGGCCGACGTGGTGACGTTGGCACTGGCCTACGACGTGGACGCGATCGCGGAGAAAGGCAAACTGATCAAGCCCGACTGGGAACAGCGTCTGCCCGACAACAGTGCGCCTTACACCTCGACCATCGTGTTCCTGGTGCGCAAGGGCAACCCCAAGGGCATCAAGGACTGGCCGGACCTGTTGAAGGCCGGCGTGTCGGTGGTGACGCCCAACCCGAAGACCTCCGGCGGCGCGCGCTGGAACTATCTGGCCGCGTGGGCGTATTTCGACAGGATATTCAAGGGCGACCGGGCCAAGGTGCGACGCAGCATGATCGCGTTGTTCCGCAACGTGCCGGTGCTCGACACCGGTGCGCGCGGCGCCACCACCACCTTCGTCCAGCGCGGCATCGGCGACGTGCTGCTGGCGTGGGAGAACGAGGCCTTCCTCGCGCAGGAGGAGCTGGGCCCGGACAAGTTCGAGATCGTGGTGCCGAAGCTGTCGATCCTTGCCGAGCCATCGGTGGCCGTGGTCGACAAAAACGTGGACAGGCACGGCACCCGCGCGGTGGCCGAGGAGTACCTCAAGTACCTGTATTCACCCGAAGGGCAGAAGATCGCCTCCCGGCATTACTACCGTCCGCGCAACCCCGGGTTCGCCGACCCGGCCGATGTCGCGCGCTTCCCGAAGGTGGAGCTGGTGACCATCAGGCAGGCTTTCGGTTCGTGGAAGAAGGCGCAGGCCGAGCACTTCGCCGACGGCGGCTTCTTCGACCAGATCCAGGCGGGCAAGTAACCGATGGCGGTACCGGCATCGCCAAGGGCGCGCACGCGCCGCCGCGTGATCCCCGGGTTCGGTCTGAGCCTGGGGATCACGCTTGCGTGGCTGGGCCTGATCGTCCTGATCCCGCTGTTGGGCGTGTTCGCCAAGGCCGGCAGCTTGGGCTGGTCGGGCCTGTGGCATGCATGGGTCGAGCCGCGGGTGCTGTCGGCGCTGATGGTGAGTTTCGGCACCGCGCTGGCGGCCGCCGCGTTCAATGCGCTGGCGGGCACGTGGGTGGCGTGGGTGTTCGTGCGTTATCCGTTCCCGGGCAAGCGCTTGTTCGACGCGATGATCGATTTGCCGTTCGCCTTGCCCACGGCGGTGGCCGGCATCGCGCTGACTGCGTTGTACGGGCCCAACGGCTGGATCGGCCGGTGGCTGGAACCGCTGGGCATCAAGGTGGCCTATACCCAGCTGGGCATCGTGGTGGCGCTGGTGTTCGTCGGTTTGCCGTTCGTGGTGCGGGTGGTGGAGCCGGTGCTGGCCGAGAGCGAACGCGAGCTGGAAGAAGCGGCGGCCACGCTCGGCGCCGGTCGTTGGCACACGGTGATGCGGGTGGTGCTGCCGGGCTTGTGGCCGGCGGTGCTGACGGGGTTCGCGCTGGCTTTTGCCCGCGGCGTGGGCGAGTACGGCTCGGTGATCTTCATCGCCGGCAACCTGCCCAATGCCACCGAGATCGCGCCCTTGTTGATCACCATCCGGCTGGAGGAGTTCGATTACGCCGGTGCCACCGCGATCGCCGCGGCGATGCTGTTGCTGTCCTTCGGCGTG
>Ga0194137_10001376_pt1 | contig 14842 bp, 12 predicted proteins | sample TARM_MetaG_T3_14_FD_134025 | JGI IMG/M metagenome (GOLD analysis project Ga0194137, IMG submission 134025) | Freshwater microbial communities from Pennsylvania, USA, analyzing microbe dynamics in response to fracking - TARM_MetaG_T3_14 (version 2) | ecosystem: Environmental > Aquatic >... | reverse complement strand
CCGAGGCCTGGGCCGTGGCGTCGGCCTTCTGGACCTGGGCGGTGTCGTCTGCGGCCTGGGCCAGCGTCAGGCCCAGCGCCAGCGCCGCCGCGGTCAACCATTTCTTCATCGAGTCCTCCTTTGTTGAAGCGGCGCGATTGTGGTGACGCACGCCGCGTCCGCAGGCCCGATGCGACAGGCTGCGTGCAGGACGGGATGGACGGCGTCAGCCGTGGATGGCCGCAGCGACGATATTGCCGATGGACAGGCACATGGCGCCGACCACGATGGCCAGGGCGACGTTCTTTTCCTCGACGATCTGTTCCCACAGCTTGTAGGGGGTGATCTTGTCGACGATGACGAAGGAGACCCAGAAGATGATGACGCCGATGATGGCGTACATCACGGAGCCGAGAATGATTTCAGGCTTGAGCCAGTCGAAGTTCATGGTGCTCTCCTAGGGGTCGGGATTATTTGTGGCCGCCGCCACCGCTGCTGTAGCCGCCGTAACTGCCGCCGCTGCTTCCACCGATGTAGCCGCTGCCCCGTGAGCTGTTGCGGCACTGGCGGTATTCATTGCTGTTTTCGCCAAAGCTGTCCTTGTACCCCTGGCAGTCGTCGCTGGAGCAGGCCTTGAGCAGGGCGAACAGCAGCACGATGAGGAAGATGGCGATGACGATGTTGCGCAGCAGATTGCCGCCGCTCTTGAAGGCCGAGGCGTCGCGGGTGAGCTGGGCCGTCGTGTCGCGCAGATTGAAGGCCTTCTGCACGGCCTCGGCCGGGATGGGGCTGCCGCCGCTCCAGGTGATCTCCGGCCCCTGCTGCTCGCGGCTCAACAGGTAGCGGCCGTCGCGGGTGATGTAGTCGTTGACCTGGACGCGGTCCTCCAGCTTCACCGGCCAATAGAACTCGCCCAGCACATGCGTCGTCTTGGCGCCGTAGACCCAGCGCTGGACGTAGTCGCGGCCCTGCCAGCTGACGCCGCCGCGACTCTGAGAGGGCGCGCCCGTCAGCGTGCGCACCAGGCTCCAGCCTTCGCGGGTGTCGATGAGGAAGGCGAAGCCGGCCAGGCGGTTGTAGAGCAGGTATTCGCGCCAGAAGCTCTGCTCGTCGTCGGCATTCCCGGGGATGTCGCAGCGCTCCTGGTAGCCGACCACGGTCCAGGCCTCGGGCTTGCCGTCGATGCCCAGCGTGCCGGTGCGGCCCAGCGGGATCTGCGGCGGCAGGCCGGGGTTCTGGCGCGTGAAGCCCAGGGCCTTGGCATCTTCCGAACCTTCAAATCCAGGCAGGTCCACGACGGCGCTGCACTGCGCGCAGACCATGCTCTTGGTCTGCGTGAGCTTGGGCTCCAGCGGCGCGCCGCAGCTGGGGCAGGCTAATGATCTGCCCTTGAACCTGGCCTCGGCCAGGGACTCGCCCTCGGCCGTCGTGCGCAGGCCCTGAAGGGCCATGTCGGCCAGGGCGACGCTGCGGCCGACCGACCAGATTGGCTCCTGGCCTTCGCGGTATTCCAGGCTGCCGACCTCGCCCTGGGCATTGCGCAGCTCGACGACGCGGCCGGCCCTGGGCGGGCGGGGCAGTTCGCCCTCGGCGGCGCGCAGGGCGGCCTCGACGATGGCCGCGACCTGCCAGCGCTGGCCGGCCACCGTGATGGGTAGGCCGACGCCGGGTGCCTCGGGCGGCGTCTCGGCCAGCGGCACTTCCAGGCTGACGACGAACTGGCCGTTGTCCTCGCTGAGCCAGGCGACCCGCGGCGCCCGGTCACCGGCATCGAAGAGCAGATGCCATTCGTTCCAGTTGCCCAGCTCCGAGCCGCGCTGCACGCGGCCGACGACAGAGAAGCCACGGCCCATGTAGCGGCCCGTCGAGCCGAGCTGCAGCGGGGAGTAGTCCTCGAAGATCTCGGCGCTCTGGCCGATTCGGCTCAGGGCATCGCCGTCGCGCAGCAGCGTGCTGCGGCAGAAGCCGCAGACGGCGCTGCTTGAGGCCGCGCTCGCGAACTCGACCGGCGCGCCGCAGTTGGGGCAGGCGGCGCGCCAGCGACGCTGCGCGGCTGGCGCCTCAGGACCTGCGGACACTAAGGCAGTAGGCCGCGAAGGCCATGCGACAGGGGCCAATCAAGGCGCAACGCGCCGCCCGCACTCATGTGCGGGCAAGCGGTGCAACGCGGAGTGGCCCCTGTCGCATGGCCTTCCCTGCGGGTTGCGACCAGAAAGCCCGCGCGCAGCGCTGCAAATCCTCGCCGGGCACCCAGCCTGGCTCCGGTTTGCGCCTTGCTCGTGGGTTTTCTGACCGCAGCGCGGCTTGCTGCCGTGGTGTCCACAGGTCCTAGCCAAGCTTCTTGAGGAGGTCGGCCTTCTTGGCCGCGAATTCCTCGTCGGTCAGGATGCCCTTGGCCTTGAGGTCCCCGAGCTTTTCCAACAGGGCCACGATGTCGTCGGGCTTGCTCGCCGCCGGGGCAGGGGCCGCGGTGCCGACGCCGGCCAGACCTTGGCCCAGCGTCTGAGCCAGCGTCTGGCCCAGGGCCACGCCGGCGCCCAGGCCCACGGCCTGGCCGGCAATGCCGCCACCTTCACCGGCGCTCTTGGCCAGGTCGGGAATGGCCTGCGCCGTCTGGTACTGCATGAACTGGCCCATGTTCTGGCCGATGATGCCCATGCCGATGCGCTGGTCGAGGATCTTCTGCAGTTCCTCGGGCAGGGACACGTTCTGCATCGTCACCGAGATCAGCTCGAGGCCGATGGAAGCAAAGGATGCGGCGGTGGCGTTCTTCAGTGCGGCCGCGAATTCGACCTGGTTGGCAGCCAGGTCCAGGAAGGGAGTGCCGCTGCTGGCGACCGCATCGCTGATGTGCTGCAGCATCAGGCCGCGCAACTGGCCGTCCAGATCTTGCACCGTGTAGCGCTCGCGCGTGCCGGAGATCTGGCTGTGGAAGGTCTTGGGGTCCTGGATGCGGTAGGCGTAGTTGCCGAAGGCGCGCAGGCGCACGGCGCCGAAGTCCTTGTCTCGGATGGTGACCGGCTGGCTGGTGCCCCAGCGCTGGTCGATCTGCTGGCGGGTGCTGAAGAAGTAGACGTCGCTCTTGAAGGGCGATTCGAACAGCTTGTCCCAGTTCTTCAGGTAGGTGAGGACCGGCAGGGTCTGGGTCGTCAGCCTGTGGGTGCCGGGGCCGAAGACGTCGGCCACCTGGCCTTCGTTGACGAAGAGGGCGACCTGGGATTCGCGCACCACCAGCTGGCCGCCGTTCTGGATTTCCATGTCGGCCATGGGAAAGCGCCAGGCCAGCGTGCCGTCGCCGTCTTCCGTCCACTGGATGATGTCGATGAACTGTTTCTTGATGAAATCCATCAGGGCCATGTTGGTTCCTGCGTGCGGTGAGTAAGAAATGACGGCAAGTATCCGGCGGCAGCCGGGCGCCCAGGCGCCCAAACAGGTGAATCTCACCCGCGGCGCCGGGTGAGAATCCATGCCATGCCCCGAGTTTGCATCCAGACGGACGACTTTGACGTCGGCGCCGAGACCATGACCCTGCGGACAGGGGATGGTGGCGTCGGCGCCGTCGTCGCCTTCGTCGGCACGGTGCGCGAGCACAGCAGCGGCGCTGCCGTGTCGGCCATGGAGTTGGAGCACTACCCCGGCATGACCGAGGCGGCCATCGAGGCCATGGTCGACGAAGCCTTCGCCCGCTTCGACATCCGCGCCTCCAAGGTCATCCACCGCGTCGGCCGGCTCAAGGCCCGCGATCAGATCGTTCTCGTGCTGGTCGCCAGCGCCCACCGTGGACAGGCCTTCCAGGCCTGCGAATTCCTGATGGACTATTTGAAGACACAGGCGCCGTTCTGGAAGAAGGAGCACACCCCCGATGGCGCCCGCTGGGTGGATGCCCGCGTGGCGGACGACGAGGCGCTGGCGCGCTGGGGCATCGCAGCGGGGAACGCGGCATGAATGCCGTCGCCGTTTCCATTGGCGCGGTGCTGGGCTCGCTGGCGCGCTGGCAAGCTGGTGTCTTGCTGAATTCGCGCTGGGTGGGGGGCTTCCCGCTTGGGACGCTGCTGGTCAACCTGCTCGGCGGGCTCCTGATTGGCGCAGCGCTCGAATGGTTCGGCCGCCAGCCCGACGAAATGCTCAAGCTGCTGCTTGTGACGGGTTTCCTTGGAGGCATGACCACGTTCTCTGCATTCACCGGGGAGTCGCTGGCGATGTTGCGTGATGGTCATCTGGGCCTGGCGCTGGCACATACGGCTTCTCATGTGCTGGGTGCGCTGTGCGCGGCCTGGGTGGGCATGCGTGTCGTGCAGGGTTTGATCTGACGCAGCCCGGCGCCGCTTGAAAAGTGCCGCCGGGCGCCCACTTGGTTCGCAACCGGAGGATTCACTCACCATGCGTGCCGACAAGTTCACCACCCGATTCCAGGAAGCCCTGAGCGAGGCACAGAGCCTGACCCTGGCCCGCGACAACCCCTATATCGAGCCCGTCCACGTGCTCTCGGCCATGCTGGCCCAGGACGACGGGCCCCGCGCGCTGATGGAGCGTGCCGGCGTCAACATCGCTGGCCTGCGCACGGCCCTGGACGGGCTGATTGCCGGCCTGCCCCAGGTCAGCGGCTCGGGCCAGACCGTGCAGGCGGGCCGCGACCTCGTCGCCCTGCTGCAGGCGGCCGAGAAGGAAGCCACCAAGCGTGGTGACCAGTTCATCGCCAGCGAGATGTTCCTGTTGGCCGTGGCCGACGCCAAGACCGACCTGGCCGGGGTCGTGCGCGGGCACGGTTTGACGCGCAAGTCGCTCGAATCCGCCATCGAGGCGGTGCGCGGCGGCCAGAAGGTCGAGTCGGCCGAGGCCGAAGGCCAGCGCGAGGCGCTGAAGAAATACACCCTGGACCTGACCGAGCGTGCCCGCCTGGGCAAGCTCGACCCTGTCATCGGCCGCGACGAGGAGATCCGCCGCGCCATCCAGGTGCTGCAGCGTCGCAGCAAGAACAACCCGGTGCTGATCGGCGAGCCGGGCGTGGGCAAGACGGCCATCGTCGAAGGCCTGGCCCAGCGCATCGTCAACGGCGAGGTGCCGGACAGCCTGAAGAACAAGCGCGTGCTAGTGCTGGACATGGCCCTGCTGCTGGCCGGTGCCAAATACCGCGGCGATTTCGAGGAGAGGCTCAAGGGCGTACTGAAGGAAGTCAGCCAGGACGCCGGCCAGACCATCCTCTTCATCGACGAGATCCACACGATGGTGGGCGCCGGCAAGGCCGAGGGCGCCATCGATGCCGGCAACATGCTCAAGCCGGCTCTTGCGCGCGGCGAACTGCACTGCATCGGCGCGACGACGCTGGACGAATACCGCAAATACGTCGAGAAGGACGCCGCCCTGGAGCGCCGCTTCCAGAAGGTGCTGGTCGACGAGCCGACTGTGGAAGCCACCATCGCCATCCTGCGCGGCCTGCAGGAGAAGTACGAGGTCCACCACGGCGTGGAGATCACCGACCCGGCCATCGTCGCCGCGGCCGAGCTGAGCCACCGCTACATCACCGACCGCTTCCTGCCCGACAAGGCCATCGACCTCATCGACGAGGCGGCGGCCAAGATCAAGATCGAGATCGACTCCAAGCCCGAGGCCATGGACAGGTTGGACCGCCGCATGATCCAGCTCAAGATCGAGCGCGAGGCCGTCAAGAAGGAAAAGGACGAGGGCTCCATCAAGCGCCTGGGCCTCATCGAGGACGAGCTGCTGAAGCTGCAGCGCGAGTACGACGACCTGGAAGAGATCTGGACGGCCGAGAAGGCCCAGGCCCAGGGCTCGGCCCATGTCAAGGAAGAGATCGACCGCATCCGCCAGCAGATCGAGGACCTCAAGCGCAAGGGCGACTTCAACAAGGTCGCCGAACTGCAGTACGGCCGCCTGCCCGAGCTGGAGAAGCAGCTCAAGGAAGCCCAGGCCAAGGAAGCCGGCAAGGCCGGCGACGCCAGCCGCCCGCAGTTGCTGCGCACCCTGGTGGGCGCTGAAGAAATTGCTGAGGTCGTGGCGCGTGCCACCGGCATCCCGGTCTCCAAGCTGATGCAGGGCGAACGCGAGAAGCTGCTGCAGATGGAAGCCAAGCTGCACGAGCGCGTCATTGGCCAGGACGAGGCCATCCAGGCCGTGTCCGACGCCATCCGCCGCTCTCGCGCCGGGTTGTCAGACCCGAACCGTCCGCTCGGTTCCTTCCTATTCCTCGGCCCCACCGGCGTCGGCAAGACCGAGCTGTGCAAGGCCCTGGCCGGTTTCCTGTTCGACAGCGAAGACCATATGGTGCGCATCGACATGAGCGAGTTCATGGAGAAGCATTCCGTGAGCCGCCTGATCGGCGCGCCCCCGGGCTATGTCGGCTACGAGGAGGGCGGCACGCTGACCGAAGCGGTGCGGCGCAAGCCTTATTCCGTGCTGCTGCTCGACGAGGTCGAGAAGGCGCATCCGGACGTCTTCAACGTGCTGCTGCAGGTGCTGGACGATGGCCGCCTGACCGACGGCCAGGGCCGCACCGTGGACTTCAAGAACACCGTCATCGTGATGACGTCCAACCTTGGCTCGCAGCAAATCATGGCGCTGTCGGGCGAAAAGGACGAGGTCATTCGTGAAGCCGTGTGGGGCGAGGTCAAGAGCCACTTCCGGCCCGAGTTCCTGAACCGCATCGACGAGACCGTGATCTTCCATGCCCTGGGCGCAGACCACATCAAGTCCATCGCCCGCATCCAGCTGCGCCAGCTCGAGGCGCGCCTGGACAAGATGGAGATGAAGCTCGACGTCAGCGACGCGGCCCTGGACGAGCTGGCCAAGGTTGGCTTCGACCCGGTCTTCGGCGCTCGGCCGCTGAAGCGAGCCATCCAGCAGCGCGTCGAGAACCCGCTGTCCAAGCTCATCCTGCAGGGGCGCTTTGGCCCGAAGGATGTGATCCCGGTCAACGTCGAGGGCGGCGAGTTCAGCTTCGGTCGCGTGGTGCACTGAGCCCTGCGGGCCATCATGGCCGTTCATGCCCAGCGTGGCACGACCGGCCATGTCCTCCCGGTCGGGATTAGATGCTGATGGTCGAGGCGGCGCGTTGCGGCCAAGGCTGGACGTGGGGCCTCAGCTTCTGACGTCCGCGTATGGAATTGACCCGGCGCTAAAGTCGGATCATGTCAAGCGCATTCCCCACGCGGCGTCAATGGTGTGCATTGGGTGCGTGCAGCGCTCTGGCGCTGGCCTCCGGCGCCCGCGCCGCGGAACCCGGCGTGCTCTTCGAGCCGAGCGTCCGAATTTCGACGTTGGCGCTGGAGTCCGATCCCACCAGCCAGTCGGTGGCCAAGGTGATGTTGGAGGCCTACCGGCGCATGGGCATGGAGGCCTACATCGTGTCCATGCCCGGCGAGCGTTCGCTGGTCAGCGCGAATGCGGGTGAGACCGACGGCGAGCTGTACCGCAAGGCGGGCATAGAAAAGACTTATCCCAACCTCGTCATGGTGCCCGTCCCGGTGGCGAGCTACGAGGTCATCGCCTTTGTGCCCACCTACTCGGTGGTCAGCGTCAATGGCTGGGCCTCGTTGCAGGCGCTGCGCATTGCCTTCGTCAAGGGCATCAAGATCATCGAGGAGAACACCGTTGGCATGCAGGTGGTGCCGCTGGCCAGCCTGCAGCAGGCCTTCGCCATGTTGGACAAGGGCCGGGTCGACGTGGTGCTGGCGAATCGGGTCGCGGGCATGGCGGCGCTGCGCGCAATGAAGCTGACCGGCATTGAGCCCCGCCAGCCGCCGTTGGCGGCCTTCCCGGTGTTCCATTACCTCCACGTCAGCCGCCAGGCGCTGGTGCCCAAGCTCAGCCAGGTGCTGCAGGACATGACCCGGGAGCGCTGGATCCAGCGCGCCCAGGAAGAGATCAACGGCCGGTACTGAGCGCGCGTAGGGCCGGGCCAGCCCGACCCGTCCCCGTATGCGCAAGAAACTCGGGAGCGGCGCTTCGTTCCTTGCGAGCAGCGACGGCGCTACCACTTGGAGTGGTGGTCCTCCGTCACGCCGAGCAGGTTGCTGACCTGTCTCGGTGTTGCTCTATTCGAGGCGCATACCGTGCCCGCAAAGGTACCGACCGGCTGCACATAGCGGCTGGCGGCGAAGCCGAGGTTCCTGTTGGCCGCGCGCGCGCCCTCGGGTGTGAAGACCAGGTCCAGCAGGCCGTCGTCGGTGCGCACCCGCCAGGGATCCAGCGGGCGCGCGGCATCGAACTCGAAGTGGGCGGCGCCCAGGGCCAGTGGCTGGCCGTCCAGCCACAACACGTTCTCCTGGGTGCCGAAATAGCCCTGCTGCAGGTTGAAGCCGATGTCGGGCCGGTGGGCGCTGGCCCAGCGCCAGGCGGTGTCACGGGCCAGCAGGCCGTTGGAGGCGTCTACAGCGCCCCAGCTGCCGTCGAGGTCGAAGCGCTGGCCATCGGCCTCGGCCCAGCCCAGCACGGGCAGGGCCGTGGTCTTCTGCGTCGCGTGGGCAATGCCGCTTTCAATCGGGCCGATGGCCAGCAGCGGCGGGGCCATGGCGTCCAGGTCGAGCTGGGCCTCGATGCGCAGGCCGCGCGTGCGCACATGCAGCAGCAAGCTGTCGTCGCCCTGGTGGCGCAGCTCCAGCCGCGCGCCGGGGCCGAGGAACCAGGCGCGTGCGTCGGTCAAGGGCTCGTCGGACACGCCGGCCTGCAGGCCCGGCAGGCCGTCCTGGCTCCAGTCGGCCAGCAGGCGGCGGCGCTTGCGGTCGAAGAGGTAGGCGAAGGCGGTGCAGGTCCAGCCCACGTCGACGATGGCCATGCCGATGAAGACCTCCTCGTGGCCGAGGCCGACGTAATGCCAGCGCTTGTGGCGCAGCTTGCGCCACAGCCAGGAAGGGCGCTCGCGCAGGCCGGACCAGTCGATGCGGTCAATGCGGCCGACATAGCGGCCATGGGCGGGCGTGCCGTCTTCGACGACGGACTCGGGGAATTCGAGGTTCATTCGGTGAAGCGCTGCTGCTGCCGGCGCCATTGAAGGGGCGCCTGGCCGGTCCATTGCCGAAAGGCGCGGGTGAAGGCGCTCTGCTCGGAATAGCCGAGCAGCAAGGCCACCTCGGCCAGCTCGACGTTGACGTCGCGCAGATAGGCCTCGGCGAGCTGCTGGCGGGTCTGGCCGAGCAGGGTCTGGAAACTATGGCCCTGCTCGCCGAGGCGGCGCTGCAGGCTGCGCGGGCTCATCTGCAGGCTGTGGGCAAGGTCGGCCAGCGAGGTGCGTCCGCTGCGGATCAGGCCGACCAGGGCCTGGCGCCAGACGCCGACGGGTTCGCTGACGGCGGCCACCTCCTGCAGCATGTGTTCGGCCTGGGCATCGAGCAGGGCCAGCAGGGCGGCGTCGGCGCCACGCAGGGGCAGGGCGAGGTCGCGCAGGGACAGCACGACACGCGTGCTCGGCCGCCCGAAGCGCACCGGGCCGCCGAAGAAGTCCTCGTAGTGGCGCACATGAGCCGGCCGGGGGTTGACGAAATCCACGGCCAGGGCGCACACGGGCTTGCCGGTGAAGGCCCTAGCCAGCTGCACCAGGGCGGCGATGGCCGTCTCGTCGACGAGGGCGCCGGGTCGGCCGCGCTCCACGCCCCATTCGATGCACAGGCCCTCGGGCACGGGGTGGACCTGGGCGACGTTGGCGTCGTAGACCGAGCGGTGGTAGCGCTCCAGCCTCAGCAGGGCCTCTGCCAGGGTGCCGCAAGCCAGGGCAGCGAAGCCGACGACGCCGAAATGGCGCGGCGCGATGCCGCGCGCCAGACGCAGCGCGAAGCTCGACTTGGGGCCGGGGTCGAGGTCGCGGGCCTGCTCCAGCAGGGCCTGCCAGCGCCGCATGGAGACGAAGGTCTCGGTTGGCGCTGGCGGTGTGCCCAGCGCGTCGGCATGACCCAGCCTGGCCATGTGCTCGAAGAGCAGCTGGACATAGCTGGCGGCGACGCGGGTCTCATCCATGGGGGCGCGATGATGCAGCAGCAGTTTGCGCGCGCACGGCCGGGATAACGCCAGCGCTGGCGTGATTTGTCAAAAACCTGGAATCGACCGTCAAGCCAGGGGGGTGTCGACGTCGCACCATTCGCACATGGACTGGCTGCTCGACCCTTTGCTCGATCTTTATCACCGCCACGGCGACTGGCGCGACCTGACGTTGGTCATGCTGTCGCCCGTCTTCGCTGTCTTCATTGCGATGGAGGCCTGGCGGTTTCGAAGGACTGGCGTCTTCGACCTCTGGGACACGTTTGACAGCATGAACAGCGGCGGCAGCTACCTGGTCACCGACCTCGTCCTGCTCGTCGTGCTGGTGCTGCCGGCCATGGGCTGGGTCTACGGCCACCGCCTCTTCACCGTCGACGTCACCGCCTGGCGCTTCGTCGGGCTGTTCCTGCTGGTGGAGTTCCTCTACTACGGCTTCCACCGCGCCAGCCACCGCATCCGCTGGTTCTGGTGCGCCCATGTCGTGCACCATGGCTCCGAGAAGATGAACTTCGGCACGGCGCTGCGCCAGAGCTGGTTCTATCCGATTGCCGGCAACTGGCTGTTTTATCTGCCGGCCGTGTGGCTGGGCTTCGAGCCGCGCTGGGTGTTGTTCGCCTTGTCGCTGAACCTGGGCTACCAGTTCTTCGTGCACACCGGCTGGGTAGACAGGATGCCGGCCTGGTTTGAGCTCATCTTCAACACGCCCTCCCACCACCGTGCCCACCACGGCCGCAACCCGCAGTACATCGACAAGAACTTCGGCGGCATGCTGATCATCTTCGACCGCCTCTTCGGCACTTTCGAGCCCGAGCGGAACCCAGTGGACTACGGCCTGGAACACCCGTTCTACACGCACAACCTGTTCTGGCTGAACGCCCACGAGTGGCGCGCCATGTTCCACGACATGGCCCAGGAGAAGACCTGGGGCCTGCGCCTGGCGCACTTGTGGAAGCCGCCGGAGTGGCGGCGGCATGACAACGGGTTCAAGGGCTAGCGGGGCCGAGGCGCCGGGCGACGAAGGTCGCCGTGCGCTCGGCGGTGTCGATGCCGTTCTTGATGGCGGAGAGTTGTCTGCTCCGACGAGCATCGAAGCTGCGTCGTATCAGGAAAGGAAACGTCGAAGGCATTCCAATGGTCCCGACATCCTTGGCATCTCCGCGATCGCCGATCCTGACGCATCCAGGTCTTCAAGCGAACTGCGCCCGCAAGTCAGCTTCTGGTCAGCCGCCGTTTTCTAGAGTCCCCATCACTGGCGCGAGTCCGTGCTTGAGCCAGGCACCAGCCGCTTTTCGGTTTCATTGCCTAAGGAACTGTCATGAAGCGCAGGACATTGACGGGGATTGTTTTCGCCTTGATTGCCCTATGGGTCTGGGCGGTCTCGCACGGAGTGGCGGGTTCGGTTCAGTCGACGCAGACGAGGGCAGCTGCACATTCTTCGCTGCATGCTTTGCGTGACGCGGCTCAAGAATCTAGGCACGTCCTTTAGATTGCAACGCCCTGAGTTCGGACCGCTCGAAGCCGACGCTCGCGACTGGCGGCTGCTGGCCTAGATTTCCCACTCGAGGTCCTCGCCGAAGCGGCCGCCCGGACTGGCCGGCGGCCGATGACCGCTGCTCAAGGCAGCGAGCGGACCTTGCCGATCCGGAGCGGCCGGTCGACTATTTCGGGTAGCTTGCCCGGAAGCTGTCACCCAGCGGTCGAGGGATCATGCTCCGCTACGGGCAGACGGTTCAGGTGGTGCTTGAGCTGTCAGTCCGCCGCCTGCCAAGTCCAGTCGTTTGCCAAGAACTGCTGTTGAACAGCCTCGCCTCGCCAATTTCAACCTACCACATCGCTTAATCTGTGCTCTTACGCGGCCGGGCCCAGGTCCGCGGGTGCAGAGCATTGACGATCGACCTTGACCTATATGAATACATGAACAAGATACTGCCTAGCCGCGCATGGTTTGCCGCTCTTGTATGTGCAGTCTTGACAGGCTGTGGTGGCGGCAGTCCCGCCTCAACTGCGACCTCGATGCCTGCCCAGCCCACGATGTTGGTGCTTGGCTATTTCACGGGCAGTGATGCTTCGCGTGCCTCGGCGCTGAGCGCTCCCGTGAACGTCGTTTCGATGGACGTCATCACCGTGGCTGCTGATGGCAACCTCAGTGGAAGTCTTCCTACAGATCTATTGGCTTCGCTGAGCGCAATGGGCAAGGTCTCGTACGCATGCATCTCCAATTTCGGTGTGACGGACTTCGACCCTGCCATCGCTCATGGTGCCATCGTGACCAACCGGGCGCGGACCATCGCCAACATCGTGGCGCTCTCGAAGACGCCACACCTGGAAGGTATCAATCTTGATTTCGAAGGGTTGTACGTCAACGATCGGGATGCCTACAGCAGCTTCGTGGCGGACTTGGCAACTCAACTCCATGGCAGCGGTACCAAGCTGATCCTCAGCATTCCTGCAAAGTCGGTCGACGATCCCAGCAACGATTGGTCCTGGCCTTACGACTATGCGGCGCTTGGCAAGTCGGCTGACTTTCTTCAGGTCATGACATATGACGAGCACGTGCCCAGTCAGCCCGCTGGGCCGGTCGCAGGTATCGATTGGATGCAGGCATCATTGAAGTTTGCAGCCAGCCAAGTGTCCCCAAGCAAGCTCCTCTCCGGTTTGCCGGCCTATGGCTATGTCTGGAACCTCACTCGTGGAGGCGGTGACACCGTGGCTTGGAAAGACTTCCAGTCATATGTTGCGGCGACTGGCCAAATTTCCCAATGGGACCCCACCAGTCAATCCGCTTGGGTGAAGTACACCGGTACGGATGGCAGTCAGCTGCAAATGTGGTTCGAAACGCCGATGGGCATTCAGGCAAAGGTTTCGGTGGTCCAGCGAATGAATCTTGCAGGCTTGTCGGTGTGGGCCCTTGGCATGGAGGACAGCGCATTCTGGAACGCTGTTCGGGCAGGCAAGTGACTGAATGAAAGAGTATTGCCACGCCAAGCCGACGGCCACTTTGCCCCGTCGCCTGGCTTGAGCGGCTTGAACTTGCTACCGTCGATGGCCACGATGGCCTGCGAGAAGAGGTCCAGTTCGCGGCACAGCATGACGAAGCGTCGACAGCCGTAGCGGATGACCGCTCATGGCCGGCGTGGGTCGTCACTCCCGGTGGAGGACCGCAAGCGCTGCCGAGCCATCATCCGCGGCGCGGGTGTCATGGCTTTGCAGGGCCAAGATATTTGGCCAGGAAGGCCTCCACCCGCTCGGCGAAGTCGATGCGGTTCTTGGCGAAAGTCAGGCTGTGGCCTTCACCTGCATAGGTCGCCCAGACCGGGGCGTTGCCAGCATCTCGCAACGCCTTGCGCATGCGCTCGCTGTGTTCCGGCGGCACCTGCAGATCGGTTTCGCCGACCGCCAGCAGTACCGGCGCCTTGAGGCGCCCGGCCTGCTTGACGGGTGAAACGGCTGTCAGTTGCTCGGCGTCCGCGACCGGGTCGCCAACCATTTCGGGCAACGCGTATTGGCGGACAGTCTTGCCGATATCGTCCGTGATCCACCAGGAACCGCTCACCAGCAGATCCAGATCGGTCACTGCAGCCCAGGCCACGCCGCAAAGGTAGATTGCCGGGTCCTGGATCAGGCCCATCAGGGCGCTGTACCCGCCATAGCCGGCGCCGGCGATGCAGGCCCGTTCGCTCGCCATGCCTTGTGCCTGAACCCAGCGCAGGGCGTCGGTGACGTCATCCTGCATGGCCCGGCCCCATTGCTTGAAGCCGGCTCTGAAATGAGCATCGCCGAATCCGGTGCTGCCGCGCATTTCCGGTTCGACGACGACGTAACCGCGCGAAGCCAAGAACTGTGCCTCGGCGTGCCAGCCCCAGGCGTTGCCGCGCGCCCATGGGCCGTCGTGGATCAGTACGACCGCGGGTTGCGGCAGCTTGGACCCCGGCGCTCGGGTCACCCAGGCGGGCAGGTCGCGACCATCGCGCGCGGCGATGCGGTGCAGCGTCACCTCTGCCATCACTTCGGGCTTGACGTCCTTGCGCACTGGGCTGATCAGGCGCCAGGCTTTGTCGCCGTCCGCAGGCTTGGCCTGGTACAGCCAAAGCTGACCTGGGTCGCGATCGCTGGACGAGCGCACCATGGCCACCATGTCAGCCGCCCCGCAGCGGCTGCATTCGATGTGGTTGATGCTGCCTGGGAAGTACTTGTCGGCCTGCTGCTGCAAGGCTTTCAGCGTGTCGTCGAACCACACTGTGGTTTCTCCGTCCACGGTGAGGCGCACACCCAGCACTCGGCCGCCGTCTTTGACCAGTTGGCCGTCGAAGTCGAAGCCGGGTGTCATCACGAGTGGCCTGAGCGCGGGAGCGCGACGTTCGAAGTCGTAGCGCGCCAGCACCTTCAAGCCGTCTGGGTCGTGGCGATGGACGACGTAGAGATTGCCGGCATCGTCCACGTCATGCACGGTGAACGGCGCATCGCCCAGATCACTTTCGTAAAGCAGTTGCCAGGTCTTGCTTGCTGGTGCTCGCCAGTAGGCCGCTTGACGCTGCCGATGACGGGTCAATGCCACCCGCAGATCGCCGTTGCTGTCTGCGAGCCAACCCGTGGTGTTCGGTGGCGCCTGAAGATCGGTGGGCCGCCAGGTATTGCCATCGCGCGTGTTGAGCCACAGGGGCAGCTCCGTGTGGTGTTCATCGGCCGTGAACTCGGTCATCAACACCTCGCCCTTGCCCTCGCCGGTCCGCTGCGTGGGCACGGTAAGCAGGCGGTGATTCCAATCCAGGATGCGTTCCGGAACGTCACCCCGTTGCGCGACTAGGAGGTCCTTGCGGCGCATGAGCTGGCGCGGCTTGCGGCCGTCCGAATCAACCGCCCAGAGGATGGGTGGGTG
>Ga0194137_10001375_pt1 | contig 14849 bp, 12 predicted proteins | sample TARM_MetaG_T3_14_FD_134025 | JGI IMG/M metagenome (GOLD analysis project Ga0194137, IMG submission 134025) | Freshwater microbial communities from Pennsylvania, USA, analyzing microbe dynamics in response to fracking - TARM_MetaG_T3_14 (version 2) | ecosystem: Environmental > Aquatic >... | reverse complement strand
GAGCTGCTGTGCTGCCTGAGTGGGCAAGGAAAGTTGAGAAGCACCTAGATCAGTTCTAATTCAAGAGCGTATAGATGAGATAAATGCTAAAAAAATCATGAACACTAATGACATTAGAATCGAAATTCTGATGCATCTCCGCTCGCTGAAGAAAACGCGCAAGGACGTCTCCCTGCACGATCCCATCGGTACGGATAAGGAAGGCAACGAAATCACGCTTATCGATATCCTGGGCTCGGAGCATGACGATGTCGTGGAGAAGGTGCAGCTCAAAATCGAGAAGTCGAAGATCTACAAAAATCTGGACATTCTCGACGAGCGGGAGCGGGAAGTGGTGATGGCCCGGTTCGGGCTGGAGCATGGCGGCGAGGAGCGGACGCAGCGGGAAATCGCCAAGGAGCTGGGCATCAGCCGAAGCTATGTGTCGCGGATCGAGAAGCGGGCGCTCATGAAGCTTTATCATGAGTTTTATAAGGCGAAGAAATAAATCTCTGGCCGTAAATTTAATGAATCATGATGGCAACATCTGAGTTGAACGAATAAATCTGGACAAAGGAAGATTTTATCATTTCTAAGACGCCTGCAAGGGTGTCTTTCTTTTTATCCTCTTAGGGATTCCATTCCTTGATGAGCTACAGCAATATCCTGCGTAGGCTTCTCGGCCATATCTCTAGCTTTGATGGAATAAGGAGGGGGATTAATCCTGGAAATAATGAAGATACACGTCTTCCAAGTTGGGCTTGACCGCTCTAGTCTCCAGGTTCAGCAGAGGCTGATCGTGAACAATTCTTGCCCATATCCCCTCACGATCACTTAATATATTGCTTACCTTGAAACGTGCTTGGAGCAGGGGGAGTTCCGCTTCCGATGTATGTACTTCGTGTACATGACCCTCCATGCAAGAAAGCAAGTTCACCGGATCATCCTGCAAGATTAGCGCCCCTTCCTTCATGAGCAATATTTCCTTTGATATAAATTCAATATCTGAAACCACGTGGGTTGCAATGACCACGATTTTATTGAGAGCAATGGTAGATATAAAATTGCGAATGCGTATTCTTTCTTTTGGATCAAGTCCTGCTGTAGGTTCATCCATAATAAGCAGATCGGGATCGTTCAACAATGCCTGGGCAATGAGGATGCGCTGTTTCATCCCCCCGGAATACGCAGCAAGTTTCGTGTCCGCATCTTGCGTTAAATTTACAATCGACAACAACTCATCAATTCTAGTTTTCGCTTGGGCCGTCGGCAGCCCCTTAAGAGCAGCCATATACCATAAGAAGCGCCGGCCTGTAAATTCACGATAAATGCCTTGTTGTTGCGGCATATAACCTAATAATTCTCGATAGTTTTCGCCAAGTCTACTAATATGCTGCCCATTGAATAGAATTTCTCCTTCATCGGGTTGAATTTGATCCGTAATCAGATTCATTAAGGTTGACTTACCCGCTCCATTTGGCCCCAATACACCATATATACCGGGAGTCAGATGTGACGTGAACTGATGCAGGGCTGCTTTACGTCCTCGATCATAGCGTTTTGAAATGGAGTTGATGGACAATTGCATATTCAGTTTTCCCTCCATTTGAATCTGTTTATAATAGACCAAGCCGCTCGGAATGCTGCCATGCCGACCACAACCAATCCGCCAAAGTACAAGCTTATCCCCGTTCCATAAGATACCGAATTAAATTTGCCGTAGAGCTCAAATGCGAAATTAAAACTATACTTGTCGATTACCGACAGGCCCATGTATTGAAGACAAAGCGGAAGCACGGCTAATGAGGTAGCTGTCAGGAGTAGAAAAGACTGCTTCTTCAGACTTACAGCAATGAACAAAATAACATGAGCCAGCATCAGTACACCAAGCAATTGCAGCAAGCTTGTCACTATCACATAGGTTAAAATGCTAATCGGCCAGTTCACATTTCCCAGAACTTCAATGCTTTGGACAGGCGCGCTCCAATCAAGGCGGGGATAATGAACAATGACATTATAGAATTTAGGTATTTGAACAAGCACCAACAACCATATAGCGAATGCATATGCAATAGCATGTTTCATGGCGAACAAACGCCATCTTCCCCTTGGACTGCTCCAAATGACCCTCATCATCTCATTTTTATAATCCAATGCAAACAAAGGGCCAAGGCCGACAATCAACAGAAGGACGTAAATAATTCCATCAAGAAGGCGATCTTGCTGGCTGTTAAATAAGGCATCACTGGATATTGTATTTACAAAGTTGCCCGTAATTCCTTGCTTCTGCTTTAATTGGAGCAAATAATCTCGTTGTTTCTCGACAAATCGGAATGCTTTGTCTTGCTTCGCATATTCATCGATTTTGAATTTTTCCTGATTGTAAGTAATTAAGTCAATCTCCTTATTTTTTAATTTCAGTTTCAAAGCATCGAGCTCCTGAGGCATTGCTGTGAATTTATCTCTTTCCTCACTAAGAAATAAAAGCTTCTCTTGCGTCAATTCTCCATGCAGAGATAATATGTAGCGGTTATATGTACCTGAATCCAGATCAAACGGACGTTCATTCTGATCTATTCGGTTATACATTAGAATAACGGCGAAAATAAGAACCAGAACAGATTTCCCAACGATCAGAAGTTTATACCACTCATGTAAAAAGAGAGAATTCATTCTCCTGTGCTTCCATAACGAAGCTTTCCATTTCACAATCCAACGCAGCGGTGCTGGACTTGTTATGGAAACAGGCTGCTTCACAAATAGCCAAGCACAAGCCAAGGGCAAGATCGCCGTCATTATTGCCCATACCCATAAGGTTAATGTATCCTTCCGAACAGGATAGCCCAATATATTCAAGTTGCGATAATCGGAGATGAAATGGAAGGCATCATAAAAAGCCAGAATGTTGATATACTTTAGTACATTCAAATAAGAATTCGGATGAATAAGCGAGTAACACAAATAGCTGGCGCCTAGCAAGAGGGATGTCGCGACATAAATTTTGGAGATATGCCCAAGACCGAGAAATAACGCAGCCATCAGCCAGCCCAATAGTATATTGACCAGGATCTTCAACAACATATATACCAAAAGGTACTGTTCCACTGTCAACGGTTGAACGGCATGATAAAAAGAACTCATGGACTGAATATATCGGGAGAGACTGCCAAACCCATATAATCGCTCTGCAAGAAGTAGAATCGAACCATAGTAAATCAAAGAGAGAAAAATGGTAATAAGCGTCAAGGCAGTCAACTTCGCTCCGAATGTACGCAGTTTACCGTGACGAGTAGAGCGAATGAGGGATGTTAATCCCTCCTCTTTCTCCACATAAAATAGGATGGTGATAAGCAGGAAGATCAACATAGCCAAGCAGAAATCAGTCGACCAAGTATTCGTCCCAGATACAATCCCTTCCTCCAGCCCTAATTGGAAAGGCAAGCCGCGTAAAGGCTTAAAATCCTCGACTGTCTTTACAATATTCCGATAAGAGAAGGAATCTTTCTTGTTGAAGATGGAGACGGATTTCATTTCATTTGCTTGTTCTTCCATCGAGCTTATTTTGTCATCAAAATGGTCAGCATTTTCAAATTGAAGTCTCAACATATTTAAAAGATAAGAATCCCGTATTATCGCTTGCTCTTGGTTAAAGTAAGGACTTGTTTCATATTGCTCGTAGGCTTGTTGATTATCCCTTTTCAAATCAGCGACAATTTTCTGCCAAGGACTATCCTTTGGACTCAAATAGGCTTGTATGAATTGCCCATAAAGAATGAACTGTTGAACTTGTAGGGTTGTTAATCTCTTCCCATCCACAGGGGGTAATCCTTTATAGGATTGCTCTACCTGTTTGTACTGGTCACGATTTTGAATGAGCAAATGATGATCTTTGCGTTGTTCATTGACGAAGAAAACACTATTTATAAGGAGGAGGATGATGGCTAGCAGCATCACAATTCGCTTGTGTACGATTTTATTCAGCTCGTAACCGATCAGGTTCATCGACACGCCCCTCAGTCAACAAGGGATTCATTCTCAACTTTGCTTTCCAGCAAAGGCTTAAATGAGGCTTGTTTTGTCTCGAATTGACTTTTATCTATGTAGTAATATCCAGTCTTCGTGTCATCACTGTATCTGATAAACATATAACGGTCATCACCGACATAAAGTTGAAAAAATTTTGTTAAAGGCGTTAAGTCAAGCGAATCAATCTTTACATTATCTTTCAAAATGGCTAATTCATACGGGACTCCTTTAGGCAGATGATCCTTGTAAGCATCATTTGGACGAATATACGAATAGTTATTATCTTTAAGAAAATAGGAAATGACGGGTGGATGTTCGATAGGCAATTCTTTTATGTCTCTTCCTTGTAGATCAGATGAATACTTTTTAAGCGTTCTTGGGTCAGCCGGGTCACCATAGAAGTAACTGAAATATAGCCTTTGATCTGAAATACTCAAGATTGAGCTATATCCGCCATCACCACGATCCCACAATGTAGTGACCTTTCCCGTACTGAAATCATATCTTTGCTCTGCATATCCTTTATTTCCAAGACCTACCCAATACAGTTGATTGCCGAACGGGATCATGGCTGATAAGTCTGTAATACCATCTGTGCCCGTATAAATAATCTCTTCTTTATTAGGGTCCTTAAGCTTGGATCGCTTGATCTCAAGCTGCTCAACATTGTCTTTTGTAACGCTAACCGTGGCGTAATATATATAGCCCCGATGGATGGCAATTGTTTTCGGTGATAGTTTAAAAGTCTTGATTTCGTGTCGGTTTTTACCGTCGCTATCCATGCGAGATAATTTCATATACCAACCAAATTTTGATATTTTAGGATCGAATAAGCTTTCTGCTATGTACAAATGAGAATGGTAATATTGCAGCAAGCTTGTCATTTGCTCTTCATTCTTAACAAAAGCATAACAGTTCTTGCTGTCGGGTTTATTCAAGCAGTTGTTGTCTGGCCGATTATCCAGAATTACGGGCTTCATCTTCTCCTTGTCCATATAATAAATTAGATTGTTATGCAGAAGATAATATCCTGTCTCCGAACTAGTCATCCCCAAACCCATAAAACCATCACGGAACTGATAGGGAAAATCCACCTCTGAATGATACTCATTATCGCTGGGCATAACAAAGCGATTACATCCCGCAGATAAGAATGACATCGCTAAAATCATCCCTAAGAAGATTTTTTTCCTCATTTCATGATGCCCCTTTTACTCTGAATTAGGTATGAACTGAACATAGAAGAAGTGCCTTAGAAAAGAGTTTAGGTCTTTTCTAAGGCACTAAATCCTTACATGGCGCATCTTATTTAGTTAAATATTTGTAGATCCAGACCAGGTGAAGTTTTGATTCGAATTATTCGTATAAGAAATACTATGAGACCCTGTGGCGGATTTGAAAACGACAGGGGCATCTTTTGAGTAAGCGGTTGCATAAGCTGAAACCGTATTTGAAGCCGAAGCAGATGAATGCTTGATGTCGTTCACATCGCCAAATACATAATTATAAGTAACCGATGCGTAAGAGGTGCAGAGAGTAGATCCACACGTAGTGCTTGCTGTAGCGCCGTAACTTGAACCGTTTGCAAATTTGCTGATGGAACCGGAGACAGAAACTCCTCCAACTGTAGACGATATGGAAGATGCTGCAAAAGAGCTTCCTCCTAGCATAAACGCTGCTACAGGTACGGATAAGGCAAATGTTAATAGTTTGGATTTGTGTAATTTCATATAATTACCTCCATCAATCCTATTTTATTCCTATGTAAGATCTTGTTGTCGTATCTACTTTTCTCCGGCCGGATGATGGGGTAGATATCTCTTGCAAGAATATATTCTATTACAATTTATGTCAACATTTTAATATAAACCCTTATAATGGAATTTTTTTTGGAAGAGATTCGACACTTATCGATGCATGCATCAATCGGAGCTGCGGGCCGTGCATGCGGAGCGGAGGATATCAATTCTTCCACTCTTTGATTGCTAACCTTTTCAGCCAGTTGAGGGCCGAATGAATGAGAAGGAGCAGCACGCCAGCCTCGATGGCATGATCGGCCACGTTGAGAATGCCTCCGGAGCGCACAAGGAAGTCCGTTACGCGTCCGAACAGCAGGCGATCGATTCCGTTGCCTGCCGCTCCGCCAACGAGCAATCCGAAGCTGGCTTCCAGAAGGATGCGTTTCTTCTCCAGGGTGCCGCGATAATAGAGAATGGCCACGACGAACAGCAGAGCCGCAATGCCGAACAGAGTTCCATATCCCTGAAACAGGCTTCCGGCCATCCCGCTGTTCTCATAACGGCTGATTTGGAACGGCCCCCATGGGAATGAATCCCCGATCTCGAGATTTCTGCGGATCAGCCATTTGGTCGCTTGATCCAGCATGAATGTCAGTACCGCGATGCTATAGAACAGCATGGCCGACCTTCTTTCCTTATAGGCTTCTTCCATTCTAGAACATTTGTGCAAGCTTTGTCTTTATCGCGCTTCCCTCCTCTCCGTTCCGAATGGCAGTCAAACCGGTTCAGCCTGATTCATTAAAGGGTCTAACGCAGCGACAACTCCCAATCAATTTCATTTTGCCGATGTTGATGGAAATCCGCTTGTTGCCAATCTGCTTTTTATCGCAATTGTCAAGCGAATAACCGTCGAAATCCAGTCGGCGCAGCGTCGATAAATCTATTGCTTTTAAGATATTTAGAGCTTGTAAAATGCAGTGTAATTCTAAAATCGATATAATGGACGAATCGGGAAAAGATCGTCCCGTTTCCTTTGCTTGGCCAAAAGCCGGTACTGGAACGGATTGCATGATGCGAGAACTGCGGATTGGAGCTAGAATGAGGGGATGAATGAAAGCGCAGTCATCAGGTCTTTGAAAATAACAGGTTCTATCTTTGGGATGACGTTATAGCAGCCAGAGGGACAAAAGGGATGTGAATGCAGTTGAAAACCTTCGATGCAGCAAGCCGCCAAAGCCGCTTCCCCCGCTGGAACACGATCCGCAACCGCGTATTCTTCTCCATCCTCTGCTTTCTGATCGCCCCCGTGCTGATCAGCATGTATCTGCTCGACAAGCCGCTGGAGCGGACGATCGAGCATAAAATCGGGGAATCCAACCAGGATGCCTTGTCTCTGGTCACCTACAACGTGAAGCTTCTGCTTGACGACATGGTCCAGGCATCGGTGGAGATGACGCTCCAGGCCGATATCCGCTCGGTTTTGAAGGATCCCGGCCAATTTTCCAAATACGAAAAGCTCAGGCTGTCCGATGCCGCGTTCAAACGGGTGTTCAGCTCTTATTTCACGAACACGGACATCACCTTGATCGACCGCTACGGCGGTTGGCTGAGCACAAGCTACGTACCGGATGCCAAGCTGAGCGCCTATACCGGCTCCGACTGGTACTCATCGCTCATGAGCCAGCCCTATCGCCAGCTCTGGATGTCCGGAGACTCCCGGATGCTGTACCTGGAGCAGAGGCCGATGGTGACGCTTGTCAAAGCGGTGTCCGACTTTCCCGAAGGCCAAAATCTCGGTTCGATCTCCTTCAGCGTGCCGGAGACGGATGTCCGCAAAATGCTGCGGGGCCTGGACGGGGCCGTCTATTTGCTGGACAAGGAGGACCGGATCGTCTCTGCCGGCGGAGGCGGCATGCAGGGGCAGCTGGCTCCGGAGGAAATCCGGATGGCCGGAATCCACTCGAGCCGCCAAGGACAAAGCATCGTCGAAAAGGACGGACGGAAGTGGATCGTCAGCCATGATACGATCGGCTTGAACGGCTGGACGACGGTCCAGATGGTGCCTTACGACAAAGTGTTCGAGGAAATCGTGACGATCCGGCGGACCAATATGCTTGTTCTTGCTGCGATATTCATCGTGTTCACGATCGTGACGCTGTCGATTTCCAACGGAATGTCCAAGCCTCTGAGGCTGCTGCGCAAGAAGATGACCGAGCTGGAAAGCAAGCAGTTCCATTCCACGATCCAGGTCGCGGGACCTCAGGAGATCGCGGCGCTCAGCCAGACGTACAACGACATGGTGAGGGAGATCAGGCATCTGCTGCAGCGGGTCAAGCAGGAATACGAGCAGAAGGAAGACATGCGCTTCCGGGCGCTCCAGTCCCAGATCAATCCCCATTTCCTGCTCAATACGCTGAACAACGTCAAATGGCTTGCTTACTTGCGCAAGGACGACGAGGTCGGGGACATGCTGTCCAGCCTCGGCGGCATTCTGGAAGGAAGCATCGGGCGCGACGGCAGTCTCGCGACGCTGCGGCAGGAGCTGGATTATATCGACAGCTACATGAACTTGATGAAAATGAGCCTGGGCGCCGTCTCTCTCGAGATCGATGTTCCGGATGAGCTGCTGGATCAGGAAGCGCTTAAAATGATGCTGCAGCCGGTCGTGGAGAACTGCCTCATGCATGGGCTGAAGGACAAGGCGTCAGGCGGCGCGATCCGGATCGAGGCCCTCCGAAGCGAGGAGCAGGTCATCGTCGCGGTAAGCGACAACGGGGCCGGCATGGCGGAAGCGAGGCTGATGGAGCTGAGGAAACGGCTGGAGGCGGACGCGCAGGAGGAGCCGTCCCGGCGGATCGGAATCAAAAATGTGCATGACCGGATCCGGCTTCAGTACGGCGAGCCCTATGGCATCAAGCTGGATAGCATGGAAGGGAACGGGACGACGGTGACGGTACTGTTGCCGGCAAGGAAAGGGAGGGAAGGACATGGCGGGGAAGCTTAAAGTGATGCTGGTCGAGGATGAGCTGCTGGTCCGGCTCGGGATCAAGTCGCTGGTCGACTGGGAGAGCCACTCCTTCGACTATATCGGCGATGCGGCCGACGGGGAGATGGCGCTGGAGCTGATGGAGCAGGGCGTGCCGGATATTCTGCTGACCGATATCGTCATGCCGCGGATGAACGGACTCGAGCTGATCGCCAGGGTGAAGGAGAAGTACCCGCATATGATGATCATCGTGCTCAGCAGCCACGACGAATACGACTATGTGCGCCGGGCGATGAAGCTCGGCATCGAGGATTACGTGCTGAAGACTTCCATCAAGCCGTCCGTGCTGCTGGAGCTGCTAGGCGAAGCTGCGGCCAAATACGAATCCCGCCGCGGGAGCGGAGCTTCCCCGGCGCCTGCGGAACGGCGGGAGAGCCAGGCTGACCGCATGGGGCGGCAATTGCGAGGCGAGCTCCAGGAGCCCCGGCCAGCCGGGCTGGAGCTGCCGCCGCTGCCGAAAGGAATGCGGCTGCTGCATGTGCGCGTGAGGGGATTCCGCGACGAGTCGCAGCGGGATTCGGCCTTCCGCCTGCTTGACCATCTTGTCCAGTCGGAGCTGCGGGATTTCCTGGGTTCCAGCCTCTGCATGCCCAATCCGCTCGAGATGGCCGCGTTGATTCAGCCGTTGGAATCCACAGCCGATGCCATCGCAGCCGATGCCATCGCAGCCGAAGCCGCCGCGGCGCGGATCGACAGCCTGATCCGAGCTTCCGGATCGATGCTCGGCATGGAGCTCGAAGCCGGCCTGTCGCCGCCTTGCGCAGATTGGGAGGAGCTTCGAGGCTATTATGCGGAGGCGCGCAGGCATGCGGAGGAATCGCCCCCTAACGCCGCATCGCGGGAAGATATCCGCGGCCTGCTGGCGTATCTGGGGGAGAACTACGCGAAATCCTTGTCTCTGAAGGATGCCGCAGCCCGGCTGAGCATGAGCGAGGCGTACCTCAGCACCTTGTTCAAGCGCGAAACCGGAATGAATTTTACCGATTGGGTGAACCGGCTGCGGATCGAGAAAGCTTCGGAGTATTTGAAGAAGACCGATATGCCCAGTTATTTGATTTCGGAGCGGGTAGGATACGAGAACATCAACTATTTCGGAAGGATCTTCAAGAAGGTCAAGGGAATAAGCCCGCAGCAGTTCAGGGGGAAATTTAAAAAAGGCTTGAAATGAAGGCTTGAAATGACTTTATAGGGAGGCTGCCTCGAGCAGGGCCTCTCTTTTTATCTAAATAGAGTGAATGTACGGCTAAAGAATGTGAAGATCGGCGGATAAAATCCATACAGGGTGAACAATTCGCGCAAATCCGTTCCTGTGAGCCTCGAATAGGCCTCGATATAATGAGGGCATAAGCCGCAAAGCCGACATTCATAAAAGGGCTTACATGAATCATGAAGGAGGGCAGGCATGATTGCAGATGCCTTGGACGGGTCCGGACACGATAGCCGTTATCTTCATCCTGTGCTGCAGCGAGCGCTTGCATTTCTGCTTGAAACCGATTTCTCGAAGGTGGAGGACGGCCGCATCGACATCGACGGCGACCGCTTCTATGCGCAGGTCATGAGTCTCCATACCGTCCCGCCGGTGGAGAGGCTTGCGGAAAAGCACGAGCGCTGCATCGATATCCATTTCCTGCTCGAAGGGGAGGAAGACATCGGCTGGAAGCCCCATGACGGCAAGGAAATCCTGCATCTTGCTTATGACGCCGAGCAGGATTGCACGCTGTACCGCGAGCTGGAGCGTGAGCGGCGCATCCGGCTTGAGCCCGGAATGTACATGATGCTGTTCCCGTCCGATATCCATCGTCCCGGGCTGGGAGGCGGGGAGCGGGCGCGCAAGGCCGTCGTCAAGATCGCTGCTGATCTGCTGCAAGCCTGATCCGCAACGGCCGGCATCATCCGCAATGACCAATTTGAAGGGGGAAATACCCATGCTCAAAAAAAGAGCGATGACCGTCCTGACCGCTGCTCTGGCTTTATCCGTGGCCGCCGGCTGTTCCGGCGCCAACTCGAATTCGAATTCCGCCGGTTCAGCCGACTCGGCCGGAGGGACATCCGGTGCCGGCAAAAAGGAAAAGGTGGAGCTTTCCCTGTGGCTGACTCCGCAATGGAAGGGAGTCATGGACGCCACGGAGGACGGCGCCGACTACGACAGCTTTTTCCTGTATGCCGCCGACAAATTCAAGAAGCAGTACGACAAGTACGACGTGAAGGTCAATGTCCAGGTCGTCGCGGGAGACCAGCGGGATGAGCTGCTGAACGTCAACCTCAACGGCGGCACTCCGCCGGATATGTTTTTTGAAAGCGTGTTCGCAATGGGCGATTATGTGCACCGTGGGGCGCTCGCTCCTCTGACCGACATCGTGGACGATGCCGCCAGAAAGGACATCGCCCAAGGCTACTGGGACAACGTCACGTTCGGCAAGGACGTCTACTTCTATCCGTTCGCCCATAACCCGGGAACGCTGGCCTACAACGCCGATATATTCCGCGCGGCCGGCCTGGACAGCTTGGTAGGCGGGGAAAACGAGATCAAGACGTGGACGCTCGACGAATACAACCGGATTCTGGAGACGCTGAAAACGAAGCTGCCGAAGGACAAGTACCCCAATGCGTACCCGATGGCGCTGTATGCTCTGAACAACCAGGGGGATACGTGGAACCTGGCTTACCTGAGAATGTTCGGCAACAAGTTCTTCGATGACAAGAACAATCTCGCCGTGGACGATGCCGACGGAATCAAGGCGGCCGAATGGCTGAAGAAGGTGTACGATTCCGGCTATTCCAACCCCGGCGCCGAATCCGTCTCCTCCAACGATGCCAACGCGATGTTCCAGAACCAGCAGCTCGGCATCAGCTTCACCAACGCCGTCCTGTACAACAACGCCAAGGCGGACATGAAGGCGGGCAAATCTCCTTCCTTCGACATGCGCCTGGCGAATATTCCATCCGCAAGCGGCAAGCCGCTGGCCTTCACGTATGTTGTCGGCACGGCGCTGTTCAACACGGGCGACAAGGCCCGAATGGAAGCGTCCAAGGACTTCATCAAGTTCTTCTCCACCGATCCGGAGCTGGTGAAGGCATCCAAGAACAGCATTCCGGTGCGCAGCTCGGTCGCTTCCGAATTCGCCTCCCAATTTCCGCTGTTCACCGCCTATGACGCCAACGCCGCCAACATGTTCTCCTTCACCGGCAATGTCGCGGGCTACAGCGAGCTGAGGCAGGTGCTGTATCCGGAGCTGCAGGCGATGTACACGGGAGAGAAGACCCCGGCGCAGGCGATCAAGGATTATCAGTCCAAAGGAAACGCCGTTCTGCAGAAAGCCAGAGAAAGCTCGGTCATCAAGCCCTAAGCCGATCGCGAGGAAGCGAGCGCGCCATCCGGCATCCGGGATGTCCCGCCTGCGGGCGGGAGTTCCGGCCAAGGGAGAAAGGTAAGCAGCCATGATACGGTACAATCGCAATGTCAAAGAAGGCCTGACCGGATATTTGTTCATCGCCCCGCAGTTCCTGCTGTTCCTGATCTTCGTCGTCTATCCGATCGTCGAAGGCTTGCGCCTCAGCCTGTACAAGGTCCAATACCGGACGGAAACGTTCGTCGGATTCGACAATTACGCCGCTCTGTTCGGCGACCCCGTCTTTTTCAAGGCGGTCTGGAACACGGTCATTTTCGTCGTCGCCATCGTTTTGCTGACGGTCGCCTTTTCCTTCTTCGTCGGCTCCGCCGTCTTCGACAAAAACGCCAAGTATGTCTCGTTCATCCGGGGGAGCTATTACATTCCCGTCATGGTGTCCATGGTCGTCATGAGCATGGTGTGGAGCTTCCTGCTGAATCCGGCCAACGGCCTCATCTCGTATATGGCCCGGGAGATGGAAATGAGCACGGTGAATCTGCTCGGCAACAAAAGCACGGTGCTGCCGGTCGTCATCTTCGTCACCTTCGCCACGAACGTCGGGCAGGCGATCATCCTGTACATCGCCGCGATGATCGGCGTCCCGAAGGATCTGTTCGAGGCCGCGGAAGTAGACGGGGCGAGCCGCCTGCATGTCATCCGCCATATTCTCCTGCCGCTCGTGAAGCCCACCACCATCTACATCACCATCATCAACATCATCGCCGTGCTGAAAATCTTCGTGGTCATCCAGCTGCTTACGGGCGGCGGACCGAACAACGCTTCCGTGACCTTGATGTACTACCTCTACAACAACGCCTTCAAGTACAACCAGCTCGGCGTTGCCTCCGCGGTAGGCGTCATCATGTTCCTGCTGACGCTGTTGTTGTCCGTGCCCCAGCTCAAAGCCATGTTCAACGATAAGTGAGGGTTGGCTATGCGGCAAGAAAAAGCAAAGAAACGGGAATCATTCGATATCGCCAGCAACACGGTCGTGCTTCTCTTCGCCCTGCTGAATCTGTTCCCGCTGTACTGGCTGTTCAGCAGCTCGGTCAAGAACAGCTCCGATGTCATCAAGATGCCGCCGGACTGGTGGCCGCGCACGTTTACCTGGTCCAACTACGCCGATGTGTTCACCAATCAGCCGGCTCTGCGCTGGACGCTGAACAGCTTGTACGTGGCCGGATTGTCGACGGCGCTGCTCATCGTCACGAGCTCCATGGCGGCCTACGCCTTTTCCAAGCTTCGGTTCAAGGGGCGCAGCGTCTTCTTTATCGTCTTCATCTCCAGCCTGATGATTCCGAAGGAAGTGATGATCGTGCCTCTGTTCCGGATCTCCCAGGATCTGGGTCTCGTCAACAGCGTGTACGGCATGATCTGGCCCAACGTGGCGACGGCTTTCGGCGTCTTCCTTCTCAAAGGATTTTTCGACACGGCGCCGGATGCGCTGAGGGAAGCGGCAAGGATTGACGGGGCCGGAGAAGTCAGAACATTCTTGCAAATCATGCTGCCGATCGTCAAGCCCGGCATCGGAGCGCTGTTCATCCTGAACTTCGTTCAGGTATGGAACGACTATCTGTGGCAGCTGGTCATCGGCCAGAACAAGGAGAGCAAAACGCTTATGGTCGGAATCGCGACGCTGATGCAGGATCTCAATCCGAACTTCGCCTACAAGATGGCGGGCGCCACGGTCGCCGCGATCCCGATGCTGCTTATCTTCATCCTGTTCCAACGATACTTCACCCGCGGAATCTCGATTGGAGCGGTGAAGGAATGAGGCTGTTCGCCGCTCTCGACGTGGGAGGAACCGACATCAAGTTCGCCGTCCTGGACGGCTCGGCGGACATCGTTTTCGACGGCCGCGCCGCCACGCCGCAGGGAAGGGCGAACATCGCCATACCGGAAGCGGCTGCTTCCATCATGGAATCGCTGCTGGCCAGGCATCCCGGCATAGCGGGAATCGGGGTCAGCACCGCGGGAGTCGTCGATCCCGGCAGCGGGGAGATTCTCTACGCCGGAGGGACGATTCCAGAGTACCGGGGCACGAATTGGAAAAGCGCTCTCGGCCGCCGGTTCGGCCTCCCGGTCTCGGTCATGAACGATGTCAACGCCGCCGCGCTGGGCGAATGGTGGAAGGGCGCGGCGCGCGGCTGCCCGCATTTTGCCTGCATCACGCTCGGCACCGGCATCGGCGGCGCGCTGTTCACAGAAGGAGCCGTCATGGCCGGGCCTCGCTTTCGAGCCGGAGAAATCGGCCATTCGCTCTATGACAAGGATGCCGGCACGACGTACGAGCAGCGGGCGTCGACTTCGGCTCTGCTGAACCGCGCGGCTGCGCAATGGCCCAGCTTCAAAGGCTCCGGCCCGGAGCTGTTCGCAGCCGCCCGATCCGGCGACGCCGCATGCGGAGCGCTGATCGACGAATGGGCCGCAGAGGTGGCGCGCGGAATCGCGGAACTGATGCTGCTGTTCGACCCGCTCAAGGTGCTGATCGGCGGCGGCGTGTCTGCCCAAGGCGAAGAGTTGCTCCGCAGGATCGGCCCTCATGTGCGGAGCTGCCTGCCTGCCGGGTTCGCTCCCGCCGAGCTGGCCGTCGCCGAGCTTGGCAACAGGGCGGCGCTGTATGGAGCCGTTCATGCTTACTATACGAAAGAGACGGAGACGATCTAGATG
>Ga0194137_10001374_pt1 | contig 14853 bp, 7 predicted proteins | sample TARM_MetaG_T3_14_FD_134025 | JGI IMG/M metagenome (GOLD analysis project Ga0194137, IMG submission 134025) | Freshwater microbial communities from Pennsylvania, USA, analyzing microbe dynamics in response to fracking - TARM_MetaG_T3_14 (version 2) | ecosystem: Environmental > Aquatic >... | reverse complement strand
TTTGTATATAATCATAAATAAAAAAGTAATTTTAGAATTTATTCGCAAAATTCGAGTAATTCGTTGCAAGAGGTTTTAAAAGGCTTTGCACCGAATTGAATGAAACTTAGAGCTTTAGCTCTTTAGTTGAATTTATGCAGTAGCTTCGCTAATTTTACGAATAAAAAGCTTTTAACCACGAGATGAACACAGATTTACACTTGATAATTTTTTGACAGGATTTACAAGATATACAGGATTAAAGGGTTTTAAAGATTTTTTGCACCGAATGTCGCTAATTTTATGAATAAAAATATTTTTTAGCCACGAGATTAACATTGATTTACACTTGATAATTCAAAGGGTTTGCCCACGGCAAACACCCTACAAAAATTATTACTTCTTAACTATTGACTATTAATTGCTTTCTTTGTGTCTCTCTTTATCTCTTTTCTTTGTGATTACCTTCAATTCTCAATTCTTCCACTCCTAATTCCTCATTCCTAAATACTAATTGCTTTTTAATAAATAATATACAAAAAAATATTATAGAAACTATTGCAAAATGTTCTGAAATATCGTATACTTGTTTTGTATTAGAAATTAAAAGTTCTAGTAATCGGTTACAATTTGGAGGTTGAAATTTGCGTAAAGATACTTATTTTTCTTGCTTTGTTGTTATATTATGTTGCTTTGTTGTATTCATATCTAATTACTATTCAAAAACCATTAGACCAAAACCTTATTTTAATCAAGAGTTTGTTAAGGGTAGAATAATAGAGGTCTTAGATGAGCAAATAGAAGAAGACCCTGTGGTAGAAGGGCGTTTTTTAGGTAGACAAAATATAAATGTTGAAATTTTAGAAGGCTCTAGTAAAGGAGAAATTTTTAATATAAATAATACTCTTAGTAAAAGGCACAATGTTTTAACAAAGAAAAATATGAAAGCTATTTTTACTGTGAGAGAAAGTAATGATAAAAAAGTAGTTTGGTTATATAATCATCACAGGAGTATTTATACACATATTTTGATATTTATTTTTCTTAGTTTAATTTTGATTTTAGGTGGATTGAAAGGATTTAAGTCGATACTTGCTTTGATTTTTACTGGTATTATGCTTATTTGTGTTCTTATTCCTCTTTTGTTTGCAGGCTATGAACCCATCCCTCTGGCTATCAGTATAGTCAGTCTTATTATATTTATTAGTTTTTTATTAATTGGTGGAATCAATAAAAAAAGCTTAATTGCTATTCTTGGAACTTTTTTTGGAATAATTACAGCAGGAATTTTGTCTTATGCCTTTGGTAATTTAGCAAGTTTAAATGGGGTAAATATGGAAAATGGAGAGCAAGTTCTTTATCTTGCACAAGATTATCAAATAAAAATAAAAGGTCTGATGTTTATAGCAATTTTAATTGCTTCTCTTGGAGCTATTATGGATGTTAGTATGTCCATTGCTAGTGCTAGTGATGAACTTATAAGGCAAAACCCAAAAATTAAAGAAAAAGATTTATTTTTATCTCTTATGAATATTGGTAAAGACCTAATGGGAACAATGACCAATACTTTAATTTTGGCTTTTGCAGGAAGTTCTTTAACTTTGATAATGATGATATGGGGTTATCAAATGAGATACACCCAATTTATGAATATACCAATGATTGCCATAGAGGCAGTTCAGGCTTTTTCAGGTAGTATAGGAATTTTATTAACTGTTCCATTTACTTCAATGGTAGCAGTAAGTACATTAAAATACAGAAGGAGGAAGACGAATGAAGTTAAAAAAAGTTCTTGTTTTAACTAGCTTATTTGTTGCTTTGATTGGCTGTAATATAAATCAAGGAACAAAAGCACAAAATGTATCGCAAAGTACAAAATTAGAGACAGAGGTGGTAAACAAGGGGCAAGATATTATCACTAAAGGACAGGAAAGTCTTGACAAGCAAACTATTACTATTCTAGCCACAGCAGATATGCATGGTCGTATTTATCCGTATGAATATGCTACTGACTCAGTAGTAGAAGGAGCAGGTTTTGCAAAGGCACAAACTTTAGTAAATGCTGAGAGAGAAAAAAATCCTAATTTAATTCTTATGGACATAGGGGATACTGTGCAAGATAATAGTGCAGAATTATTTAATGATTTGGATACACATCCTATGGTTGAGTCTATGAATCATATGAACTATGATATTTGGGCTATAGGAAATCATGAATTTAATTTTGAAAAAGAATTTATAGTTAGAAATATTAATAATTTTGATGGTTCAGTTGTATCAGCTAATATTTATAATGAAAAAGATGGAAGTTACTTTGTAAATCCTTATCAATTATTTAATGTAAACGGTGCTGTAGTAGCTGTTGTAGGAATGATACCTCCATATGTTCCTATGTGGGAAGCTTCTAGCCCAAGCCATTTTAAAGGTTTACAATTTGAAGAAGTATTAAGTTCTACTAAGAAAGTTGTTGAATCGCTAGAAGGACAATATGATATTTTAGTTGGAGCTTATCACTTAGGTAGAAGAGACGACTATGGAGGAGAAGGAATTTATGGAGTAGCTAATGCCATTCCACAATTTGATATAATTTTTGGTGGACACGAACATGCTCTTTATGTTGAAAAAGTTAATGGAGTAACTATATTAGAACCAGGAGCTTACGGTAGAGCTTTGGCAAAAGCTGAAATAGCAGTAGAAAAAATTGATGGTCAATGGAAAGTTTTGGATATTAAAGCTGAAAATATAGATACTAAAAAGGTAGAAGCAGATAAAGAATTATTAGATAAAATGAATTTTGTACATGAGCAATCTATTGCAGATTCTAATCAAGTAATTGGAAAAATTACAGAAGACTTTATTAAAGGTGTAGATTATATAACAGGTAGTGATATAGTAACTACTATGCCAAGAGCACAAATGGAAAATAATGCAGTTATTGATTTGATTAATGAAGTTCAAATGTATTATACAGATGCAGAAATTTCCTCAGCAGCTTTATTTACTTTTGGTTCAAATTTAAAAGCTGGAGAATTTAAGAAAAAAGACGTTGCAAATATTTATAGATTTACTAATACCTTGATGGGTGTTAATATAACAGGTGAAAATTTATTAAAATTTATGGAATGGTCTGCATCATACTATAATACTTGGAAAGAAGGGGATGTAACTGTTTCATTCAATCCAAAAGTTAGAGGTTATAATTATGATATGTTTGCTGGAATAGATTATGAAATTAATTTGAGCAAAGAAGCAGGTAATAGAATAGAAAATGCTAGATTAAAAGGTGAAAAAATTGACCCAAATAAAATATATAAGTTAGCAGTAAATAACTATAGATTTGGAACTTTAACTAATTTAGGTTTAGTTACAGACAAAGATAAGTATTTTGATTCTTATGAAAAATGGCAAGATGGTGGAAGAGTTAGAGATTTAATCACTAGATATACTCAAGAGGTTAAAAATGGTGTGCTAGAACCTATAACTAATAATAACTGGTCAATTACAGGTATAAACTTAGATTATCCTGAAAAAGCAAGTATTTATGAAAAAATTAAAAAAGGTGAAATAGTAATACCAAAATCAGCAGATGGAAGAACTTTAAATGTAGAATCAATAAATAGAAACTATAAAAGCAATTAAAAGTTAATAGTTAAGGGTTAATAATTTTTGTAGGGAACAGGCGTGCCTGTTCCTATAATTGAAAAACATAATTTAAAGGGAAGGTTTGACAATGCCCTCACAGTCACTATGTGACTGCTCTCCTAGGGGGAGAGCCTTTAAATAAAAGGAAGTCTGATTCGATGATAAGAAGAAATTTTTTCGCAATATTTGTTATACTTAGTATTTTTCCAATAGTTTCAATATCTCTTAAAGTAAATTCCAACATAAAAATTGAGAAGATATTTTCTTATGATTATGTTAATGGGATTGTCTTGGAAGTTCTTGAAGAAAAAATTGAAAAACATGATTTGTATGATAGTAGATTTGTAGGTAGACAAGAATTGAAAATTAAAATAAATCAAGGAACTTTAAAAGGGCAAGAATTTATAATACAAAATCCAATTAACGCTGAAAGAAATATTATTGCTAAGGCTAATATGAAAGCAATATTTACAATTAGAGAGAGGAATGGAGATTATTCCATATGGTTGTATAGCTATAAGAATGATACATTTATTTATTTATTAAGTTTTATTTTTATAGGGATAGTAGCTTATTTAGGTAGAGGCAAGGGATTGAGGTCAATCCTTGCACTAGCTTATGCAGGAGTTATATTATTTTTTGTATTAATTCCTTTAATTTTTAGAGCCTATGATCCGATATTTTGGACTATTATTATAATTTCTTATTTGATAGTTATTAGTTTTTTGTTGATTAGTGATTATAATAAAAAAACTTTAGTTGCGATTATAGGAACAATTGGAGGAATAAGTTTAGCAGGACTTTTAGCTTATATTTTTGGAACTTTAACAAAATCATCTGCTATATATCAAGAACATGGTACTCAAATTTTATATCTAACAGCAGATTATAAATTGAAGATTAATGGTTTGATTTTTGTATCTATGCTTATAGCTTCTTTGGGAGCTGTAATGGATGTTGCTATGTCGATAGCTAGTTCAGCAGAGGAGTTATCTTATAATACTAAAGACAAGGAAAAACTTTTCAAGTCTTGCCTAAATATTGGTAGAGATATAATGGGTACAATGATTAATACTTTAATCTTAGCCTTTGTAGGAAGCTCCCTTAATTTACTTTTAATGGCTTGGGGATATAGAATGACTTTTACACAATTAATAAACATGCCAGCTTTATCTGTGGAAATAATACAGGCTTTGGCAGGAAGTATAGGAATTGTATTTACAGTACCGTTTACAGCATTTGTTGCGGTGTTTGTTATAAATAAAAATTTGGAGGGGAAAAAATGAAAATAAATAAGAAAGTTTTTCAAGTTTTAGCAATTGCATCATTAATAGTGGCTTTATCTGCATGTGGTCAAAAATCTGTTAAATCAGAAAAGGAAGCACAAACAATAGAAAGAGTTGTAGAAACTCATAAAAAATTAGTGCCTGAGAAAGATGTTGAATTTACTGTATTACATGTAAATGATACTCACGGTAGGGTAAAAGCTGGAAAATATGATGGAATGGGTTATGCTAGATTACACACTTTGGCAAATATAGAAAGAGAAAATAGTGAAAATGTAATTTTGTTAGATGCAGGAGATACTATACATGGAACTGTATTTGCAGCTCTTAGCAGAGGAGAATCGGTAGTTAATGTAATGAATAAAATGAATTATGTTGCTATGGCTCCAGGAAATCATGATTTTAACTATGGTTTAGATAGACTAGAAGAATTGTCAAAAACTATGGATTTTTCTTTGATTTCAGCAAATGTATCTTATAAAGCTGATGGAAAAACTGCATTTTATCCATATATAATAAAAGAACTTCCTAATGGTGTTAAAGTAGGGATTTTTGGTTTATCAACACCTGAAACTTTACAAAAAACAAATCCAAATAACGTAGAAGCTGTTATGTTTACAAATCCTTCTGAAGCAGCTAGAGAATCTGTAAAAGCTTTGAAAGAGGAAGGGGTACATTATATAATTGCACTTTCTCACTTGGGAATAGATGAAGATTCATATTATACAAGTTATAGAGTAGCTACAGAAGTAAGTGGAATAGATATGATAGTTGATGGTCATAGCCACAGTACTTTAGAAAATGGAGAACAAATAGGAGAGACTTTAATTGTTCAAGCAGGATACTATGACAAAAATCTTGGTAAGGTAGAAGTAAAAATAGGTGCAGATGGAATTTCTTTAGCTGATGCTAGTTTGATTACTAAGGATTATGCAATGGAAAATGTAGCAGAAAGTGAAATTGTAAATAAAGTAATAGCAGAGGTAGACGCTAAAAATGAAGTAATAACAAGTGTTGTTGTAGGTAAAAGTGATACTGTTTTAGAGGGTTCAAGAAATGCAGTAAGAGCTGGAGAAACTAATCTAGGTAACTTGATTACAGAGGCTGTATTAGAAAAAACAGGTGCTGATGTTGTTCTTACTAATGGTGGTGGAATAAGAAATTCAATTGCTCAAGGAACGATTACTAGAGGAGATATAGTATCTGTATTGCCATTTGGGAACTATGTAATGGTAATTGAAGTAACAGGACAAGATATAAAAGATGCAATAGAAAATGGAATTAAAGCTTATCCTGGAACAAGAGGAGCTTTCCCTCATGTCGCTGGAATTAGATTTGAATTTGATCCTACTAAAGAAGAAGGTTCAAAAGTAACTAAATTAGCTTTAACTAATGGACAAGCTATTGATATGTCAAAAACTTATAAGCTAGCTACAAATGACTTTATGGCAGCAGGCGGAGATGAATATACTATGCTTGCAAAGAAAAATGTAGTTGGAGAATATGAAAGTTTAGAGGAAATTTTGGCAAATCATATTAAAGAAAAAGGAATAACAAATAAAGTTATAGATGGTAGAGTTGGAGTTTTAAAAAAATAGTGAGATATAATAAGTAGAATCCATAGTGGTTCTACTTTTTGTATTTAAATATAATTTTAACATTAGCTAAAAATCCAGCATAAATCCAAAAAGAACTACAAGTTTCGTTAAAAAAGGCATAAAAATAAATTTTTATAAAAATTATATCACGAACTAAAATAGAACACGAACATTTGATTTTTAAAAAGAAATTACAGATAAAAATATAATAGTTTTACAAAAAATAAATAAAATTATTATAGTAAGTGTATATTATTTGTTTAAAATAAATGTTTGATTATAAAAATATCAATATGTTCTGTTTATATTAAAATAAATAAAATATAGAACAAATAAACTTGATAAAGTATAAATGTAGAAAAATAAGGACTAGTAAAGAAATTTAGCAGAAATTTTGTATGACTGGAGTTAATTTTAATTAATTTGCACTTGACAATATATGGATTTATGCTATATTGTATATGTTGATAGTAAGTATTTAAAAAAAGTATAGTGAAAAAAATGTTGTTAAATTATTTAGTAAATTTCTTCTAAATAATTGGCATTAAAAAATTGACTTTTTTCAAAAAATACAGTATAACTAAATGTGTGAAAGAAATACATTAAGAAATAAATCACATAATATAAACAGGAGGTTTAGGTAAATGGCAAAAAAAATGCAAACTATGGATGGAAACCAAGCAGCTGCATGGGCATCATATGCTTTTACAGAAGTAGCAGGAATTTATCCAATAACACCATCTTCACCAATGGCTGAGTATACAGATGAGTGGTCAGTAAAAGGACATGAAAATTTATTTGGTGTACCTGTAAAAGTTGTAGAAATGCAATCAGAAGCAGGGGCAGCAGGAGCGGTACATGGTTCGTTACAAGCAGGAGCTTTAACAACTACTTATACAGCTTCACAAGGTTTATTATTGAAAATACCTAATATGTACAAAATAGCTGGGGAATTATTACCAAGTGTTATTCACGTAAGTGCTAGATCATTATCTGCACAAGCATTATCTATTTTTGGAGACCATTCAGACGTTTATGCAGCAAGACAAACTGGATATGCAATGCTTGCTACAGGTTCTGTACAAGAAGTTATGGACTTAGCTGGAGTAGCTCATCTTGCTACATTCAAAACAAGAGTTCCATTTATGCATTTCTTTGATGGGTTCAGAACTTCTCATGAAATTCAAAAGGTAGAAGTAATGGATTATGAAGTTTATGATAATTTATTAGATTATGATGCAGTACAAGAATTTAGAGATAGAGCATTAAATCCTCACCATCCTGTAACTAGAGGAACGGCTCAAAATGATGATATTTATTTCCAAACTAGAGAAGCACAAAATAAATTTTATGATGCTGTACCAGATGCAGTAGCTCACTACATGGCAGAAATATCTAAAGTTACTGGAAGAGACTACAAACCATTTACATACTATGGCGTGGCAGATGCTACAAATGTTATAGTAGCTATGGGTTCAGTTACAGAAACTATTAGAGAAACTGTAGATTATTTAAATAAAAAAGGTGAAAAAGTTGGATTGTTAGTAGTTCACTTATATAGACCATTCTCAGCTAAATACTTTATGGATGTTTTACCTAAAACTGTAGAAAGAATAGCTGTATTAGATAGAACTAAAGAACCAGGAGCAAATGGAGAGCCTTTATACCTAGATGTAGTAGAATTATTCTATGGTAAAGAAAATGCACCTCTTATAGTAGGTGGAAGATATGGTTTATCTTCAAAAGATACTACTCCAGCTCAAGTAATAGCTGTTTACAACAACTTGGCACAAGCTGAACCAAAAAATGGATTTGTTGTTGGTATCGTAGATGACGTTACTTTCAAATCATTATTAGTAGGAGATCAAGTATCTGTAGTAGCAGATGATGTTACAGAATGTTTATTCTTTGGATTAGGTTCAGATGGTACTGTTGGAGCTAATAAAAACTCAATCAAAATAATAGGAGATAAAACTTCATTATATGCACAAGGATATTTTGCATATGACTCTAAAAAATCAGGTGGAGTAACTAGATCACATTTAAGATTTGGTAAAAATCCTATTAGATCTACATATTTAGTTTCGCATCCTACTTTTGTTGCCTGTTCAGTGCCTGCATACCTAGGTAAGTATGATATGATAGGTGGATTAAGAAAAGGTGGAACTTTCTTATTGAACTGTGTTTGGGATAAAGATGAAGTAATAGCTCACTTACCAAATTCAATAAAAATTCAATTAGCTAAATCAGAAGCTAAATTATATATTTTAAATGCAACTAAACTTGCTGAAGAAATAGGTTTAGGAAATAGAACAAATACAATAATGCAATCTGCTTTCTTTAAACTATCTAAAGTTATTGATTTTGCTGAAGCACAAGATTATATGAAAGAATATGCTAAAAAATCTTATGCTAAAAAAGGTGAAAAAATAATTCAAATGAACTACAATGCTATTGATAGAGGAGCAGGAGAATTAGTAGAAATAACTGTTGACCCATCTTGGGCTAACTTAGTGGCTGAAACTCATGAAGCAGACTATATAGGTACAGAATTTGTTGAAAAAATAGCTAAACCAGTAAATGCAATTAAAGGTGATTTATTACCAGTGTCTACATTTAATGGTTATGAAGATGGAACTTTTGAAAATGGAACAACAGCATTTGAAAAAAGAGGAATTGCAGTTAATGTTCCTTGTTGGGTAAAAGACAACTGTATTCAATGTAATCAATGTGCTTATGTGTGTCCACATGCAGTAATCAGACCATTTTTAGTTAATGAAGAAGAAATGAATAATGCACCAGCAGGTGTTAAAGAAAATACATTAAAACCAATTGGAAAAGGATTGGATAATTTAGCATATAAAATTCAAGTATCTCCTCTTGACTGTACAGGATGTGGATCATGTGCTAATGTGTGTCCAGCACCAAAAGGAAAAGCATTAGAAATGGTACCTATTGCTAAAGAAATGGAAGCAGGAGAACAAGTTAATGCTGATTACTTATTCAATAAAGTAACTTATAAATCAAGCTTAATGCCTACAAATACAGTTAAAGGTTCTCAATTTGCAAAACCTTTATTTGAATTCCATGGAGCATGTGCAGGTTGTGGAGAAACTCCATACATCAAATTAATAACTCAGTTATTTGGTGATAGAATGATGGTATCGAATGCTACAGGATGTTCTTCAATATACGGAGGTTCAGCACCAGCAACTCCATATTGTAAAAACTCTGCAGGAGAAGGTCCAGCTTGGGCATCTTCGTTATTTGAAGATAATGCTGAATATGGATACGGAATGCATATAGGAGTAGAAACTTTAAGAGATAGAATAGCTCATACTATGGAACAAACTATGGATAAAGTTCCTGCTGAAGTAGCAGATTTATATAAAGAATGGTTAGCTAATAGAAAAGATGGAGAAAAAACAGCTGAAATAAGAACTAAATTACTTCCTATTTTAGAAAAATCTGAATTTGAAGGAGCTAAAGAAATCCTTGGATTAAAAGACTACATAGTTAAAAAATCTCAATGGATATTTGGTGGAGACGGATGGGCTAATGATATAGGTTATGGAGGAATTGACCATGTATTAGCTTCTGGTGACGATGTAAACATATTAGTAATGGATACAGAAGTTTACTCAAATACTGGAGGACAAGCATCAAAAGCATCACCTACAGGTTCAGTAGCTAAATTTGCTGCATCAGGTATGGGAATTGCTAAAAAGGACCTTGGAGCAATATCTATGACTTATGGATATATCTATGTAGCTCAAGTATCTATGGGTGCAAATCAAGCTCAATACTTAAAAGCTATTAAAGAAGCAGAAGCTTATCCAGGACCATCAATAGTTATAGCTTATGCACCTTGTATAAATCACGGAATCCAAAAAGGTATGGGTAAAACTCAAACTGAAATGAAATTGGCAACGGAATCAGGATACTGGCCAATTTATAGATACAATCCATTATTAGTTAAAGAAGGAAAAAATCCTTTACAATTAGATTGTAAAGAGCCTAATTGGGATACTTATAATGATTTCTTAATGGGAGAAGTAAGATATGCAACTTTAACTAAATCTCATCCAGAAAGAGCAGCAGAATTATTTAAGAAAAATAAAGCAGAAGCTCAAAAAAGATGGAGACAATACCAAAGACTTGCAGCTTTAGATTTCTCATCTGAAAAAGCAGAAGACTAATATTTTAATATAAAAGAGCCTATCTAGGCTCTTTTTTCTTATTTTAAGTTTTTTTCTATATAATATTGGTTTTAGTATATAAAGTATAATATATGTAGGAGTTTAAAATTTTGACCCCTTACCTTTTAAACAAAAGTATTGGATAAAGAACTTTTTTAACTTATATTAATTTACTCGACTTGTGCGTTTTTTTGAATATTTTTTATAAAAACCGCAACTTATGCAGTTGCATCGCATAAGCGTGACGCTTAACCCATATAAATCAATAACAAAGAATATTTTATGTTTTATTCCACCGATCCAACGTAAGGTTGGTGCAGTGTGCTGCAAAGCACGGTTTTAAAAGCTTTTATTTAAAAACGCACAAGTACAGTTATATATGTAATTTTCGGTAAAATACTGAACTATCCTTTAAAATATTTAATATTTTAACTTCTTTCCTTTAAATAAAATTTAGGATTTAAAGGGCTTACTCCCTCTTCTGTTCTTTTTCTTAACTCGAAACTAAATTTATCATTGGCAGTTCCTATTATACTTGAATTATCCTTTACATAGTCTCCTTTTTTATAATTTATAGAAGATAAGTTTGTATAAATAGATACATAGCCATTATTATGATATAGAAAAACAGAATTTCCTAAACTAGGTCTAATACCTGAAAAAATAACCATCCCTGGGGCAATGGCATAAATATTCTCATTTTTAGAAATAGAAAATTCTAAACCACTAAAAGTATTTGCTTGAAAATCTTTAGATATCTTTATACTTTTAATAGGATATAAAAATCCCTCTTCTAAATTAATAGTATCATGAGATACTTTTAGATTCTTTTCTTTTTCTATGTTTTTAAGTTCTGTATTCACTGATAAAGTATTATTGTTTTCTTCTCGTAAAACTATAGTTTTGCTTTGATACCTATCAGTACCATCAGCAATTTTAGAATAAGTGACTTTTACACCTTGATCTGTACCTGTATTATAAACTTCTCCAGAAGTACAAGAAAAAATACTTATTAAAATTAATGTACATATTACTATTTTCATTTGCAAACACCTCGATTTTCTTTATATATGCATATTATAGCATATTACTGAAAAAGTTAAATAGACTAAAATTATATTTTTTAAAAAATGCCTTGATAATTTGATTTATTTACAAATTATGATATAATAATTTGGATTAACTTAGTATAAAGGGGAAGTGTGTATTATGTTAGAATTATTTATAGCTCCAGAAAAATATGTTTCAGCTTATGATAACATGAGTAAGCTAGGAGAAGAAGTTGTTAAGTTAAGTAAAAAACCAATGATTTTAGTGGATAAAATTACAGAAGAAATAGCAAAAGAAGGAATAAAATCATTAGAAATTAATTTAGATGTAGACTTAGTTTATTTTAATGGTGAATGTTCTTTTGAGGAAATAGAGAGACTAGTTAAAATAGCCAAATTAAAAGAAAGAGATTCTATTGTAGGTATTGGTGGTGGAAAACTAATGGATACTACAAAAGCAGTGGGTTATGATGCGAAAATTAAAATAATAACAGTGCCAACAGTGGCTGCTACCTGTGCATCTTGGTCAAGTCATTCAGCTGTGTACACCCCTGAAGGAATTAGTGATAGTTATTATCCAATTTATAAAAATCCTGATTTACTATTTATGGATAAGAAAATAGTGGCAGAAGCCCCTATTAGATATACAATTTCTGGGATGGTGGATACCTTGGCAAAATGGATAGAAACCAGAGCTTTTACAAGTGGAATTAAGGAGAAAAATACTGAATTAGAAATAGCAATATTTTTGGCAAAAAAATGCTATAATGAAATATTAGAAATAGGAGAAAGTGTTATAGAAGATTTGAGAGCTGGAAACTATACAAGTAATGTAGATAAAGTTTTGGAACATAATATTTTAACAGCTGGTTTAGTTGGTGGAATAGGTGGAGAAGCTTGTAGAGCAGTAGCGTCTCATGCTATAAACAATGGTTTTACAGCAATTCCTAGTTTATACTTTGGGAACTTGCATGGGGAAGTAGTAGGTTTTGGAAATTTAGTACAGTTAATTTTAGATGGTGAAGATGAAGAAGCAAGAAAAATTGCTAAATTTTATAAAGCAATAGGAGCACCTGCTACAATGGCAGAGCTTGGATTTAAAGATATAAGTGAAGAAAGACTAGAAAAGATAATCAACAAGGCAATGTATAAGGGAGATACTATGTGGAATTTACCTTATGATTTTGATTTTGATAAAATAAGAGAAGCAGTATTAAAAGCAGATGCACTCTTGAGATAGGAGAAAACATGGAAATAGTGGCACCAGCTGGAGAGTATAGCAAATTAGAATCGGCTATACTTGGTGGAGCTAATGCAGTTTATTTAGGTTTAAAAGGATTTGGAGCAAGAAGAAAGGCTGGAAACTTTACTTTAGAAGAATTAAAAACAGCTATAGATTTTGCTCATATTCACAACGTGAAAGTTTATTTAACTTTGAATACGATCCTAAAAGATATAGAAATAGAAAATTTATATGAGAATTTGAAAACTATTTATGAGTATGGAATAGATGCTTTTATAGTACAAGATTTGGGAGTTTTTTGTTTTTTAAAGAAAAATTTTCCAGAAGCAGAATTTCATGCTAGTACACAAATGACAGTAAGTAATTATAGAGAAGCACAATTTTTAAAAGATTTAGGCTTTAGTCGAGTGGTATTGGCTAGGGAACTTTCCTTGGCAGAAATAACTTCGATTAAGAAAAAAGTAGATATAGACTTGGAAATATTTGTTTCAGGTGTACTTTGTTTAAGTTATTCTGGGAACTGCTACCTTAGTAGTTTTATAGGGAGCCGTAGTGGCAATAGAGGTCTTTGTGCACAACCTTGTAGAAAAAAATATGTAAATTCACAAGGAGAAGAGGCTTATTTTTTAAGCCCTAAAGACCAATTGCTAAAAAAAGAAGAGATAAATGCCTTGATGGAAATAGGTGTTGAAAGCATAAAAATAGAAGGACGTATGAAAAGCGAAGAATATGTTTTTGAGCTGAGTTCATATTATAGAGAAATTTTGGAGAATTTGGGAGTCCGTGAAGAAAGGGTATCAAAGCTTTTTAATAGAGGATATTCTAAGGGTTATTTTTATGGAGAAGATAAAGACTTGATAAATAAAAATTATTCTTCAGATTTAGGTTTATATTTGGGGAAAATTCAAGGGAATAAATTGAAATTAGAAGAAGATTTACAGCTAGGTGATGGTATAGTATATTTGGATAAGAATTTTGAAAAAATATCAGGAACATATATTAATAAAATCATGGTAGAAAATAAAGAGCAGGTAGAAGCTAAAAAGGGAGACGAACTTACTTTAGCAAGAGTTAAAAATGCCCTTTATGTCTATAAAAATTTTGATAAAAAAACCATGGATGCTATAAAGCATGAAATGAAAACTTTTAAGAGAAGAGAAGGCATTAAAATTTATCTGTATGCACATTGTAATGAAAATTTAATTTTAGAATTAGATGCTTGGGGGCACAAAGTTAAGGTCGTAGGGGATCCTTTGGTAGAAGCAAAAAAAACTATAGAAGCAGATAAAATAATAGAAAAACTAGCTGAATTAGGTGACACAGTATTCTATGCTGAAAATATTAATTTAGACTATGATAATAAAGCATTTGTAGCCTTTAGTTATTTAAAGCAATTAAGAAGAGAAGCGAGCCAATTACTTTTGGAAAAAATAAAATCAGCCCACAGACGAATAGCTCCTGTAAAATGGTTTTTAGAAAATAAAATAAATAATCAAGAAGATAAAAATAAAATAACAGCAGTGGTTAAAGAAGAATGGCAGAAAAAATTACTTTTAGACTTGGGAATAGAAGAAGTTCATATTAAAAATCCTGATATTGCAAGAGAAGAGCTTTTAGAAAGAGTAGATTTAAATAATGCCTTATGCTCTAATTTTTATCAATTGTTGGAAAATAAAAAATCTAAATTAAAATTAGACTGGAATCAAAATATTTCTAATTCTTATGCTTGTTATTTACTTTCAGATTTAGAAAAGCTAGATACAATTACCATAAGCCCAGAGCTTAAAAAAGAAGACTTGGAAAAAATTTATTCTTTCAGATTAAATAAAGAATTACTTATTTATTCACATTTAAGAC
>Ga0194137_10001371_pt1 | contig 14862 bp, 13 predicted proteins | sample TARM_MetaG_T3_14_FD_134025 | JGI IMG/M metagenome (GOLD analysis project Ga0194137, IMG submission 134025) | Freshwater microbial communities from Pennsylvania, USA, analyzing microbe dynamics in response to fracking - TARM_MetaG_T3_14 (version 2) | ecosystem: Environmental > Aquatic >... | reverse complement strand
GATCGAATTGGTGCTCGCTTCCCGCGATGCTTCACGCTACGACCCCGTACTGGCGAGCCGGATCGCGTGGGGCGCGAGCCCGCGCGGCTCCATCGCCTTGGAACGCTGCGCACGGGCCCATGCATGGCTGGCCGGCCGCGATTACGTCACCCCGGACGACGTGCGTGCGATGGCGCCGGACGTGCTGTGCCACCGCGTGCTGCCCACCTACGAGGCATCGGCCGAGGGCTGGGACGGCGGGCGCTTGGTGGATGCGCTGTTGGCCGTGGTGCCGCTGCCCTGAGCCGGAGCACGCCGGTGCGAAATCCGTTCTCGCGATTGCGGCGCCCGACTCCCGATGCTTCGGCGGGCGTGGTTGCGGGCGAAGGCGTGGCGCCTTCGTTGGCCGAGCTGGTTGCTCTGCGCGCTGCGGTGCATGCGCGCAAGCCGGCTCGCCGCGGGCAGTCGATCGCCAGCGGGCCGTCGCTGTCGCCGATGCGCGGGCGCGGCATGGAATATGCGGAGTCGCGTGAATACGTGGCCGGCGACGACGTGCGCCATATCGATTGGCGTCTGACCGCGCGCAGCGGCAAGACGCACACCAAGGTGTTCCAGGCCGAGCGCGAACGCGTCACGTGGCTGCTGGCCGACACGACGCCGTCGCTGCATTTCGGCACGCGCCGGCGTTTCAAATCCGTGCAGGCCGCGCGCATGGGGGCCGTCGCGGCATGGGTGGCACTGCGCGAAGGCGACCGGCTGGGCGCCATGCAAGGCGGCGGACGCGAAGCTCCGATCCCGCCGATGGCCGGTGCACAGGGCGTGCTGCGCGTGCTCGGCGCACTTGCCCGCTGGTATGCCGCACCGCCGTCGGGCGAGGAGGGCTTGGCCGCCGCACTGGACCATGCCGCACGCTTGCTGCGCCCCGGCTCGCGCTTGATCGTGCTGGCCGATGCAAGCAGTGTCGCCGCCATCCCCGATGCGCGTTGGCTGCAGTTGACGGCACGCAACGAGGTGATCGTGCTGTTGCCGGTCGATCCGCTGGAAACGGACCCGCCGCATGCGCGGCTGCCGTTCGAGTCGCATGGCCCTGCCGGCGATCACCGTTTCGAACTCGATCTCGGCGATGCCGCCGTGCGTGCCCGCTGGCAGGGACAGTTCTCCGCACCGCTGGCGGACATGCTGGCATCGCTGCGCCGTTGCCGCGTGCGTGCCGCCGCCGTGGCCACCGATGCGCCGAGTGAATCCTGGTTGTCGTTGCTCGATGCGCCGCAGGCGCGGGTGGCCTGATGTCTGGTGCCGGTCTGCCCTTGCGTGACGTCCATTTGCCACCGTCGCCTGCGTGGTGGCCGCCCGCGCCGGGCTGGTGGCTGCTGGCTGCTGCGGTGGTATCGCTGCTGGCGGCATGGCTGACATGGCGAGGCATCCGCAAGGCGCGCCTGCGTCGTTGGCGCGCCGTGTTCGACCAAGCCTGCGGCGATGCGCAAGGCAATGCCCGGGTGGCGGCGATTTCGGCATTGCTGCGCCGTGCCTCGCGTCGGGTGCAGCCCCATGCCGACCGTTTGCAGGGCGATGCGTGGCTGCAATTTCTTGACGGAAAAAGCGGGCATGGGTTTACGCAGGGCGCCGGCAGATGGTTGCTCGACGGTGCCTACCGGCCGGACACCGATGCACGGGCGCTGGCCGAGATGGAGGCGCTGGCGCGCGCCCGGTTTCTGCAGCTGATGCAAGGGCGGCGATGAGCGGGCTCTGGGCATTGTTGTCTTCATGGTGGCCGCAGTGGCCGGCTTTTGCCGGTTTCGCCTGGCCGTGGGCATGGCTGGCCTTGCCGCTGCCCTTGCTTGCACGCTGGGGCCTGCCGCCGCGTCGTGCCGATGACGTGCCGGCGCTGCGCGTGCCATGGGGCGAGCGCTTGGCGAGGGTGGCCGATGGCGCGCCGGCCTTGTTCGCGGGCTGGCGCGTGTGGCCATGGCTGGTCTGGATCCTGTTGTGCGCGGCATTGGCGCGGCCGCAGCAACTGGGCGACGCGGTTGCGCCAACGCAGGTCGGGCGGCAGATGATGCTGGCACTGGACCTGTCCGGCAGCATGAGCGAGCCGGACATGCAGCTCGGCGCCGGCGCGGTGGATCGCCTGACCGCGGCCAAGGCGGTGCTGGCAGACTTCCTCGACCGCCGTGTCGGCGACCGCGTGGGCCTGCTGGTGTTCGGCCAGCAAGCCTATGTGCTGGCACCGTTGACGCTGGACCGCGCCTCGGTGCGCGAACAACTGCGCGACAGCGTGGTCGGGCTGGCCGGGCGCGAGACGGCGCTGGGCGATGCCATCGCGCTGGCGGTCAAGCGCCTGCGCGCGCAGCAGCAGGGCCAGCGCGTGCTGATCGTGCTGACCGACGGCGTCAACACCGCCGGTGCGGTCGAGCCGTTGAAAGCGGCCGAACTGGCCAAGGCCGAGCATGTGCGCGTCTACACCATCGCCTTCGGCAGCGACGGCGGTGCCGGCATGTCGCTGTTCGGCTTGCAGTTGCCGAGAACGGGCAGCGGCGAGGACGAGGTGGACGAAAAAACCCTGCGGCGCATCGCCGATGAAACCGGCGGGCGTTTCTTCCGCGCGCGCGACACCCGCGAGCTGGCCGGCATCTACGCCGAGCTGGACCGTCTGGAGCCGGTGCGCGGCAGCGGCCCGGCGGTGCGGCCGCGGATCGAGTGCTACCCGTGGCCGCTGGCGGCAGCCTTGCTGGTCGGGTTGGTCGGGCTGGCATGGCCGGGGAGGCGCGCATGAGCGGCTGGCTCGCCTGGATCCACGCCTGGCTGGCCGATCTCGGGCTGGTCCACTTCATGCGGCCGCATTGGCTGTGGGCCTTGCTCGCGCTGCCCTTGCCGTGGCTGATCTGGCGCTGGAAACAGCGCCGCGACGATGTGTGGGCCGCGTGGGTGGACCCGCATCTGCTGCCGGTCTTGCGTTCCGGCGCGACGCCATCTCGGCGCCGGTATTGGGGCTGGCTCGTGCCGACGCTGGCATGGGCGCTGGGCGTCGTCGCATTGGCGGGGCCGGGCTGGACCCGGCAGAGCCAGCCGCTTTGGCGCGATGCCTCGCCGCTGGTGATTGCGCTGGACCTGTCCTCGGCGAGCACGGCGTCCGACCTGCCGCCTTCGCGCCTGTTGCAGGCGCGCAGCAAGATTGCCGCCTTGTTGCGCGAGCGCGGCAGTGGCCAGGTCGCGTTGCTGGCCTGGGCGGGCGATGCCTTCACCGTGGCACCGCTTACCGACGATGGCGCCAACGTGGCGGTCTTCCTCGATGCGCTCGAACCGGACGTGATGCCGGCGGACGGCCAGCGCGCGGACCGCGCGATCGAACTGGCGCAGCGCCTGCTCAAGCAGGCCGGCTTCGCGCGCGGGCGCATCCTGCTGCTGACCGACCACGCCGATGCGGCTGCGGATGCGGCGGCCGCACAGGCACGTGCGCAGGGCTATGCCACGTCGGTGCTCGGCTTGGGCACGGCGGAAGGCGCGGCTTACCGTGATCGTCAAGGCGGCATCGCGCGCGCGCGGCTGGATGCCGGCTCGCTGCGCGCGCTGGCCGGTTCCGGCGGCGGCCGCTATGCCGCGTTGACGGCGGGCGATGCCGACCTGCAGGCACTCGGCGTGCTTGATCCGGAATCGGATGCCGCCTCGGTCTCGCGCGAGCGCGGCAGCTTGGCGTGGCAGGACCAGGGCTACTGGTTGTTGCCGGCGTTGCTGCTGTTGGCACTGCTGGCCTTCCGCCGGGGCGCGCTGGCGGCCATCGCCTTGGCCGTGCTGTTGCCGATGGCCACGCCCGCGCGTGCAGCGGACGGCAACTGGTGGCTGCGTGCCGATCAGCAGCGACAGCAGCGCATCGAACAAGGCGTGGCGGCGTATCGCAAGGGCGATTACGCGCAGGCGCAACGCGATTTCAACGGCATCGATACCGATCAGGGCTGGTACAACCTCGGCAATGCACTGGCCAAGCAAGGACGGTACGACGAGGCGATTGCCGCTTACGACCGCGCATTGAAGGCGCATCCGCGCATGGCCGATGCCGTGGCCAACAAGGCCGCAGTCGAGGCAGCGCGCAAGCGCCAGCAACAAAACGGCGGCAAGTCCGGGCAGGACCACCAGCAAAAGCCCGGCGCCGATGGCAAGCAGGGCAAGGACGGCAATCCGTCATCCGGGCAGGGCCCGCAGAACGGGCAGGGCAAGCCGCCGTCTGCGCCGCCCGGCCAGCCGCCATCGTCGTCGGATGATGCGCAGGCAGGCCGCAATCAAGGCCGGAATGGCGATGCGCAGGCCAAGAGCAAGGCGGGGCAGGACAAACCGCAAACCGAAAACGCGCAGACCCAGCAGCAGGCCGATGCCGCCCAGCGCGAGAAGATGCGTCAGGCCTTGCAGCGCCAGCAGGAACAGGCAAGCGGGCAAACTGTCGACGGCAAACCGCCGGCCCGCGAAACCGCGCAACAGCGCGAGCAGCGACAAGCCGTGGAGGCCTGGTTGCGGCGCGTGCCGGACGATCCGGGCGGCTTGCTGCGCGCCCGTTTCCAGCTGGAACAGCAGCGCCGCGAGCGCGAGGGACGCTAGATGTCGCAATCCATTTTCCGCAACGCGACGACCGGGGGCCATGTCCGTCGCGCCACCATGGTGACGCGGATGCGCGGGTTGCCCGCATGGTGCTGCGCATTGCTGTTGGCGGGTTTTGCCATCGGCAATGCATGGGCGGCGGCCACCGCGTCGTTGGACCGCAACCGCATTGCCTTGGGCGAATCGGTCACGCTGGAAGTGCGCAGCGATGCAGCCAATGCGCCCGACTTCGCTCCGCTGCGCGCGGATTTCGCGTTGTCCGACACGGCTTCCAGCCGGCAGATGGAAATGGCCAATGGCCGCATTTCGTCCAGTGCCGTCTACAGCGTGCAGTTGACGCCGCGTCGCGCCGGCGCATTGCAGATTCCCTCGCTGCTGGTCGGCCACGAGCGCACCGCACCATTGACGTTGACGGTCGAGGCAAGCGCGGCGTCGGCGGCAACGCCGGCGAGCGGTGGCGGGCAAGGCGGCCCGAGCGGGCGCGAAGACGTGTACGTGCAGACCGTCGTGGACGATGTTGCGCCATACGTGCAGCAGAGTGTCGGCGTGGTGCTGCGGTTCTATTACGCAGTGCCGCTGGCATCGGGACAACTCGATCTGGATGCGCCGGCCGGGGCCTCGCTGCAACGCGTCGGCGAGGACGTGCCGGGCCGGCGCGAGATCGGAGGCCGCCTCTACAACGTGATCGAACGGCGGTTCCTGCTGATTCCCGACCGCAGCGGCCGGCTGGAATTGCCCGCCGCACGTTTTACCGGGCAGGGCGCCGGCGGCGTTTTCAGCGATTTCTTCGGCAACGGCCGCGGCGAATTGCAGGCATCCAGCCTGCCGCGCGCGCTGGAGGTACGGCCGATGCCGGCCGGGGCGCCGCAGTCGTGGTTGCCGTTGCGCGACCTGCGCTTGCGCTACGCGGCCACGCCGCCGCAGGCGGTACGCGCCGGGCAGGCGGCGACGTTCTCGATCGAGGCCGTGGCCACCGGCGCCACGCGTGCGCAGATGCCGGAGCTGCCGGTGCCGGCGGTAACCGGTGCGCAGGTATTCCCCGAGGCGGCGCAATACGACGAACGCTTCGTCGATGGTTCGCCGGTGGTGACCGTGACGCGGCGCTACTCCGTGGTGCCTGCCCGGCCGGGGCGGCTGAGCGTGCCCGGCATCGCCATCGACTGGTGGAGCGTGCGCGATGCGTCGGCACGCACCGCACGCCTGCCCGATCTGGAACTGTCGGTCGCCGCCGCGCAGGGTGCGGTGTTGCCCGCAACAGCCGCTGCCGCTTCCACCGCGCTGGCGACGACGGCGATGGCCGATGCCGCCACGTCGGCAACGCATGCGGTCTGGCCGTGGGTGTCGCTGGCCGGCGTTTTCGCGCTGCTGTGGCTGGCCACGCTTGTCTGGGCGTGGCGCGGGCGTCGCCGTCGCGCTGCGGTTTCACCTTCGATTGAACCGGCATCACGCGCGCCGGCGGCGCCGGCCACGCGCACGTTGGCGGACCTGAGGCGCGCGCTGGACACGGCCGGTCTGGCCGAGGTCGGCGAGGTGTTGCGGTGCATGCACGCCCCGCCGCTGGCGGACTTGGATGCCGTGCGCGCCGCTCTGGCCGACCCGGTGCAGCGAGACGCGGTGGAGCATCTGGCCCGCGCGCAATGGCGCGACGGCGACGTGGCCGAAGCGCGGCAGGCCATGCGCGACGCCTTCCGTCAGGGGGCGCGCTGGTCATCGGCCGCACCGGCCCGGCAACGCGACGAATTGCCCCCGCTGTATCCGGACAGGTGAAGCGCTCTTCATGCGGCCGGTGCCGGAGGGCATGGGCCGCATGGCCGGTTTTGCTACTCTGGCGCGATTCCAACGCCAGAGCCGCCGCATGACGACTTCCGACGCCAGTACCTCGCGCCGCCTTCCGTTGCACTGGAAGATGCTGATCGGCTTCCTCGCCGGTCTGGTGTTCGGTCTGGCGGTGCATGCCGGTGCCGGGGCCGATGCGGACTGGGTGCAGTGGATCACCAGCCACGTCACCCAGCCGGCCGGCACCTTGTTCCTGCGGCTGATCTTCATGCTGGTGATCCCGCTGCTGTTTTCCGCGCTGGTGGTGGGCGTGGCCGAGATGGGCGACGTGCGTGCGCTCGGCCGGATCGGCTGGAAGACGCTGGCCTATACCGTCGTGGTGTCCGGTATCGCGGTGTTGATCGGGCTGGTACTGGTGAACTGGCTGCGTCCCGGCGCCGGCATCGACCCGGCCACCGCGCAGCAGATGCTGGCGGCCGGTTCCGAGCGCGCCCAGGCCATCGTCAGCCGCACTGCCGAGCAGCCCGGCGGCGTGAAGATGCTGCTGTCGATCGTGCCTGACAACGTGTTCGCCGCGGCCAGCAACAACGAGATCCTCGCGGTGATGTTCTTCGCGCTGATGGTCGGCGTCGGCCTGGTGCTGACCAATACCGACAACACAGGCACGTTCAAACGCGCGATCGAGGGTTTGTTCGAAATCTCGATGACGCTGATCGGGCTGGTGATCCGGTTGGCGCCGTATGCGGTGTTCTGCTTCATGTTCAACCTGGCCGCACTGTTCGGCTGGGAGCTTCTGTACAAGCTCGGCGCCTACGTCGGCGTGGTGGTGCTGGCGCTGGCGTTGCACATGTTCGTGGTGTATTCGGCGATGGTGCGTCTGGCCGGCTGGTCGCCGCGCGCGTGGTTCCGGCAGGTGCAGGAAGTGATGCTGATGGCCTTCTCCACGGCGTCCAGCAATGCCACGCTGCCCACCTCGCTGCGCGTGGCCGAGCAGAACCTCAAGCTGCCCAACAAGGTGTCGCGTTTCGTGCTGACCGTCGGCGCCACCGCCAACCAGAACGGCACGGCCTTGTTCGAAGGCGTCACGGTGCTGTTCCTGGCGCAGTTCTTCGGCGTGGACCTGAGCCTGGGCCAGCAGTTCACGGTGATGTTCGTGTGCATCCTCGGCGGCATCGGCACCGCCGGCGTGCCGGCCGGTTCGCTGCCGGTGGTGGCGTTGATCTGCGCGATGGTCGGGGTGCCGCCGGAGGGCATCGGCACCATCCTCGGCGTGGACCGCTTCCTCGACATGTGCCGCACCACGCTCAACGTCACCGGCGACCTGATGCTGGCCACGGTGGTGGCCAAGGGCGAGGCCGACGAGCCATGCCCGGCCTCTAGCAGCGCCGGCTGAGGGCCGCAACCGCGACAGCGCGGGACAGGGGTGGGACAATGGGCGGCCCGCAGCCCGGCGGGCGCTTCCGAAGAATCCCGACGCCCCGCCATGACGCAGCCCACCGAACGCCAGCTCGCCAACGCCATCCGTTTCCTCGCCGCCGATGCGGTGCAGGCCGCCAACTCCGGCCACCCCGGCATGCCGATGGGCATGGCCGACATCGCCGAAGTGCTGTGGCGCCGTTTCTACCGCCACAACCCGCTCAACCCGAAGTGGGCCGACCGCGACCGCTTCGTGCTGTCCAACGGCCACGGCTCGATGCTGCAGTATGCGTTGCTGCACCTGTCCGGCTACGCGCTGTCGATCGAGGACCTCAAGCAGTTCCGCCAGTTGCACAGCAAGACGCCGGGCCACCCCGAGCGCCGCGATACGCCCGGGGTGGAAACCACCACCGGCCCGCTCGGCCAGGGCGTGGCCAACGCGGTCGGCTTCGCGCTGGCCGAGAAGCTGCTTGGCCAGCACTTCAATCGCCCCGGTTTCGACATCGTCGATCACCGCACCTGGGTATTCCTTGGCGACGGCTGCCTGATGGAGGGCGTGTCGCACGAGGCCGCCTCGCTGGCCGGCACCTGGGGGCTGGGCAAGCTGACTTGCTTCTGGGACGACAACCACATCTCCATCGACGGCAATACCGACGGCTGGTTCACCGACGATACGCCGGCCCGTTTCGAGGCCTACGGCTGGCACGTGATCCGCGGCGTGGACGGGCATGACGCCGATGCCGTCGCCGCCGCCGTCGAGGCGGCCAAGGCCGAAACCGGCAAACCGACGCTGATCTGCTGCCGCACCGTGATCGGCTTCGGTTCGCCGAACAAGGCCGGCAAGGAGTCCTCGCACGGCGCGCCGCTGGGCAAGGACGAGCTGGAGGCCACCCGCAAGGAACTGGGCTGGCCGTATGGGCCGTTCGAGGTGCCGCAGGACATCTACGCAGCATGGGATGCCAAGGCCGCCGGCACCGCCCGCGAGCAGGCCTGGCAGGCCACCTTCGATGCCTATGCCGTGCAGTTCCCGGCGGAAGCCGCCGAATTCCTGCGTCGCCAGAACGGCGCGTTGCCGGCCGACTTCCTCGCCCGGGCCGATGCTTTCATCGCCAAGGTGCAGGCCGAAGGCCCGACCATCGCTTCGCGCAAGGCTTCGCAGAACACCATCGAGGCTTTCGCACCGCTGCTGCCGGAGATCGTCGGCGGTTCGGCCGACCTGGCCCATTCCAACCTGACCTTGTGGAAGGCCAGCACCTCGGTCACCAAGGCCGACCCCAACGCCAACTACATCCACTACGGCGTGCGCGAGTTCGGCATGAGCGCGATTGCCAATGGCCTGGCGCTGCACGGCGGCTTCATCCCGTTCGACGCTACCTTCCTGGTGTTCAGCGACTACGCGCGCAATGCGTTGCGCATGAGCGCGCTGATCCCGGCGCACGCGATCCACGTCTACACCCACGACTCCATCGGTCTGGGCGAGGACGGCCCGACCCACCAGCCGGTCGAGCATCTGGCCTCGCTGCGCTACATCCCCAACAACGACGTGTGGCGCCCGTGCGATGCGGTGGAATCCGCGGTGAGCTGGAAGGCCGCCATCGCCCGCAGCGAAGGCCCGAGCTGTCTGATCTTCAGCCGCCAGAACCTGCCGCATCAGCCGCGCAGCGACGCGCAGGTCAAGCAGATCGAACGCGGCGGCTACGTGCTGGCCGATGCCGAAGGCGGCACGCCGGACGTGATCCTGATCGGCACCGGCTCGGAAGTCGGGTTGGCGGTGCAGGCCAAGCAGGCGCTGGACGCGCAGGGCATCAAGACCCGCGTGGTGTCGATGCCGTCCACCGACGTATTCGACCGGCAGGACGTGGCTTATCGCGAATCGGTGCTGCCGGCCGCGGTGCGCAAGCGCGTGGCGGTGGAGGCCGGCGTCACCGGCTTCTGGCGCCAGTACGTGGGCCTGGACGGTGCGGTGATCGGCATCGACAGCTTCGGCGCGTCGGCACCGGCCGATGCGTTGTACGCGTATTTCGGCATCACCGCCGAGCATGTGGTGCAGGCGGCCAAGGCGCTGTAAGCCGGGCAAGCCAGACGCATCAAGCAAGACGAGGGCCGGCGCGATGCCGGCCTTCGCCATTCTGGGCGATGGCGCCTGATTCGTGCCCGCAACGGCGCTTGGCTGGTTCGGACTCCAGCACGGCTGCGGGCATGGGCAACGGGCGTGACGTGGGGATCCGTTTTGCCGCCGCACTTGCGCGCGTTGTTGCAGGGGAGCATGGCGTTCACGTGGCGGCTCCCGGCGCGCCGGTTGTGGCACCTCCAGCGGGATGGCATGCAGATCGGCGAGGTTCGGTACATGCCGCCGGTTCGGTCGCAGGCGAGGCCTGGATGCGGGTCGGCAGAGTCGCCGGCGCATGGACGATGATCCTGCTGTCGCTGTCGCTGTCGCTGTCGCTGTCGCTGGCTGTCGTGGTCGGGTTGCCGTTGGCGCAGTGGCTGCGGAACAGGGCGTAAGACCGGCGTTTCCGCCTGAACTGACCGTCGCGCGCGGCGGATGCTTGCTCCGCCGCGGGCCGGCCGCACGTGCCGGGTAGCCCGTGCACGGCGGCGGAGTGTCTTTCCGGCAGCGTGCGTACCGCCACGCCGGCGGGCATCGGTGCACGGCTTGACATTCATTTTGTTTACGTGCGTAATCGTGAAAAATCACGAGTGTAAACACATGCCGGTGAGCGAAGCCGAATCGACGGTGATGGAAGTCCTCTGGCAGCGCCATCCGCTCAGTGCCGAGGACATCGTGGCCGAACTGGCCGAGGCCAGCGGCTGGGCCGCACCGACCATCAAGACCCTGATCAATCGCCTGCTCAACAAGGGCGCGATCCGTGCCGAGAAGGACGGGCGCCGCTATCTGTATTCGCCTGTGCTGGCGCGCGAGGCGTGGGTCGGCGAGCAGAGCGAAAGCCTGGTCAAGCGCCTGTTCGGCGGCCGCGTGGCGCCGCTGGTGGCGCATTTCAGCGAGCACGGCCGCTTGACGAAGAAGGACATCGACGAGTTGCGGCGCCTGATCGAGACCCTCGACGATGAGCGTTGACCTGCTCTGGCCGGCACTGATCCGGCTCTGGTTGGCCGGTACCGCCGCCTCTGCACTGGTGCTGGTCTTGCGAACGCCGTTGAAGGCATGGCTGGGGCCGCGTGCGGTCTATCCGCTGTGGAGCTGCGTGCCGGTGTGCACGTTGGCGATGCTGATGCCGGCGCGGACGGCGGACACGATACTGGCGCCCGCACCGATGCTGCCGCTTGCGTTGATGCCGCAGGTATTGCCACTGTCGCCGGCAGCGGTTTCCGCGCGCTGGGGCATGCTGCTGGCGTGGGGTTTTGGCTGCGCTGCCTGCGCCATCGTGCTGATGCTGCGCCAGTGGCGTTACGTGCGTGACTTGGGCGATTTGCGGCTGCTGCGCGAGCGCGTCTGGCAGGCCGCAGGTGCCCGGGGCGTGCCGGCGGTGACGGGCCTGCTGCGTCCGCGCATCGTGCTGCCGCGCGATTTCGCCGGCCGCTACGACGCTGCGGAACGCCGGCTGGTGTTCGCCCACGAATGCGTGCACCTGCGACGTGGCGATCTTCGCGCCCATGCCGTGGCGGCTGCGTTGCTGTGCCTGCACTGGTTCAACCCGCTGATGCACGTGGCCTTGCGTCGCTTCCGCGACGATCAGGAACAGGCCTGCGACGCCGTCGTGCTGGCGCGCAGGCCGCAGCTGCGCCGCCGCTATGCCGAAGCGATGCTCAAGCCCTCGCCGTCGGGCCCATGCGCCGCGTGGGCGTGTCCGTGGTCTCTCCGTCACCCGTTGCAGGAGCGTATCGCCATGTTGAAACGTCCCGTTCTTTCGCGCCGCATGTTGGCGGCGTCGCGTGCATTGACCGTCGGCATCGTGGCAGCTGTCGGCTGCGCGGCCTGGACGAAGCGGCCGGTGGCTGCTGGCCATGCCGCGGCGACGCCGATGCAGGCCGCCGGCGTCGACGAGCAGGACAAGGTGTTGAAGCCGCCGCGCTATCCGGCTGCAGCTTTGCGGCGGCTGGAAGGTGGCAAGGTGGTGGCGGTCATCGACGTGGATGCGCAAGGGCATGCCGCCTCGGTGCACATCGAATCGAGCGAGCCTGCCGGCGTGTTCGATGCGGCGGTGATGGAGGCGGCGCGCCGATGGCGTTTCCGGCCCGCGCGCGAACACGGGCATCCGGTCGCCGGACGCGTGCGGGTGCCGGTGCACTTCGACACGGAGGTGCCGGAGACCGCTGCGCCCGCCGGGCACGCGGGCGATGGTTATGCGTGGTACCGGATGGGCGGCGATCTGCGTCGCGAGGATGTCGATTGCGATGCCGTGGTGGCCGCGTCCGCAAGTGCGGCGCAGCCGCTGTGCGGTATCCGCAGGACGGCGGCGCGATGAGGCGCGTGCTTGCCATGGTCGCGGTCGTCGCGGTGGCGGCCGGCTGCGCGCATCGGCGTGCGCCATCACCGCCGATGCCTGCGACGCACTCGCATGTCGATCAACGTCTGCTGCCGCCGGACCGGACTTCGGCCGGCAGTGCGGGCATCGAGCCCTATGTGCCGCGCCCGCACGAGCTGTTCCGCATGCCCGAGCCCTTGTCTGCACCGCTGCCGGCATTGGCTGAAGGCAACGCCCGCAGCGAACTGGCGCCGACCACGGTGTGCGCGCGGGTGGCCATCGCAGCCGATGGCGGCGTGATGTGGGTGCGCGCACTGGACGATCGCTCCGAATGCGTGGCCGGCCGTGACCCGGCCAATGCGGATCTGCTGGCGGCGGTCACCGCCACGCTTGCCGGATGGCGTTACCGGCCGGCCGCGTTCTGTCGCTATGCCGCCGATGCCGGACCCCGCGACGGCGATCCGGGCGACTGCGCCGATGCGCAGTCCATCGAACAAGTGCCGGTGACGCTGGAGTACGCGTTCGTGTTCGAGATCAGGCACGGACAGGCGGCCGTGCGCACGGGGGACATCGCGCGCTGAGCGCGGCGTCAGGGCACGGGTGCCTGCAAACCCCTGATGTTGGCGCGGATCGACGGGGCCATCAGGGCCGGCGGCGCCAGCGTGGTATCGCGCGCGGTGCGCTGTTGCACGAAGTCGCCTTCATCGACATTCCCGCCGACGTGGATGTTGCCGGCCTTCTCGGCGCCGATCGTCGTCTCGCAGGCGAGCGCGCGTCCGCCCGGGCCGTAGTCGTGGCAGACGAACACGCGCGTGGCATCGGGCAGTTGGAACAGGCGCCGGATCGAGCGGTACAACGCATGCGTATTGCCGCCGGGGAAGTCGCAGCGGGCAGTGCCGCCATCGGGCATGAAGATCGAATCGCCGGGGAACAGGGCATCGCCGATCAGGTAGGCGATGCTGTCGGGCGTGTGTCCGGGAACCGCGATCACGCGGACTTCGGCATCGCCGAGACGGAGGCGTTCGCCGTCGGTGAAAAGATGGTCGAACTGCGAGCCGTCGACCGCGACCTCGCCGTCGAAACCGAATTCGGGCACGAAGTGTTTTTGCACTTCCACGATGCCCGCACCGATGCCAAGGCGCGCCCCGGGCAGCCGCATTTTCAGCCACGGTGCAGCGGACAGATGATCGGCATGGGCATGGGTTTCCAGCAGCCAGCGGACCTGCAGGCGGTGCGCGGCAACGTGTTCGAGCAGGGCTTCGGCCGGAGAAGTGCCCTGGCTGCCAGTCGACGGGTCGTAATCCAGTACCGGGTCGATGATGGCGGCCGCGCCGGTGGCCGCGTCGGCGACGACGTGGGTGAAGGTGTGGCTGGCGGCGTGCAAGAAGGACGCGACGTGGACGGTGCTCATGTGCGGTGTTCCCGAGGTGGGGAATGCGGGCATCACGGGCTGGACAGGGCGGCATTCAGCAGCGTGGCCAAGCGCTGCCCGGCCAGGCGGAGTTGGCGTTCTTCGACCGGCAGCCAGGCGGCGACATAGTCGTCGCCGATCTTCGCGCGTGGCGGATAGACGCCGGATTGCAGGACGATGCGACAGGATTGCACGGCCCACGCGGCGGCATCAGGCGGCAAGGCGGGTGCAGCATCGCGTGGCGGCGCCGGCAATGCATCGAGCGCGGCGAGCAACTGGTCCTCGTCGCCGGGGAAGGTGCGCAGCATGCCGCTGTCCCACAGGCTGTGCAGGTTGCCGCCCTTGTCGTGGAAATTGATCTGGACGTCGTTGCCGCCCTTGTCGCGGGCATAGCCGGCATGCAGCGGCTGGTGCACGTCGCCGACGAGATGGACGACGAACTTCAAGGCCTGCAACCGGGCATCCTCGGGTTGGTTGGTGTCGGCCAGGATAGCGGTCTGGCGGTCTATCGCCGCGATTGCGCAGTTGCCGTCGGCGCAGTCGCGTGGCGGGTCGTAATCGCAGTCGTGGTCGGCCAGGTTGACGTAATGCCAGCGCGCGGTGGCTTTGCCGAGGATCGGGTCGTTGCCGCGCAGTTCGTCGGCCCAATTGGCGATGCCGGCAAGCGTCGGATCGGGCTCGCCTGCGAGCAGGGCATCGATGCGGGCACGGGCCTGTGGCGTGAGTTGCTGTGCGGCCAGGCGGGCGACCATGCGATGGCCGGTGGCGCCCCAGGCAAGTGCGGTGGACGGAGTGGCCGCCAGTACGGCGGACAAGGCGAGCAGTGCGGGAACAAAGGTGCGTTTCATCCGCGCAAGTCTAGCGCCCGGCGTGTTGCATTCCATTTTCCGGACAACAAAAAGGCGGCATGCGCCCGGAGAAAACGCATGCCGCCCTCCTTACCTGTCGCGTCTTGCGGCAGGATCAGAACTTCATCACGTAGGCCACGCCGTAAACCATCGGGTCGATGTTGGCAGTACCGATCTTGGCGCCGTTCAGCTTGACCTTGCTGTCGATGTCGGCCCAGCGCACGTCCACGCGCACCGCGCTCTTGTCGGTGACGGCGACGTCGAGGCCTGCATGGACGGCGGCACCCCACGAGCTGTCCAGCTTGAGCTTGTTGCCTTCCAGCGCGCCAGTGGTATCGGTGCTGAAGAAGCGGGTGTAATTGACGCCGACGCCGACGAACGGGGTGAACTTGCTGCTGTTGGCGAAGTGGTACTGCAG
>Ga0194137_10001365_pt1 | contig 14878 bp, 18 predicted proteins | sample TARM_MetaG_T3_14_FD_134025 | JGI IMG/M metagenome (GOLD analysis project Ga0194137, IMG submission 134025) | Freshwater microbial communities from Pennsylvania, USA, analyzing microbe dynamics in response to fracking - TARM_MetaG_T3_14 (version 2) | ecosystem: Environmental > Aquatic >... | reverse complement strand
TGCGCCTTTTTTCCGCGATGTTTGTTCAATGGGAAAAATCATAATCGGGCCATCTGTACCGTCAGGTTCAAGATGGCTCTTCTTTTGGCCACGATTATCATTGTTTCCTAATTAATTATACAGCCTTCTGGAAAAATAAGAAAAGAGTCTTTTCAAAACTTCGTTTCTTTCTTAGAAGTTTTCAATCAAAACCGCCGGCTAAGCCGGCGGTTTTGATTTCCCTATAGAGGTATTCCTAGGTTTTCCTTTAGTGCTTCACCATACGGGTCCCCGTTTCTCCTTTTAGGGCCCTCGTTAAGGCATCCATGGTGGTGATGAGGGCTTCTCCCCCTGTGGTCTCCACAAAACTTAACGCTGCTTCAATCATAGGACCCATGCTCCCCTTGGGAAACTGTCCATCTGAAAGGTGCTTCTTGGTGGTGGCCACATCCATGAGGGCGATGCTTTCTTGGTTCTCTTTGACAAAATTGATGGCCACTTGCTCTACCCCCGTTAAGAACACCAAAAGATCCGCATCAATCTCCAGGGCCAGCAAGGCCGAAGCATAATCTTTGTCAATGACCGCTTCCACCCCTTCATGATGTCCGAGCGCATTTTTTACCACAGGAATACCGCCACCACCTGCAGCTATGACCAAGTATCCTGCATTGGCCAAGTCTTTTACCGCATCTTTCTCCAAAATGTCCATGGGCTTAGGGGAAGCCACCACCCGTCTATATCCTCTTCCAGAATCCTCATGCATCACATACCCCATGGATTCTTCTAATCTTTTGGCTTCTTCTTCTGAAAAGAAGGGGCCCACAGGCTTTGTAGGATGAAGAAAGGCCTCGTCTTCCTTGGACACCACCACTTGAGTCACCAAGGAAACCAGCTTCTTTTCTATGTTTCGTTCTTTTAGCCTGTTTTCTAAGCTTTGCTTAATGACATAACCCAGAAGTCCTTGGGTTTCCGCCCCACAAGCATCCATGGTATAGGCGGGAACTTCCTCTTTGCCTTTTTCATTCTTGATCAGGGCATTGCCCACATGGGGGCCATTTCCATGAGTAAGGACCACTTGGTACCCCGCCTCCATAAGATCAATGATGGGGTCACAAGCTTCCCATACATTTTGAAACTGCTCTCCTAAGGTTCCTTTTTGAGTCTCTTTGATAATGGCATTTCCACCAATGGCGATAACTGCTGTTTTCATATACACTTCATCCTCTCATGTGAAATCCTTTTCTAAGACTCACTTTAGCATGACCAAAAGGAGAAACCCAGAGGTAAAACAGCCAAAAAAAGAACCCTCCCTTTGGTTAAAATAACCAAAGGAAGGTTTCTTCGTCACAGGATTTCTTAGGGCCAAAGAATCTGGATCCATCTTTTGATCAAGAGCCCTTCTTTTTCTTCCCACAGATAAAAGGTTTTTTGGTCTTTGCCATAAAGGGTTCTCTCCAGAGTTTCATCTGTATCAGAATCCTCTTTGAAAGTTTCCAACAAAAGATACGCGGTCTCTCCAGAGGGTTCATAGGAAAGCATCTCCTCCAGAGACCCTAGGAATAGTTCCTTGTGCAGCACTTCATGTTCTGCACTTACTTCCAGTAGCTGCACTTCTTTTGGTTGCACCTTATACACCATGTTTAAGGTGAAGGACATCTCTTGCACTTTGGTTTTCCCTTCCTCTTTATAAGAGATACTTTCCTCAAAGTTCATGGACATCTTATCCCCCTCCAGAGCGCTACCGCCCATGACACCTCCATCTACTCGCCTGGCATAGACGCTCCCATCCTTTCGTTGGTAGACCCGCAGGGGATAGAAGATGAGCTCTTTTTCATGGAAATACAAGGTAGCCTCCATGGTACTCGTCACCCCTTCCGTATCGTGGATGTGGATGTGATTGCTAAGATCCGAAAACTCTCCCGAGCTCACTTGCTCGTAATAGGATTCTCCTTCCTCATGGACCACCAAAGGCGCGTATAGCGTATACCCTGGGAACCCTTCAAAAATAGGCGCTCCCCGATCATTGACGCCACTAGCCTCCATCCGTCCTTCTTCATAGTCTTCTTGCATATGCTGGGTGGTGACCAAGAGGCCAATGAAAGCATCCTCTCCCAAGGCTTCCTCCTCTTTGGCCAATGAACACCCGGTGAAAAGTAGCAATAACAACAGGATCATCCCCATTTTCGGTACTTTATTCTTCATGGTCTTCCTCCAATGCTCCATCAAATTGCAACAGTTCTCCCACCTCACAATGGAGGTGATAACAAATTTTATTCATGGTATGAAACCGCACACCCTTGGCTTTGCCACTGCGAAGTATGGACAAATTGGCTTCGGTGATGCCCACCAAAGCGCAAAGCTCCTTGGCCGTCATCCCTCGCTCTTTCAGCACCTCATCTAAATAGACCTTAATGGCCATGGACCTCGCCTCCTTCTAAACGAACAAATCGCTTTCTTCCTTGAGCCGCGCATTCTCTTTGAGAAGCACCGTCAAAAGATACAGCGAAAGGATCAGCGCCACAGGCAAGAGGGGCAGCACCAGAGTGCTCTCTACCCGAAGTAGTTCCTTTATAAAAATCAGCTGCAGCAGCTGATAGGTTACACTCACAGCTAAGGTGCCTTGTAAAAGTCTTAAGGCATGGGTGCGAAGTTCATCAGCCTTTTCCAAGAGCACCTTAGGGGACTTCTTATTCTCCATGGACTGAAAAAGACCCGCTCCTTGATAAAGAAGGGGAAGGGTGAGCACATAGGGTAGTGCTTTGGTCACATACCCAAAAAAGAGAAAGATCTCACTTTTTAAGAGTGGCCCCATCAGTGCCGTATTTTCAGCCACCATGGCTTCTCTTGTGCCCAGCCATTGCCATAAAACCGGGCCCAGCACTTGAAAAATAAAGAAGAGAAAAACCACAAAAAGAGCGCTTCTGGCCACCTCATAAAGGCCCAAGGTATCCTTTTCCTTCAGCATTCGCACAAACTTCAGCAGTCCATAGGAAATCACCAAGGAATAAAACGTCACCCCCAAATAGAGCCCATAAAATCCATGGGCACTGGGTCCAAAGCCACCCAAGGAAAAGCTGCTTCTATTGATGAGGCCATAGAGGGCATAGAAGAGAAACCCGCTGGTCAAGGGCAAGAGGGCATCCTCTAGGTGAAAGCCTTTCTTTCTTTGTAGAAACAACAGATACAGGGGGCTACAGGCCACATCCAGATAAAAAAGCCAGGCCAGGACATTGAAGAGGCCTCCTTTTAGGGACAACCATCGAAGGCCCTCTGCTAGGGGGACCAAGGGAAAGGTAACCGCCGATAAAAATAATTCTGGCCCTTGTCTTCTAAAAAGCAGTAGCACCAGCATACAAAGACTCATCCCCAGGGCCCCACGGACCCACATGTTTTTGCTCATAGATATCCTCCTCTCAGGATATAATTATTGTTTTGCGATAATTTAATCCTAGTATGGCACAGAAATTATTGTTTTGCAATAATTATTTTCACCGTGCTCTTTGTGGCATCCTCTGAAAACCACGAATCGTGCTTACTTCTATTTTGCACCACATTTCGTGTTTTCTTGGGAAACTACCCCAGGCCTTTCCGAAGCTTCCTTCTTCTCTGATCCCATGAATCACAAGCTTTTCCATAAGTCTACCTCCCAGACGACCTTGCCTCAGCCCCCTTTCTTTTTGTGATTTTCTTCTCCAAGAACCCACCTTATGATAATTGTTGTATAATACAACCAAACGACTCGGATGGGAGGGATCGTATGTTTATCTGTGACATCAGTGTCTTCAACAAACATGGCAAGCAGCTTTTAGACACCTACCTAGAGCCCCTTCAAGTGGATTGGCGAGAGATGGTGGTCCTCCTGGTGGTGGAGAAAGTCCCTGGCATCGCCCAAGGAAGGCTGACGCCTTTTTTGCAAACAGACAAAGCCAACGTCACCAAGCTCCTCCAAACCATGGAGCACCAAGGACTTCTCCAAAGAGAAGAAGACCCTGAAGACCATCGAAGTAGAACTTGCCACCTGACAACGAAAAGTCTTGCCCTTCTCCCCAAGATCCATGACACCATGAAGAAGTGGGAAGACCACTGTTTTAGAGGCTTTACAGTAGAAGAGCTGGCGCTCTTCGCCACCCTTAGGCAAAAAGTCGGCTATAACTTAACAGGGCACTTTGACCTGTAGCCTTCCTCCCTTAGACGTACACTGGAAAACAACAGCTGATTGGAGGAATTAGTAATGGGAAAAAAAGTATTCATCGTCGGTGCCGGTATTGCAGGACTCTCGTCCGCCATCCGTCTGCAACATGCAGGCTATGAGGTGGAAATCTTTGAACAAGGGGCCACCCTCCAAAGACGCTATGAAGATCTCTCCGGAAGACTTCAAGATGCGCCTCTTCATGCCAAAGATCTGCCCAAAAAAGGGCTTCAGTTCATCTCCAACAATACAGTGAATCTACTAAGCTTTCATTGGTGGCCCTCATTGGGTATTTTCTCTTTGTGAAGTCTTAAGATGAATCCCTACCCTTTCTCCTTGGTCAACAAAAAAGAAGGTCTTCAAGAGAAGTTTTTACGCTTCCCTGGAAGACCTTCTGTGGTTTTTTCTGTGTGATAGCCTTCATAGCGCCTTGGCCAAAAGCGCTTCTACAGTTTTTCTCGCTCTTTCACATAATACAAATCTTTCTTCAAGGCCAAATACAAATAGATCACCGGGGACGCTGGGATGATGAGCATCCAAAGGGCCATATAGGGGGATTGTCCAAAAAGATCAAATCGCTTGGCGGAAAGAAGTAATATCCAGACCATGGCAAAGATGGAGAGGCCAAACATGAGAAGTAACAGTCTGTTCACCAGGGAAGGGTCCATGTCCATGAGCCTTCGTCCCCACTGATCCAATCTAGACTCACTGGTGAAAAAGAGTAATACGGTCAAGTACAGGGCAAAGGGGAGGGTCCAGAGGACATAGCTCTTTTGGTCCACATCCTTCTCCCCTTTTAAAATTTCAATGATCTTCATGAATTTTCCTCCTAAGATGCTCTTGGTTTTCTAGGGTAAAAAGGGTTCCACCGGAGGAACCTCTCCCATTTCTTGATACAGTTCATTATAATCTAGAATCTGAAACCTATCAGAGTAAGGTACCATCCCTTTCACTTGAAACTTGAAGGACACGCGCTTAGGCGTCCCCTCTCCAAATCGGCTTAGTTCATTTCCTTTAAAACCCACGGACTCATGAAAACCGTCATCGGCAAAAAAGGTGAGGTAGGTGACATCTGCTTCTTCGTCATAGAACACTTTCTGCACGTCATCTTCTACATAAATGGTGTCTCCAGGTAGAAAATGCAAGGATTCATGAATCATCATCTGGTTTTTTTCATCCAAAAATTCTTTTCTTAGCCCTTGCATGCTTAGGGGTTTGCTCTTGTCAAAGGTTTCATCTATTTTGTGATCTTTTCGGCCAATGAGTAACTGATCTCCCTCTTTAAAGTGTTCCAAATGGTCTCCAAAGATGCTCTCCGTAGGGGTCAATTCTTTCATGACCTTTTCTACATTTCCTGTAATTTTCTCCAAAGGATTGGTCAAAAGCAGTGCCAGCATAAGAAAGAAAATCAGGACAAAGACCACTTTTTCTTTCCATGTGGTTTTCTTAAAGCTGAAGATATTTTGGATGCGCTTTCCCACATCTCCTAAGGAATAGGCTGTGGCAGCCAAGGTCTTTGGGGCATCTTGAGAAATTTTAAGCAGTGCTTTGGCATAGGCACTCTTCTCTTCTTTGGAAGCCTCTTGAAGCGTACGCTCATCACAAGAGAGCTCCATATCTTTGATCATCAGTGTATAGGACAGCCAAAGAATTGGATTAAACCAATGGAGGATCACCATGAGGTAGCCCACCATCTTTATAAGCGGGTCCTGGCGCTTCAGATGCACCTTTTCATGGGCTATGATTTGCGCCTTCTCCTCTACAGTTAGTCCCAGGGGCAAGTAGATGCGTTTATGGAAAACGCCATAGGAAAAGGGCATGTCAATACTTCGCCCCATATAGAGACCTTGGCCAATTTTCTTCGCTCCCTGCATCTTCTTTCTCAGCCGTCCATGCTCTTGAGCAAAATGGAGCAGCAGCACGAGTACGCCAACGCCATAGAGAAGGGTGGCCCCTTCCAAAAAGCCAAAGGTGGACGTGGGGTCTACCTTTTTCACTGGGACTTCCCAAGGCTTCTCCACCTCTGGAGCGTCCATAGGTACTCCTTCACTGCTCATTACCGCTAAGAATGGTGAATTTACCACAGCTGTTGGCAAAAGACTAAAGGATGTTTCAAAGGACATGGGCAAACATAGGCGAAGAAGCACAATGAGCCACAGGGCATAGGCATATCTTTTAGGTCGCTTTGTAAGAAGTAGCCGTAACGCCATGATCACCAGGGCTACAAAGGCTCCTTGGATACTGATTTGTACGAGGTGTACAAAGAAAGTCGTCATAAAGAAGCCTCCTCAATCATTTTTTTCAGTGCTTCTACCTCTTCTTTGGTGAGCTTTTTCTTCTTGGTAAAAGCTGCCACAAAGGAGGGCAAGGAGTTGTCAAAATAACGTCCTAAAAAATCTGCACTCTCTTGAATCAGCACGGTATCTTTGCTCACCAAGGCCGTAACTACAGCCTCCTCATTTTTCAATGCACCTTTCTCGCCCAGCTTTCTCACCACGGTATAGGTGGTGGATTTCTTCCACCCCAGGCATTCTTCTGCTTCCTTCACCAACTTGGTGGAATTGATGGGTCCTTTTTCCCAAAGAATCTCCATGAGATTCCATTCAGCCTCAAACAGTTTTAAAGGTTCCATATGGAAACACCTCCCCTTGTTGTTGAGACAAGTTTATCACGATAAACCTCCTGACGCAAGAACTTTCTTACTATTGCTACTATTATCCCTGGACATTCCTCCATAACCTTGGCCCGTTCAAGAAGAAGGGTTTCGAGATTTCATGGAGGCGCACTTCTCTATATAAAACCCCTGTACCCAAAGCATCCAAAAGAGGCTTAGGTACAGGGGTTTCGTTTCTTACTCTTGAGTTCCTTGTGCAAAATGCTGGGTGGCTAAGGTGACGTATCGACCTTGATAAAAAGGCCCAGAGGTCACGGAAGTGACAATGCCAATGCCCACAAACTGGTAGTCCGGGCTCAGCATGGCCGCATTATGGGTGGGTGAGTTTTTCCATCCTTCCATAATCACTGCCGCGGTGCTGTTGTCTTTTCCCCTGGCAGCAAAGAGGTTCTCTCCCATTTTCACATATTGTGTATAACTAAAAATATACTGCATCATCTCTCCAAAGGACAAATATTCCAAGTGGGGATTGATGTGGGCAAAGTAGTCCACCTGGAGCATGGAGGTTGACTTATACCTTGCAGAGCTTTGCAAATCTTCTTTCAACGTCAATGGGGCCAACCCATGTTCAGCCCGATAGGCATTTAAGAGCACCAGTACTTCTTCCTCTAAAGCTTTGGCTGCAATGGCTGGATAGTTCTCTTGAAGACTTCGATCATAATTCGCAAAGTAAGCGGCCTTATCTGTGGCTACAGCGACCTTTATTTCCACAAAGCTTTCTTTTTTGTAGATTCCTGGAGGTGAGATCATTTCCAGCACCGTGCCGTAGGGCACCCCATCATGGGGCACTTCCGTGACTTTAGCCTTGAGGCCAAGACTCGATATTTCTCGTCGATGCAGCCCTGTGACATCAGGTAAAAATACTTCATCCTCTGCCAAGGTGACCTCGAAGGACTCTTCTTCTGGTTCCTCTGGCTCCTCTTCCTCGAATGCTTCTACAGGGGGTGCTTCTTCCCTAGGTGGTGTGGGCTCTATCACCGGTTCCTTGACCACCTCTCGTACAGGGGCTTCCTTGGTCATCAAAATCTCACTGAGGTATCCTTGTTCTCCTTGGTAGACCACTTGATACCAACCATTTTCCACATAGGCCACGGCGTCCACTTGCGCCCCTTTATAAATCACTTGCAGGACATCATGGTGAAGACCCGGTCCTTTTCGAAGATTTCCTGTATATCCCATGTAAAAAGTTTCAGATACCTCCATGATTGCTAGGGGGCCAGCCCCCTCCGGGTCTTCCTTAGGAGATGACGCCACCGGCTCTTCTTTCGTGAGCTCCTCATGGGGCAGGGTGTCCTTTGAGTCAACCACAGGAACGGTGGAGCCTTCTTTGATTTCTTCTTCACGGACCTTTTGGATGCCACAAGACACAAGAATTGTGCCCATGACCACCACAGCTAGCAGTTTCATCCAATTTTTCATGTACTCCACCTCCTTTTCATACGATGAGTTCTCTTTTAACTATACCATGAACGCCAATCTATTTAACCATAAATCAAAAATGCCGGTAGAAAAATCACATCTTCCACCGGCTTTGAAATACTAGGAAGCCTTCGCTTCTATGGCGCTGAAGGAAGAAGGTTCATCAGATCTGTCACTGCATAGTCCTCAGGTACTTCAAAGAGCGCGTCTGAGAGTCCACCCACTTGAAAATCTGTCACGTCCATAACCGAAGTACCACCTTCGGCCATGGTGGTTTCAATTTTCATGGGAAACCCGTAGTCTTCATGGAGCCACATCTTCATGGTAATGCCTTCTACTTCATCCTTGGTTTCTACCACGTGGCATGTAATCCCTCGCAAGGATTCTTTACCCAAATAACCAAATCTGGTTTCATCCACATCTTGGGTGAACTCATCCAAGGTGAGCACTTCCGTGTCTTCCTCCATGGTTAAGGGCATTTTCATGGCTGTCTTGGTGCTGGGGTCCAGGGTGTAAAAAGCTTCCTCCTCATAGATCATCACATAGGTTGTGCCCATAACCTCACTTTCCATGCGCATGAGACCACCTTTGGTATACATTCTCGTAATAGAGGCTGGCATGCCCATCCCCGAGACACTCATCTCATAGAAAAATTCATCCATAGCTTTGCCATCTTTATAAAGCGCAGCCAATTCTCCTTCGGAAAGTTCTTCCCCAATGGGGTTCTCTTTTTCAGCCTCTTCCATCTCTTCCAAAGGATTCTCTTCTTCTCCAGTGGGTGTTTCTACGCCAGGTCCTTCTGGAGTTGAAGGATTTTCCTCTTTCTTTCCACATCCACCAAGAATCAGTACCAAGGACAAGAGAATCATGACCACCATCCATCCTCTTTGCTTAGGGCATTTTTCTTTTTTCATCATTCAAGACTCCTTTTAGACGAGAGTAACCAAAACAATTAAAATTTCATATTTTCTTATCTTCATTCTATCACTCCTCACCATTTTCCACAATTATATTGAATAATTTTACATATATTAGCTGCAAATTGTTATTCTTGTCGAATTTTGGTATTTTATGATCACTTCCAGCGCAATCTCTAGGCTTTGTTCTGATTATAGTGACCATGAAGAACTTATGGCAAAAAAAAGGAAGTGGTCTCCATCCATTTTCATGGACCACTTCCCTCCTAGACTTTATGATTCTTATATCTGGATCAGATTATTACAGTCCTTTCTTCACACAATACTCCACGCCTTAAATCCCGCATCCTTTTTTACCCTTTGTCTAAAAAAGGATGGCAAAAGCTCGAAGGAGCGCATCCACGAAGTGATAAAGAGGTCCTTTCTTGATGTCCTTCAAATGAATCTCTTTACTTTTACTGATGGTCTCTAAGGAGTCTTTCTTCAGGTCCATCAGCGCTTCCTGTCCATAGAGCAGCGCGCCACATTCAAAATGCAAATACAAGCTACGGTAATCCATATTGATGGTCCCCACCACACCTATATGGTCATCACTGACAAAGCTTTTGGCATGCATAAATCCTGGGGTATACTCATAAATCCTCACCCCTGCCCGAATCAGCGGAAAATAATTAGAGCGGGTCACGCGAAAGACCACCTTTTTATCAGGAATTCCTGGGGTGACAATTCTTACATCCACCCCGCGTTTTGCCGCAAGGCAAAGGGCAGACTGGAGTTCATTGTCGATGATCAGGTACGGTGTAAAGATATATACATAGTCTTTGGCTTGGGACAAAATCTCAATGTAGATGTTTTCTCCCAGGGGTTCTTGGTCTAAGGGGGTATCCGAAAAGGGCTGCACAAAGCCTTCTTGCTGGAAAGACTTTAGCACAGACTGCTCCCCCAGATGAAGCATGGGGTCAATTTTATCTTTACGAAAGGCATTCCACATGGATACAAACATCAAGGTGAAACTAAGGACTCCTTCTCCTTGCAATCGAATCCCTGTGTCCTTCCAATGACCAAACCGCTCTTTCTCATTGATATACTCATCGGCGATGTTGATGCCTCCAGTAAAGGCTGTGTGGCCATCCACCACCAGAATTTTTCGATGGTTTCTGTGATTCATCACTACCGACAAAAGTGGTCGAAATGGATTGAAAGCCATGCAGCGGATCCCTAGAGCTTCTAACTTTTTTTGAAAATCCTTGGGCAATAAAAACATGGAGCCCACATCATCATAAATGAAACACACTTCCACACCTTCTTTTGCTTTTCGCACCAAAATATCTAAGATCCCCTGCCACATACGCCCTTCTTCCACGATGAAGTATTCCATGAAGATAAACTTCTCAGCTTTTTCCAAAGCCTCTAACATATCTATATACTGGGCTTCTCCCAAAGGGTAATATTTCACCTGGGTGTTTCCATAGACTGGATAGTCATTTTCTCGACAAACATACTTGGCTGTTCCCAAGTGCCGGGGATGCTTCTCCTCCATGGCCTTCATGTAGCTTTCCTGTTGGGTAAGTAGTGGCTCCAGGACTCGGTGCTCATCTATGAGTCTTCGCCGCATAAACCTGGAGGGTCGCTTGTTCCCAAAGAGTAGATAAAAAAGTCCCCCAAACACTGGCAACGCCATGATGAGAATGATCCACCCAATTTTATAAGAGGCGTTTTCTTCTTTCATGTTCATAAACAGCACCACCACAATGCTGATGACGGAGAGTGCCGTACTAAACCACTCTGCATAGTCTACGATTCTTAATAAAAATAACGTACCCCAATAAAGCTGAAATAAAATGATGATGGTGATGAGCGTAATACGATAATTGATCTTTTTTAAGAACTGCATAGCTTTCTGCCTCCTCTTTAGAAAACCCATGGCTTTCCTCTATCTATGAGCATTTTACCATGAGGAGGACCAAAGGGGTATCCTCCTCTTATGCCTGATTTTTCATTCATTGAATACAAAAAGCAATGCCATCTCAAAAAAGCAGGTAGATGCTGCACGGCATTCTATCTGTTTTCTCCCTCTGTTCCTGATTCACTGGCGCTCCATTAGGCCATTGCATCAAATGTGCCATCACCACCTCTTCCTTTACCCTCCCAAAAAAGGGACAGTTGCCCTTGCTTTCCAGTATCGAGCATTGTCAGTGTGATCTACAAACTTTTTATAGGCTTCCATTTTCACGCCCTTAGAGAAACTCACCTCACGTACAACCACTTTCCCTTTATGCATTTGGCTAACCCAATTTTGATATTTTTTGACAACCCTTGACTTCTTCCTTTCACAGCAGTAATATGTACATATTCCCATATGAGAATATGACTTGTAGCTAAAGGATGTGAACCTATGAATCAGCTGACTAATCTCTTTAAAACACTCTCTGATGAGACGCGCCTAAGGATTATTGCCTTGCTCTTTCAAGAGGAGCTTTGCGTCTGTGAAATCAGTGGCATTTTAAATATTCCTCAACCCACAGTCTCAAAGGGCCTCTCAAAACTTCGAGATCTAAACCTCGTTGAAGATACCCGAAAAGAGAAATTCATCTACTACAAATTGAAAGAAGACCCTGCGCTTTTACGACTGATCCTCATGGATATTTTCCATGACCTCTCCCCTTATCCTCAGCTCCTGAAAGACAAGGAAGGTCTTACCACCAAGTGGATCTATACAGATTCTAACAACACCCTAGACCCCAGCATACTACTCAAAAAGTAAAGGAGATTCTCATGGCAGTATTTCAATTTATCAACAACCAGTTTTTAAAAATGGACTGGCTCTATGAGCTCATTGAAGCTCTCGTGGTGAACGTCTTTGGTTTAAGCATGACCGACAGACTCGGCGCTAGTATCCATTTTTTTATTTATGATGTCATTAAAATATTTATACTACTATCCGCACTCATCTTTATGATTTCTTATATTCAAAGCTTCTTCCCGCCCGAAAGGACCCGAAGAATTTTAGGAAACTTCAGTGGGATTACTGCCAACATCTTAGCAGCCCTATTGGGTACCATCACCCCTTTTTGCTCTTGCTCCTCCATCCCCCTTTTCATAGGGTTCACCAGTGCAGGGCTGCCCATAGGCACGACCTTTTCCTTCCTGATTTCCTCACCTTTGGTGGACCTGGCTTCAGTGATTCTTTTGGCAGGCATTTTCAACTGGAAAATTGCTTTTGCCTATGTCCTGGTAGGGCTCGTTTTAGCAGTCATTGGTGGGACCATCATAGACAAACTGAAACTTGAAACCCAGGTAGAATCCTTTGTCTTTGCCAATCAAATGGCCTCTGGTGAAGAAGAAGTCCTCACAAGAGCCGAAAGAATTCAGTTTGCCAAAGACCAAGTACTAGACATCATCAAAAAGGTATGGCTCTATGTTCTCCTAGGTGTGGGCATAGGCGCAGCCATCCATAACTACATTCCAGAGAGTTTCATTTCCTCCATCTTGGGCGCAGACAAATGGTGGTCTGTCCTGGTAGCCACCATTGCAGGAATTCCCATGTATGCAGATATTTTCGGTACGCTCCCCATCGCTGAAGCCCTCATTGCAAAAGGCGTAGGCCTTGGCACTGCCTTAGCCTTCATGATGGGTGTCACCGCCTTATCTTTGCCTTCCCTGGTGATGCTTTCAAAAGTCATCAAACCAAAACTCCTGGGTATTTTCTTTGCCATTGTGACCATCGGCATCATCGCCATCGGATACAGTTTCAATGTGTTTAGTTACCTATTCATCTAAAATATATACATTAAAGGAGAACACATTATGAAAATCAAAATCTTAGGCTCTGGCTGTAAAAATTGCGTCAACCTTGCCAAAAATACCGAGGAAGCCCTAAAAGAAATGGGCATGGAAGCGGAAATCATCAAAGTCACAGACTTTAAAGAGATCGCCGCCTATGGCATCATGTCTACTCCAGGTCTGGTCATCGATGAGAAAGTAGTCTCTTACGGGAAAGTACTAAAGCCTGATGCCATCCAAGAACTCATCACCAAGAAATAATCCACAAAAGATAAAAGAGTCTCCACAAGAAAAGATTTCCCCCTGTTCATGAAGGGGAGCTTTCGCTGTAGGGGCTCTTTTTTTATGCTCTAGTTTTTAAATTTCATTTCTCAAACAGAAAAAGGGCATGAAAGCCCTATTCTACAATTATTCCACTTTTACCTTAAGGATAAATCTCCCTACTTTTTGTCCATCTCTTGGGGGAGTATTCACCAAATGGGCTTCTCCAGGTGCATAGCAGGCAAAGAAACCATCTTCTAAATAGCTGTCTGTATAAGCTGGACCATGATAGGTCCCTAGCTGAAGATCCTTTTCCGCATCATAGGCTGTTATATTCTCAAGATTTATCCCCTCTGTGGAGCGAATGAAATTCATCCCTAAGACCGTAATATGTATATCCACATAACGCTCGTGAACTTCAAAGATTCCCTCTTCTAAAGGTTTTAGGACGTCTTAATGATACATCATATAGATGTCGTCCCCTTGGATTATATGGGTTTTTCTTTCTATGGATTGCCAATCCGTTTCCAAGAGAAACCGCTGTGCCTTTTTCATGTGTACATCTTGAAAAACGTATCTCCCAAAGTGTGTGATCTTTCCACTGATCATGACAACCCTCTTCCTTTCACCGCAATCACTACCTCATGCTATTAAAGAAAAAGAGACGCTGCCCCTAAAAGGCCAGCTTTATTCCCCAGTGCTGCTTTCACCAACGTCACTTCCCTAAAGCTCGTGAGCATTCCATCATAGGTATGCTTTTGGATAGCCGCAAAGGCCAGTTCTTGTTCAAGGATCCCACCTCCTAGAATAACCATAGAAGGATTGAAAATGTGCACCAGGTTCACCAGACCATAGGAGACCTGTAAAGCCCAAGCATCCAGTACATTGCAGAAAGCCTCTTCTCCTTGATGAATTCTCTCAAAGAGTTTTCGCCCATTGTCACAATGGACATCCAACTTCTTTGCTTCCCTCACCAAAGCTCTGGCCGAGGCATAGACTTCGTAACATCCTTTTTGACCACAAGTGCATTCTTGCCCCTCTGGATGAAGGACCATATGACCAAACTCTCCTGCCACGCCATTTTTACCTCCATAAATCTTATGGTCTAGATAAATGGCGCCTCCAACCCCTGTGCCAAAGGTAAGACAAAGAAGATCTTTTCTCCCTATGCCCGCACCAAACTTCGCTTCTCCACGGGCTGCACAATTCACGTCATTGTCCACTTTCACAGGAACCTGAAAGGCTTCTTCCATCATCTTCTTCACTTTCATGCCCGTGTAACCTGGAATATTTTCACTGGCATAAATAATTTCACCCTTTTCGCTGTCCACTTGTCCAGCGGTGGAAATGCCAATGGCTCCATAACCCTCATAGGTTGCTAAAAGCTTTCGAAGGTTTTCCATGACCCCCAATGCACCTAGGCTACTTTCCGTTGGCACTTCTTTAAAATCCACTATCTTTCCTTGTTCATCCACCATGGCAGACTTGATGGAAGTACCACCAACATCTGCACATAAAATTTTCATCCAAACACGTCGAGTAGACAGTCTCGACACTCCTTTCTTCTTTTATTTAACTTAAGAAAGGCTTGCCTACTGCCCCTCACAGAACCGTACGTGCAGTTTTCCCGCATACGGCTCTTCAAGCCAACTTCAG
>Ga0194137_10001363_pt1 | contig 14887 bp, 14 predicted proteins | sample TARM_MetaG_T3_14_FD_134025 | JGI IMG/M metagenome (GOLD analysis project Ga0194137, IMG submission 134025) | Freshwater microbial communities from Pennsylvania, USA, analyzing microbe dynamics in response to fracking - TARM_MetaG_T3_14 (version 2) | ecosystem: Environmental > Aquatic >... | reverse complement strand
TTTCACTCCTTTTCGGATGGTTTTGTTCGCACTTAATTAATTCGACATTTTGGGGTGAAACTCCTTTTTGCTTTAGCTACAATTTAGAAAAATCAACTATTGTGAAATATGAAATTTACTCAAATAATTGTTTAACCTGAACTACACATATGTATGCATATAGAGGGATTATGAAAATCAAAGGGAGAAATTCACTTGCTTCAGTTTTTTCTAATTCTTTTTCTAACTCTATATCTACATCTTCAACATTAGATATATCAAGCGGAGCATCACTACTTGCAGCTACATTATTTTTTTTCTCCTCTTCTTTGAAATCTTTCTTAATGCCTTCGATTATTAAATATGCAAGGAAACCAGTGACAGCAGACAAAACTACAAAAAATATTAATGTACTTATCAGGGCCATAGTTAAGGACATATCAGACTCAACAGCTAATTCTTCTACAGGAAACTTACTTTGCATAGTGTTTAATAAAAAGGATAGAGTCATAGCAAATCCATTATTCACCATATGACCTATAATGCCTGCAAATATTGAGTTAGTTAAGAAAACCAAATATCCAAAGACTAACCCTAATACCATTGGCCCTAATAAATTATATATGTTGAAGTGGAATACTCCAAATAGGACTGCGGTTATTATTATTGCCTTAGTCTTTCCTATTCTTTCATAAGCTGAAAGCAAAAATCCCCTAAAAAATATTTCCTCACAAATACCTGCAATTAAAGAAACAATCACCATTAAGATAAAATATTCCCTGAAATTATTAGGAGTAGGAACCTGAGGTGGTTGGAGGTCACCAAATAGACTTAATATGATAGGAATTATTAAATTTCCAAGCATAGCAACAGGGTATAGTAAAATCGTAATTATACCTATATAAATTGCATGTTTGACTTTTAACCTATTAAACCTAAATGTTTCTTTAATAGGCAACCCCTTCTTCTTTAAATATATTATTGGAGGTAACAGGGCAACAAAAAACTGAATAGCAATAAGCGCCAATCTTTCATCTTCAAAGTGAAAGAATAGGCCTAATGTGAAATAGATTAGGGCTCCTACTAAATATAAAGTGCTACCGTCAATAACTCTTAATTTCCCTTTCAAAAAACCACATCCATTTCCTTTTATTCTAGTAATGACTTCCTATTAATTAGAATATTTATATAAGCTTGTAATCCATAAGTTAAAACAACTTCGTCAAAATTAAAGCATCCATTATGAAGGGGATAACAATAATTCTTTTCCTCACTTTTAGATCCTAGAAAGAAAAATACCCCCGGAATTTCTTTTTGATAGAAAGAAAAATCCTCTGCTAACATAATAGGGTCAATCATTTGTACAATACCTGGATCCTGTGAAGCTATTAGTCTATTTGTAAGAAGTTCATTATTGATTACGGCTGGATACATATCTCTGAAATACACTTCAACAGAACAACCATATATAATTTCCACCCCTTTTGCAATATGTTCAATTTTTTGTTTGATATTATTATATATATCATCATTAAAAGACCTTATAGTCCCTTCTAGAAGTGCACTCTTAGCAATAACATTCCTTATTTCCCCTGCAACTACTTTTCCTACAGTTACAACCGCAGGCTCAATTGGATTAACTCCCCTACTTACAATAGTTTGTAGCTTCATAACTAAATCACTGGCTATTACAACACTGTCTATAGCATCCTGAGGCATTGCCCCATGACCACCCTTTCCAGTAATCATTATATTAAATTCTCCAGTCCCGGACATCATTGGCCCAGGTTTAACACCAATCTTACCCTCATCTATATTTGGGAATAGATGTAAACCATAAATCTCAGTTACATCATACTTTTTTAATATTCCACTTTCCACTATTGGTAGTGCCCCTCCTGGACCCTCCTCAGCAGGCTGAAATATTAGAAGGATATTATCCACCAGATCCTGTTCATTTTCCTTTATATAAGCAGCTAGACCTAATAAAATGGCCATATGTCCATCATGTCCGCAGGCATGCATTTTATTCGCATGCTGAGATTTATATTCTACATCGTTTTGCTCCTGAACATCCAAAGCATCCATATCTGCTCTGAAACCGATTGTTCCATTAGGTTGATTACCTTTAAAATATGCTACAATTCCTGTTCCAGCTACACCAGTTTCATACGTAATCCCTAACTCCGTTAAAAATGTTTCAATATACTGAGAAGTCTTGAATTCTTTAAAACCTGGCTCAGGAATTTTATGTAAATCTCTTCTTAAATTCTTCATTAACTCACTAACTTTTTTAACCTTTGAATTTATATTCAATACAATCATCCTTTCAACATTGCTATAAATATTTAATGCAATCAGCTTTGATTAACCATATTTTAATTGGAACCTATCCATTATATCACAATTACTCCTAAGAGAATATTTACCAGGGCTGATTTATTTATAGTTGGAGACTTTTTTCTAAATTATGATAAACTTCCAAAAAATTTCATATATTTAGGATTATTATCTGCATTGCCTCATAAGTTATTATAAGTGGCTTTATTCTACTCATTCATATTACCCTATTTTAATATTATATATTATAGGGAGTATTTAATACCTATAAACTATTGAAAGGAATGATAACAAATGAGCATAAATTTCAATGATCCTCTGGCCATTGCAAAATTTATAAGGTCATCACCCAAAACCACTCCTGTCAAAGTATACATAAAAGGATTCATAGGGAACCTAAATGATACAAACATAAAAGTATTTGGATCCGATAATTTTTGGATATTAATTGGAGAATACAAATACATATCCCACATATTAGAGGATTACAAAGCTGACATCGTTGACTATCACATCGAATACGATAGACGTAATTCTGCAATTCCGTTACTTAACATCTTGGATTTAGAAGCTCGAATTGAACCTGGTGCAATGATTAGGGAAGGTGTAACAATTGACCGTAATGCAGTAATCATGATGGGGGCAGTCATCAATATTGGCGCCTGTATAGGTGAGAACTCTATGATTGATATGAATTGTGTCATAGGTGCCAGGGGTACAATAGGTAAAAATGTTCACGTTGGTGCCGGCACAATTATAGCTGGCGTATTAGAACCCCCTAGTAGTTCCCCTGTTATTATAGAAGATGACGTCTTTATTGGGGCTAATGTAGTAGTACTTGAGGGTGTTGTTATTGGTAAGGGCTCAGTCGTTGCAGCAGGATCAATTGTTACAAAAAATATACCTCCAAATACGGTAGTTGCTGGTGTACCTGCTAAAGTAATTAAAACCAAAGATGCAAAGACGACTGAAAAAGTTAAACTCTTAGACGACCTTCGCAAATAAGATTAAAAAAAGCTGTTCAACAAAGAACAGCTTTTTCATTATAATTATAATCATATATTTGCTATGTTTATCTATCTTTTTCTGTAACTACGAAAACATAAGGTATATTTCTATAGTAGTCACCGTAATTTAATCCATATCCAACAACAAACTTATCTGGAATAGTAAAACCTACATAATCTGGTTGTATCTCAACTTGCCTTCTATCTGGCTTATCTAAAAGAACACAACACTTCACACTCTTTGCATTTCTACTTATTAGATGGTCCTTAACGAACTTCATAGTTAAACCTGAATCTGTAATGTCATCTACTATAAGTATATCATATTCCGTTAAATCCTCATCTATGTCCGTAACAATTTCAACGTTGCCACTTGTTTCTTCTGAGTGCCCATAGCTAGAAGTAGTCATAAAATTTATTTTAACAGGTATGTTTATTTCCCTTACTAAATCAGCTGTAAATATGAAACTTCCTTTTAATAAAGAAATAATATACAAATTTTTGTCCTTATAATCCTCAGCAATTTCTTTGCCTAATTCAGATAGTCTTAGTTTTATATCTTCTTCAGAACAAAGTACTTCCCACACTTTTTTTTCTATGTCCATTGATATGCCTCCAATTAATAAAATATATATGACTACTATTCTAAATTATAGAATCAAACTTGTCAATTTTAATTAAGCATTATGTTTTTATTATGTTATTTCCTAGTCTGTTGTATTAGTATTCCTTTAATTTCTTTTAATAACACTATAATCTTATTTAGCGAGTATTGAATAGAAATTAAAATTATAAACAATACGACTATTATAACTATTTGATTACTGCCATCTAGCATAGTATCCCTCCTGTTTATTTCTATGATTAAGAATATATATCAGAAAATTCGATACTAATTCTTTCAATATTTGGATGTGACGATACAGCTATTTCTTCTATAGCTTTATTTTTTATGTACTCTAATTCTGTAGGTAATTTTATTGTAAATATACTTCCTGCTCCAACCATACTTTTAACAGAAATATTACCATCATGTTCCTCTATAATAGATTTTACTAAGGAGAGACCAATACCACTACCCTCGTGTTTCCTATGAAAGGGAGTGTCTATCTGCCTAAATCTATCAAAGACCCTTTCTTTAACTTCAGGCGGAATACCAATACCCGTATCCTGTACTGTTATACATACTTGATTAGCTTCCTCATAAATATTTACAATAATTGATCCACCCTTTGGGGTAAACTTTACTGAATTAGAAATTAAATTTAAGAGTACTCGTTCAATTTGATAGGCATCACAACAAATAATCCTTTCTTCTACAGTAGTATCAAAGGTTAATTCAATGCCCTTACTCTCCACATAACTAGCAACTGATAATGTTATATTTTCTATTATATCAACAATATTGTATCTTTCAAAATTCATATAAAAGGATTTACTATCTAACTTAGTCATATCAATTAGGTTATTAATCAGTCGTAATAGTCTATAGGAGTTTTGTTTGATCATATGTGTATACTTTGCCTGTTTACTATGGTCTAGTCCTTCCCCATCGTTATTGCTATTTATATTTATTAATTGTGTTGCACCCAAGATTATATTTAGAGGAGTTTTTAAATCATGAGCAATATTAGACATAAATTCTGTTTTAAGCTTATCAATCAAAAGGCTCTGCTCTAGTTCCCTTTTGCTATCTTCAAGTTCCTGTGCAATTATTTTCTCTTTAATGTCCTTAAATATTACTAGCATAGCAGTTTCTTTCTCATGCTCTATAAGGGTTGTTATAAGTTCTACTGACAGTTCAGCATTCTTAATCTTTAACTTTCTAAGTTCTGTTGTTCCAACAGGTAACTGCTTACTAAGCTTGTCATAATTGTCTTTAATCACATCTATACATTCCAAGGGTAAATAGTTAAATAGCTCTGATGTATTTGTATCTACCTCGGTTGGGATTTTAAATATTTCTCTAAAACTTTTATTCTCATATTGTATTTTACTTCCATTCACTACAATAATACCATTCGGAGAGCTATTTAAAAACAGCTTATATTTGTTCTCACTTCGCTTAAGTTTCTCATAGGGTTCCCAATGTCCAGTTTCTATAACTGATTTATATAGAAAATAGAAGGATAATAACTTCATAATATGTCCTGTAACAAACGAAACATTTAATATATCAACATAATTTATAAAAAGAAGTTCTGATCCTATACTTAGTACAATACTAAAGAACATATATGTGTAGGTTCTAGAATCTACCTTTTCTCTTCTCTTGATTAGTACTATTAAAGATAAATAAAATACACAAACTATAACCAATTCAACCATCGACTTATATAGTGTAACTCCTTTACCAATAATGTAAGTTGTCGGCAAAAAATCAAAAAAATAAATCACATATATTATTACTATAGTTATTGTAGAAAAGATACTTAAGACAGATTTTAATTTAATAGACTTATTTCTATTTATGAAATTGCAGGCAATTAAAATTGAAATACTCTCCATCATTCTAGCTATAATCCAAAATTTAGCAGACATATCAGTACTCTCTTTTAGTAAAATGCCCACACCTTCATAAGTAAGCATATGACCAATATCTAAAACCGCCACAAAACCATAGGCTATACCTAGAAAAACTATATAGTAATTTGAATTAAATTCATATGTACTTATTGACAAACTCATCATATTAATGGCAACTAAAATACATCCTAACTCTATTAATGTGTGAAACATAACAAAATTTTGAGTGCTTACATAAAACATAATCACTACTAATATTACCAGTGCTGAAATGTTTTTTATCTTGAATTGTTCTCGTATTAGAGCAAAAGACACTAATATCCCTCCTAGATGTGAAATATATGCAGTCTCCTTATATATTCTACTTTTTCCGCATAATTTCCTCTTTTATCTATAAAATAAAAAAATATCCATAGGACTATTTTACTATTTGTCTTCGCGAGAAAATTTTATAGTTATATCCGATTCTTTATGAGTCTCCACTATAACAAAAATATATTGATATCAACATTAGTCCATTGGCTAATAACACATATTCTATTAATGTTGTAAAATACTAGTTACTATTTCACCAAATTTTAAACAGACTACTGTATTTATTTATAATATATGAACATATTATGTTCTTTCCGCCGTTAAACTCTGTATTCACCTCATTTTAGAATCGAAATAAAAGGTTTATATCTCCGCATTTTTTGCATAGAAAAAGGCACAATTATTATTGTGCCCCACCTATTCAATTATTTCTAAGTCCTTAAATAACACGTTTGTAAACTCTCTTCTACCTGTTAAACTCATATGGTCACTGTCCACAAAATAATCAGCTTGAGTAGAAAACCGTTTATCCCTAGAATAATCTAAATATTTAACTCCGAATTCTTCTGATAAACCATTAACTATTTCATTAAATTGATTATAAAACTCTTCTGAGAAATGCTTATTATACTCTTCATGAAATGGCGTCGTTATAAATATTGGCTCATATCCTTTTTCTTTGCAGAATTTCACGATATCTTCAATAGCTTGTATATTTATATGGATATTATCTTTTCCTACGTCTATTATAGTATTAATATGATGCTCTGCTCTCTTTTTTCCTTCTTCTATAATTCCAACTGAATCATACCTGTTTTTTTCTTCAAACTCCCACTCTTCAACGATAGACTCCTTATCATTAAACAGATATTCAATGTTTTCTCCTGCATAAGCTACAGGCAGCAACCTATATCTTAAATAGTCTCCAAGACTAAAATCTTTAATATATTTGGGATGTAAAAAACGATAGTATCTAGTATTATAAGTATCGAATTTTTCACCCTCTATAGCTTGATACGGCGTAAAATAAGATATTGGAATTATAATTTTAGCACCCTTTGCTATTTTAGGCGAAAAGTGTTGCAATAATCTATAATCATAATATACTCCTTGAGCATATATTCCAAGATTATATCCATTCACATCATATTCATCATATTTTAATCCATACATACCATGAGAGCTTCCTAAATTTACAACTTCAAGATTGTCTCCAACATGTAAATACTTATCTGTAAAATTCAACATTCTATATCCATTTGTGTTGATAAAAACGTAATTAATACTTAAAATAATCATTAACCCTATTATGTTAAAAAGTATTAATTTCATTAACTTTTCCATAGCTAACCTCCAAATCAAAATTGGAAATATATAAATTCCTGGACTTTAACATTTCTAAACAATAAAGTAGCTATAATAACAGCATAATAAATGGCCCATCTTATCGGTAACGGTATTTTTATTAACAACTTTTCTACACCGTATTTATAATATATCAAATCATAAACTATTAAGACTATGATTGAATATAGAACTGCTGTTGTTTCTATTTTGCTTAAACCTAAGTTAAAAACAATTTCTTCAAAATTTATCCATTCTATCCCCTCTTGTACATATACAAATATTTTTTCAACTATATACTTTCCGTCAGAAATAGAATTTGCTCTAAAAAATATCCAAGCAAATAGGACTAAGATAAAGGTAATAGCTCTTTTTATACAATTTATAATAACAATTAGGATCTTAATTAGAAAGTTCTCTGTTTTTACTTTTGAAAGAACTGGCTTAAATATTTTATAAAGCACTAACTCTGCCACAAGATATATTCCATGTATTAGACCCCATATTACAAAGGTCCAGTTAGCACCATGCCATAATCCACTAATTAGAAATGTAATTAATATATTTCTAAACTGCTTAAATAACTTAACCCTATTTCCACCGAGGGGAATATAAAGGTAATCTTTAAACCAAGTTGATAATGATATATGCCACCTTTTCCAAAATTCTCCTATAGACTTTGAAAAATAAGGTTGCTCAAAGTTTTTCATTAAGTCAAACCCCATGGTCTTAGCAATACCTATAGCCATATCAGAGTAACCTGAGAAATCACAGTATATTTGTATAGCGAAAAATACTGTTGCTATAATAAAATGAATACCACTATAACTTGTAACATCATTGTAGACAGTGTTAACTATAACTGCTGATTGGTCAGCAATAACAACTTTTTTGAATAATCCCCAAAATATTAAATGAAAACCCTTTGTAAAGTCATCATAGTTAAATTTATATTTTCTGCTGAACTGTGGTAGCAAGTTTTTGGACCTCTCGATAGGACCTGCCACTAGTTGTGGGAAAAACGTAACATATAATGCAAATTTCCCAAAGTGCTTTTCAGCTTCTATATCTTTCCTATAAACATCAATTGTGTAACTCAATGTTTGAAAAGTATAAAACGATATTCCCATTGGTAGCAATAACGCTAAGTTTGAAAGGCTATAACCCATATCAAATCTTTCAAATAAAACCCTTAAACTATCATTGAAAAAGTTATAATATTTATATATTATCAAAATACCTAAGCTAGTTATAATGTTTATACTTAGATATAATTTTCTTAAATTATTTCTTTCTTCATTTTGTATTAAGAGCGCCATAGCGTAAGCCATAACAGTTGAAATTAATATAAGGATAATATATTTATAATTCCACTGCATGTAGAAATAGTAACTGGAAGCTAATAAAATAACCCACCTAAATTTGTGGTTGGACATGTAATAGGTTGCTAACACTACAATGAAAAATATAAAAAAGTGCAATGAATTAAATAACATAGCACCCTTCTCCCTTTGATGATACTCCATTAATTAAAATAATTTCTTTTAAGGAATACCCAACCTCGAATAGCGAAATAAATAATAAAATAGATTTTGCATTTTTCAACTTAATTTCCCCGCTTTCTACGTAATCTATTTTTAATGTAACATTGAATATTATAGCAAAATTACTGTATATTTTCTATACATATTCAAGTATTGGATAAATAAGTAAGCAACTTGATTTAAATGAACTTAAAAGAAAGGTTTCAGAATTAGATATTAAACAGAACTAACCCTGTGTGTAATATTTAAACATCATTACACTACAGGGTTAGTCATTTTTATTATCATTCTATTTACTTATTTCCCACATAAAATTTTATAAATAAAATACATTCATAAAATATTAGTTACTCTTTATCTAAAAATTCTTATGTATAAAACCAAAGTATTAATTTTTTATGTTATTACTCTTCACTACTTTTCTCAATCACATTACCTTCAAACTCATTATCTATTACTTCTTCCTCTACTTTCTCCATTTTAGATATGGAAACTTCATACGCAACCTTATCAATCACTTTGCCATCTGCAAATTTCTTCTGGTATTGTCTGCTCTGAATACGTCCCCAGGTTCTAATTTGGTCTCCCACCTGAAGCTTAGATGAGAATCTAGCATTTCTTCCCCAAGCTATACAGGGAATATAATCTGATTTATTATAGGGTCTATTCACCGCAACTAATATATCAGTAATTTCTCTACCAAAAGGGGTTTCTCTGTATCCAGGTTGCTTACATATGTATCCCTCTAACATTATCTGATTAGGATTTTTGACCTGTTGTAAGTTATCTATCGATTCAATTTCCCTAACAAATACAGTTAAAATTAAACGGTTATTCCCGTCTACAAATTTGTTATATGATCTCAATTGTCCTTCAACCTTAACAGTATTTCCCTCTTTTAAATCAATATCTACTAGGAGTCTCTCTGATATAGTTAAGGGTAATGAATCACTTATATTACTCAATCTAGGTATTTCAATGTTATAACTATAGAACCCCTCACCATAAATTTCATGACTAAATTCTTTTTTACCAGCAATCTTGCCTAAAAGTGTTACAACATTGTTTTCAATAACATTATCTGGCATAACAACCAACTCCCCCTTCATTTCTTATGTTTGATTTTATTGAGAGTACTTAAGGATAAATTTCTTATTAATCTTTTTCCATAGTACAATCTATAAAAAATATTTATTCATTCCAGGGGCCTATTATGTCATTTATTTTAAATTACATTACTATTTATTTTATTTCTATTTATTTCATTTTCTTTCTTTAAATTATCAAATACAATATTACCGTTAGTCTCTAATACAGATAATACATACTTTGCGCCCATGTTCATCCCTTGTGCACCTAACAATAGTAACATATCTCCATTCTCAATATTGTTGAGTACTTTATCTATGGCATCGTATAATTTATCACTATATTCATAAACCAAATTATTCTTATTAAAAACATCTAAAAACTCATCCAGTTCTTCTTTTAATACATAATCCTTAGGGGATACACAGTCCTTACTTGAAGTAATTATTAAATTTTTAACTCCAAGTACCCCTGCCCAATTACTGATTACTTCTGCATTCTCCCTATTTATGTCCACTCCCCTATTCCCACGTATAGCATTAATAATATGGACATTTTTATATTGCATATTTTGTATAGTACTAAATACCGTTTCATAACTTGAAGGATTATGGGAAAAATCATCAATAATTAAAAGGTCATTATTATATATTATCTCCATTCGGCGTAAAATCCCTAGCGCATTTTTAAAGCTTACGGCAATCTTTTCTATATGTATGTCCAATAATAAACAACATGTAATGGCAGCTAGTGAGTTATACATATTATGTTTCCCTAATAAATTTGTAGATATAGGGTATTCAAAGGGCTCTATCTCGAGTCCAGATAGAGTTGTTAATCCTCTTTGTAAGCAATAGGTGAATGCAACATTAAAATCTACATCTAGACTTGATGCAGTTATTGTTGATCTCGGATTCAATCCATAGGTAATTACTACTATTTTTTGATTATTATCCAGTAGTTTTAATCCATATTGGTCATCTAAGTTTATTACTGCGATTTTTCCACTGGGTAAGTAATCAAATAATTTCTTTTTACATAATATATAATTTTCCATAGTTTTATGGTGATTTAGGTGGTCTCTATCAATATTTGTATGTACTGCAACATCAAATTCAATTGCGTGCACTCTATAGCTTTCTAGGGCATGGGAAGAAACTTCCATTACTACAACTTCAACATTTTCCGTTACCATCATTGCCATATATTTAAAAATTTCCTCTGGTTCAGGTGTCGTTAAATTAGTACTATATGTTTTATCATTAATTTTAATATAAAGGGTGCCTATTAAGCCTACGGATACACCTTGATCTCTCAAAACATTGTAGATAAGGTGTGTTGTTGTTGTTTTTCCATTGGTACCTGTAACCCCAATTATTTTCATTTTTTCTGTTGGAAAACCATAGAATTCATGACAAAGTTGTGATAATACCATCCTTGCATTATCAACTTTTTTAAATATAACCTTATCACTTTCTACATAATCAATATTACACTCCGTATAAATAACTGAGGCACCCTTTTGAATTGCATCATTAATATAAAAATGTCCATTTGTTTTTTCGCCTTTTAAAGCAACAAAGGCGTATCCTTCTTTTACTTTTCGCGAGTCACAAGTTATTCCTTTGATCTCTATTCCGTCAATGTTCATTAAACTCATCTCCTCTTGTTCAACTCTTATCCGAATAGTTGCTTAATATATAATTTACCAAAGATGAGCTATTTATGTAGTTTTCATTTTTATTAATTTTTTCTTTTTTGTCTACCTGAATGATCAATAGTATAGTTATCCTTATAAATTAACTCTGAAATAGGAACGATTTCATAACCTTGCTGTTGCAATTGTTCTAACACTAAAGGTAAAAACTCAGATATATGTTTTGCATTGTTATGGAATAACACAATTGAGCCATTTGTTGTACTTTTAGAAACCCGATCTACAACAGGCTTTACACCCATTTCCTTCCAATCAAGTGAGTCTACATCCCATTGAATTGTATGAATACCTAATTCCTTAGCAGTTTCAACTAATAGATTATTATAATCTCCAAAGGGCGGTCTAAACACTGTCGGTTGATACCCAGTTATAGCCTCTATTTTATCCCCTGTAGTTTTTAGTTCCGTTATAATTTGCTCCTTACTCAGTTTTGACATATGGGGGTGGGTAGTTGAGTGATTCCCAACCTCATGACCCCTCTCATGGATTTTTTGAACCATGTCCGGATATTTATCAACCCAAAAACCAACTAAAAAAAATGTTGTCTTTACATTGTATTTGTCCAGGGTATTTAAAATGTCATCTGTGAACTCGTCACCCCAAGCGGCATCAAAGCTTATAGCTATTTTTTTTTCATCAGTATCCACGCTATAGATAGGAAGTTTTTTATTATTTGTAAATACACTTACAACATCATGTGTAATGAAATTCCCTGCAAATGTTAATAGTACTATAGCAGCCAATAGAACTATTAACGCTGTTACTGCAGTTTTTTTAGATACTATAAAAATTTTCAACTTAAATCCCCCTTTAATCAAATTGTTCTAATAAAAATTTATTCTGTAAAAGTAAGATTATGCTTTAATTATTATATTTATGATTCCAAGCCCATAGGCCCAGTGCTTATTATAAATTTTAGTATTATAAGTGGCCTCGACTACGTATATTTAGACGAGGGGGTGATAATCTTGACACTTAAAGTAATTACAACTTTTATAACAGGTCTAGGACTTTTTATTTTAGGAATGCATCAGCTTTCAACAGGGTTACATACTACCACAACTCAACGTTTTAAGAGTATGGTTAGTAACTATAAATTAAACCCTTTTATCGGGGTTCTTATCGGCGCACTATCCACTGCTGTTATACAATCAAGTAGTGGTACAACCATTATCTTAGTAGGCCTAGTTGATGCTAAAATATTAAATTTATATCAAGCTGCATCCATTATAATGGGAGCGAATATAGGTACTACAATTACTGCACAACTTATTGCACTAGATATATCCAAATACCTATCTTTGGTCATAGTTATAGGACTTTTTTTATTATTTTTCTTTAAGAAAAAATACTCTTCCTTAGGTACTGCCTTAATTGGTTTTAGTTTAATTTTTATAGGGATTGAAAATATGCAAAGTAGTTTACATCCCCTTCAAGACATTGCACGATTCCAGGAAATTTTGGTAGAACTAGGTAAAGTTCCGATTTTCGGTGTACTTATAGGATTTTTAGTTACTGCTATTATCCAAAGTAGTAGCACTGGCGTAGCACTATTACAATCCTTAGCTGCTAATAGTCTTCTACCTATACAGTCTGCCATATCAATCCTAATTGGTCTTAATATAGGTACATGTGTTACTACAATGATATCTTCTATTCCCCTAAGTAAATCCGGTAGAAGAGCTGCTATTATTCATCTATTATTCAACATATTAGGTGCGATAATAGTTTTCCCATGTATAAATTATCTTGCTAAAATTGTAATCATGCTATCACCGATAAACCTAACTCAACAAATCGCACATGCCCATAGCTTATTTAATATTATTTCTACAATTATTTTTATCCCGTTCATCCCTTTATTCGTTAAGTTAGCTTGCCGCATAGTAAAAAAATAGTGGTCCAAGGTCACTATTTTTAGGTATGTTTTAAGTAATAATTTTTTTATCTGTATATATTTCTAGAGTATAGTGATGTTTTTGAATTTTAATTTATAATAGGGCAATTTAATAACCAACTTTTTACAATTTCAGCCCTCTTAAAATTTATATGTATTTGGTAAAGTATAACAGAGCAAAAACATCTTATTCCGGTAATACTAATTTCGAGGTGATTTTATGTCTATAAGAAAGAGTCAATGGACAAATATTAATGGTAACCGTGTTGAGTCGAGTTCTAGGACATTTAAACATGAAGACCGACACTTCCACCGGGAGATAAAGTCGCAAAAGTCTCAATTAGAAAGTCATGACGCTGGTTATAGAAAAAACATTAAAACACCGATGAAAAATAAGTTAACCTAAAAGGAAGAGTAGGGTATTTTACCCTACTCTTCCTCCTTTAGGACACACTTTTATACAAATTCCACACACTGAACCTCTACCAATATGTTTATAATGAGTGCTCATATATCTACTACAGGCCTTAGGATCCATTATTTCATCCCTAGTAATACCCGGATACCAAGTTGTATCCTTTAGTGCTATAGCAGGGCAGGATTGTACACATATGTTGCATTCTCCGCAACCAGATGAACTCATAGGTTCATTGTACTCTAGAGGCATATTTGTTAATATAGTGCCCAGGCGAACCCGTGGACCAAATTCTTCTGTTATCAAACAGCAACTTTTACCAATCCATCCTATACCTGACCTTGTGGCAGCTGTTCTATGAGGAAATAATCCCTTGAAGTTCCATCCTTCTTCATTAATAGTTTGAGAAGCTGGGACAGCTAAAGCTAAATATCCACTTTGTTGTAGCTTCATAGAAACCTTTAAGGAAACCTGATCTATGAAACTATTTACGGTCCTATAATGATGAAAATACGTATGAGTTGGGCCTTCTAATTTATCGATCTCATCAATAATTTGTTCTGATAAGTGTATGGCAATAGAAATTCCAGTCTTTAAATGTTTGTATTTTTCCGGTAATATATCCTCTAAATCGCAATATGCTACCTTTGTAACACCTAAATCTAATATATAATTATTTAATTGATCCTGATTCATTTAGACAACCTCCTAAAC
>Ga0194137_10001362_pt1 | contig 14889 bp, 18 predicted proteins | sample TARM_MetaG_T3_14_FD_134025 | JGI IMG/M metagenome (GOLD analysis project Ga0194137, IMG submission 134025) | Freshwater microbial communities from Pennsylvania, USA, analyzing microbe dynamics in response to fracking - TARM_MetaG_T3_14 (version 2) | ecosystem: Environmental > Aquatic >... | reverse complement strand
TGAAGGACCGCTACCCTACTAGATTATCTTGCCAGATTAATTGTCTTTGCTTCTTCTTCGTCGAATACGCAGAGGATGTCACGCTCATTCAAGACCATGTAGACCTCTCCGTCAATTACGATGGGGGAGCCTGCAAAGGACGCATAGATCAGTGTGTCGCCCATATCTACCGACATAGGATACTTGTGTCCATTGTCTAGTGTTCCGCCTTCTCCGACTGAAACGACAACCCCTTTGTTCGTCTGTAGTTTATCTTGGCCAGGAATAAAGATGCCACCTTTGGACACTTCATCCAGTTTGACTTCCTTAACTAAGCAGCGTCCTCCGATGACGCGTGTTCCGTCTCCTCCCATTACGCATAAGATGTCACGTTCGTTCAGGATCAGGAAGATGTCACCATCCACTTCGATCGGTGATCCGCTGAACTGTGAATAGATAACTTCATCACCGACTGCTACAACCATCGGGATTTTGGTTCCGTCTTCTGTCATGGAGCCGTCCCCCATCGAGATAACGACACCTCGGTTGGTCTGTGTCTTTTCTTGGCCAGGAATGAAAATGCCACCCTTGGATGTGTCTTCTAACTTGATTTCCTTAACGATAACTCTAGCTCCTAATACTTTCATGCTCTTTCTTTTCCTCCTCAAAGTCGCTTGCGATTAGTTCGTTCTTGATACAGTAGTCTTCGATTGCTTGCTTGATGATCAGATAAAACTCGACAATCATACCTAGTCGTTCGATGATGTCGATTGGACGCAACCCTTTCTTGCTCGGGTGGATGAAGTCGATGGGCTTGTCGCCCCGTTGACGCCTCGTCCGGTTCGCATCGCCAACCAGTGTCGCTTGAATCGAATACAGATTCACATCGTACTTTTCGTTGAAGATGGCGTACATATCAGCATAAGCCCTCTGGATTGTCGTGCCTGAAATCTTGCCTCTTGTCAGGCCCGCATACCGTTTGATGCCCGCTACGCACTCATCACGAACGTTGTCGATGTAAGAGTCTTCGATCAGTTTCAACTTGTCATGCATCAGTTCCTCGTTCGAGCGCAGGCGTTCCCTCTCTACCCGAAGGGACTGAATCTCGCTGTTCATCTCGCCAAGCAGAGCCATCAACTCGTTCTGCCCGTTCGTCAGATTCTTCAAAGCGCGAATCACGCCACTCTCCTGAAAGGGAACTTCTTTCGCAGGAGTAGGATTCTTCTCAGGCGCAGGCGAAACTTCTTCTTCCGGATCGTAACCCGCTGACTTCATGACTACCGAAAAGGCGTCTTCTGGTTCAGGAACTAAATCCTCGTGAAGATCTTCCTCTGCAGGTATCTCCTCGGAAAGATTGTATCCGGGGATTTGGATCGTGCCCTCCAGAATCATAAGCTTAATCTTCTTGAAGCCACCCATCCTTTTCGTGATGCCGTTGTAAAGTACCCGGTCACGATCCCTGACGGAAGCCGTATTCAATTCGCCGATGCCATACTTCTGAACATAAGCACTGATGCTGTCGAAATATTCTGCGTGCTCCATATCGTACCACTCCTTTTTTGTGCCTGTCAATTCCGACAGGAAATTATTTAGACTCCGTCATATAGCTGTAAGCCCCGCTCACATCGCCCCAAAGGTCTGTCTTGTATTTCGTATACATGGAGCCTTGTTTCTCCAGTACATCTCTCGGGTTTGTGGCATGAACGACGAACATTTCTTGATTTAAAAGACTGCCTTTGAATACCTTGCCTCGAACAGAGGACAGTTCGACTTCTTCTTCGCTGCTCATCAGAAGACCGCGCACAACTTTCATGGCCGTATCTCCAAGTGTCACGATCATCTTCGGTTTTACCAAGTCGATTTCAGGCAATAAGAACCGTGCCCCGCAATCGTAACTGGCTTCGGTTTGGTCCTCTGACTTGATGAAATACTTGCTGATATGCGTAATGTAAACACTGTCCCTGCGCAGACCGAGTTTATCCAAGATGACAGTCATCAGTCTACCGTCTGCTCCGAACATTGAAGTGTGCGCCGAGCCTTCCAACGCACTCGGAGGATCAAGAACAAACATGATGTCAGCTGTAACACTGCCTTCCGGAACAACGAACTTCCCAAAGTCATAGACTCCTGTATCCGGTAGATTTCTGTGAACGATGATGTCCAACAGGATTTGATTCTTTGCGGCGCTGCGACTGACTGTTTCGGAAGAGGTGCGGATATCTTCCTCTGAAAGCTTGTTCTGTAAAAGAACGTTAACCTCTGATTGGCGTATGATTGTAGTGTTCATGTGTTGTTGTTCTCCCTTCCTCGATAAAATTCTGAGCTTCTTGCGTAGACGCGAAACGGTGGTCGAAGTCCATCTCGTAATAGTCCGACATCTTCCCAATCTCGACATGGTATCCAACAGAACAGTGGCCGAACTCCGCTTTCTTCATCCATGCTTCGATCTCTTTCTGCTCCAAGTTGCCTACGTCCATTAATGGTCTGCCCCCGCAGATTCTGCAAGTTCCTGTGATTATCATGATGCATTCCCCCTTATCCAACTCCGTCCCGCTAGGGACAATACTAGGTAGCTGTCTGCATAAAAGCGCACTCCAGCTCTTCGTCAATGGCGCAGCCATTTGCTCGCCAGTCCCTGCCTATCAATTCAAAGTCCACGTAAACCTCAATGGATTCAGGCACAACTACAAGCCCCTTCTTCGCTACTGCGTGACCAAGGGATTCCGTGTCGGTTACGTTTCTGTAAAATTCGTAATTGCCCTGTCTCAAGATGGCGAGTGCATCATCTACGCCCCCCATCTTGTCCCATGCCATCAAAAAGAGCAGCATGTCTTTCCAACCTCTTTCATGAAAATCCGCAATCGTGCGGACAAGCCGATTTATTTCAGGCAGACGGTCCCGTCCGCTAGAGCTGTTGTACAACATACGCAAGTCCGTATCCATATCTGATAACGTATAGCCTTCGGGATGTCTTGCCAGCACTTCTTCCAGTTCTTTATCAGAAAGAGGCAGTTGTAACCAGTACCCGTCCGCCGGGTAGTCGGGGTGTCCGACAAAAACCCCGACCTCCGGCATTTCTTTTCTGTCGATGAAGCGATCTGAATCCATTGTACTCATTGTCATCGCACCTTTCTTGCAGCACTCTTTGTGACTTCGTACCCCACTTTGTTGATGACTTTCTTAACGGCACGCTTACGGATCATGTCAGCGTCCTTTGTTGCCAGCACTTCGACATCTCGAATAACAGCTGCTGACTGACCTAATAACCTCGATAACTTATATAAATTGTTTACTAATGACATAACAAATTCCCCCTAGTATTTCTCGCTCATCACATAAAAAATGAACCCTAGCACCACTAATACCAGAATCCACGGAAACATCAAACACACCGCAGCGAACGCTATCGCTCCGGGGATGAATCTCTCCCACTCGTTCTTCATGCCGTCCTCCTACTCTTGTGTCGGAATTGACACTGGCGCTACTTCTGCAGACTTATCTCGCTCTATTTGCTCTGCAATCATCTGCAGGCCCACCCAATACCCGATGATGCGACGGGACAATCTTTTGCCGAAATCAAGTATCTCGTAATCGAGCTCGATCTCTTCGCCAAGACTCAGCAGGCGATACTTTAGTTCATCCTGCGTTCCGCTCTCGTCCATGACATTCAGTATCTGGAGCTTTACGTCCTCTGCGTCAGCCTCCTCGTCCATGCCGTAAGATGCCCAGAATTCTTCAAACTGCTCTCTTGCGTAACTAGAGTCGAAATTCCACGGACTGTCTTTAAAGGCCGATAGCTTCCCTGTAAAGTAAAACAGATCAAACATCTTCATTTCTTCGATCGTTGCGACACCCGTTAATGTATAGACGGCTTCCCCGATGTCACCCGCAACGAATACGTTGTTTCCGGAAAGGATGTACTTGGCGTAATAATTGCCTGTTCCCGGCTGAAACCAGTCAATGACTGTCGTTCCGTTGTGTTCGCTCATTCGATACGTGTGCTGCCCAAACCAATCCTTCCGGACCTGCAAAGCTATGCATTCTTCGTAATCCACAAAAATCTCCTCCTTGTATGTCGGAATTGACATTACCACCATTTTATAAGCGGGAGTAGTAGCACTCCCGCCCATAATCACAACCGTAATGCTTTAAGTTTATCTAGACGATTTTCTTGTTTTAGTAGGCGCTCATTCAAATCTTCTGCTCGTCTGTCTAGCGCCTTGACGATAGATTCGACAATGATGTCGGCATCCCAATACAAATCACCTGTATCGAGGTTTACTTCAAAAGGATCTGCGTCCAACTGAACCAGTGATCGTTCCAGTCCAACAGCGCCCCATTCATCCCGTCTGCGTGTTCCTGTTTTGCGGGTCACAAAGAACTGACGCGCATTCAGCCACAACTCGAACGTATCCTCTGTAACCATGTAGCCATCTTCGTGATAGCCTTCCCCACGGTACATCCCAACTTTCAATCCCTTGAGGTACTTGTCCTCTTGACGCAGGTACTCACATTCCCCCTGAACACGCTCATCTGCTTCGGAATACCCAACCTTGGTAGACCAAATCTTGTCGAACTGTAAACCAGGCAATGCAGTGCTTACGACTCTCTCCAGTCGCACCTCATCGAGTTGAAGAAGTTTCTCCAGATTGCTCTTGTAGTCTTCCTCTTTTGCGGTGATCTCACTCACCAGACGTTCCACATCTTTAAACATAAGAATCCCTCCAGCGTTTAATGGCCGCTATGCCGTATGGTTGCTACACCACTCTAAGCCGATTCTACGCCATAATGTTACAAAAAGCAAGAGTAGTGTAACGGTTGCACTACCCCCTAGTTCACTCACTGAACCCGTGTCGGAATTGATATAATTGCTGTTGACAAGGACAAAATTTAACTCTAAAATACAGGTTATAAGTCTATTTTGTTACAAAAAATAGCTTAAACCATTAAAAATGGGCAAAGAAAAACACCCAATAAATGAGTAATCGTTTCTCAGGCGGTCTCATCTATGGGTGGCGGTCATGCAGGTTTAGCTATCGTTGCGTCAGAAAACTGGTTATAGTATCTCTGGGTTCTGGCATTATTATAATACGCACAGCTTTCTTCGTCAAGGATGCGACTTAAATTTCGCACGGCCGCTCTACCCAAGCCAGGAGGAGAGCCAATGGAGTCACCGAACAACAAACCAAGAAGCCCGTACAACGAAGAGGGGCAAGAGCTGACGGAAGCAGAACTTGCGATGATGAGAATCGTAAGAGCTCGCTCTAAAGAGCTAACCGAGAACAGTAAACTCGGCATCTACATCGAAGAGGAGTACCAACCTAGCTACACGGTCATCGAGAACTTTATTTTGGACATCAACGACTTGAGCGCAAACAAAATCTACTTGTTGGTAAAACTTTGCCGTTACGCGGGGAGAAGCAACCAGCAATACAATAGTCTTGCCTTTCCTAGCATCCATACGCTCATGAGAGGTTGCGGAGCTTCAAAGAACACGATCATTAAAAATCTGCGATTCTTAGAATGGCTAGGATGGATCACTAAAGAAGTCCGCTTCAACACCAAGGGAGAGAATATGTCGAACAACTACACCTTGCGCTTCTCTCTCATCAGGGACACAATAGCCGTCTTCGAAAGCATAAACCTATCCTTCAAAGCTGTAGAGGATTACTTTGAAGCTATCTACAGAGCGAAGCCTGATGCTCTGTCGGGCAATCGCCCCATCTTTCTTGAGGTAGATTACAAGCTTGGAGATGAAAAGAAGTCACTCGAAGAAACACTAGCCGCGATAGCTGCTGAAAAAAGAAAATAAACCAACAAAAAGAGAGTTTTCCTACTTCAGGTGACTCTCTTTTTAGTTGATACAATAGGGGTTCAACCATTGAACCCCTATTCCGACAGCATTTGGTACACTTATCCACAGGTAGTTCAATGGTTGAACTAGGGTAGTTCAATGGTTGAACTAGGGTAGTTCAATGGTTGAACCCTAAAAGTAACATATAAAAGTAACACCTAAAAGTAACACTTTTAAGTTCAAAAGATAATCTAATTTAAAGAGTGAAACAAAACCTGTTTCAAGAGCTGAAACAACAACGACCAAAACGTTACGCTTTGAAGTTATACAGTGGACGGAGAATGTCTTTAACGTCAAAGGTTTCTTTCGTCCGTTCCAGTATCTCCTCCATCGACTTGTAGGCAAAGGGCGCTTCGTCTATGGTTCCTGGGCGAACGGATGTCGTGTATACGTCTTTCATCGTTTCAATGAACGCATCCATGTCTAGCTGCTTCCTTGCTTGGCTTCTGGATAGCAAGCGTCCGGCACCGTGTGGCGCGGAATTATTCCAGTCGGCGTTACCTTTCCCTACAGCTAAGATACTGCCGTCCCGCATATTGATAGGGATGAGCACTTCTTCTCCTGCTTTTGCGGAAATAGCTCCTTTGCGTAGGATCTTCGCATCCAGGTCCGCGTAATTGTGAATCGTATCGAACGTCCTTGCTATCGTCCACCCCATCGCGTTTACGATCTCGGTAATCATCGCCTTACGGTTCAGGTGAGCGTATTGTTGCGTGATGCTCAGGTCTGACAGATAGCGTTGCATGTCATCCCCCATAAGATAGGCGAATTCGGGATCTACCCACTCACCTTTTTCGGTGCGATTACTCTGCTGTGCCCAAAAGGACACCGCTTGCCTCTGATGGAACTTAGCAACATCTTGTCCAAGGGAGCGACTTCCTGAGTGGATAACCAGATAGAGTTTTCCGTCCTTGCCTTCGTTCAGTTCCACAAAATGGTTGCCTCCACCAAGAGAACCCAACGATAAATCCGTGCGCTGACGTTTGGTTATAGGGGCATGAATGGCATCCAAGTCGACGCCTTTTAGTAGCGGATGACGGCGGTTGCGGATACCTGTTCCGGCTGGCACGACGAGTCGGATCGCTGCATCCAGTTGAGCCATATCTACATTTCCTTTTTCGAATTCACTTCCTAGTTCGGCGACAAACATGCCGCATCCTATGTCTACCCCGACAACGTCCGGCACTACTTTGTCCAAGAAAGTCATAGTCGTTCCGACCACAGCTCCCTTTCCGATATGAGTGTCCGGCATGATACGAATGGTGCTACCGGCTGCGAACGGATGATTCACTAGACGGTAAATCTGTCCCAGTGTCTCACCGTCAATGTTATGTGTAAAGATTTTGGCCTCTGCTTGACTACCTCTGATAGCTAGTTCTTCGTGCATGTGTGCTTGCTCCTTCTGTGTACGACTTCATTGAACAAAACAAGGTCAGCTCCCGCCAAGGAGAGCTGACCTTTCTTGTTGGTTAGAACGGGTTATCTGTGAACGCAGGCATCGGGAAGTCGTCGCCTTCTGGAAGACTGGACATCGCACCAAAGTCTGGTTCGAATGGTGATTCTTCTGCGATCACTTCTTGCGGTGCTTCAACTACTGCTTCTTGAGTAGCCACTGGCTCTGCTTCTTGAGCAACTTCTTGAGGGGTTTCTGCTGCGGCTTGTTCGGCCATAGCTAGAGCCGCAGCTTCTTCGGCTTTCTTCTTCTCGGCATTAGCTTTACGAGTCTGCGCTGCTCTTTGCTGAGGGCTTAATTCTTCCACCTCAGAGGCTTTTTCTTCCTCTCCTTGACTCTTACCTTGCTCAGGTTCAGAAGTTTCAGGAGGGGTCACTTTTTCAGCCTTCTCAGCTACCTTTTCGGCCGCAGCATCCGACTTCTCTAATTTCTCCTCAATTTTGTCACCTTTTGGGGTAGAATTGCGCTTCTCAGCTTCGAGAAGCATACGGATCAAGTCTTCTGTTGATGCTTGTGCTAGTTCAGGTCGGTCTTTCATCGCGTGGCAGATTGGGCATAGGCCATCGACTAGATCTTCTGATTTGTGGACGGTACCGCATTTGGCGCATGGTGTGTCGTCAACCAAGTCAGCGTTCGTTAAAGGTTTCTTACAAGATGGATTCAAGCACCCTACTACCTCGTAAGAGAACTTATCCAGTTCCTTGAGGATCGTTGCGCCTCCCTCTGTTAGCTGGATTGCTCCGGCTCTCTTGATTACGGCTTTGAATTGGCTGCCTCCGCAGTGTGGGCATTTTAACATGTTACATTCCTCCTAGTTTCTGTTCGTTTTACAAATACGAAATTCTTACCATTTTTCATTGTCTTCTCGTGTATCGAGAAAGGTCCTACATTCTTTCCTTCGTCTAGCTTTTCAAGGAAGAAGCACATCGCCGGCTGATAAAGGGTGGCCGGATAAACACGGGACAACCCCTTACCTGCAGGAAAGTAATACGCATCTTCTTCCATGATCCCAACAGCTTCCATGTACTCCAAGATAATAGCTTTCACTAACAGGGAGTGAGGCTTGTTAGGGTAGTCGCCGAACAGTGCGTCTTTGCGTTTGCTGTACAGGCCGTATATCTCTGCGATCTCGCCAAGGTAGAGCATGTGTTCTTCCGTGATCACTTCTCTGCCTTTGACATAACGGTACACCGGCATCTATTTGCCCTCGAAGCTAAAGTAAGATGCTTTCTTGGCTTGCAGTTGCTTGCACAGGTACACGGCTGGCTCGTATCCTTCTGAGATATCGGTCGCCAATTTGCGATTGACGTAAGCATTCAGTTCTGAAGGCTTCACGTCGTGAAGTTCGTGCGCCCCATGCGCGTCAATTATCAGATAGATTTGCCTATCTTCCTCTGGTTCCGGCTCATTGACCGTTGCCATACGGTCTGCTTCAAGTTCCTTATTCATCCGCGGAACTTCAAGCACCATATATGTTCCTGCCTGCTCAAGGATGGCTGTGATCTTCTTGCTGATTTCCTCGGCTTTCGCTTTCAAGGTTGCATCGTTGGACTTCTTCGCTTGCTCCATACGTGTAGCTGCTTGATCCAAGTATTCTTTGTAGTCCAAAAACATACCAGCTCTTTGTGCTTCTGTTAAGCTTTCGTCCTTGATCGAAACACCCATCGCGTCTATTGCTTCACTGATTGCGTTTAATTTATCTAACATTTTCTTCTTCCTCCAGCTCTGTTATTATTGTGTTCGCTAAAATGTCAAGGCTGCCAATATAGGTGTTAGCTGCGCGGCTAGTAGCTGCTAGTATCTTTTCTTGATCCATTGGAGCGCCTTTTGATGCCATTTTGATGATTGCCCTTTTGCGTAACAGCGCAGCCAGCAAGTCAGTCGATTCGTAAGCCATCAGTTGTGTGATGAGATCCCCGTTGACTTCTTTAAGACTTCGTTCGAACTCGATGTCCTCGAAATACACTGTCTCTGTCTTTCCGTCATATTCGACCATCAATGTAGCTTCGATGCGGCTATAGGAGAGGATCGGAGCCATGATATCCTTGTACAGGACTTTCTCCCCGATGATGCAATCGAACAAATCTTTGTCCTCCAGCGTTGCAGAGGCACTGGAGAGGATGGACTCTAGTATCTCCTCGCGGAAGGCCGGAGCGACTTCTTCGCTTAATTCGCGCTTGATTGACTGGAGCACGGACTCTTTCAGATCAGTCGGCAGTTTGCTAAACAGCTCTTCTTCCTCAAGGGAAAGCATGTCTGAAAAATCTTGCCGTCTGATAGTTACCGTTAAAATCTCTTCATTTTCCATTCCATAAATCCTCCTAATCGACGACTACTTGTGTAGATGCGTCTTCTTCTCTCTTACTGTGCAGCTTCTTCTGTGTCGGCACACTTCTTGAATATATCAACCATATCTGCAACGAAATCTTCCTCACTAAACGCTTCCGGAGCGACACCCTTGTTGTCAAGTAGCGCTGTTGTGTCTTCGTCACATTCTACAGCCCAAGGGATATAGTGGTACCCGTTCAGCGTACACATCTTGATCATGCTGTTGTCGATGTCAATCCCTTGAACCCTCAAGCTATAGTTGCTTGCGTGAAGCAGAAGAGCTCCCGTTCCACAACAAGGATCGCACGCTATCTTGTACTTTGACTCTTCGGATGGTTCTCCCACAAATGCAGCGACAGCCATGATGCCTGCCACGTGTGATGGAGTCGGGAAGAAACTATGAACGTTTGCTGACTTCCCATAAACCGATTGGAACAGTTCCGCAAAGTAATCACCCGGGTACATCAGCATCAGCTGGGCGCGGAAGTTCTCGTACCAGAAAGCTGACTGGATGACCGAGATATGACTGATATCGTCCACAAGGGGTGATCCATAACTGTATAGGATCCAATCAATGAAGTTGTAGAATGTATGGGTGTCATTGTGATACCCTGGCACAGCCAAGCAATGCTCTAACATCTCCAATGTCAGTTGGAAACCTTTGTCACCCGCTGTCAGAAACTTAACTTGCGGGATAGGTTTGTCTTTCACAACCTGCGTGGCTCGGATGTCTAGCCAGTAGTGCCACCGCCCAATCGTAAGGGCATCAGCTGCGTATAAACCTCCCCTTAGGTGGCCGTGATAGACTTTTTGCTGTGTCGAAAGGTTCTCCCAATCAGGTGTTTCCCCAAAGCGCATGATGGTCAATGCCTGCAGCATAGCGTAAGCCTCAATGAAGGCAGCCCTCTTCTTTTCATCAAGCATCGCTTCGGTAGCCCATTCTTTCTCGGCCTCGGAGAACCTGTCTTTTAAATCCTTTTTGCCCACTAAGTGACACTCCTCTCATGTATATAAACCTATATAGATGTATATCTACATTTGAGACGCTCTGTCTCCGACTTAAACGCCGGAGAAGATTGTCTTCGCGACTTCCGAGTTGGAATCCTGCAGATCTGCGATGTTGCTGACGGTCTGGATGGTGTCGCAGAACTCTTTCAACGATGCATCTGAAGAACGGCCACCGTATCCGCCACTGCCGGTATCAACTAGGACGCCCATACAAGAGAAGTCCTTCTCTTCTTTGATGCGATTGAACTTATTCTTAAACTCTGTACTCAAGCTACATTCGCCATCGGTGATGAAGACGATATCGGCTTTCGAGAACTTGCTTTGCTTGATCAACTCCAGTGCTTCCTCAAGAGGAGACTGGAAGTCTGTGCCACCATTGTCAAAGAACTCGGCAATGTCCAGTACCTTCGTAGGATTCATCTCGTTCTTTTCGATGATGATCGGCTTACGAGCCCGGTTGGAGTAATGGATCGCTGCATAGTCACGCTTCTGCAGGTTGGCGATTTCCAACATTCCGATCGCAACAGCTTTCGACCATTTCTCGCGACCGCCTTGCATAGAGCCCGAGGTATCTATACAGCAGATGATCGGCCCTTTTGCTTTCGGCTTCGTCGATTCTTTCTTGTAAAGCAGGAGTTCCTTCTGGTTGAACTTTCGATAGAAATCTTTTCTAGTCGTGTCATTCATCATCTTCATCTTCTCGGATGGCATGATGTCTTCGACTCTGTTCCCTACCGTTACGCTCTTAATGGATGATGCGCCGTCTTTGGACTTCTTCTTCTGCGCCTTGATTGCGGTCTCTGTAAATCGACCAATCAGGTCAGTCAGCTTCTTCAGCTTCGGTGTATTGCGGATGCGTTCAACGGCCTCTTTCTTGTCCCCAAAAGGAATACGGCAAGATTCTCCCTCATCCAACCCCCATGCGTTGAGGAACTCTGATTCTTCGGCTACTTGGTTGTCGGCATCGCTAAGTGCGCCTGTCATGCGTGTAGCCAAGTCTTCCAGTATGTCGTCACTATGTTCGATAAAGTCATCGACTTGAGCGGCAGCTGCATTGGCTAGTTGTTCAGCCTGTTGAATGGACATACCCAAATCATCCAGTTGTTTCTGTACGTCAGCCATATCCTCAGCAGAAGCGCCTTGATTCTGCATTTGTTGGAGTAAGTCATCCAAATACTCTTGATCTTCTAGTAAGTCATCCAGAGCGTCCTCTGCCTCTTTCAAGTCATCCAGGTCATCAAACGGATTGGACGGATCACCGTTCTGAGCCATCTGTTCCAGTAAGTCTGCCTTCCATTCTGTGACGATTTCTGTTGCACGGTCGCCGAGGACTTCCGCCCCCAAAGCGGAGTTGAATAAGTCCAATCGGCAATGACGACGTAAAGCCTTATAATCATCTGTCGCAGCCAACTTCTTGATGAGGCGACTGTTCAGGATGGAAGACTTCTTCATCTGACTCTCGGGATACGTTTCGGGTTTGTACTTGAATAGACTCAAGAACATATCCTGATGGAGCAGGCCGAACGTACTCAGTTCTTTCTCTCCATCTTCGACACTCTGTTGCATGACCGTGGATGTGTCATACAAATCTTGGTACATGTCGATGTCCACCTCATAGTGCTTGATGGCCAAAGACTGGGGCTTGGCGTTCTTGTCGCTCAAGCCCAATAAATCTGTGACGTTCTTTGCGTTCATGTTGATATTAGCCTGAATATCGTCATTCATCAGCAGCGTATCCAGTTCTTCAAAATCCATATCCAGTTGTTGTTGATCCATTGATTGGTCACCCTCTCTGTTTCCTTAATAAGTTACTAACCTGTACTCAGTAGGGGACCCATTCGTCATCGTAATAGATGTCCCACTCTGAGTCAGGTTGAAATCGGGCTGTCTTAAAAAAAGCCACCGTTACCGCTACCGCCTGTTCCATAAGTTTGCCCACCTAAGCCGAACATAGAGGATAGACCCATTGCATCCTGAATCAGCTCTTGATTGAAACTGATGATAGACTCGCGGTGTTCCATGTACTCGGTGATGTCTTTCCCGTTCTTGCTTGCTTCGTCGATCACTTTCGACAGTTTGTTGATGATGGATTCCAGTCCACTCTTCGCTTCGATAGCGGAAGCAACTTTCTCTGAAGGATCTGCTTTCTCGATGTTAGCTTTGATTTCCGCAAAGTTCTTCATGAAGCCACGGACTTTGTCTCCATAAGGATTAACGAGCTTCAGCGTTTGTTCTTCGATGAAGTCTACGTCATCCTTCTGTTGCCATAGGACATACTTCAAGGACATCAAGTCATCCAAGATGACAGTGTTTCTTCCCTCCAAAGTAGCGGAGCCTTGCATGATCTTCAGGCACTCATTCTGTCTCCGGTCGGAAACGTTAATGCCCTGTTTAGATAACACGTTGATCAGTTTGATGAAGTTCTTCATGACAGCTGGAGGAACGGCAACCAGTTTCGATGCATCCTGTAAAGCTTGAATTTCTGCAAGTGTGATGTTGGTCTTCAAGGAAGAACTGCTACCTGAGCGGTTCGCCAGATACCCTTGGTACATCTTTTGCTTGTTGGCTGGGTCTTTCACGTACTCCACGTACATACGGATCACCAATCGGTCATACAAGGCATCCAGAGATTCGTCTTCCGGAAGTTCATTTGATGCTGCGAACAACGAGATCAAAGGAACTGGAGTCGCAACCCCGCCGTTAAAGATTTTCTTTTCATTGATAAGTGGTAACAAGATATTCAAGGTAGGTTCATTTGATTTGAAGATTTCATCCAAGAAGGCGATATGTGCCTCTGGAAGCATCCCTGTTGTCTTACGGACGAACTTATCGTTCTCCATCTCTTTCAGAGAGTAGGGCCCTAAGATTTCAGCAGGATCAGAAGTACGGTTCATCAACCAAGAGAAGTATTGCCCACCGACGATACGAGAGCACAATTCATTGGTCAAAGCTGACTTACCCGTACCAGGTTCACCCAATAACAGCATGGATTGTCCTACGGTTAAGCAAAGCAAAGTATTGCGGATGACACTGTCACGTTCGACAAAGATGTTGTTCATCTCTGTTTCGATTGCCTTCAATTTCTGTTGAGCACCGGAAGCGAGTCCGGAGAAGTTTGTGACCCCTTGCGTTTTAGCAGCTGCGCTGGGCTGTTGAATGGTCGTTGTGCCTTGGGCTTTCTCTACCCCACTAAAGTCCAAGCCGGCGAATACGTCCATGTTGATATCTGCAGTAGTTACATTGTTCATTGTTATTACCTCCACTTTTTATTTATAAACCTATATAGATATTTATATATCCATTATTATCCCGCTAGGGATTTAAGACCTAAACCAGTTAGGGTCTTTCAAAACGTCCAAAGCCCTAAGTAGCATGTCTGTTTTGAAGTGTCCAAAGTGGCAGTCCTTTCCTTCGATCGAAAGCTTCTTCGACATGGCCGAGTAAGCACCGGCACGAGAAACCTGTTGGGATTTCCATGCGTGATCGAACAGGTCGTGACAAGCTTTCTTCAGCACCTTCATCTCTCTGTTGGCCAGAACCCCCAAGGGCCGACCGTCATTGTGGGTTCCGACTGACGCACCACAGCGACGACACAAGTAACAAACCCCGTTACCGTATATCTTTCCGTAAATCTCCTTGTTTGATGTCTTTACGACTTCCTGTCCGCAAAAGGGACAATTCTTATCCAAAACGAATCCCACAACAACGCCCTCCTTATGGCTTGATCAATAGATAGACTTGCAATAAATTTTTGTCGGTAATACCGATCGTTCCTACCTGACGGTACAGGTCCACAAATTCATCACCTGTAAGGTCGCCCTTTGTCCGTATCTTCAGCAACTCCCCTGCTAGCTTGTCCATCGCATCAGAGAAGCTCAGCCCCTGTAAGGAAGCTTGTAAGTCGGGATTCTCCTGAAGGAAGACATTGATCGGCTTTTGAATCTGAAATCCCATACCAAGTGAGTGATCCTCATCCAGTTCAATAGATACTCCTTTCCCTCCGGAATACGGAACAGATTGAGTAGATAAAACAACGGCAGTCTTAGCTTGCTGCTCCTCTCCTTCGATGACGTATGTTGGCACTCCATCGCAGATGCTGATGTAATCTCCACCCGATTCCAGAGCCAAGCTGTGAAGGACTCCGTTCATCTTGTCTGTCAGGTTTACGCAGAAATCGCGTTTACCCATCTGCAGGCACTTGAAGGTCAGCTTCGCGTTAGCCTGCTCGACCAACAGTGATCCCTCCAGTCCAGGAGAACTCTTGTCG
>Ga0194137_10001361_pt1 | contig 14890 bp, 8 predicted proteins | sample TARM_MetaG_T3_14_FD_134025 | JGI IMG/M metagenome (GOLD analysis project Ga0194137, IMG submission 134025) | Freshwater microbial communities from Pennsylvania, USA, analyzing microbe dynamics in response to fracking - TARM_MetaG_T3_14 (version 2) | ecosystem: Environmental > Aquatic >... | reverse complement strand
GCTCAGTCAGACGACTCGAGATGACTTATCGCAATTTTAAAAAGTATAAAAAATAAATAACTGAAAATAATTGAAAATAATCGTCAAAAAGACGGTTATTTTTTTTACTTTTGAAAAAAACAATCTAAACGCTTACATTCGCTTTTATTAATGTGTCTTTTCTATATAATAGGGTTATCCAAAGAAGGTGAAAAAATGAAACAGTTAGCCGCAGGGATTATGAGTGGTACAAGTTTAGATGGTATTGATATTATTATTGCATCGATTGACAAACACGGTGCAACTTTTGATGTTGAGGTTATGAAAACGTATCACGAGCCCTATAAACAGACGCTTTATCACACATTAAAAAGGGTGCTTGAAAAACAAACGATTGATTTAGAAACTTTAACCCTTTTAAATAGAGAAATCGCTGATGCATACAGTAAAGCTGTTGAAACAGCTTGTTTTCAACTAGCAATTAAACCCAGTGATTTAAGCTTTGTCGCATCCCATGGACAAACGCTTTATCATATCAGTCAAAAAGATAAATTTAAACAAGCTGCGAGTTTACAACTGGGCGACGGGAGTTTTATGGCGCAACGATTAAAAACAACAGTTATTTCAAACTTTAGAAACGCAGATATCGCTGCAGGCGGTGAAGGTGCACCGCTTGTCCCATATACCGATTATGCCTTGTTTCAATCAAAGGATAAAACCCGCGCAATGCTCAATATTGGCGGGATTGCAAATATGACAGTTTTACCGAAAAACGCACCTACTGATCAATGTTTTGCCTTTGATACAGGACCAGGTAATATGATGATTGATTATGCAATGAAAAGCCTGTTTAACAAACAGTATGATGCAGGCGGAAAAATCGCCAAAGAAGGCACGCTTAATAAAGCGTTACTCGATGAGGTTATGCGCCATGAATATTTTAAGGCAAGAGTGCCTAAATCTACGGGACGTGAAATGTTTGGGGATCACTTTACAAAAACGTTACTAGAAAAATATCAAACGCTAAATGCGCATGATATTATTCATACCCTTACGCACATTACAGCTTTATCTATTGCACAAGCAGTTAAAGAGAATAGTAAAGACCCTATTGAAGAGTTGGTTGTTTCTGGTGGTGGGGTGCATAATGCTTTTTTACTAGATACCATCCGTGAGTATTTACAAGATGTTAGGGTCTATCCACTTGAGGCGTTAGGCTATGATAGTGATTTTAAAGAAGCATTAGCATTTTTAATCCTAGGGTTTGAAACCTTGCACCATAGACCTTCTAACATTAAAACCGCAACGGGTGCAAAAAATGATGTAATTTTAGGGCAAATCGCCTTTTACAGATAGGAGAACATGATGAAATATATAGTAGGATATGATGGTGGTGGCACAAAAACGCATATTGGAATATTTACATTAGATGGCACACTTGTTTATGAATCATTAGGCCTTGGGAGTAACCATGCAGCGAGTGATGGCGCAATGGCGCATTCTGTGATTGAGTCACTGCTTGAGGCTGGACTTAAAGCTTTAAAGATTAAGCGCAGGGATATTGCCTATATTTATTTAGGGCTTAGTGGGGCTGATACGCCAGGGGATTATGCAAAGATTGACAAAATGTGTGCAGCAATATTCAAAGACATCCCCTATAGTTTTGACAATGATGCATGGATTATCATGCGTAGTGGTTTAGATAAACCTTACGGCGCTGTCGCAATTAGTGGTACAGGCACAAACGCAGCCGCTATAAACAAACAAGGTGAAAAAACCATCCTTCGTTCCTTAGGCTATACCTTAGGGATTTATGGAGGCGGACTTGATATTGCAAGAGAAGGATTACATTATGCTTTTAGAGCTGATGAGTTAACTTATAAAGAGACCATCCTTAAATCAATGATATTAAAACACTTTAGTAAAGAAACAATGGATGAAGTCGTTAAACTCTTTTATCCGAAACAACAAATCACTAAACAAGATTACGGAACAATTACAGGCTTAGTGTTTGAAGCCTGTGAACAACATGACGAGGTTGCTTGTGAAATCTTGCGCCGAGTTGGTCAGTTTATTGGCTTACAAACGGCGGGCGTTTTAAAACAATTAGCCATGGAAAAAGACAATGTCCCTGTTGTAACAGGCGGCCGTGTTTTAGAAAAAACAGATACCATCCTTTATGAGATGTTTAAAGAAACCCTAAAACATGAATGCCCTAATATACATTTGGTGAAACCAGCATTTAAACCTGTGGTTGGTGCATTCTTAAGTGCACTCGATCACCTCAATAAAAAACAGACAAAAATAACTGAACAAAATCTCTTAGAAAGTGGATGTGGATTATGAATAAAAAATTAAAAATTGTAACAATCGGTGGGGGTTCAAGTTATACACCAGAACTGATTGAAGGCTTTATTAAAAGACACATTACATTACCGGTTAAAGAAATATGGTTAGTGGATATAGAAGAAGGCAAAGAAAAACTCGAGATTGTTGGAAACCTTGCGAAACGCATGGTTGAAAAAGCGGGTGTCGATATCGATATACATCTAACTTTAGACCGTAAGAAAGCGTTAAAAGACGCGGATTTTGTCACCACGCAAATGCGTGTTGGACAACTTGATGCGCGTATTTTAGATGAACGTATTCCTGCAAAATACGGCATGCTTGGTCAAGAGACCAATGGTGCAGGTGGTGTTTTTAAAGCATTAAGAACGGTACCGATTATTTATGATATCATCGAAGAAATGAAAGAACTTTGTGAAGATGCATGGTTAATTAATTTCACAAATCCAGCAGGAATTGTGAGTGAGGCTGTGTTTAGATATGCTGAGTTTGATCGTTATATTGGCGTATGTAATGTGCCGATTAATATGACCAATCACTTCGCAAAAGTATTAGACACTGACGTGAAAGAATTGATCCCGTATTTTGCAGGGTTAAATCATTTATCTTATACAACCCATGTGTATAAAAATAAAAAAGATTATCTTCCAACCATCTTAGAAAATGTTAAAACACAACAAATGACAATGAATAATATCGATCCACTTGCTTGGAGTTATGACTTTTTAAAAGCCTTAAAAGTCTATCCAAGTCCTTACCATAAATATTTTTATCGTTATGAAGAAATGTATAAAAAGTTTAAAGAACAATATGATAGTGGCACAACCCGCGCAGAAACAGTCAAAGCCTTAGAAAAAAGTTTATTTGAACAATATAAAGATGAAACCCTTAAAGACAAACCCAAAGAACTAGAAAGCCGTGGTGGCGCGTATTATTCAGATGTTGCCTGCAATATTATTGATTCTATCGTGAATGACAAACGCGATTATCAAGTAGTGAATACCGTGAATCATGGTTATATTGAAGATTTACCTGAAGGCTGTGCGATTGAAATAACCGCGCGTATGACAAAAGACGGGCCAATGCCTGTCTATATTGGCTATTTACCCGTCCAAATTAGAGGGCTTGTCCAATCGATGAAAGCTTTTGAGGAATTACTGGTCGATGCGATTTATGAAAAAGATTTAGAAAAAGCTAAACTTGCTTTACAAATCCATCCGCTCACAACCTCAATAGAAGTCGCAAGTAAAGTCTTTGATGATTTAAAAGATGCCCATAAACCTTATTTAACCTATTATGAAAACTAAGGAGAATTCCATGAAGTTAACTTACTATAAACAAAAAGATGAACCTTTAAACTATTTTCAAACAGATGAACAAATTGAAATCCCAGAATCTTTTACCTTAAAACCTTTCAGAGCGTTTTGGGTTTCAAATGTAATGAATATTGACCTACCAACCACAGAAAATGCTAATAAGTATCGCGAGGCAGTCATAAAAATGCTCGATACTGCGGTTGAATTTAATATGACAGCCATTTTCTTTCAAGTTAGAACGACGATGGATGCTTTTTATGAATCTAAACTCAATCCCTATAGCCGTTTTTTAACAGGACAAGAAGGCAAAAAACCCCCATTTAATGTGATGGATTTTGTGATTAAAGAAACGAAAAAACGCAATCTTGAGTTTCATGCTTGGTGTAATCCTTACCGTGTATCGATGGGGCACAAAGGCAGTGTTGAGGCTTATTATGAAACATGTGATGATCTAAATTTTGCCAAACAAAATCAAGACCTTACATTGGTTGACACCAATGGTCAAATCATTTTAAATCCAGCCAAAGATAAAGTGAAACAGTTTATCATCGATTCGATGGTTGAACTCGCAAGGAACTTCCCAGTTGATGGGATTCATTTTGATGATTATTTTTATCCTTACGCAGGCCTTAAAGAAGGGTTTGACGATCAAGCGGATTTTAATCAAAGAGCTGATCAATCACAAACCCTTGGTGACTTTAGAAGAAACCATGTCACCGATGTGATAAAAGGGGTTTATAAGGTATTAAAAAATGCTCGTCCAAATCTCAGATTTGGGGTTAGCCCGTTTGGGATATGGAAAAATAAAGTGAATGACCCACTTGGTTCAAACACTGAGGAAGCTTGCTCACAAAGTTTTGATAATCAATATGCCGATACATATACCTGGGTAAAAGAAGGGTATATGGATTATGTGGTCCCACAAATTTATTGGGAGTTCGGCCATAAAATTGCGCCTCACGCAGATATCTTAAGATGGTGGGTTGATTTATGCAAAGATTCTAAGGTTGATCTATATATTGGTCATGCAACCTATAGACTCGGACAAACGGGTGAATTTGAAAACCCTAATGAAATTGTAAATCAAGTGAAGTTTGCCAATCAATTTGAGACGGTGAAAGGTAATGTCTTTTTTACCTATAAAACATTTATTGATAAAGAGGCCCCTTTTGAAGGGATTCAGAGGTTAAAAAAATTATTCACTGAAGGTGATTGTAATGGTTAGAAAAATTATTGTTGGCGTCTTACTAGGTGTCAGTGCACTGTTTAGCTTAAGTTTACTTCAAGCGGATGATGCACCCCTTGAAAACTTAGAGCGAAGTGGAAATACTATTTATCACTACGATACTACTGACCCTGTCATGATTCCCACCACTTATGAGGAACAAACTCATGAGTTTCGCGGGGTGTGGGTCGCAACTGTTTATAATCTAAACATGCCCTCACACACTTCACAAACACAATATCAAGACGCTTTTGATGAGTTACTTGATGATGTTTTAGCCAATAACATGAATGCGATATTGTTCCAAGTTAGACCCCAAAACGATGCCTTTTATGCCTCAGAATATGCAGCTTTTAGTAAATGGCTTACAGGCAGTGAAGGGGTTGATCCTGGGTGGGATGTAATGGAATATATGATAAACAAAGCCCATGAAAACGGCATTGAATTTCATGCATGGTTAAATCCTTATCGTGTGGGGAATAGTTCGTTAGAAAAAAATGCATATTTATCAACCTTACATGATGATAACTTTGCCAAACAAAACCCTGAACTTGTTATTGGGGGCAATCCTGATGGCAACAATAATATTCCTTACATTTTAAATCCCGGAGAACCTTTGGTAAAAAGTTATATTGTCGATGTGGTTGAAGAACTGATGACCCTTTACGATGTAGACGGGATTCATTTTGATGATTATTTTTATCCTTATTCAGGATTAACCACAGACACCATGACTTATGACTCTTACAAAGAACCCGGTGAATCTTTAGAAACATTTAGAACCGAAAACATTAATGATGTTATGCGTGATGTAAAACTCGCGGTAGATAATGCGAATGATACCAACAATAAAAACGTTCGCTTTGGAATTAGTCCTTTTGGGATTTGGGCCTCAGATGAACAAGTTGAGGGTGGGTCTAATACAAGCCCTAATGCACTCTCTTCACTCTTAAGTCAATATGCGGATAGTAAACGCTGGGTCGAAGAAGAATGGGTTCATTATATTAACCCGCAAATCTATTGGCCACTTAACCACAGCATCGCCCCTTATGCAGATGTTGTCGATTGGTGGGCAAGTGTGACAAGAGGGACCAATGTTGATTTTTATGTTGGGCACTCAATTGCCAACGCACAGAACTGGAATAATGACGAGATCTATACGCAACTTCTTTATAATCAAAAACACCCTGAAGTGACAGGGTCTGTACTCTATTCTGCTGCTTATTTAAACAATGCCAATATGCAGTATGTTAGAAATAATGCTTGGCAAGTGACACCGCTTGATACCTATCAAGCCTATACGTTAGACATTCCAACTTACAGTATTGCACAAAGTCCTAACGATACACTTGTTTATGATGAGAATGTCACGTTAACTTTTTCTGCAAGTGAAACGGTTTATGTGAATGTTAACTTCCAAGGGTTTAAACCCTATACTGAACCAATTATTTTAACTGAAAGTCAAGTTCATACGGTGCATTTTAAACAAATGACTGACACTGAAGTAAGTAAAACAAGTGGCCTAACAATTCCAATTGTTAAAACCAATGACACCTTACCAACAATTACCATTGATGGTGTTCAAGAGGGGTCTGATTATTTAAGTGGCGCAGAAGTTATTGTTCAATCAGACTTAGAAACAGAAGTTGCGATTAATTTTGGTAGTGTAGGAGAATTCACCCCTTATACTGAACCAATCGTACTGACTGAGGCAGGCAATTATTATATCCGAGCGCGTACAGTAAGTGAAGAGGGTATTTATTCTGATGAAGTAACTTATCGCTTAAGTATTGTAAATCCAGTAGAATTAACAGAACCAACGATAACAATCGATGGGGAATATGATGGGTGGGAATATACAAGTGAGACTACAGTAAGTTTTGCAAGTAATCACACGCTATATTACCGTATCCATAACGGGTCTTCATGGTCGTCATTTACTGAATATGATGAACCGTTTACCTTATCAAGAAGTGTGACATATACCATTGAATATTATGTAGAAGAAAGTGATGTAACAAGTGAGACTTACAGCGCAAGAATCCGTATGAACTTACCGGTAAGAGAAGATAATGAGTTTGTAATCAGAGATTCTGAGGCGGTCACTTATTATCAATCAGATGAAAAAATTACGTTACCAATCTATCAAGAAAAATCAGAAGAAATACGCGCCATTTGGGTGTCAACTGTATCCAACATTGACCTTCCGTCTTACACAGATGAAGACAGTTATAAGGCAATGCTTATCAATATGCTAGATACGATTAAAGCCAATCATTTTAATACCGTTTTCTTCCAAGTAAGACCAATGAATGATGCTTTATACTTCTCTGAACTAGCACCGCATTCAAGATATATTATGGGCAGTGAAGGCGAACGACCTGATTTTGATATTTTAACCTTTTTAACCGAAGAAGCACACGAAAGAGATATTGAACTACATGCATGGTTAAACCCTTACCGTGTTGCAACAGGGTCACAATCAAAAGCGGTTCAATTAAATGCCTTACATGATGATAACTTTGCCAAACAAAACCCTGACCTAGTTGTTCAAGATAATAACGGGGCACTGATTTTAAACCCCGGAGAACCTGAAGTCATTGACTATTTAGAAGCAGTTGTTTTAGAGTTGATGGAAAATTATGATTTAGATGGGATTCACTTTGATGATTATTTTTATAGTTATGGCGGAACCGCGCCAAGTCAAGATGCATCAGCGTTTGAAAATTACAATGAAGACGGATTATCCTTAGACGACTGGCGCCGCGATAATGTTAATACCTTAGTCAAAACAATTTATGACCTTGTAGAAGGCTATAATGATGAAACAAATCAAGCTGTGAAATTTGGGATTAGTCCTTTTGGTATTTGGGCATCAGACCAACAAGAAGAAGGTGGGTCTAATACCAGTCCAAATGCACTCTCAAGTTATCGTTCACAATATGCCGATAGCAAGAAATGGGTTGAAGAAGGCTGGCTACATTACATATTACCGCAGCTTTACTGGGAATTTGAACACTCAGTTGCCCCTTATGCAGACTTAGTAAAATGGTGGAGTGAATTGGTCGATGGTACCGAGGTTGATTTAATCATCGGACACGGTTTTTACCGCTATGCAGAAGGGACTTGGAGTGATCCTAGTGAACTGTTAGAACAACTCAGATATAACAGTAAATATGACGCGGTTGATGGGAGTTCATTTTTCACTTATAACACCTTAAACAGTCAACACGATAATGTCAAAGACGCGCTAACGCGTTTAAATGAAACATACTGGACAGAAGATGTTCAAGTATCCTGGGAAACAACACTTTATCAAGATGATGATGAACCAAACTGTCAAGACGGTGAAGTCTTGATTGATGGGGAATGTGTCTTAGAAGAATTAGAACCAGGATCAAATAATACTGTGATCTATATCTTAGGTGGCGTGATTGTTATCATTGCAGCAAGTGTGACCGCTATCTTTATAAGGAGAAAAACATCATGATTGATCAAATAAAAGCCATCTTAGAAGAAGGCGTTTTACAAAACGCCTTCCCAGGTGGTCAGTTTTGTCTTTTAAAAGACGGCAGTATTACTTGTGAGTCCGTTGGCTATAAAGCACTTTATCCAGAAAAAATTCCCAATGATGGGCACGAGATTTATGATATTGCCTCACTTACCAAAGTCGTCATCACCACGACACTAATTATGCAACTTGTTGAAAAGAAGTTATTACATTTAGATGATAAAGTGTCCGTTTATTTGCCGCAATTTATGCATAAAGATATCACAATATATCATTTATTAACCCATACATCTGGCATGCAGGCTGATATCTTTAATGCCAGTATGTACCGCAATAAACGTTCAATTTTTAATACCATTTATAGTCTAGATAAATTAAGAGAACCGGGTGAGTATGTTATTTATTCAGATATCAACTATTTACTGCTTGGTGAGGTGATTGAAACGGTATCTAAACAACCGCTTGATACGGTTGCTAATGAAAATATATTTAACCCGCTTTCAATGCACGATACTTCGTTTAGACCCGATAAAAATAGGTGTGCACCAACTGAACGTCGTGAAGATGAAGTGTTTAATGGATTATTACAAGGCGTTGTGCATGATGAGAAGAGTTTTGCATTGAACGGTCTTAGTGGTCATGCAGGGTGTTTTTCTACCGCTTATGATTTATCACTGTTTATGAAAGATTTATTGCATGAGAATAAATTATTATCAAAAGACACGGTTCATGAATTATTTAAATTACGGGAACAAAAACCGAATTTAAATGGATTCATGGAAACAAGAGCTTTAGGCTTCGATAAACCGAGTGTGAATAGTCTAACAGGCAATGATTTTAATTTCGATGATATTATCATTCATACTGGGTTTACTGGATGCCATATGATTATCGACCGAAGTCAGAATATGGGGTTTGTCTTATTAACCAATGCAGTCCATCCCAAAAGAGAACTCAATCAGATCAAAGCGTATAGACAAGCGATTGGTCAAGTATTATTTGATAAGAAAGGTGGCACACAATGAAAAAAATTATGATTGGAACATTACTTTTTATGGTTAGCTTAACACTTGTTGCTTGTGCATCAAGCAATGAAGTGAATGAAGAAAGTCCCATCGAGTTAATGGCTGGTGAAAACTATACACTCGATGTTGTCAGTGATGAACCCATAACCTTTACTTCATCCGATGAAACCATCGCCATTGTCCATGAAGAAGGAACAGTCGAAGCGTTAAGCGGCGGTACAGTAGATATTACTATTGAATTTAGCAATGGCGATACTGAAACAGTGGAAGTGATTGTTGAAGCCTCACCAACACTGAGTGTTGATGAAACGCTCATACAACTCCATATTGATGATACTGCTCAAATTCAGTATGATGCTAATTCAAATGTGAAGATTGAAGCACAAGAAAACGCTAGTGTGAGCGTGAGTGAAGATGGCACATTATCGCCTTATGCAGTTGGGCACGAGCGTTTTAGAGTGTACTTAGAAGATGATGAAAGCGTTGAAGTGTTTGCGGATGTATATGTCTATGAAACTCTTTCACGTTTTACGCTTGAGGGAAATACGCAAATGAATATCCATGAAAGACAAACCTTAAATGTTAATACAGAACCTGAGTTTGGATATCCTGTGATGAACTATACCTCAAGTGATCCTTCAGTGATTGAAATCGATGGTCAAGAACTTGTGGCGGTGGGAAAAGGTGAAGCTGTAATTACCGCTTCACAGTCTCAAGGAGAAGAAACCTTGGTTCAAGAGATTACGATTGAAGTCGATGATGTCTTTGTAGTTAGTGATGAACCAGTGAACAGTTATTTAGATCTTACTATCAACGATCAAACATATTTTAGTGATTTAAATTCTGCGATGAGTGAAGCAACCAGCACAACCCGTATTTATGTGGTTAACCAAACCATTGAGGATGCCATCACGATTGATCAAGATGTTCATCTTTTAGGCGATGGGGCATCATTTAATGAAGAAGTCCTTATTGATACATCAAGGGTTAAAATTGAAGGCTTTACATTTGGTGCCAATGCTTTTATTCATAATACCGAACCAATTGATGAAGTAACATTGATGAATAATATATTTAATGATTTTGATCAAGCCATTAGGCTTGAACAAGTGAGCACATTAGTGCAAATTGATTTTAACGTCTTTAATCAAGGAAATCTTGCGCTATCAATTACTGAAAGTGCCTCAGCAGACGTTAAAGCTCGTTTTAATCAGTTTACCAATATTGAAAATTATGCGATTAAAGCAGATGAAGATTTAACACCTGATTTTACCTTAAATTATTTTGATGAGTTAAAAGTGGATGGTGTCTCTAATGATGCATTACTTGGGCGTTATGAAACAGCATCTGATGTTCTTCAATATGGCGATTACGATTATACACTACCTGCCATGATTGTGATTAATAATCCTATTCATGAAATGATGATTGATGATCATCACCAATTAACCTACACCGTATTGCCTTATGATCTACAAACAGACCGTATTCGTTTTATAACAAGTAACCCAGATGTTTTAACAATTAATCAAGATGGAACGCTTGCACCTAAACGTAGTGGTGAAGCGACAGTTACTGTACGTGCTGCACAAGATTCAAGCATTAATACAACATTAACTTTAGATATTACAACCTATCCTGGGGTTGAACTTGTGCCAGATCAAATCATGAACGGGATTATCACCGGAGATACCTTTACATTAGATGCAACACCATTTCCTGTCTCTTATGAAGATGAAAATATTGTGTTTTCATCAAGTGATGAAGCGATTGCGACGATTGATCAATCTGGAAATGTTGTGACTCATCAAGCGGGTGTTGTTACATTAACGGGTGCGTTTGAAAGTGATGATGAAATTTTCCAAACCTATACCTTTGAAGTCTTTGATGATTTAGATGATCAAAACTTATTAGATATATTAACCCAACAACAAGTGATGTTTTCAACGCCACACACGTGGATGACAAAGGGAATCACCTTTAATTATGAAGATACGAAATATGAAAGTGTGTCCCGTTACTATTTTGAGGATGCGTTAACAATTAATACCGATAAAATGGTACCAGTTAGTGATGGAATTAGACCTGGTGAACCGATGGATGAACATCCTGAAGGGGTAGAAGCATATAATGAGGATAATGTGTACTGGGTAGTAGTCCATGAAACGGCGAATACTGCACCAGGGGCAAATGCACTATCTCATGCGAATTATTTATATGACCATGCGGTGGCTGGGAATGTGCTTTATACATCATGGCATTATACGATTGATGATACCAATCTTTACCAACATCTTCCTGAAAATGAACGCGGATATCATGCCGGAGATGGGTCAAGCCGTCCAACGACATCAAGTGAGTATTTAGGTGGTGGAAACCGTAATGGGATTGGGATTGAAATGAGCATTAATGAAGATGGTGATTTAATGCGTACGTGGCAACGTACTGCTAAACACGCCGCTGATATTGCGTATCGTTATAATTTACCAACAGAGAATGTGCGCTATCATAAAGATTTTAGTGGGAAAATTTGTCCAAGAACTTTGATTGAAGCAGAACTTGTGGATACATTTGAAGACTTTGTGGCGATTGAATATTTGATTAGAAGTGATTATCAAGATGCGAGTATTACCATGGAATCCCATAACCCTGAATATTTAGATGATTACGGAAGAGTTATTAAGCATCCTGATCAAGCGCAAACAGTAAGTTATACCGTTACGATTACACAAAATAATGAAACAGAATCACGTACGTTTTATACTTACTTACCAGGAACGATGCACTAATTTGTGAAAAAATTATCCAAATGCTGTAAAAACGGCTTAATAAGTAGAAACTTTAAGATGTTGTATTGACAGCGCTTTCAGTTCCTAATAGAATGGTCGTTAGATAATAAAAAAATATATGGGAGGAACCAAAATTGAAAAAAATTGCTTTGTTTTTTACGATGGCATTCTTATTTTCATCTGCTGCAATGTTTAGCTTTAGTGCAGATGAACATGAAGATGACTTAATCGACTTATATCCTTATGATCAACCAGGATGTATTACTGTGGATGAACCATGTCCAAACACACGTGTAGGAAGTTCAAACTGGACGTTTGAATATTACGGACACAGATACCATGTTGTAAGTGGTGCTGCACGATATGTTGTAGATTTTGAAGATGAGAATTCAGATGGACTCATTAGTGCTGATGAAATGACTCAAATGGAATGGAATGCATTTGCGTCAATGATTATTAATGATACTGTTGAAGAGGTAACATTAAGCACACAAAATGCTCGTACAGATTTAACGTCTGTTGTTCATAGAATGTATGCGCATTTTGATGAAGATGGAACGTTACAAATGTTTGAAGACCATATTCAAAATTACTACATTACTTTAGATGGAGATTTCTACCGCTTTGCAACAGAAGATGAAATTGCTGCATATGACGCGGCTGAAGATCCAGAGGTAGACACACCAGATACATTAAATACACATATCCGTATCGCATTAGATGATACAAATGATAATGGGTATGTTATCGAACCACTTAATTACTTACAATGGAGAAAAGCTGGAACATCAGCGGATGACCCAGAAGAAGAGTGGAGCGATATTATTGATGGAAATCCTGAATATGTAACGATTCCTTCAGGATGGACAATTGTAAGTTTCGGAACATTAGATAGAAATAACACAAATGAAGCAACAACTGAATATATCTATGAACTTCCTTATACAATGATTGAAGATGGTGTAGAACCATTTGAATCTCATTATGAAGATCAAGCCCCTGTATTCTCAGGCATCACAGGATTAGATGATGATCCAAATGTTGATGGGGTTAATGTTGTTGTTGAATACAATGACACATTCGAACTTGATTTAAGTGAAGTTGAAGTAACTTGGCTTGAAATGTTTGATGAAGATGGACAAATCACGAATGAAGTTCAAACCTTAGATTATGAATTAGTTGTTTCTACACATAATGGTGAAGTATTAGAAACAATCGATTACACTTATGCTGATGGGGCTTACACTGCAAGTGATTCTCTAGAAGCAATTGATACATCAGATTTTGGTGCTGGTTATGTCTTAACCTTTAATGCAGTGTCACCAACTGGATTAGAAACAAGCAATACAGCTGAAATCGCAATCGGTGTTATGCCACCACGTTTTGTTGGGGTTGAAGACCGTTATGTTAATGAAGGTAAATATGTAGATTTATTAGAAGGTATTGTTGCAGATGACGGATATGGTAACGATAAAATCGATACGGTTAATGTTACGATGCCAGATAATTTAAATATTTATTCACCATTACCAGGAACTTATGATATTACATTAGACTTTACACATAATGTTTATATCGAAGGTGAACCATTCTATATCACTGTTGAAGAAGAAGTTGAAGGTGAACTTGAAGATGTTGAATATTCATTTGATGGTGCTACAGGATTAAATAGTGAAAGCAACATTAACACTTATGTTAACTTACAAGTATGGACAGAAGTAGAAAACTTTAGAGATGCTGGATCTGCATGGGGATCAGTTATGGTTGTTGTTGATGAAAACGGACAAGTAAGAGAAAAATATGACCGTTATACATGGAACTATCTTAATGAAGATAACCCAACAAATGATAATGCCTTTGTAGGGGATGCAAATCATTTCGCTGATTGGCAAGCAAATGTAGAACTTGCTGAAGGTGAATTTATCGTTGCAGGGCATGGTTCAGTAGCAACTGCACCAATTCGTTATATTGAATATGGTGACAAATTAGAACTGACTCTTGGTGTATTAACTATTGATGAAGATTTAGAAGCAACTTCTTCATATACATTAACTGTTGATGATGTAACTGCACCAGTTGTACTTGCTGCAAACAATAACTTCAAAATGTATGCAGGACAATATGCTAACCCAACTGAAGCAATTTTAGGAAATGTTGTTGCATTTGATAATTATGATACATCAAGTCAACTTGCAACTTATGTTTCTGATAATGGGGGATTAGATGTCAATACTGCAGGGACTTACACAGTGACTGTTGCAAGTGAAGATAGAGCAGGAAATGTAAGCTCTACAACATTTAACATTGAAGTCTTACCACATGTTGCATCAGCGCAGGATTTAGAAGACCGTATTAGTGAAACTGAAGAATTCGCTCAATCAACTGTCGATACGGCTGTTGATGAGTTACCAGAAGATCAACATACTTCAATCGGTATTGTTATCTTAATCTCAGTCTTAGCTGGCGGACTTGCCTTTGGTGGCGCAGTTATCTTAATGATTAAAAAACCGTTTTAAACATTAACTTCATGTAAAAGTACCCTTTAAACGGGGTACTTTTTATTCACAAAGAAATTTCATTGTTTTGAAAAAAATAACCCCATTTTGAAAAATTGGGATTTAAGGTACACACCCTTAACTATTCAGTGTATAATGGCTATAGATTTAGAGATGTTAACGCTTTTATTTTGAAGAAAAGAG
>Ga0194137_10001360_pt1 | contig 14898 bp, 14 predicted proteins | sample TARM_MetaG_T3_14_FD_134025 | JGI IMG/M metagenome (GOLD analysis project Ga0194137, IMG submission 134025) | Freshwater microbial communities from Pennsylvania, USA, analyzing microbe dynamics in response to fracking - TARM_MetaG_T3_14 (version 2) | ecosystem: Environmental > Aquatic >... | reverse complement strand
GCCGCGCGCGGCCACCCTTTTCGGCCCAGGTGCGGGTCCAACGGATCTGCATGACGCGCATGACCAAGAGCATCAGCACGGCCAGCGCAGAGAAGACGACGAAGCCCCAGAGATAGGTGCCGGCATGCTGCTTGGACAGGCCCATCAGATTGGGCACCAGGCCGCCGCCGAGGGCACCGATCTCGCCGATCATGGAACCGGCCACGGCCGTTGCTGCCGGCCAGCGCAGCGGCACCAGTTGGAAGACGGCGCCATTGCCGGCACCGAGGGCGGCGAAGCAGACGATGAGCAGCAGCGTCGTCAGCACCAGCGAGCCGCTGGCCAGGCCCACGCCGGCCAGGCTGGCGGCGACGACGACGAGCACCAGCGTCAGCACATTGACGCCGCCAAACCGGTCCGACAGCGCGCCGCCGATGACGCGCACCGCCGCGCCCATGAAGGCCGCCAGCATGGTCAGCTGGCCAGCCTGCACCTTGGATACGCCAAACTGGTCGTAGTAGTAGGTGGGCAGGAAGGTCGTCAGGCCGATGAAGCCGCCGAAGCTCACGCCGTAAATCAGGCTGAAGGCCCAGCCGTCCTTCTCGAACAGGCAGGCGACGTGTTCGCGCAGGGAGGCGTGCGAGTCGACATCGGGCGGCTCCTTGGCGAAGACCACCATGACGACCATGGGGATCAGGATTGCCACTGCCGCGAAGGCATAGACGGTCTGCCAGCCATAGGTCTGGGCCAGCGGCGGTGCGACCAGCACGGAGACGGCTGTGCCGACATTGCCCGCGCCCACCAGGCCCATGGCCAGGCCCTTGTACTGTGGCGGAAACCAGCCCGAGCCCAGGCTCAGGGCCACGCCGAAGCTGGCGCCGGCGATGCCCAGCAACACGCCCATGGCCAGCAGGTCGTCATAGCTCTTCACCATGAGGTAGCCATAGAGCATGGCGATGGCGATCATGCCCATCTCCACCAGCGTCGCGTTCTTGCGGCCGATGTACTGGGACAGCAGGCCGAGCGGGAAGCGCATCAGCGCGCCGGCCATGATGGGAATCGAAAGCATCAGCCCCTTCTGGGCTGGCGTCAGGTGGTAGGCCTCGCTGATGAAGGGCGCCAGCGCGCCGTTGAGCACCCAGATGCAGCAGGAGAACGCGAAGTAAAGGAAGGCTGCGAACAGCGTGGGGCTGTGGCCAGCGCGTTTGAAGTTCTGGAAGGCGGACATCTCGGGCTCGATCGTGGTGGCCGCAAGCGCCCATGGCCGCCCACCGGTCGTGCCTGGGCGGCAGGACGTCACGGCGGGAGGACGCCCGCACCATTGCGAGCACCACGCCCCGATACTTGCAAGCACCATGCCCGGACGGTCCCGCAATGAAGCTGGCCTGTTTCTTGCGCCGTTTTGGGGCGTGATTCCCGAGACCATGTCCGCCACTGCTCCCGCTCCTCTGTCGCCCACGCTGTTCTGCAGCCCCGAACTGCCGCCTCAGGCCGCCGCCTTGCAGGCCCTGGGCTGGACGCTGTGCACCGCTTCAGAGCTCGGCGCTCCAGCCGATGCGGCGGCCCTGGGCCTGCTGTGGTGCCCGGACCGCACCGCATTGGCGCGGCTTCTGCACTCCGAGCGGGCTTTCGGCCTGGCGGTGGTGCTGCTGTCGCCGCCGCTGGCGGGTGCTGAGCGCCGGGCCGCAATGGCTCGCGGCGCTGTGCAGTGGCTGCCGGCCGATGTCGACGCCGGCGTGCTGGGCGAAACCCTGCTGTGGGTCCATGACCTGGCCGCCCAGCAGCAGGCGCGCGAGCAGGCCGTCCAGGCCAAGCTTGACGAGCGCAAATGGACGGAGCGCGCCAAGGGTTTGCTGATGCAGGCCCGCGGCATCGACGAGGCGGCGGCCTTCGCCCTGCTGCGCAACACGGCCATGCAGACCCAGTCCAAGCTGCCCGAGGTGGCGCGCGGAGTGGTGCACACCTCGGAGCTGTCCGAGGCGTTGGAGCGTGCCGGCGCCCAGCGCATGTTGAGCCAGCGCTTGGTCAAGCTGCAGGCCCTGCGCCAGTGGCCGCGGCTGACGCCGCCCGAACGGCGTGAGGCGCAGGCGCTGCTGGACGCATCGGCGGAGCGTGTGGCGGCCAATCTGGCGCGCTTGGGCGAGCTGCTGCGCAACGGCCTCGGGGAGGAGCTGTCGGCGGTGTCGACCGCCTGGGCCCAGCTGGATGCCGCCCTGGCCAACCGCCAGCCCGACCTGGCCCTCAGCGACCGCGCGGCCCAGCGCCTGCTGGAGAGCAGCGAGACCCTGGTGGCGCGGTTGTCCGAACGCGCCGGCCAGCGGCCCGTCGGCCTGCTGGCCATGGTCACGCGGTTGCGCCTGCTGAGCCAGCGCCTGGCCAAGGAAGGCTTGCTGGCCCAGGTCATGCCGGGGCATGACACCAGCGGCCTGGCGGCAGGCCTGGACGAATTCATCAAGGCCTACGACGAAGTGCGCGCGGCGCCTCTGGCCGGACCGGCGCTGCAGCCGGCATTCAAGGATGTTGACGAGGCCTGGCTGCTGCTGCTGCGCGGCCTGCGTGTGGAGCAGGGAGACGCGGTGCAGCGTATGCACCAGGGCAGCGAAAGGCTGCTGCAGGCCTTGGAAGAGTTGATCCGGGCCTTGCAGGGGTCGCTGCAGCTGATCCTGGGCTGAAGGCCCGAGGGTGGGTTGGGGACTGGGGTGGTCTTCTAAGCGCCGCGCGCGTAGCGCGCCGGCGGCTGCCCGACGTAGCGCGTGAAGGCCACGCTGAAGGTGCTGGCCGAGCTGTAGCCTACGCGCTCGGCGACGCCAGCCACGCCGAGGTTTTCGTCGCGCAGCAGCCGTCGCGCCAGCGCCATGCGCCAGGCCAGCAGATAACTCATTGGCGCCATACCCATGGCGCGGCTGAAGCGCTCGAAGAAGGCCGAGCGAGACAGCGCCGCTTCCTTGGCAAGGGACGCCACCGTCCAGGCGCGCGCCGGCGCCTCGTGCATACCGCGCAGCGCGGCGGCGAGGCGCGTATCGGCCAGGCCGCGCACCAGACCCGGCGAAGCCGCGGTGCCTTGGGCTGAACGCAGCGCCTCGATCAGCAGCACCTCCAGCAGCCGGGCCAGCACCTCCTCGCGTCCCGGGCGCTGCCCGCGCGTCTCGTCGATGAGCAATTGCACCAGGGCCGTCAGCCGCGGTTCGCCGCGGACATGCACGAGCTGGGGCAGCAACGACACCAGCAGGGCCGCATCCGGCGAACCGAAGCTGCAATGGCCCACCAGCAGCCGCACATCGGGCGGGCCGTCCGGCAAGCCGACGCGGTAGCTGCCATCGGGCAGTTGCAGCGGCTGCGTGTCGGGCAGGTCGCAAGCGGGCGGCTCGGTGCTGCTGTTGGTGAAGGGCTGGGCCGCGGGCACGAGGACGAAGTCGCCCGCCTGTAGGGCCAGCGGCGCCTGGGCATCGACGGTCAGCAGGCAGCTGCCCTCCAGCACGACGGCGTAGAAGGGCAGGCCAGCCTCAGCGCGGCGCACCCGCCAGCGGCCGGCGCCAGCCACGATCTTGGAGAAGCGGGCGTCGGGTTGCAGCAGGCCGACGACCTCGGTGAGGGGATCGATCAACGTGGACTGATTCGAAGGTTTATTGGACTTTTAATTGTATTCAGTCCTGTCCTGACGCCCTATCGTGGCGCTTTGCCCTTCCAAAGGAGTTCCCATGGAAACCGTGCTGATCAGCGGCTGCTCGTCCGGATTCGGGCTCGAGACGGCCCGCTTGTTTCTCGACCGCGGCTGGCAGGTCGTCGCAACGATGCGCACGCCGCGCGAGGACGTGCTGCCTCGCAGCGAGCACCTGCGCGTGCTGGCGCTGGACGTGACCGACGCAGCCAGCATCCGCGGCTGCCTCGCCGCAGCCGGTCCCATCGACGCTCTGGTCAATAACGCCGGCATTGGCCTGCTTGGCGCGCTGGAGGGCATCTCCCTGGACCGCGTGCGGGAGATCTTCGAGACCAACACCTTCGGCACTATGGCGATGACGCGGGCCGTGCTGCCGCAGTTCCGCCAGCGCCGCGCCGGCGTCGTCGTCAATGTCACGTCCAGCGTGACGCTGAAGTCGCTGCCACTGCTGGCCGTCTACACGGCGAGCAAGGCGGCGGTGAATGCCTTCACCGAGTCGTTGGCGCTGGAGCTGGCGCCTTTCGGTGTACGCGCCGCATTGGTGCTGCCCGGCCGCGCACCGACCACGCGCTTCGGCGAGAACGTGCGTTCGCGCATGGATGGCTCCATCCCCGAGCCCTATGCCGAGCTGGCCGGTGCCGTGTTTGCCGAATGGGCGCAGCAGCCGGCCGACGCGGTCACGCATGCGGCCGACGTGGCCGAGGCCGTCTGGCGCGCGGTGACCGAGCCGGCCAGCCCGATGCGGTTGCCGGCCGGCGCCGATGCGGTGGCGCTGGCGGGTTGATTCAGCCGGGCTCAGCCAAGCTGGCCGCGGTTATCAAGGAATCGAGGCGCCAGCCCAGGGCCGTGTAGAGAGCGCGGCCGTCCTCGGTTGCGACCAGCAAGCCTGTGTTGGCGCCCCGCGCTCGCGCGGCCTCGGCCAACCGCGCCATGGCGTTGCGGCCCAAGCCATGGCGGCGATGGGCCGGTTCGGTGACGACCTGGTCGAAGGCGGCATAGCGGCCTGCTAGGCCCACGCGAGCCCGGGCCGCCATTTCGCCGCTGGCAGTCCGAAGGTGGCAGTCGAGGGTGTCGCCCTGTTCGATCAGTTCGGCGTGATAGCCGGGAGCCAGCGCGGGAATGGTTTCCGGGCGCAGCGTGGTCGACATCAGGTATTCGGTGGCGTGCACCCGCCAGGCCGGGGGCAACTGCAATTCAGCCGGGTCGATCAAGGCCTTGATCCAGTGGCCGGGGCTTGTGATGTCTTCGGCCCTGGCCCGCAAGCGTTCGACCCCCCAGGCGGGCAGCAGGTCGCGCCGGCGATGACCGGGCAGGCCGACCTCGATGCGCCAGCCGCCATCGACCAACGGCACGGGTGGTGGCGTCCCGCGCGACGCCGCCCAGCCGCGCCCCCAGGCCAACAGCAATACATCGCAGGCTTCATTCGGATGGATCGTCATGGCTTCATGCTAGGGCGGCCTCAGGCGAGTCTTGTCAGCAGGCCGCGCTCGGCGCACAAGGCCTGGTAGCCGGCCCTGACGTCGGCCGTAGTGATGTGGCGCTGCACCGTGCCGTCGAGAGCCACATAGTCCACGTCGCCACGCACGACGACATGCAGCACCAGCACCTCGTCGCCGACGGCTTCCCAGCTGTCCACATTGCCCGTGGGCTCGAAGACATAGTCGCCGACGCCGATGATGCGACCGTCGTCCAGGCGGCGCTGGCCCTGCAGGTTGAGGCCGTGCACCTCGCCGTGGTGGCGGTGCAGGGGCAGCTTCGTGCCCGGCTCCAGCCGCATCAACTCCACCCAACCGCCCTCGGGGAGGAACTTCAGCGGCAGCGACCATTTGCCGGGGCCTTCGGGAATCCAGGTGTCCAGGCCGGCGCGCTGCAGCGCCGAGGCGACATGGGCTCGGACATGAGGCTGCAGGCCGTCGAAAGGGGTCGTCATGGGCATGGAAATCTCCTGTTGGCAGGCGCTAGAGTGCCGGGTTGCATGGCTCTGCAAAAGAGCCAAGTCGTGGAGAAAATATGGATCCAAGCCTGGAGCTCGACATTCAGCTCGCCGGCCGCGGTTCGCGCCTGGCCAGCCTGCATGCGGCCCTGCGCGACGCCATCGCTACGGGTCGCCTCGCGCCGGGACTGAGGGTGCCGTCGTCGCGCGATCTGGCCGCGCAGCTGGGCGTGTCGCGCAACACGGCTGTGGCGGCCTATGAGCTGCTGGCTTCGGAAGGCTGGCTGGAGTCGCGTGGCGCGGGCGGCAGCTTTGTCGCCGAACTGCCCCAGGCCGCCGTGGCGGTGTCGGACCGCGCCAGCGTGGCGCCCTGGGCCAACAGTCGCTGGCTGCGCGGCGAAGGCGGCGGTTGGCCGGCATCGCTCGTCAGCGGACCGGCGCCGGCCTATCACTTCAAGACGGGCATGCCCGAGGTGGCGAGCTTTCCCTTCGGGGTGCTGCGCCGCCTGCAGACCCGGGCCCTGCAAGCCATCGCGCGCGAACCGGCGCGCTATCCGGAGGCACAGGGACTGCGCTCGTTGCGGGAGGCCATCGCGGGCCATGTGTCGTCATCGCGCGCCGTGGCCTGCACGGCCGACGACGTCGTCATCACGGCCGGCGCCCAGCAGGCCTTCGACCTGATCGCCCGCGTGCTCGTCACGCCGGGGCGCACGCTGGCCGCCGTCGAGAACCCGGGCTACCCGCCGCTGCGCGCGGCGCTGCTGGGTGCGGGCGCCAATCTGGCGCCGGTGCCCGTGGATGGCGATGGCCTGGTTGTCGAGGCACTGCCGGAGCAAGCGAGCATCGTCTGCGTGACGCCTTCGCACCAGTCGCCGCTGGGCATGGCGATGTCGCTGGCGCGCCGTCGCGAGCTGCTGAACTGGGCCGCGGCCCGCCAGGCCGTCGTGATCGAGGACGACTACGACGGCGAGTTCCGCTTCACGTCGCGCCCGCTGGATGCGCTGAAGACCCTGGACCGCGACGGCCGCGTGTTCTACGTCGGCACGCTGTCCAAGAGCATGCTGCCGGCCTTGCGGCTGGGTTATGTCGTCACGCCGGCGTGGGCGCGCGAGGCCCTGCTGGCGGCCAAGCATGTGGCGGGCTTCGGCACGCCGGCGCTGATGCAGGCGGCCGTGGCCGACTTCATCACCGAGGGCCACTTGCTGCGCCATGTGCGGCGCATGCGGGCCGAGTACGCCAAGCGGCGGCGCACGCTGGAGCAGATGCTGAAGCGCCATCTCGGTGACCGAGCCGAGATCTTCCCGGCCATCGCGGGCCTTCACCTGGCCGTGGGATTGCTGGGCGTGGACGCGGACGCGCTGACCCGCCGCGCCTGGGCTGCCGGCGTAGGCGTGGAGCCGCTGAGCCGCTACTGGCTGGGCGAGGGGGGCGTTCAAGGCCTGGTGCTCGGTTACGGAAGCATCACGGCTGCGCGCATTCCCGAGGCCGTGAGGCGCCTGGCCAAGGCGCTTGGCACCCTTTGAATCGCCGGACTTGGCTCTTTTTGGGAGCCATCGCCCTGCCTAGGCTGGAGGCCTGCCAATCACGGAACCCTCCATGCCTCACTTCATATGCCGCACCTGTGGCACCGAGCACGACGACAGCCCCCAGCCACCGGGGCTGTGCCGCATCTGCAGCGACGAGCGCCAATACGTCGGCTGGCAGGGCCAGGCCTGGACGATGCATGAGGAGCTGGCCACCACGCACCGCAACCGCCTGGAGATGGACCACGGGCTGTTCGGTATCGGCATCGCGCCCGGTTTCGCCATTCCGCAGCGCGCCCTGCATCTGCCCGAGGCCGGTCTGCTGTGGGAGAGCACGGCCCTGGTGACGGACGAGGCCGTGGCCGAGCTGAAGCGGCGTGGCGGCGTAGAGCGCATTGCCATCTCGCATCCGCATTTCTATTCGTCCATGGTGCGCTGGAGCGAGGCCTTGGGCGGCGTGCCCATCTTCGTGCACGAGAACGACAGGCTGTGGGTCAGCCGGCCCTCGCGCTGGGTGGAGTTCTGGCGTGGCGACACCCTGGACCTGGGCCGCGGTGCGACGCTGCTGCGCTGTCCCGGCCATTTTCCGGGCAGCACGGTCTTGCACTGGCAGGACCGCCAGCGCGCCTTGCTGCTGGCCGGCGATGCGCTGCACGTAGCCCAGGACCGGCGCCATGTAAGCTTCATGTACAGCGTGCCCAACCATGTGCCGGCGCGGCCGGCCCTCGTGCGCGAGACGCAGGCGCGGCTGCGTAGCCTGGCCTTCGACGACGTCTACGGCTTCACCTGGGGCCTGAACATCATCGGCGGTGGGCGTGCCGCGGTGGACGCTTCATTCGAACGCTATTTCGAGATGGTGGCGGCGAGCGCCTGATCCAGGGACCTGCCGACCTCGGCCGCGACCTCGGCCTGCACGCCCAGGCGGTCGCCAGCCGGGCGGTCATAGGTGGACGACCAGACGACATAGCCGTCGGCCACGCGCACCAGGCGGGCGCTGACGCGCAGCGTGTTGTCGGAGCGGCGCACGCTGCCTTCCAGCAGATGGCGCACGCCTAGCTCGCGGCCGAGCTGGGTCAGGGCCACGTCCTGGCCCTTGTAGGACAGCACTCGCGAGAAGGCCGGGATCTTCCAGCCGGGGCGGTGGCTCAAGGAGTCGATGAGCTGCTCGGTCATGCCGTCGGCAAAGGGCTCCTGGTCCATGGCATCGGTCAGGTCCAGGAAGGGCATGACGGCCACCGAACGCGCGTCGGCTTCGGGTGCCTGCCAAGGCCTCCACAGGGCCGCGCCGGCGGCGAGCACGACCAGGCCGGCCAGGGCGGCGGCGAGCCCGCGGCGTGACCTGCGTGGCGTGGGTGGTGGGGCAGGGGGCTCAGTCGCGGCGAGGGCGGGCGGCGAGTCCAGGTCAGGCACGGGCGTCGCAACGAGGCGATAGCCCTGGCGCGGCACGGTGGCGATGTAGCGCGGCTCGCGGGTGTCGTCGCCCAGGGCCCGGCGCAGGCCGGCGACGGCCTGGTAGACGGAATCAGGGCTGACGACGACGCCGGTCCAGACCTCGTCCAGCAGCTCGTCGATGCTGACGACTACGCCCGGCCGGGCCGCCAGGCACAGCAGCAGCTGGAAGGAGCGCGCATCCAGGCGCAGGGGTTCACCGCCGCCGGAGGGCGACAGCAGGCCGCGCGCCGGGTCGACGCGCCAGTCGAGCAGGCGGAACGGGGCGGCGGTAGAGATGCGGCTGTCCATGCCGGACGCATTTTCGGCACGAAATCAGGCCCATTCAGAAGATTTCAGCGCGGAATCAGGCCGTTCAGGGGGCGGTTGACTACAACGGGTGAACCCTTCAGCCGAGCAAGGAAGCTCTCATGTCCCGTCTTCATCACATCCTGCTGGCCGCTGCGCTGGCCTGTTCCACCGCGGCCGCGAACGCTGCGCCGACGACCTACAACATCGTCAGCAAGCTCTCTCGCGTCAGCTTCAGCCTGCGCCACCAGGGCTTCATCGACCTGTTCGGCACGGTGCGCCTGACGCCCGGCCACTTCGTCTTCGACCCCGAGGACTGGTCACGCTCGTCCATCCAGGTCAGCATGCCGGTGGCTTCCATCGACCTGGGCGACGCCCAGTGGAACAACCAGGTGCGTGGAGACGAGGCCTGGGCGCGGCTCTTCATGGGCTCACGCCAGATCGGCTTTCGCAGCACCCGACTCGAGAAGGGCGAGGGCGGGCAGGGCCGGCTGTTCGGCGATCTGACGCTGGCCGGCGTGACGCGGCCCGTCGTGTTGGAACTGCGCTTCAACAAGCTGGGCCTGAACGAGGTCAGCGAGAAGCCCTCGGTGGGCTTCTCGGCCAGCACCCGCATCAAGCGCTCGGACTTCGGGCTGGACGCCTATCTCGACCTGGTGGGCGATGAGATGGCCATCCAGATCCAGGTCGAGGGCACCGAGGGGGTGGATACCGATGCGCGCAACAGCACCAACGCGCTGGGGGTGAAGAGCAAGTCTTGATGAGGCCACTGTGGCGCCGCTGGAACACGAGCGAGGTGCTCCGCTGGTGGCGCTGTGGTGTTCTGCCAGGGGGCTGCTTCGCAGCGTTCTCGGTCGGTGGCGAACGCCTTTCGTGCTCACAGTGACAAGCTCGCTCCGGTCATCGAGGTTTGAGCCAAGCCCCAGTCGTCAGCGACCGGTCTACGAGCAACAGCTGTCGCTCACATGGAATCACCGGTCCTGGTCGACACGAGCCCGCGTCGGGTGCGCGGTCACGGCGATCACGAACTCACACAATCGACTCTGAGCAGTCCCTGGGAGTCGGAAAACTCGACGGCGGACAGCTGCCGCACAAGCTGCGGCCAACTGCCGATCACCCAATGATCAAAAAAATCCCTACCGCATTGCGCCGCAACCTCCGCTAGTTCGTCCGTGAACCTTTGCGACCCTGGCCAGCCCCAGTCTGGCTCGTCCACGTGCAGAACCAGGTGCCTGTTGAGTTCCACAACAGAAATGCAGTCTTGAAGAACTTACCGGATTCGCTGTTGCAATGAAGGGCGTTTGGTTGCACTTGACGGGGACGGCTAATGGGTGACGCCGAATTCCATGCTGATTCTTGCATCGCGTCGGCCACGGAAATGTCAGCGCAATGGCAAGGTCACGACGAATTGACTGCCACCACCGGGGCGGCCGCCGCAACGCGCCTCGCCGCCATGGCGCTGGGCAATCTCGCGCACGAGAGCTAGGCCCAATCCCGTGCCGCTGCCCGGGCGGGCCGTGGGACTGCGGTAGAACGGTTTGAAGACCTTCTCCCACTCCTCGGGGGCCACGCCAGGTCCCCCATCGCGAATCACGACCCGGACCTCTGCTCGCCAAAGCTCGACGCTGAGCTCGATGGGCGCAAGCCCGTGCTTCACAGCGTTGTCGATGAGGTTGCGCAGAAGTCGGCGCACGAGGCGCAAGTCCGCCTGCAGCACGCAGGGCTCGCCAGAGACCTCGACCTCATCGTGCTCGGCCGCCATCTCTGCGGCCACGGCGAGCAGGTCGATGGGTTCGAACTCGAGCGGATCTGTCACGGCGTCGAGCCGGCTTGCCAGCAGGATCTCGTCGATCAGCCTGTCCAGCGCGGCAATGTCTCGCTCGACCTGAGCTTGCCGCGCGGCGTCCCCGGGCATCAGCGAGGCGGCCAGTTGAAGGCGAGCCAAGGGCGTGCGCAGCTCGTGCGAGGCATTGGCAAGGAACTGCTTGTGGGCCCGCATCAACTGCTCAATGGTGGACGCTGCGGCATTGAAGCTGCGGGCGAGGCGCGCCACTTCGTCAGAACCCTCGACGGCGACCCGCACGCCCAGCTCTCCGCGACCCAACGACTCGACGCCCAACTGCAAGCGCTCCAGCCGACGCGTCAGCTGGCGCACCAGCGGGAATGCCGCGGCCCCGATGGCGACCACCAACCACAGCAAACTGAGGTGCAGGCTCATGCCGTCCGGCATGACGGGCAGGCGCCCGCCGTGCCACAAACCCGCGGTGGCTAGCGCCAGCGCCGCGAGCGCGGCGATCAGCGTCAAGTAAAAGCGCAGGTAGAGCCGCATCAACTCTGCTGTCGGGCGAACAGGTAGCCGGCGCCACGCACGGTGAGGATTCGGCGGGGCTTGCGCGGATCGTCCTCGATCTCCGCGCGGATGCGCGAAATGTGCAGATCGATGCTGCGGTCGGCGGCCTCGGGGCGGCCTTCGCGCCGCGCCAGGGCGATCAGGGCATCGCGCGACAGCACGCGGCCGGCATGGCTGACAAGCACTGCAAGCAGGTCGAACTGATAGGCGGTGAGCGCGCGCGGCTGGCCGTCGAGCAACACCTGGCGCCCAGCGATCTCCAAAGTCAGGCGACCAAAACAGCGAGCCTCGCCGGGCGAGGGCTTACCCGCAGCGTGGGAGCGAAGGACGGCGCGCAGACGGGCCAGCAGCTCACGCGGCAAGAAGGGCTTGGGCAGGTAGTCGTCAGCGCCCAACTCCAGGCCCAGCACGCGATCGCAGCAATCGCCGCGCGCCGTCAACATGAGCACGGGCACGCGAGACCAGGCGCGCAGCTCGCGGCAGACCTCTAGGCCATCGACGTCGGGCAAGCTGAGATCGAGGATGACCGCGTCGAAAGCCTGGCGACGCAGCAGGTCCAGCGCCTGCCGCCCGCCGTACAAGATGTGGGGCTGGAAACCCACGCCCTCCAGGTACTCGCCCAGCATGGCGGCAAGGGGCGGGTCGTCCTCCACAATGAGCACGTCCTGGCGTTGCCGCTGAAGCAGTTCGTCAGGTTGGGCTTGAGGGTGGAGCAACATGGGTGAGGTCAGCGGCGGCTGGGGTTGATGGGCGTCGCGTTGGGCACACCCTTCCACAGCAGCCAGGCGGCGCAAAGATACCAAACCGCTTGCAGGCCCAGCACGCCGGCGATGACCTCACCGCTCAGATTGCTGCCCACGGCAACGACCGCCGCTGCCGGCAAGGCGCCGGCGACCAGGCCCACGACCCCGATCTTGCGCGACAGGCCGCGCCGCGCTACCAGGGCCACACTCAGTGCCAGCACGCCCAGGGCTTCAAGCACCCACGCGACCCGCGCGAGATCGGTGAGGGCCACATAACCCACCTCGATCATGGACCAGCCGGCCTGCACCATCTCGGGCGACTTCTGCACGAAGGCGCCGGCCGTATCCGGGATGATGAAGCCATCGATCACCGTGCAGATCAACATCAGCACCACACCCAGTGCATAGCCCATCAGACCGCCCTTGACGGCCAGGCGTTGCAGCCCAAGGCGCTGGCTCAAATGCACATGAGCGAACAGGAGGCCGCTGAGGCAGGCCATTTGTCCGACGTGCACCGCCTGGTGGACGCCCCGGGTGCGCACCATGCCTTGCATGATGCTTAGCGCGTCCTTGCCGCCGCCGTTGGCGTCGAAGGCCATGACGGCGATGGAGGCAACGGCGCTGGTCAGCAGTGCGAGGCCGGCCCAGCGATCGGCAGTCAGGCCGGGCGAATCACCTCCGGCGCTTTCGAAGAGGTCAGTGGACGCGGTCATGGTAGGCATTCGGGGCTCCTGTTGGGGTCGAGACGCGGAACAACTCCGCAGGCCTCTACCGTAGGCAACACGATTCAGGCCGGCTTGTGCTTGGCGTAAAGAAGTCTTTACCCCTGAGTGATCACGAGGCTCAGCTTGAGCTGGTGCGCTGCCTTGTCTGCCACCTGGGCATGCGGGTGCTCGACAAGCGTCTTCGAAGCCTTCAGAGAGACCAATCCCAACGCACTCTGGCATCACAGGCTGGTGATTTATGGCCCTCCGTGCCACGCATGCGGCAAGCCGCTGCGCACCCCGAAGGCGCGTCATTGCGCAAGCTGCAGCGCTCCTGCTCTGACGGCTGCGGCATAAGGCGAGTGGGGTAGCTTGTAGCCTGCGCTCAAGTCGCGGTCCCCGACCGTTGCGCTCCCTGCCATTCCTATGGCGGGCACTACCTTCCCGACAGCAACCTCAGCGATTCGGTGCGGCCGCGCTAGCAACGTCAGCTCATGCGGCCTGCTCGACATGCGCATGGCGCGTGTAGAGGAAGTCGATGACTTCCTTGCGCGCCGCCACATAGCGGGCGTCCTCGGCCAGCTCGACGCGCACGCGAGGGCGCGGGATGCCGACCTCGAGGATCTCGCCGATGGTCGCCGCGGGCCCGTTGGTCATCATGACGATACGGTCCGACAGCAGCACGGCCTCGTCGACGTCGTGGGTGACCATGATGACGGTGCTTTGCGTGCGCGCGACGATCTTCAGCAGTTCGTCCTGCAGCTTGGCGCGGGTCAGCGCGTCCAGGGCGCCGAAGGGCTCGTCCATCAGCAGCACCTTGGGCTCCATGGCCAGGGCGCGGGCGATGCCGACGCGCTGCTTCATGCCGCCAGAGATCTCGTGCGGGCGCTTGTGCAGCGCATGGCTCATGCCCACCAGCTCCAGCGCGGCGCGGGTGCGCACCTTGAGCTGGCTGGGGCTCTCCTTGCCGCCGAAGACCGACTCGACCGCCAGCAGCACGTTTTCCAGGCAGGTCAGCCAGGGCAGCAGCGAGTGGTTCTGGAAGACGACGGCGCGCTCGGGTCCGGGGGCGGCGATCTCGCGGCCGTCGCAGATGAGCCCGCCCGAGGTCGGCTGCAGAAGGCCGGCAATGAGGTTGAGCAGGGTGGACTTGCCGCAGCCCGAGTGGCCGATCAGCGTGATGAACTCGCCGCGCTGCACGTCGAGGTTAACTTTCTGCAGCGCATGGAAGCGGCCCTTGCGGGTAGTGAAGACCATCTCGGCGTCTTGAACCTGGATGAAAGGCTTCATGGCATCAATCCCCTTCAAAGGTGAAATGCTTGGCGAGGGAGATCAGCGCCCATTCGAGCAGCAGACCGACGGTGCCGATGACGAAGATGGCGATGAGGATGTGGGCGACGTTGAGGTTGTTCCACTCGTCCCAGACCCAGAAGCCGATGCCGACGCCGCCGGTCAGCATCTCGGCCGCGACGATGACCAGCCAAGCCGTGCCCACCGACAGGCGCACGCCGGTCAGCACATAGGGCAGCACGGCGGGCAGCAGGATGCGCGTGATGACCTTCCATTCGCTGAGCTTGAGGACGCGGGCGACGTTGAGATAGTCGGTCGGCACGCGCTGCACGCCGACGGCGGTGTTCACCACCATGGGCCAGATCGAGCAGATGAAGATGGTCCAGATGGCCGCCGGGTTGGCACTCTTGAAGGCCAGCAGGCCGATGGGCAGCCAGGCCAGCGGCGACACCGGCTTGAGCAGGGCGATCAACGGCGACACCATGCGGTTGGCGAACTCGAAGCGCCCGATGATGAAGCCCAGCGGAATGCCAACCAGGGCCGCCAGGCCGAAGCCCATGCCGACGCGGCCCAGGGAGTTCAGGATGTTCCAGCCAATGCCCTGGTCGTTGGGACCGTTGCGGTAGAAGGGATCGGAGAACAGCTTGACGGCGGCGTCGAAGGTGGCGGCAGGGGTCGGGAAGCTGCCGCCCTTCATGGTGGCCAGAGCCCACAGGCCGATGAGCAGGGCGATGCTGAGCAAGGGCGGCAGCACGCGCAGCGCGACGGCGCGCCAGTCGATGGGCGCGCGCGGCGGCTTGGCCTTGATGACCTCGGCTGCGGGCGCGGCTGGGGCCGGACGGCTCACGGCGACGGAGGCGCCGGCGACGCTGTCGCTCGGGGAGTGGAAGACGGCGGAGACCATGATGCTTAAACCTTTACCTTGAAGCTGTCGGCGTACTTGGCAGGGTCCTTGCCGTCCCAGACGACGCCGTCGAGGAG
>Ga0194137_10001358_pt1 | contig 14911 bp, 12 predicted proteins | sample TARM_MetaG_T3_14_FD_134025 | JGI IMG/M metagenome (GOLD analysis project Ga0194137, IMG submission 134025) | Freshwater microbial communities from Pennsylvania, USA, analyzing microbe dynamics in response to fracking - TARM_MetaG_T3_14 (version 2) | ecosystem: Environmental > Aquatic >... | reverse complement strand
GCTCTCGCAGCCGGCAAAATCCTCGTGAAGGATGCCATCGCCGACATCGCCCTCCAACAAGTTCTGACCCGTCCGACCGACTTCGACGTCATCGCGACGCTGAACCTGAACGGCGACTACCTCTCCGACGCCCTCGCTGCCCAAGTCGGCGGCATCGGCATCGCTCCAGGCGCCAACATCAACTACCTGACGGGCCACGCCATCTTCGAAGCTACGCACGGCACGGCTCCGAAGTATGCCGACAAAGACGTCGTGAACCCTGGTTCCGTCATCCTGTCCGGCGTCATGATGCTGGAGCACCTCGGCTGGCAGGAAGCGGCCGACCTCATCTACAAAGGCATGGAAACTTCGATCAACAACAAAACGGTAACGTATGACTTCGCCCGCCTCATGGAAGGCGCCAAAGAAGTCAAATGCTCCGAGTTCGCCGATCAAGTCATCGCCAACATGTAACTTACCAAAGCCCGCTTAGGCGGGCTTTTCCACTCTTCCGGCGCATTCGCGACAACGGCATTCGGCCGGCGGCAAGCGTTGATCTGCAAGCGGCGAGGATGGCTGCAGCGAGGCCGCCTTTGGCGTCATAGGTTCGACATTCCAATCCGATGGAGGTTATTCACATGGCAATTAAGCGCAATAAGATCACGGTTGTAGGCGCAGGCTTCACCGGAGCGACGACGGCTCTCATGCTGGCTCAAAAAGAGCTGGGCGACGTCGTTCTCGTCGACATTCCGCAGCTCGAGAACCCGACGAAGGGCAAGTCGCTCGACATGCTCCAGGCTTCCCCGGTTCAAGGCTTCGATGCCAACATCATCGGCACGTCCAACTATGACGATACGAAGGATTCCGACATCGTCATCATCACGGCCGGCATCGCCCGCAAGCCGGGCATGAGCCGCGACGATCTCGTGAATACGAACGCCGGCATCGTCCGTTCCGTATGCGAGAACATCAAGGTGTCGAGCCCGAACGCTTATGTCATCATCCTATCCAACCCGGTAGACGCGATGACCTATGCCGCCTTCGAGACGCTCGGCTTCCCGAAAAACCGCGTCATCGGCCAATCCGGCGTGCTCGATACGGCCCGCTACTGCACGTTCATCGCGCAAGAGCTCAACGTATCCGTCGAAGACGTGCGCGGCTTCGTGCTCGGCGGACACGGCGACGACATGGTTCCGCTCGTCCGCTACTCCAACGTCGGCGGCATCCCGATCGAGAAGCTGATCCCGGCCGACCGCATCGAGGCGATCGTGCAGCGCACCCGCGTCGGCGGCGGCGAAATCGTAGGCCTGCTCGGCAACGGCAGCGCCTACTACGCTCCGGCGGCATCGCTCGTGCAAATGACCGAAGCGATCCTGAAGGACAAAAAACGCATTCTGCCGGTCATCGCCCTGCTGGAAGGGGAATACGGCTACGACGGCCTCTTCCTCGGCGTGCCTGCCATTCTCGGCGGCGACGGCATCGAGAAAGTATTCGAGCTTGAGCTGACGGCCGAAGAAAAAGCGGCGCTCGACAAATCCGCCGAGTCCGTGCGCAACGTTGTGAAGGTTGTAGCCGGCACGAACGCGTAAGCGGGACTCGTCGCGGGTCGATCCGGAACAATATCCTGGGGCCTTCGGGTTCCGGGATATTTTCTTTTGTGAGAAGGAGAGAATTTTTAAGAGGATCCGATTTCAGGTAAGGTCTTAAACGGGTATCGATCCTCCGAAGCATATAGAACACGCGAGAACCGGCTGAAGGAGGCTGAAGATGGAAGAGGAGTCCTTGATTACACATGAAGAATATTTGACATCCGCGGAGCTTTTCCGCTCGGCATTTCCGACCTTCGCCGCCGAGGTCGAACGAGTGGAGGCCCGGCGAGGCCGGCTGAACGACTTCCAGCTGATGCAGGCGGTGAGCAAGGCGACCGACAGCATCGTCATCCTCGGCTGGAACTGCCGCAAGACGGTCGCGGCCATGTTCGACGTCTACGCCGAAATCTATCGCCGCGAAGGCAGGGAAGCGGCCGACAAATGGGTCGAAGCAACCTTTGGCGTATCCTACTCGCCGGAAGCGGGCGAAGTCAGGCAAAGCCTGCTGGAAGCGATGGACAGGGTGACGGTGCTCATCAAGGCCAAGGAAGCCGAGCTGCAGCTGCTGTACCGGGAGCTCCACGAGCTGAAGTCAAGGCTGGAGGAGCCGCAGGCGGTCATGAATGCGGCTGTCGACGAAGAGGAATAGATGGCGCTGGCGGAAGCCGCGGCATACGGGAAGGAAGGCTCCTGCTCGCCATTCATGAAGAGAGGAGCAATGGAGCGGTTCGGGTCGTTCCCGAGGGACATCAGGCGTTGATCGCGCGGCGAAGAACCGCGTGGTCCGCCTGTTTGTCGATTCCGCGGAATTCCGGGGCCGGCCGGTCCGCCGGAAGAGCGTCATGCGGCCGGTCCATGCTATAATAGACTTCACCGATAGAATCAACTAGGCTGGACGGCCGGGAGGTCTTTATGGATACAGCTGCTGGGCACATAGAGGCAGAAGCCGGCTTGCGCACGCATACGGCCGGCATAGACATCGGCACGACCTCGCTCGCCGTGACGGTCTGGGATGCGTCATCCGGGCTCGCCGTACACACTGCGGCCGCGCCGAACCGGGCATGGCTTCCGGCGGAGCATCCGTGGGAAAAGCTTCAGGATCCGGAGCGGATCGTCAGCGATGCGGCAGCGCTGCTGGAGCAGTGCCGGCCTTGGCGCGGCAGGCTCGCCGGAATCGGGATTTCCTCGCAGATGCACGGCATCCTCTATGCAGACGGGAATGGAAGAGCCGTCAGTCCATTGTATACATGGCAGGACGCGCGAGGAGGAAGAGCTCGGGCGGGGGAAGAAGCGGCAGGTGAGTCCCATGCCTCCTTGCTGTCCCGGCTGTCGGGAAGCAGCGTCTACAGCGGTTATGGATTGGCAACCCACAGCTATAATAGGGAAAATGGCCTGGTCCCGAATGGAGCGGCCTCGCTGTGCACGATCGGCGATTATGTGGCGATGAGGCTGTGCGGAGCCTGCGAGCCGGTCATGGACGCCACTCAGGCAGCTGCGATCGGCTTGTTCGAGCCGGAGACCGGGCGCTTCGACGAGGACGTCATCGTCAAAGCGGGCATGGAGCCGGACCTGTTTCCGCGGGTCGCAGCGGCCGCGGAGGAAGCGGCTGTCGGCCGGACGAATGACGGCATTCCGGTCTATGCGGCCATCGGCGACAGCCAGGCTGGCTTCATTGGCGGCGCCGGCATCAGGAAGGGAACGCTGCTCGTTACGATCGGCACGGGCGCCCAGATCGCGCTCTACAGCGGGGAGCGGGTTTTGGCGGAAGGGCTGGAATCGAGGCCGATGCCGGGCGGAGGCTGGCTTTTGACAGGCGCGGCTCTCGCGGGAGGCAAGAGCTATGAGCTGCTTGAGCGCTTCCTGCGGGAAGCGGCGGAGCTGGCTGGAGGCGCGGCGCCGGAGCGGCTGTACAGCCGCATGAATGAAGCTGCCGAAGCCGAGCTGGACCGGCTGGAGCGGGAAGGCATCAAGCCGGAGCTGACCGTCTCGCCGTTATGGCTCGGAAGCCGGAGCGAGCCGGAGGCTTCCGGCAGCATCACCGGCATCCGCGAGGACGGCTTCACGGTGCCGGGCTTGATCGCCGGATTTCTGCAAGGAACGGTCGATGAGCTGCTGGACATGCTCGCTCCGCTGCCTGCCGCGCTGCGCGCGGGCATCGCACGCATCGCGGGCACGGGCAACGGAATCCGGCGCAATCCGGCCATGCGGCGTCTGCTCGCCGCAAGGACCGGCTTGCCGCTCCGGACGGCGGCGATGACAGAGGAAAGCGCCGCCGGAGCCGCGCTGCATGCGGCCGTCATGTCCGGATTGTACCGCAGCCATGAACATGCGATGCTCGCCGCCGGCAATGCCGGAGGGCAGCTTGAAGGATAAAAGGAATGCCGCGCCGTCGGGGACGGCGCAAGAAGGGGGTTCATCGATGATTATGCTGGAGGAAGCGCGCGATTTGCTGAAACGCGTCTACGGCTACGATTCATTCCGGCAGGGGCAGGAGGATATCATCGCGGCTATTACGGGAGGCAGCGATACGCTGGCGATTCTGCCTACCGGCGGCGGCAAGTCGGTCTGTTATCAGATTCCGGCGATGCTGCTTGCCGGCACGACCATCGTCGTCTCGCCGCTCATCTCCCTGATGAAGGATCAGGTCGACGCCTTGCGCAGGGTCGGCGTTCCGGCCGCCTTCCTCAACAGCTCTCTCGGCGCTGCCGAATACCGCGAGGTGCTGAGGGCCGCCTTGAACGGCGAATACAAGCTGCTGTACGTGGCTCCGGAGCGGCTCGACGCTCCCATGTTCGGGGAGCTGTCGGAGCGGATGCGCATTCCGCTCATCGCGATCGACGAGGCTCACTGCGTGTCCCAGTGGGGGCATGATTTCCGCCCGAGCTACCGGCAGCTGGCCGGCTGGATCACGCGGATGGAGGACCGCCCGCTCGTCGCCGCCTTCACGGCGACGGCGACGCCGGAAGTCTCGCGCGATATCGCGGACATGCTCGCCCTGCGCGATCCGAGCATCTTCATCAACGGCTTCGCCAGGGAAAACCTGTCGCTGTCGGTCGTCAGCGGCGCCGACAAGAAACGGTTTCTGACCCGCTTCCTGCAGGAGCGCCCGGATCAGTCGGGCATCATCTATGCCGCGACGCGCAAGGAGACGGAGGCTGTCCACGCAGAGCTGCTGCGCCAAGGCATACCCGCCGGCAAATACCATGGCGGCCTTGGCGACGAGGAGCGCGCCGATGCGCAGGAGAAATTCCGCTTCGACGAGACGCGCGTCATGGTCGCCACCAATGCCTTCGGCATGGGCATCGACAAGCCGAACGTCCGCTTCGTCCTGCACTGGCAGATGCCCGGCGATCTGGAATCCTACTACCAGGAGGCGGGACGTGCCGGACGCGACGGCGAGGAGAGCGAATGCCTCCTCTTGTTCGAGCCGCAGGATGTGCAGATCCAGCGCTTCCTCATCGAGCAGGGAGCGGGCGACGACGGACGCAAGAGCGTGCAGCTGTCCAAGCTGTATTCCATGATGAACTATGCCCGTACGGAACGCTGCCTGCAGCAGTTCATCGTCGACTATTTCGGCGAGAAGGGCGTGCAGCCTTGCGGCAAATGCGCCAACTGCCTCGACAAGAGCGAGCGGCTCGACATGACCTCCGAGGCTCAAAAGGCGCTCAGCTGCGTCGGCCGCATGAAAGGGCGCTTCGGCGTCGCGATGGCGGCGAAGGTGCTGAAGGGCTCCCGCGACAAGAAGATCATCCAGTTCGGGCTGGACCGGCTGTCCACCTACGGCCTCATGAGGGAATGGCCGGAGAAGGAAGTCTCCGACTGGCTCTACTGGCTCGTCGCCGAAGGCTACCTCCGCATGAGCGAGGGCCAGTATCCGACGGTGTCGCTGACGGCGGAGGCGCTGCCGGTGCTCGAGGGCAGCAAGACGGTCGTGCGCCGCAAGATCACGACGGTACGCAAGGCCGCCCAGAGCGGCGGAGGCGAGTCCTCGCCGCTGTTCGAGGCGCTGCGCGACTGGCGCCGGGCAGCCGCTGCCCGCGAGGGCGTGCCGCCGTTCATGCTCTTCTTCGACGCGACGCTGCGCGAGCTGGCGGCGGCGCGGCCGTCGTCGATGGACGAGCTGATGAGCGTGAAAGGAATCGGCGCCGCCAAGGCGGGCAAGTACGGCGAGGAGCTGCTCGCGATCACGTCCGGAGCGGCCGCGGATCTCTCCGGAGAGCCGGATCTGTTCAGCCGGGGTGGAGGCGCGCAGCCGCCGTCCGGCTCCGCCAGGCGGACCGGCGATGCGGCCTCGGGCGGAGCGGGCAGCCATACCGCCACCTACGACCTGTTCGCGGCCGGCAAGGATGTGGAGGAAATCGCGCAGGAGCGCGGTCTCAGCCGCGTAACGGTGGAGAACCATCTCATGCGCTGCGCGGACGAGGGAGCCGAGCTGGACTGGAGCCGGATCATTCCCGAGGAGCAGGAGCCGCTCATTCTCGAGGCGGTGCAGCGGCTTGGCGGCGACAAGCTGCGTCCGCTCAAGGATGCCCTGCCGCCGGAGGTGGACTATTTCGCCATCCATGGCGTGCTCCGCAAGCATGGCATCAGCAAAAGCTAGCCGGCATGCCTGCCGATCGGCAGCGGAAGCTTACGCTCGGCGAGAGCCGGCTGCGTCTACAGCGGCAAGGCCGCAAAAAGTAAGGTTCGCAGAAAAGAGCGGTCCGGAAGGGGGGGAGCCCCGGCGGACTGCTCTTTTTGATGGAAAGGGTCCCTTGAAAAGCCGGCTTCCATAGCTCTGATGTGCTTAAATCCGGAGCGGGAAGGCGGTGAAGGGGAAAGAAAGAGAAGAAAATAAAAGCCAGAGCAAGCGTTAAGGCGTTTTATGCGCTTTTTCGCAGGTTAGTTTTGTAAAGCGAACATTGATTTAGTATACTGAACGTTAGATAGGCCAAGGAGGTAAATAAATGAATTCCATCATGATTTTTCTGCATGTGCTCGGGGCGGGAGGAGTCGGCTTCTACCTGATTCTTCCGTTCCTCGTAGGCCGTGCATCCCGCCTCGCGGGAGCGGGACAGCAAGGGCTGGCCGAAGGGCTGATCGCCGGCAACCGGATCGCCCAGTATTTCCTGATCCTGCAGTTCCTGACGGGCGGCTACTTGATCTCCCAGGCGGATTACACCGTGCTGTGGATGGTCCTGGTCATCGTGCTGTTCCTCGCCATCGCGGCGCTCGGCGGCATCCAGACCAAACCGCTGAAGCGGATCGTCAGCCAGATTCAGGCCGGCCAGAGCGCTACGGCGGAGATCGGCAAAGTACGCATGTTCAGCTTCATTTTGCTCGTTCTTTATATCGTGACGCTTTACCTGATGGTGAATCCTTTCTACAAATGATTCACCCGACGGCCTGACCATGCCTGATTGGCGGCAACATCCAGTGACAGGGGGAGCGGCAAATGGACAACAGAACTCCGGAGCTGCTTACGTTCGGAGAGAGCATGGCGCTGTTCATGCCTGCCGAGCAGCGCACGCTGGAGCATGCTTCTACGCTCGAGATCGCCTTCGGAGGCGCCGAGAGCAATACGGCGATCGGCGCCGCGCGGCTCGGCTGCAGCGTCGGATGGTTCGGCGCCCTCGGCGACGATCCGTTCGGGAGGAGAATCCGTAAGGCGCTGCGGGGCGAAGGCGTCGATGTATCGAGGGCGGCCCTCAGCAAGGAAGCTCCGACGGGAATGATGTTCCGCGAGGAAGAGGCCGGACGGCTCGCCGTCCACTATTCCCGCAAAGGCTCCGCGGCGAGCAGGATGCGGCCGGATCATTTGGATGGCGCTTACATAAGCGGAGCCCGTCTGCTGCATCTGACGGGCATCACGATGGCGCTGTCGGCCGAAGCCCGCGAGACTGCGTTCCGAGCGATGGAAATCGCAGCGGGGGCGGGAGTCAAGATCAGCTTCGACCCGAACCTCCGGCTCAAGCTATGGTCGGTGGACGAAGCGAGGGACAGCATCCTGCGGGCGGCTGCGATGGCGGATTATTTCCTCCCGGGCTGGGACGAGCTCAAGCTTCTCTACGATACGGAGGACGAAGCCCGCATCCTGTCGCGCTTGGCCGAGCTGAAGGCGGTCACAATCATCAAAGGCAAGGACGGCGCTTCGCTCCTCCTGGAGAACGGGGCCGCAGAGGCGATTCCTTTCTATCCGGCGGACAAGGTCGTCGATACGGTCGGAGCCGGAGACGGCTTCGGCGCGGGCTTCCTCGTCGGCCTGCTGAAAGGCATGGGCGCCCGCGAAGCGGCGAGGATCGCCAGCATTTGCGGCTCTCTTGTCGTGCAGGGAAGAGGAGACTGGGAAGCGCTGCCGAGCTGGGCAGCAGTCCAGCAGCGGCTGGATAATTCGGTATGGGTGGAGCGTTGATCCGATGACGGAATTACCGAACAAGGGCGAGCGGCGGCGGGACGGCATCCTGACCGTGCTCAAGCAGCAGGGACGCATAACGATCTCCGAGATCGTAGAGAAGTTCGGCTGCTCCGAGGCGACGGCGCGGCGGGATCTGGAGCTGCTGGAACGCACCGGACCGCTCGTGCGCACGATCGGAGGGGCCATGTACGACGGCATGAATCCCGTCCGGGACAGCTCCTTCGCCGAGCGGCAAGGCATTTCCCTGCTCGAGAAGGAGCATATTGCCCAGGAAGCCGCAAGGCATATCGTGGAGGGGGACGTGGTCGGCCTCTCCGGAGGAACGACCAATTACCTCATCGCCAAGCTGCTCAAGACCCGCAAGGGCATCACGGTCGTGACCAATGCGGTCAACATCGCGATGGAGCTTGCGGGAAGCGAGATCCAGGTCGTCGTAACCGGCGGCATGATGCGGCACAACAGCTTCGAGCTGTGCGGCCCGCTTGGGGAAGGCATGGTGTCCCATCTCAATATCGGCAAGATGTTCATCGGCGTCGACGGCATATCGGAGAACGGCGGCATCACGACCTACTCGGAGCAGGAAGCCCAAATCGCCAAGGCGCTGATGAGCCGGTCCCAGATTACGTATGCGGTCTTCGACCAGAGCAAGGTGGGCCGGACATCCCTGTTCTCCATCGCCCAGCTCAAGGATCTGGAGGCGGTCATCACGGACCGCCATCTTCACGGGAGCCTGGCCGATGCGGCCCGGCGCTGCGGCGTCGCGGTCTATGTGGCCGGCGAAGCCGAAGATGAGGACGAAACCGCGGAACAAGGCTGAAGCGGAATCGACTGCAAAAGGCTGTAGCGAGATTGGACCGCTCGGCTGTGCACGCATTTTCAATCGATATAACCCCGGAGCGTCCTCGCTCCGGGGTTTTGTTCCTTCTAAACGTGAAAAGGCGGCCTGTTGGCACAGGCCGCCTGCAGTTTAAAAAGGAAATAAGGTCAACGCTCGTAGACCGCCTCGCCGCCGACCCAGGTCGCCGCAACATCGAGGCTCTCGTCAAGCAGCACGAGATCGGCCCACTTGCCTTCGACGATGCTGCCGGTCTGGGCGGAAATGCCGAGCAGCGCGGCGGGGTTGCCGCTGCACAGCCGGCTCACCATCGGCACGCTCCAGCCGCTGGCTTCCTTGAACAGGCGGAGCGCGCCGGCCATCGTGAGCGTGCTGCCGGCCAGATTGCCGGCTCCGGTCAGGCGGCAGATGCCGTTCTTCATCGTCACCGGCTGGCCGCCGAGCTCATACTGGCCGTCGGACAGTCCGGCCGCCGAGATCGCATCCGTAATGAGCGAAAGCTTGTCGGCCGGCTTGGCGCGGGCGAGCAGCCGCATCGCGGCCGGATGCACGTGATGGCCGTCCGCGATGAGCTCCGCATGGATGCGGTCATCCGTGAGGATGGCTCCGACCGTGCCCGGCTCGCGGTGATGGAGGCCGCGGCTCGCGTTGAACGCATGGACCGCGCTGCGGAGGCCGGCGTCCGCAGCCGCCTCCACCTGGTCATAAGTGGCATCCGTATGGGCGGCGGCGGCGATGATGCCATGCTCCGACAGCCAGGCGATCAATTCGATGGAGCCGGCCAGCTCCGGAGCGAGCGACAGCTGCTTGATCAGCCCCGGATAAGACGCATTCCATTGCTGCAGCCATTCGAGCCGGGGATCGACGCGGAATTCGGGGTTCTGGGCGCCCATCCATTTGGGGCTGAGGAACGGCCCCTCCAGATGCACCCCGCCGATCCGAGCATGCGGCATCGGGGCGCTGCGGTATTCGTCGGCCGCTTCGAGGACGCGGGAGATCTGCTGCTCCGAAGCCGTCATCGTCGTGGCGAGCAGCGTCGTCGTTCCATGCGAGGCGTGGAACTTCGTAATCGTATCGTAGGCTTCCTGCGTGGCGTCCATGAAGTCGGCTCCGTAGCCGCCGTGGACATGCAGATCGATGAAGCCGGGGAGCAGCCAGCCCCCGCGGCCGTCGACCGTCGCAATATTGGTATCGGTATCGCCCTGCCCGTCCGGCTCGATGGCCGCGATGCGGCCGTTCTTGACGGTGACGGAGCCGTATACCGCTTCATCGCCGACGGCGATATTTACATGGCTGACGCGAAAGTGCTGCATCCTTCATTCCCTCCTGTTGCCAGCAAGCTTGCCGCCTCCCGATCGAGCAGAACCGTTACCCGCGCATGGGTCTGCAGCAGGGAAGCGGGGCAGTCGGTCGTAACCGGGCCGGTCAGCGCGCGCTTCACGATATCGGCCTTGTCCGCGCCGCGCACGACGAGCAGGATGCGATGGGCCTTCAGAATGGAGCCCACTCCCATCGTGACCGCTTGGCGGGGCACCTCGTCGATGGAGGAGAAGAACCGCGCATTGGCTTCGCGGGTCGCTTCGTCCAGCGTCACGACATGGGTGCCGGCGCTGAGCTGGCTGTCCGGCTCGTTGAAGCCGATATGGCCGTTATGGCCGAGCCCGAGCAGCTGCAGATCGACGCCCGCCTGCTCCAGCATGGCGTCATAGGCGGCGCAGTGGGCTTCCAGGTCGCCCGACATGCCGTCCGGCAGGAAGGTCCGATTCAGCGGAATATCGATCTTGGAGAACAGATGCTGGTTCATGTAATAAGCGTAGCTCTGCTCGTTGTCCGGCGTCAATCCCACATACTCGTCGAGATTGTAGGTCGAGACGGATTTGAAGGAAATTCCGGAGCGGGCGGCCGTATCGACGAGGCTCCGGTAAATGCCCACCGGCGTCGATCCGGTAGCCAGGCCGAGAACGGCATTCGGCTTGGCGGCGACGAGCTCCGCAATGAGCGAGGCTGCAGCGGCATCCAGGTCTTTGTTATCTTGAAATACGCGAATTTCCATGATCGTTCATCCTCCCTGTCAGCGGCAGTTCGTTTTCTTTCAGTCTACGCTTTTTTTGATTCGATGACAATGAAAATGATCATAACGCACATAAAAATGAGCAATACAATCAATGGAAAGAATTGCCCCGGCCTGTTTGCCCAGCAGGTCCGCCCGGGGTATGATAAGAAGAATGACTAGCGGAAAAAGACAATCGATCACAATCGACTAGGGCAGCAACCGCATTCGATATAGCGATAATGAAGGAGTCTTAGGATGAGCAGCTCACGATATCAGGATACTTCCGGCGGCGGGACGGAGCAGCGCAAGGCCGAGCATATCCGCATCTGCCTCGAGGAGCAGGTGCAGGGAACGGGTGCCGGCAACGGACTGGACCGTTACCGCTTCCTTCATAACGCCTTGCCCGAGCTGGACTGGGCGAGCGTTTCTTTGGATACGGACTGGCTGGGCATTCGCATGAAGGCGCCGCTGCTCGTGAGCTCGATGACGGGCGGGACGGACGAGGCGGGCCGAATCAACCGGGGTCTTGCCGAAGCTGCCGAGGCGCGCGGATGGGCGATCGGGCTGGGCTCGATGAGAGCCGTATGGGAGAAGCCCGATCTGGCCGATTCGTTCCGGGTCCGTCGGGAGGCGCCGAGCGTGCCGATCATCGCCAATGTCGGAGCGGTGCAGCTCAATTACGGGCTCGATGCCGATGCCTGCCGCAGGCTTGTCGAAGCCGCGGAGGCGGATGCTCTCGTGCTGCATCTCAATTCCCTGCAGGAAGTGTTCCAGCCGGAAGGCGATACCCGATTCTCCGGCTTGCTGGCAGCGATTGAGACGCTCTGCCGGCATGCGGGCGTGCCGGTCGGCGTGAAGGAGGTCGGCTGGGGCATCGATCCGGACACCGCCGTCCGCCTGGCGGAAGCCGGCGCCTCCTTCATTGACGCCGCCGGCGCAGGAGGCACCTCCTGGAGCCAAGTCGAGAAGCATCGCTCGCGCAGCCCTCTTCGCGCCCAGGCGGCCGAAGCGTTCGCCGATTGGGGAATTCCGACGGCGGAGTCCGTCCTCGGAATCCGCCGCCGGCTGCCCGGCATGAAGCTTATCGCTTCAGGCGGATTGGCCAATGGAGTCGAAGCGGCCAAGGCGATCGCGCTTGGAGCCGATCTTGCGGGCTACGGCCGGGCGCTGCTGCCGGGCGCCGCAAGCGGAGCGGATGCGGCGCAAGCCATCTCCGGCCAAATGGAGAGGATCGAGTTCGAGCTGCGGACGGCGATGTTCGGCATCGGCGCCGGAACGCTTGAGCAGCTTCGCGGCCATGAACGGCTGAAGCCTGTCCACCCTTGACGAGGGAGGACAGGCTTCTTCAATTCCAGATCGGTACCCAGTCTATTTGATCAATCCCGTTCCTTGGATTTTCACCTTCGCCTGAATTTCGAATTTGAGCCTCGGATACATCTCCAGCCACTCCTGATAGGCTCGGGAGCTGAGATGAGTAGCCCGGTAGCGGAGGCCGAAGCCGAACGGGTCGACGCCTGCCTTCTGGATTTTTTGGAAGAGGGCCATCGCATCCTTCTCGAGGTCGCGCTCGAACATTTTCTGCAGCTCGCCCCAATCCTGGTTGAACACATTGTTCGGCGCTTCCTCGATCGCGCCTGCTATGTTCACCTTCATCTTCAGGATTCCGTTGCTGCTGACCGTATAGCGAGAGGAGATATCGGTCGCGGTGAGGATGATGGGATGGCCGTCAAGCTTGGTTTTGATGATGGAGTTCACATACTGCTGGTCCAGCTGGTTGAACAGCTGGGTTTCCTCCGGCGTGAGAATGGTTCGGACCTTGGTTTTGTCCAGAAGAGCGAGGCGGTCGACTTCATATCCGTTGCCGGTCGTGCGGATGACGGGAAGATAGGGATCCATCCCTTTCTCCGTCCTTCTGCGCTGCAGATCGAACAGATGCTCCGTGCGGATATAGGAAGAGCGGGTGCCGTCCCCTCCGAAGGTAAGAAACAGCGAGTTGCCGGAGTACCTTTCGGACAGGGGCATTTTCTGCAAAATGTCGTATCCCTGGCTGCCGGCCATGGCGACATACGCCGAGCCTTGAATATCGCGGCGCCGGACCATCCAGTCCACCGCATCGCTGATATCGTCATGGCTGAGCTTCTTCCCGAGCACGAACATTTTGCAATGCCCCAGATCGAGCTCCTTGTCCAGCAAGGCTTTGATCCGCCGGACGCCTTCCGATATTTCGGCCGCTTCGATCGTTTCCACCTGCGATTTTTCCATGCCGGGCTCGATTTTGGAATTCGGAATCGACAGGCGGAGCGTAATGCGGTAAGGCTTCTGCTCGCTGCCGGACTTGTCGATCGCCACGGCGACGACAAAAAAACGCTTGTCGATATCGACGAATCCGCATCCTCCTAGCGGCAGCAGGAGCAGCGCCATAACGGCCAGCAGCCAGGATCGGAGCGGCATCATCCTCTTGCGTGCCGCACGGCTCTTCATATCGGCTTCTTCCTTCGCCACGACACGACGATCAGGAACAGCACGGTCGCCGCCTCGAGGAACATGCGGACGATGAGCCAAACCTCGGCGATTTCGAAATCGATCCTTTCGTTCAAGAACAAGAGCCCTACGAATGAAAGGACGAAAAAAGAGCCGCACACCCACCAGTTGGCAGCCGGGGCGATGCTGTAGTCAACTTTGAATTTATATTTTTTGCTCACGCTGAGAATGAACTCCATCGACTGGTTCCATCCCGTAATCGCATACATAAGAGACAGTCCGAGATACAGGAACAGGAAAACGAACACGACACGCTCAATGAAGCCGTATCTCATCGTCATGGAATCCGCCGTTTGCGTCCACACGTACAGGTAGCGCTCCACTCCCATCGTTCCGTGAAAGCCGATCGGGAGGAAGAAGGTCGCCAGGAGAATCAGCGTGCCGGTTGCGGGAATGATCCATCGTCCCTTCAAGCGGAAGTTGGGCGGGTTGACCCGATTGAAGATGGCCATATTGATATATCCTGTGAAAATAAAGGTTCCGGCTCCGACGCTCGACAAGGTCGGAAAGCGGTTCACGTATTGCGCGATCGTATAGATGGCGTCCCAGCTCAAGTCCGGGCTTCGTACGCCCTTGAAGAGAATGAGCAGCACGAGCGGGGCGACCAGCAGCATCGTAATCTCCAGCAGGTAGAGGATCGTCAATGCCGATCGCGTCGCTCCGTAAACGCATAACAGGCCGAGAATGAGGTACAGGTTCCACGCGGGCTGGTCGGGAGTGAGCACTCGGTTCATGAGCAGCGTGAAGCCGATCAGCGCGAAGCTGGAAGCGAAGAACCACATGAATGCATATACGGGAAGCAGCGTTTTGACGAGCCATTCCGGCAGGAAGAGCCTCAGGATCTCCGGCAGGCCCAAGCCGGGGAATTTGGACAGCGCGCTGGTCGAAGCATAGGCGAGCAGCGTTCCGATGACGAGAGCGACGATAAGCGAGGATACCGCCCCGTTCAGCCGGTTTTCGAGCAGGACGGCGGGCACGTACAGCATGAGATTGAGCATTGCAACCATGACGAAGCTGTAATAGAAATAGCGGTTCATTCGTGGTTCACCTCTCCGATATCGGTATGCTTCAGATCCCCGGGCAGAATCAGCCGGAAATAAGGCCTGCCGAAGCTTCGCTGGTTGCATAAGTAGATGACGAAGAAGAATAGTCCGCAGGCAACCCCCGGCAGGCCGAAGAAAATGGCGAGCAGAATGAGCGGATATTTAATGAAACGGACCGACAGCGAGAGAGAGTAGACGGGAATGACGAAATTGGAAATGGCCATCACCGACGTGACGATGATCATGATGCTGCTGACCAGGCCGGCCTGCTGGGCCGCCTGGCCGAGGATGAGGCCGCCGACCGTCGTAGCGGTGGAGCCGATGTATTTGGGCAGCCTGACGCTCGCTTCCACGAGCATCTCGATCATGAAGAGCATGATGAATACTTCCACGAAGGAAGGATACGGAACGGCCGCCCGGCTGCCCGCTATGGAGAAGGCGAGCTGCACCCGGAACAGCTCCGGGTTGTAGGAGACG
>Ga0194137_10001353_pt1 | contig 14959 bp, 13 predicted proteins | sample TARM_MetaG_T3_14_FD_134025 | JGI IMG/M metagenome (GOLD analysis project Ga0194137, IMG submission 134025) | Freshwater microbial communities from Pennsylvania, USA, analyzing microbe dynamics in response to fracking - TARM_MetaG_T3_14 (version 2) | ecosystem: Environmental > Aquatic >... | reverse complement strand
ATCGCCTTGCGGCCCTTGCACTCCGGTATCTCCTTTGTCACCTTTCACACCTTGTGGCCCCTGTGGTCCTGTTGAGCCATCGTCGCCCTGATAACCTTTATAACCTCGCGGTCCCTGTGGCCCCTGCGGGCCTGTGTTACCAATTTTACCCTGAACGCCTTGTGGCCCGTCGGCTCCCGGTGCTCCGTCGGCTCCATCGGCCCCTGGAGGTCCCTGCTCCCCTTGAATATTTAGTCGGAACGTCCAGGTACTGGCGCCGGTTTTTTCATATACGTATCCGTTGGTAGTATTCAGGTAGAAGTCACCTATTTTTCCTAATGTACCAACCGGCGTGCCTGATCCGGAGTGCCACATATCACCGTCTTCGCCGTCGGCGCCATTAGTACCGTCAGTCCCTGCCGGGCCGGTTGCCGGAATACCTGTATCAACCGTATCGATGTACCAGTTTCCGTTTGCGCCAATATGTGGGGTAATTCCGTCGGTTCCATCTGCTCCGGAAGGACCGGCAGGCAGTGCATGGAAACCTTTTGCTCCGTCGATATTGGTACCATAGTATTTCCAGTTTCCCGGGTTTTCCAAGTCACCTTTCAGCCGCACCTTATTAATTGGTGAACCATCGCCAACCACGCTCATTTCGGTTTGCACCCCCTGCACAATGGTAACAATCCTGGCTTTGGCCGAATTGGTGTAATCGTCGCTGGTTTGAATGATAATCGTGTCAATCCACATTAGGTTTGAGTGCGGCATTTGTTGCCGGAGGTCGGCTACCTCGGCGTTGATGGCGGCAATTGCCTGGCCAAGCTGCTGGTATTCGGCCCGGCCCATCACACTTATTAGTTCGTGCATCCGGCAGTTAGTGGCAAACAGGTGGTAAAGCACGTAGTAGTCTGTTGTGGCTTCGGTTAATCCTCCGCCAACCGGTGGATTAAATGCCACGCGCCCGGAGCCGGTGTTCAGGAATTTTTTGCCGCTTTGGGCAGTATATCTCGGCAACCCGCTACTATTGAAATACCAAACGGGCACGCTTTCGTACAATCCGACGGCTTCGGTGCTGTCCAGAATATCTTCGTGCCACAGTTTTCCTTCTGAAATACCAAACTGGTAATGCGCGTTTTCGGAGCCGTCGCCGTCATACGTAGCATCTACAATCGCAATGCCTTCCTGCCGTACCGAGTTTAAAGTTTGATGCCAGCTCCAATGTATTTGCGGGTTCCATTCGGAGCCGTGGCGGGAGTCGCCAAAATAGATGGCAGTTTGTGAGGCGGAGTTCCAGTAGAGCCAGGCGACGATAACACCGGAGTAATATATTTCAGCCGTTTCATCGGTGGTGGGGTTTTTCAGGTACTGCATTTCATATTGCCGGGTAGTTTGGTTCACGGCGTAATGCACCAAGAATAATCCTTCTTCGTCGGGCAGTTGAATTTCTTCTTCGTTGTAGCGTTTGTGGAGTTTTGGCCCTTTGTGCCAGGTGTAGAACCGGAAATGCGGAACGTAAATTTTCCCGTTGGCATCGAAAACATCCTCCGAAGTATCGGGCACAACAGGTGTTAATGTGAGGGTCCGGGTAGCGTTGTTCCACGCCATTTCGGCATCGGGGCCGCCGGCGTAATAAAAACCGCTCGTGCGTCGGTTTACCGGACGGTTATAGCAATGCCTTATCAGCAGGTTCGCCATGCCGTCACTAATCCCTGTTTCCTTTAAATTGGTAAACAGATTTTTCAGTTCCGCTTCGGTATATTCTTGTTTTCGTGCCATGTTGTTTTATATTCCATTTTTTTTCTCTCTCTTATTTCCCCTCCTTTTGAGGAGGGGTGTTCATCGCTTTGCGATGATGGGGTGGTTTTAAATACCAATCATTGTTTCAAAATATTCAATCTCACTCATATGAATTGTTTCATCCACCCAAATTACATCGTCAATATTCCAGGCATCGGTCAGGGTATATACTTTGGGTGCGTAGTTAATTTTATAGCCTTTAATTTCGGTCAGCCCTATATCGTTGGTGCGGAACTCGGTCGATAGTTCCTCCACGATGAATTCCCCCTCTTCAGCCCTGAATTTCCGGTAAATGTTATTAATCGCATAATCGAGCATGCCCAGCGAGAATTGTGCTTTGGTTTCCACCGGCTGTCGGGTAGCCCAAAAGCGGCTCCAGTTTTTCCAGCGGGCATCCAGTAACCCGGTGGTATCTTTTTCCCAGTCTAAGCTCAATTCATCCGTTTCGTAGCTTCCGGTATTTCCGCTGTTGTAAAACAGCAAGCGGGGCGAAAAACTTTCAAAAGCGAACAGCTCGCTGCGGATGTTTCCTTTTTGCCTGACCTCGGCGTAATCTTCGCCCGACAGGGTACTGAAATCGGTTTTTATCTCCTCGGTTTCTTCTTTGCCATAATTGAAAAAAGCCGGCTGAAATCCCATGGTTAAAAACTTCCAGCCTACGTATTTTTCCTGTATGGTTTCCCCTGTTTCTTCATCTTCGTTTTCCAGCAACCACAATTTGTATTGCGCGTAACCGTTGGCCTCTTTTACAAACCGTATCTCGTCCGTTTCCGGATCTTCAATGGCTTCCAGGTCGTCCCATAGTTCCACGCCCTCTTTTTCGTTTTCCCTGAAATCGCTGATATCTTCCCAGCGCTCGCTAAACAGCAGGTCGTTGCCATCGTGGTCAAACGTAAATTTCAGGGTGCTGTCCTTTTCCTCGTTAATGGTCCAGTACCCCAGCAGGTATTTGCGCACATCGATAGCCGGGTCCGTTAAAATGCTTTCCCTGTCTATGATATCCACTACCCTGCGCCCCGGAAGGAAATGAAAAAAAACGTTCAGGTTATTGCCCGTGCCCAGGATAAAATTTTTCAGCTTAATTTTTGGCAGCAGGCTTTTGTAAAAAAAGGTGTTTACATGCCGTTTTATATGGCTAACCGTATAACCTATCTTGTCTAACTGCTCCACGTAGTCGGCAAGCGGGTCATTATTAAAATCATCGTAATCCAGATAAATAAGCGTTCCCTCGGTTTTCAGGTGCTCAATTTGGGTGATATCATAATTATTGTAAACCACCAGCTTTTTAAGGTTGTCATCCGTAGTTAGAAAATTATTTCGGATGCCGAACCGGGCATCGCTAAACAGGGTTTTCACCACGTAGTTTAAAAATAGCATGGGCGAAACCACGGTAACTTTCAAATTTTCCACTATGCTTTCCGGATCATCTTCGCTCAAAGAGCCTTCGGTTTTCACCGTTCCGTCAGGGTTTAACTGGTTCACGGCATAGCCTGCATTTTTCAAGAAAGCCTCGGTGTAATCCTCCACCTCTACCTCTTCAGGTATTTTTTCCCGGTCGTCAATTTTTAAAAGATGAGACCACTTCCATTCAAAAATTAATTTTCCGTAATTAGGGTTGGGGCGTAATCGGATAACGTTCAGCTTTTCCCCCTTCTCTTTGAAAAAATCGGGGTTATACACTTTCGGGCAGGCATACTCGTCACTGTCGGGGTCGTAACTGGCTTTGTTCTCGAATGTTTTTTCCTGGTTAAAACTGAGGCTGTCGTATATATAGCGCTCGCGGTAGTATTCGCCCAGGTTACCGGCATCGCTGCGCAGCCATCCGCTGTAACTCTCCTCGTCGGCGGTTTCAATAATATAGGTTCCGCTCATGAGGCGCACGCCCTGAAAGCGGATTTCAAAACCTTCAAACTCGCGCACGTTCTCTTTCGAGTAGCGGTCGAAGGTTTCCGGGTTGCCCAAAAGTGTACGGTTTATTTCGTTGGCCGGAATGTCGATTCCCAGCCCCACATCACCGGGGAAATTTTCCATGTTGCACGCCGGGTTGCGCCACGTTAACCGGATGCTGTTGTTTTCAGCCAGCGCAAAAGGTTTGTTATTTAAGTAGAAAGCTAACATACTGACCTCCCTCCAAAAGCCCCACCAACCTCCCCGGAGGGGAGGCTAAGAAACGCTGATTGTAATTTAATTTGTACTTCCATTTTTTACTTCTCTTTTTCTTCTTCTCTTCCCCCATCGGGGGAACTAAAGGGGGCCTCCCTTTCTCCCCCTCCGGGGGAGTTAGAGGGGGCTTCTAATAGGTTCTATTGTCAATCGTAAATCCTGTAAAATGCGCCTCGGTAAAATCAATATCTATGGCATGCATGTTTTCCTGCCTGTTTACAAGTGTTTTTTCGCCCGGCTCCACAATAATTGGCACTACATGCTCGGATGTTTGCGAAATGTTGGTGTAAATGTACCAGGCCTTACGGGCAAGCAGCAGGTTGCGAAGGTACTGCATATGCGTTACCTGTTTCCATCCGGTGTTAATGGTCCATTTGTCGTTGGCACTGCGGCCGGTGACTATCCGTGTGGCATCAAAAGCCGTGTCGTCGTCGTCAGCAGGTTTATAGGCAGTATTTCCTTCGGTAATGAATTTATCGCGAATAGCGCCGCTCAGGTAGGCATCGTCGATTCCGCCCAGCGTGTTGGCAAAGAACATGAACACCGGGCGCTCGCAGTACTTCCAGTCGATGTGAAACCGGCGGCTTTCGCTCACCCCGTCAATTTCCACATCGTAGTAATACATCTTTTTGGTGGTGGTTTCCATGTCCAGTCCTAGTTTTCCGGGGTTGCAGTCAAATTCGTAGAGGTTGGAGGGGCTCAGGCTCACCGCCTCGGTGTACGTGTCGGTAGTGCCATCGTCGTAACCGGCAGTTACTTTGAAAGTGGCCGATTGTGCCGATGCCGGAATAAACCACAGTTTTACCGGCTGAGTGGGATGCACCAATTCACCCCAGGGGCGTCCGGTGAGGAATTTACCTGCGGCAATATAGGTTTCGTAAAAATTAGTAGTGGCATCGCGCATCATGTTCAGCTGCCGTTGGCTCACGCCGCCTTTAAGTAAAACAAAAGCGGTGGAAGTTGCGCCCCACTCTTCCTGTAAAACGCCCTCTTCATCTAACCAGCTTTCGCCGGTTTGCACCTGCACACTAAAAAACTGGTTGGTGTAGGTGGTAACGGCGCTGGAAATGGGGAACTGAAACCGGCGGTCCACCGGCTGGTCCACAAACCCCGAAATATCAAACTCAGCCTCGCCGCTGCCGTCGGGCGCTTTGGCACGAGTAAAGGGTGCCCCGTCGAGGTTTCCGTCAGCCGAAATAATTTTCAGCAAAATCTCATAATTCACACTTCCGGCAGGGGCACTTCCGCCCGTGCATTTAATTTTTACCGGGTTTCCGGTAAGCTGAACTGTGTCGCCGAGTATGGTTGCTGTTATAGCCATAATTATTGTGCTAAAATTTTAACATGACCCCCTTTGCCCTCCGGCGCACATTCCTTACGCTGGCATTTCCCCCTAAAAGGGGAAAGGATATGGTATTTCATGGGGTTTTTCATAATCCACTTGTTTGTTTAATTTTTAAATATCTTTCCCGTTCTTTTTCAAAACGGTCAATCGCCACGGAAATATTCATTTTCTCAATCCGGTTAATCATCTGGTCGAGTTTATCGAGGATGGCAGGGTCATCACCTGGATCTGTGTAAGGTTGCACAATACTGGCCGCTCCGGGTTCCATGCCGGGCTGGGAGGAGTAGCCGCCTGTTTTGCGGCCTGGCATTCCGCCTGCAAGCGATGCCATTATGGTGTTTAAATCGAGTTGTTGAATGTTGCCGGCGCGCTGGTGAAATTCAAATACATCGATAAACCGACGCACAGCCGGGTTGCGTACAGTCTTTGCGTTTGCCACCCACTCGTTCGCGTGCACATAATCTACCACTTCGTTATCGCTGGAAGAAAAACTGGTGAAACCGCCGTCTTTTTTGCCTTTCTTCCCGGTAAACGCACTGGAAACAAGACCTTCCAGTCCGGCAAATGCAGCTTCAATTAGACCTACAATTATAGCAGCCCTTGCAAGGCCGGCAGCACCAAAAGTGGCAATTGAATCGGGCTGTGCAAGTGATTGAACAGTTACACCAGCCGCAGCCAATTGCGCCTGAATTTTTAACTGTTCGAGCGCTAGAATCAATATTTTTTTACCAAATTCCTTAAAAGCATCTTCCCCTCCTTGCATCATTTCATATAACCCGTCAGAAACTACCATAATGGTATCTTGATACATTTGTGCCTGTGAGGTTAATTTTTCTGTCAGTTCATTCTGACCTGCAGCGGCTTTTTTTGAATTATTTTCGATGCGACTCAAAAGTTTATCTTCTTCAAGCAAACTGGCATTTACTTCATCAACAGCCTCTTTTTCAATTTTCAGCGGTTCCACCGCCTGCCTGATTGCCTCATTGTATTTATTTTGCGCATCGATAATTTGAATTTGAAGGTCAAGTTTTTTCGATTCGTCGGTTTCAAGTTCGGCTTTGGCCTGCAGGTAAGCCAGCTCGTTTGCCAGCAGGCGGGCATGAAGCAATTTTTGCATATTTTCTTCCTGCCCGTATTGTTCCTGTAATGCCAAAATTCGCTGTTTATTGGCTATTTCAATCGCTTTGATTGCTTCCTGGTTTTCACCTCCGGTACTACCTCCTCCAACAACTTCAACTTGTTTCCATGTTTTTCCATCCCACTCATAAACTACATTTCCCACTGTTTTTCGGGTTCCAATTTCAGGTGATGTTCCTCCGTTTTCATTTTCCGGAATATCTAAATAATCTCCCGTAAGTCCTTTAAGCAACAATTCATTTTGCTTTATGGAATCGCCTGTTTTTTTTAATTCGCTGTTTAATTCGGATATTTCATCTGAACTTAGCCTTACTACCTCGGTAACACTGGTACCGAAAGAGCTTGTTTGCCTGGTTATTGAAGTTGTGCCTGATAAAATTGTTCCTTTAATTTGTTCGTATTTTTTTCGCTGTTTTTCCAAAGCACTTTCGGTTTCTTCAATTGCATCAGCATTTTGAAATTTTAAAATTGCTTTTTGAGTTTCAATGAAATCCCTGGCTCTGTCAGCAGAAATACCAATAGCATTTCCATATTGGTCAAACTGCGTTATTGCTTCAGGTGCAATTGCGGCAATATCTGTAATCAAAGTTTTCATACGATCCTGCTCGTCAGCGCTCAGGTTTGTTTTGTTTTGCAATGTTTCATATTCATCGATTAAAGGAACCAAGTTAGTTTGCAAGTTAGTCACCTGTTTTAGCTGTTCACTGAATCTGTTTGTGTTTGTTTTCATTGCTTCATTAACACTGTTCAATACGTTCAGCCATTGGTTTTTGAACCATTTACCCATTTTTTCAAGCTTCGCCTGTACGGTGGTATTTTTATTATTAAATTCTGTTAGTATAGAATTTCCGGATTCAAATTCCTGGTTGGCTTTTGTTTGCTCTTTTCTGAGAGTTTCGGTATTTGCGCTAAGCACACCCAGCACCGTTGCGGAGCGTTGCCCGTCAATTCCAAGCTCTGTCAGTGTTTCCACCATTCCTTCCAGCCCTTTTTTACTACTTTTCGATCCTTCGAGAACCCGGAGCAGCGCTTCATTGGCATCTTCTTCCAATGTTTTACTGAAATTCTCGATGCTCATATTTGCAATTCCGGCAAATTTCGGAATATCGGTACCAATCGCCACAAGCAGTTTTCCGATAACGGTAGAAGAAACCTCGGCGCGTTGGCCGAATTGGTCGAGCGTAGCGGCCAGTCCCAAAACATCGGAAATAGCTAAATCGGCATTTGGGGCAAACCCCGCCAGTCGCGAGGTAAAATCTACCATATATTCCTCGTTTGCTGTGCTTGTGGCACCCAACTCGTTAATTACAGAGCCTACCCTTAGTAAAGCGCTTTCAATGCCAAATTCTTCTTTGAGTCCAAAAATATCAACCAGCTTTCCTATCTTACGGAGTGTTCCCTCAATATCTCCGCCCAGGTCTTCGTTTAATGATACGTTAATTTTATCGGCTGCAGATGCAAACTGAAGCAAATCGTTCCGGCCCTGTATCCCCAGCTTTCCACCCACACGCACAAGCCCCAGCAATTCTTCCTGGGATGAACGGGTGTCAATTTTTTGCAGGTCACGATTTAATCGGTTGATTTCGCTGCGAGTAAGTCCAGTGGTTTTCATGGCATCAGCCAGCGTATCATCAAATTTTGCAAAGCCTGAAATAACCCGGCTTATGCCTGCAATTATTGCTGCAAAACCGAAAGCGGGAAGTAATCCACCAGCAGCGTTCCTTAGTTTAGTCAGCGCTGATCGAGTTTTTATTGAACCTGTGCGCACTTTTCCTATTTGCCTTTCCACCTTGTCCAGTTCGGTCCGGTATTTTTTCCATTGTGGCGTTCCCGGAGTGGCAGAATCCATCAGGCGTTTAAGGCGTAAACGCTCGGTGCGAAGCTGTTTCATTGTAAGTCCGGTGAGCCCTATTTCTTTCCGGAGTTCGGTCATCCGGGTTTCGTTGGTTTTTATGGTCCGGTTGTTTTCCCGCATTTCTCGGGTAATCTCTTTATATTGCTGGCTTTCCTGTTTTCCTGCGCGTTCCAGCTTTCGTTTTTCGGCGCGCAGCTCTTTGTTGCGTGAAGTAAGCTGGCGGGTATTTTTCTCCAAATCGCCCAGCTCCTTTTTCGCTTTATCGCCATTCACGATAATATTGAGCTTTAAGTCTTCGTCTCTCAGATTCTTAGCCATTTGCTTCCTTTTCAAATTGTTTTTTAATGTTTTCGGCTACTTCTTCCGTTAGTCCGTACATGAGGCGCCAGGCAATGGTATAATAATGTCCGAATACAAACCGGTTATAAATAGGAAATGCTTTAGTGCGCCGGCGTTTGCGCCAGTTGGTGTATTTATCCTGTTCCTGAATTTTGCGGTTTTTGGGTTTAATATCGAGGGCGCGGCCATAACCGGCAATGCTGGCCGAAAGCTTTCCGTCCATCGCATTACCTGACTCGACATCATACGGGCGATCGTCGAATAGCCGGTTGCTGTGAAAATGCAATAATTTGGCAATTGCTTTGCCTTGATTGTCGTGAAGTTCGGTCCCTTCCTCATGGAGGATTTGCCTGACAAATTCCTTTTTCACCAACATTAATTCGCTCATGTTGTGAAAATAGAACAAGGAGGCATTTACAAAAAGGACAAAATAGGATTACAGGGTATTTAGCCAGGAAAGAATATCAATGTTAAATATGACTTCGATGGCATGAAGCAACAAACCAATAATAACTACAGACAATGCAATTAGCCATCCTATTTTATAAGAGCCCCACATATTTGGTTTAAAATCGTTCATAGAATAAAATTACAAAAAAAGCCCCGGAAAACTACCCCGGGGCACACATTAATGGTCCGCCGTTATCGGACAGCGGTTTCATTCCGGCGATTTCCGGAACTCCGGCATTAATATCCATCTGTATCAAAATTTCCGTTGATGCTCCATCCGTTCCAGCCGCCGAACTGGTATTCGGGGTCGGTGTGGAGGCTGGCAAGGTTCAGGAATTCGAGAAACTCGTTTCCTTCCAGCTTTTGGTTGCGAAGCCAGTTTTTTATGGCAGTGGTAATGTCCTGTATTTTTTGGTAGTGCTGCAGCTCGTCGGCATTGCTTAAACTTCCCGGATCCACTTTTTCGAGAATGAACATCCAGAAGATATTGTTTTCAGCCACGTTGTCTTCATCGGGCGATTCCGGATCGGCGCTCGGAATGGTAACGGCTATCCATACACCTGATTTATCGCCCAGTTTGCGCACGAGGTGTTTTTCATTGGCTACCAAAACAAAGCCTTTCAGTTCCGGGTTTTCGGCCTGAATGGTTTCGGTCATCTCCTGCAGCAGTTGATTAAAATCGGTTATTCGTATCATTATGATTTTATTTTGTCTGCTTGCTGTTTCCAGTAAAGCAGGGCCGTTAATACGTCGATGTAGTTAGTACGATCCACTTCGCTCAGCGGACCAAACAGGTTCGATTCGGCAATGGCATAAAGCAGTTTTGTTAAACCGAGCTCGGTATCATCGAGCGTTTCTTCTTCTTCGTTATTATTATTCCTGGAAAAAAGCGGGGCGAAATTCAGTGGCCGGCCATTCAGGTCGAGGTCTTCTTCTTTGATGTACCTGTCGCAATTAAAAAACCACAGCCAGATAGTGTATTTTTTCCAGAATGGTATTTCTCCCAGCAGTTCGGCATAATGTTCGGTAAGGTAGGGGTTGAACGGTTCGCGGTGGTTGCCGTCAAAATCGGGCTGGTGTTTAATTGCATCGAGGTTTTGTCGTTCAGGCCGGTAAAGTGTTGCGATGAATTTATCGAGGTCGGCCATTTTTCGCCATCTGCCGTATAGTTCGCAATAATCCCACGCCCGGCGGTATTCGCCAAAAGTAATGTCGAGCATCCCGTCAGCCGGTCCAATGAGTTTTACTCCCCCGCTGTTTTCGATTTCTGGAATCCGGTTTTTTAACTCGTAATAGTTAAGCAGAAGTACTGGTTTATTTTCGGTAACTTCTTCGGTGTAAAGCCAGTTTAGCGTTTCGGTGAGTTGCCATATATTGGCAAATTTATCTTCGAGCTGTATTTTAGAAAGCCGGCGGTCTTTCCATTTGTCGAGGGGCGCACGTTTTATTCCGAGAAAATTGTACAATACAATTATCAGATACTCATAAATATTAAGTTTCCCATCTATCACTTTCAGCCAGTTTTGCATCACACAGCCAAATTGTTCGTTATTCATTTCGTCCCAGCATGAAGGGTATTCGGTTTTGATGTTTTTTTCAGGAATTTCGATGGTGTTCATATAAATTTCAGGTTAAAGGTTAAACTGACCCCCTCTGCCATCCACCGCAGAAGCCTTACGCTGGCATCTCCCCCTATCAGGGGAGAAAATATGGTATTCAATTTGTTCATAGACTTATGAATTTATCCGTGTCTTCCATTCCCGGCAGCATATCGGTAATATCATCCGAGGTTTCGTCGGCATTTATAGTATTCCAGTATTTTTTCAGCTCATTGAGAACAAATTCGCCATCGGTCCACAGCGCTTTTGAAACTTCGTTAACCAATCCGATGGGTGCCGGCAGATTTGCTTCCCTGGTTTGTCGTTCGGAAAAGAAGTTTTGCACAACGCCTTCTGGAATTACAGTTAGGCTGAACCGTTTTACAGCTTTGGCCATGGTGAGTAGCGGAATGGGGTCGCAAATGTAATCGTACAATTCCTGGTCTTCTTCCTCCTGAATTCCGTCGGCGGATTTCAGGGCCGCTTTCAGCTCATTAAACTTGTCAGAGCCAATGACGGGTTTAATGTGTTTGCGCTCTATTTCGCGCATGAGCGGGGCCAGACGAAGAAAAAACACGGGCGAATTGTCAATAGCAAACAGGCTGTTGAAATGTTCCCAGGTATTAATGAAAAGGTCGAGCGTGCGTTTGCGTGCATCCGAGTTTTTCCATTCGGGCAGGTAGTCGGCATTTTTATTCAGGAACTTTATGAGGCGGTCGAAAGCTTTTTGGTAGTTGCGGATGGCCGCGGCATCGTCGCGGTCGTACATCCATTCCCAGGCCATTTTTTCGGTTTCGGAATCGATTTTCATTTTCCGTCCGCTATCCTCGTGGCTGATATCGTTACCCTGGTAATGCCACAGCGTAGCCTGAAAAGCAATGGGGAGCTGAATGTGTTGCACCAGCTCGTCGAGCAACTCGTAATTCACAGCCGGAATCCCCTGAGCTGTGCTGCCACTTCCGGCACTACCGCTGCCTGTATCTTCCGGTTCCGGTTCCGGTGGGTTCAGAAAGTAATCGGACATGTAATGGTTTTCGGCTTTGTCGAAAATTGGTTGGCCGATTAATGCGGCCAGCTCTTCGGACGAAAGCATGACTTTTACGCTGACTTTGTCGAAATCGTTGCTTTTATAGTAGCTCCCGGTGAGGGTACGTAGCTCTTCGTTTCCGTTATTTGTTTTATTGAAAATCATGGCTTACACATTTGAAGTTGTCCGGTCTTCCGGATTCACATTTTCTTCTTTCAACACAATTTTATGGTAAAATCCAAGTCGTGCCTTTTTCTCTGGCCACATGGCGGCAATGCACTGGTTGATGGGTTCAAAAATTACTTCTTCAGGAATGGCGGTATCGGATGCCAGGTACAATTTAAGCGCATAAAGCATTTCTGATCCGGAGGCCGATTTACCTGACATCATCATATTACTCAGTGCCGGGTGCAATCCTATTCCCGATGTGGTTGCCTGGTCGGCAGCTTCGGAGATTTTGAGTTGTGCCTCGATGAAATCTTTCACCTTTTGGTCGATGGGCTCAATTTTCCAAGAAACTACTTCGCCGGCTTCGTCGTCGAAAAAATCAACGGTTTCAATGAATTTTCCTACGTTCTTTTTCCCGGCCAGCACATTGCCTATTTTTCGAAATGTTTCGGTTTTCAGTTCCTCGAGCTTGGCATTTATTTCAGTATCGGTTTTACTGGGGAACCTCTCCATTAGTTTGTCGCGTTTGTCGTTCCAGTAACCGGCAGGCGAATGGATGTGGTTAGTAAGCACCAGTCCGTTATCCGAAAGATATTTGAGGATATCGGGCACATCTGAACTGCGGGCAATCCATTTGCGCGCTCCCCAAAAACCTGGTATTGAATAGAAATTGTGTGCAAACGAATAGCTGTTGTGGTAGCTCATTGCCGCGCCTTGGGCAAATGGCTGGTCTATGTTCCACACCGGCCAGGTGCGAATGCCGGTGCCTGAGCAGTTGTGTTCAAAATCGCCTGTATAAATATTGGGAACATCTTCTAAGCGGCGGGTGTCGGTCCATGCCAGGCGGGCATCGGTGCCGGGGCACACTTCGAGGGTGAATTCGGGTTTACGGCCCAGGCGCATACCACGGCGGAGGAACCGTTTTACAAACACGCCTTTCAGGTATTTGTATTCTACAGTGGCCATATCGATAAACCTGCGGTGGTTCCAGCTTTTCAGCCAGTTCCATATTTCCTCGTCGTAGGTCCATTTACGCACAATTTCGCCATCTTCCACCAGCTCCAGGTAAAGGTTTGGCCCCTGGCCGTGCAATAATCCAATTTCGCGTTCGAGAATTCCAGGAGCCAGGTTGTTGGCTTCCATGAGGTCGCGGACAACTACCGGCAGGTTATTGTTTGCACCGTAGGGCACTATTTTTTTCCCGCCCACAATATCGGGGTTGGCTTCCCACTGTACACCGGTGTCGGAAAGAATGATCTGGTCGTAATTGCTGTAATCGGACGCGCCGGTAAAAAAGGAAAAAACGCCCACATCGGGGATATTCATTACTCCGGAGTCGCCTATTTTTTTAATAGCCCCCTTTCCGCCGGTTGGCAGATTTCCACCTTGGGTGGAAACAGGAGCGGTGGTATTTGAATTATTTTTCATGTTAACTCAACTTTTTGTCCGTTAAACAACATTAATAAAGGTTGGTAAAATTGTTTTGCTTCGCCGGTATCGAGGTCCACGTATGCTTCCATAATTTCGTAATTTTTGTTGTGTTCCTTTTGGGGGCGCGAACGCAGCCTGGCACGACTTACATCTGTAATGCCGTTTGATTTTCCGGTTGATTCGGAATAACTCATGAACGAAAAAGAGAATTCGCCTTTGTCGTGGCTGATTCTTCGCATCTTTTCTATGGCAGTGTAAACATCCATGTTGTGAAAGTATTATTGTAGCGCAACAGGTAAAAGGACAAAATCAGGTTACCTGGTCGAATTTCGCAATCAGCGGCACTTCCTTCCTCCGGTCGCCAAACATTACGCTGTCGTGGTCGAGGTGTTCTACCAACGTTGGAACGGTGGTGTACATTTTCCAGCCGCGCTTATGTATTTCGCGCGAATTGAGGCGCCCCACTCCGGAGGATGCCCGGTACACTTTCACCGGCTGCTGCAGCCACTTTTTCATTGCCCGGGCCACATCGGCAGTCATGTAAAAATTACCATCTACCCACGCCTGATCAATAAATTTATGTTTATGTATTTCTACTGGCCGGCTGACGGCACCGGTGTAAAAGTCGGAGTTGCGGTTAGGCATGTAAATGGGGCTTAATGTGAAGTTTTTCAGGGTTTGCGATTTCAGCAGGTTGATTTCATGGGTAAGTTTATTGTAGAATCCATTGCACGGGTAAACATCATCTTCAATTACCAGACATTCGCCAATAGTATAATTCATCATTCTCCGGAAGGTGCGCACATGGCATTCTTTCGGGTCCCCATAAACTCCGGTAAAAACGAGCTGAACATTCGGCGGCAGGTTCTTTTCGAGAATTTTGTAATTGTTGATGTTCTCAGACGTTGAATTGTTTATGAATCCAAAAACTTTAAATCCATCGAGGCGCGAAACCAGGCGCTGGAATAATTCGGGGCGGTTACAGGTTGGTACAAGTGCTATCATAAGAATACCGAAATTAATTTTGGCCAATATTTTTTCCTGAATTTTTTCAACTGCAACTGGGTGAGTTCGTATTGTTTTTTTTCATCCAGAGTTTTGAGGGTTGATGATGGTATATGTTTTACAACAGATTTTGGAACAAGGGTTGGTTTAATCCCGATGGCTTTTAGCTGCTCGATAACAACATCGTCAGCACACCAAAACGGGAAATCTTCATTCAGGCCAACAATTTGTTCCCATACGTTCCGCTTCATCACAAAGCACCAGCCTGAAAAATGGCGGGCGTTGGTGTAGCCGCTTTCAGGTTGTGTAATTCCTGCCTGCCGTTTGTCGCCAGGGTTAAGCGGCGACATCACGTCGGCTTTTACTTTCATCAATTCGGCCAGCCAGCTTTTCTGAAAAATAACATCGTTGTTGGCCACGCACACCCAGGGGGCATCTCCCCGGCTGATTCCTTCGTTGGCAAACCGGTTGTAATTAAATTCTCCAGGGCGGTGCAATGTGGTTGCACCGGTGTATTCAATTCCAGAGGCCTGTTCTATTATGATGATATTGAAAATTCCTTTTCGCTGCGAAGCCAGCAACGACTTTATGGCGCGTTCGGTGGTTGCCTTTAGTTCAGGTGTTTTGGCATTGCTGAGAATAACCACATCGCAACGGGGTTTTAT
>Ga0194137_10001349_pt1 | contig 14995 bp, 14 predicted proteins | sample TARM_MetaG_T3_14_FD_134025 | JGI IMG/M metagenome (GOLD analysis project Ga0194137, IMG submission 134025) | Freshwater microbial communities from Pennsylvania, USA, analyzing microbe dynamics in response to fracking - TARM_MetaG_T3_14 (version 2) | ecosystem: Environmental > Aquatic >... | reverse complement strand
GCTATAAGGGGATTAAAGAAGGATTTGTGTATTCAATTCGTGAACTCAGTGATGAGGAAATTAAGCAAATTGAAACTTCAGTTTCGAAGAAGTTGGACACAAACGTAGAATTGACGAATCGTATTTCCAAGGATCTTATTTCAGGGATTCGTGTTGTCGTTGAAGACGTGGTCATCGACGGTTCAATGAAATACAAACTAGATAATTTGCGTAGTGAATTATTGAAAGGAAGCAGGTGAGCATATGGAATTAAGACCTGAAGAAATCAGTGAACTGATAAAGGACCAGATTAAAAATTATCAAAGTCATCTTGAGGCAAATGATGTGGGTTATGTCATTAGTGTTGGGGATGGGATTGCTTTATTGCATGGTCTAAACAATGCAATGGCAGGAGAATTGATTCTTTTCCCTCATGATGTCGTAGGTATGATACTAAACTTGGAAGAAGATCATGTAGGTGCAGTACTTATTGGATCTGATTCCAAGATCAAGGAAGGCGACGAAGTGCATCGTACCGGTCGCATTGTCGAGGTTCCTGTTGGGGATGAAATGTTAGGGCGTGTTGTCAATGCATTAGGACATCCAATTGATGGAGGTCCTGCAATTACTACTGAAAAACGCCGTCCGGTGGAACGTGTTGCTCCTGGAGTCATGACCCGTAAATCAGTTCATCAACCAGTACAGACTGGATTAAAAATCATCGACTCGATGATTCCAATTGGTCGTGGTCAGCGTGAGTTAATTATTGGTGATAGACAGACAGGAAAAACTGCGATTGCGATTGATACAATTATTAATCAAAAAGATCAAAATATGATTTGTATTTATGTTGCTATTGGACAAAAAGCATCAACAGTTGCTCAAATTGTTGAGAAGTTGCGTCAGCATGATGCAATGTCCTATACAACGGTTGTGGCTGCTACAGCATCCGAACTTGCACCGCTTCAGTACATTGCTCCTTATGCAGGATGTGCAATTGGTGAAGAATGGATGGAAGAGGGTAAAGATGTTTTGATTATCTATGATGATCTATCAAAACATGCGGTTGCTTATCGAACCATGTCTCTTTTACTACGCCGTCCACCAGGACGTGAAGCATACCCAGGGGATGTATTCTATCTTCATTCAAGGCTTCTTGAAAGAGCTGCTAAGTTAAATGATAATTATGGAGGTGGTTCTCTGACTGCCCTTCCAATCATTGAGACTTTAGCAGGAGATATCAGTGCTTATATCCCGACAAACGTTATTTCCATTACTGATGGGCAATTATTTTTACAGTCCGAGTTATTTAACTCAGGTGTACGTCCTGCGGTTGATAGTGGGTTCTCAGTCTCTCGTGTAGGTTCAGCGGCACAAACAAAAGCGATGAAGCAGGTTTCAGGTTCGTTAAAACTTGAGTTGGCGCAGTATCGTGAATTGCTTGCCTTCGCCCAATTTGGTTCTGATTTGGATTCTGCAACGAAGAAAGTTATTGATCATGGAGCACGGTTAACTGAACTCTTAAAACAAGGACAATACCGTCCAATGAACTTGGCTGAAGAAGTCTTGTCATTGTTTAGTGCTAAATATCGTTTCCTTGAGGAGCTTGAAGTTTCAGAAATCCGTAAGTTTGAATCAGAACTTCATACGTATTTCAAAGAGGAACATCCTGAGATTCTAAGAGAAATCAATGAGAAGAAGATCTTGTCAGATGAGTTGATTGAAGAAATGAAAGTGGCCACAAAGAAGTTTCTTGAGCTCTTTAACCAGATGAAAGGTAACTAATCATGGCTACGGGTAAGCAGGCGATCAAGCGAAGAATTCGTTCGGTTGAAGCCACAAAAAAAATCACCCAGGCAATGGAACTCATCTCAACAAGTAAACTTAAGAAGCAGAAAGCAAAAATGGAGCAAAACCGTGAGTATGCTCGCACAATGCATCATATGATTCAGCAGATTCTTGCCAACAGTCGAGTTGATGATGTTGAGTGGCTGAAGGAGCGTGAAGATACACGCCCATTGACGATTGTGTTTACTTCAGACCTCGGGTTGTGTGGCGGCTACAATACAAACATGCTGAGATACTTTCGGTCACAGGCAAATCCCCAACACCCAGTCCTAACGATTGGAATGAAGGGATATCACTGGCTTAACAACCGCAAATTCAATATTCTCAATGATATTCATCCAAGCGATGACCTTAGTTTCCTTGAGGTGAGTAACGTGGTTAATGAGGCGTTGAGTATGTATCTTGCGGATGAGATTACCAGCATTAACATTCTGTATACAAAGTTTGTGAATAGTGTTTCCTTTGAACCTTCCATCATCAAGATTCTTCCTGTAGTCAAGTCGGATGTCTTACAGCAGGCAGAAGAGTCAAGTGTATTTGTGGATACCATCTTTGAACCAAGTGGAGCGGCTATTTTGAATCAGATGATTCCAATGTATGTTCGTTCTTTGAGTTTCAGTTGCTGGTTGGAGACAAAAACAAGTGAACAAGCTTCACGTCGCATGGCTATGGAAAGTGCAACAGATAATGCAGAAGAAATAATTGATAAGTTAGTATTGCAATACAACCAGTCTCGCCAGGCAGCAATTACCCAGGAAATATCTGAAATTGTAGCCGGTGCAGATGCGTTATAACGGAGGTAGACTATGAATGAAAAAACAGGCAAGCTCTTGCAGATTATCGGTCCAGTTGTAGATATACGATTTTCAAGCGGAGAACTGCCAAGCTTAAATAATGCAATTAATATTCCACTAGCACAAGGACGACTTGTGGTTGAAGTAGCTCAACATGTGGGTGATGATACCGTTCGTTGTGTTGCGATGGGTTCCACAGATGGTCTTGTTCGTGGAATGAAAGCAATAGATACAGGGCGACCTATTTCTGTTCCTGTGGGTAAAGAAGTTTTAGGGCGTATGTTCAATGTTCTTGGTGATCCAATTGATGGTTTAGAAGAACTTGGTGACAAAGTCCAACGAGATCCGATTCACCGCCTTGCCCCAAGCTTCGAACAGCAGCAAACCACTTCTGAAATTCTTGAAACGGGAATTAAGGTTATTGATTTGCTTTGTCCTTATGCAAAAGGGGGTAAAATTGGTCTTTTTGGTGGAGCCGGTGTCGGTAAAACTGTGGTTATGCAGGAGTTGATTCATAATATTGCGAAGGAACATGGTGGTCTTTCAGTTGTTGCGGGAGTTGGTGAAAGAACTCGTGAAGGAAACGACTTGTACCATGAAATGAATGATTCAGGAGTTTTAAATAAAACAGTACTCGTATATGGTCAGATGAATGAATCACCAGGAGCACGGATGCGTGTAGCTCTTTCAGGCTTGACTATGGCTGAGCATTATCGTGATGTTGATCATCAGGATGTACTTCTGTTTATTGATAACATTTTCCGGTTTACTCAAGCTGGCTCTGAAGTTTCTGCCCTTTTGGGTCGGATGCCTTCGGCGGTGGGTTATCAGCCAACACTTGCGACAGAAATGGGACAGCTTCAAGAACGAATCACATCAACGAAAGAAGGTTCAATCACATCTGTTCAGGCGATTTATGTTCCTGCGGATGACTTGACAGACCCCGCACCAGCAACCGCATTTACTCATCTGGATGCAAAAACAGTATTAGATCGTAATATAGCGGCTTTGGGGATCTACCCAGCGGTTGATCCACTTGAGTCCACAAGCCGTATGCTTGATCCACTTGTGGTTGGGGATGAGCATTATGATACGGCACGTGGTGTTCAGCAGTTGTTACAGCGTTACAAAGAGCTTCAGGATATCATTGCCATCTTAGGGATGGATGAGTTATCGGATGAAGATAAGGTTCTTGTAAACCGTGCGCGCCGTGTACGTAACTTCTTATCCCAACCATTCCACGTCGCTGAGCAGTTCAATGGAATCCCAGGATTGTATGTTCCTCTATCTGAAACAGTCCGTAGTTTTAAGGAAATCTTAAGTGGTAAAGCAGATGACCTTCCTGAGAGCGCATTTATGTATGTAGGTACAGTTGAAGAAGCTTTCGAAAAAGCAAAGAATCTAGGTAACTAGCATGTTTACGGTTCGAATTGTCACTCCCCGAGGTTTATATCGGGAGCTAGAAACTTCAATTTTAAATGTAGTGACAACAGAAGGTCAGATGGGTATATTGAAAAACCATATGCCAATCGTCGCGGTTTTGAACATTTCAATGCTAACAACCGAAGAGAAGGATGGTCGCCATCGTTATGCGATTTCAGGCGGAACATTGCACTTTTTAGATAATTTGGCTACGATTTTAACCGATGCAGTAGAGCGTAGTGATGAAATTGACATCGAACGTGCTCAACGGGCTAAGGAGCGTGCTGAAACACGACTGAAAGCCACTTCAGAAGATGCGGATTTCAAACGTGCACAAATTGCGTTGCAACGTGCCATTAATCGAATTAATATTGCTAAATAACACTCTAAACAGGGTGTTATTTTTTTTGTCACTGATTTTTTGTGAAAGATTTATGAATCATCAGCACAATTTGAGTATATAATAGAAAAGAATGTTAGAATACTATACGATTGGAGGTAAAAGTATGAACGAACTGATTCCTCGAATTTTTATTCACTTTTTAGGGTTCTTTGTTGCGATGATTGGGTTGAGTAGTATTGATTTTAATCGTTTTCTCAAGAAGAACAAAGTTTGGCAAGCGCAAATGTTATACCTTGTTTTGGCTATGGCTTTAGGATATTTGTTTGCCCAGTTTTTGCTTGCAATTCAATGGCAAATAAGTTGAAAAGGTGAATCATTTTAGAAGAATTATGTTATAATAACGATGCTTGACCGAACGGAGGTAAATTATGTTGTTTTCAAAAGCTGTTGGTATCGATTTAGGTACCGCAAATATGTTGATTTATGTTAAGGGTGAGGGTATTGTTCTTGATGAGCCTTCTGTAGTGGCTTTAGAGGCAGAAACGAAAAAATGCATTGCTGTAGGGCAAGAAGCTAAGGATATGCTTGGTCGTACTCCGATGAGAATTATGGCAATCCGTCCACTTAAGGATGGAGTAATTGCAGATTTTGAAGTTACTGAGATTATGCTTCAGTATTTTATTCGTAAACTTAAGCTAAAAGGAATGTTTTCACGTCCAACGATTTTAATTTGTTGCCCATCGAACATTACATCGGTTGAACGAAATGCGATTCGTGATGCAGCCTATCGTGCAGGAGCTAAACGTGTTTACATTGAAGAAGAACCAAAGGTAGCTGCTATTGGTGCTGGTTTAGATATCTCAAAACCAAGTGGCAGTATGGTACTTGATATTGGCGGTGGTACGACGGATGTTGCTATTCTTTCGCTTGGCGAAATTGTAACCAGTACATCATTAAAAATCGCAGGAGACAAAATGGATCGTGATATCATCAAGTATGTCAAAGACTCATATAAGCTGCTCATAGGTGATCGTACGGCAGAAGAGATTAAGAAGCGGATTGGTACAGCGTGGAGAGGGTCAAGAACAGATACTCTTGAAGTTCATGGTCGTGACCTTGTTACTGGACTTCCACATACCATTACAATTAATTCAGAAGAAACAGAATTGGCTATGCGTGAGAGTTTACAGGATATTGTTCGGGCTTGCCGCACGGTCTTGGAGCAAACACCTCCTGAACTTTCTGCGGATATCGTTACTCGAGGAATCGTCTTGACCGGTGGTGGAGCACTTCTTCGTGGTATTGATGAACTGTTGATGAATGAATTGAATATTCCTGTCTATGTTGCCGAAAATGCACTACGTTGTGTTGCAGAAGGTACAGGAATTATGCTTGAAAATCTTCATTTAGTTCGTTAGTTCAAAGAATTATAAAATACAGTTCGTCAATGAGCTGTATTTTTTATATAGGAATTTCTCTTTTGCTCACGAATGTGATGGAGGAGGTATTATGTATGGAAAGACATGGATTGAATGGACAGATTGAGGATGAGAATTATTGTTTGGATTTAATTGATCAGTTGGATGAGAAGTGGGTTAAGTATATTGATAATCTGCCACTAAAATTTGCGATTAAAGAGTGTATTAGTGGTATCAATCGATTGGAACGTCAGAAACTGCGTTCCTGTGCGCAGATGAATATACGAGTCAATGTCGGGGATGTGTGTTTTATAGATTTTGGTCAAGCATATATTCATGAAGCAGGGTATCAGCATTTTGGTGTAGTGCTGAAACTTGTAAATAATAAAGCATTTGTGGTACCGATGACATCGAATGAAACTACATATATGTATGCAGAAGATGTATCCAGACATCAGTATGGAAAAAATCATTTGCATCAGATGGGTTGGATCGAGGGATTGAACAAACGCTCTGTTTGCTTTGTGAATGATTGCAAATTTATCAACACCGCTCGGATTATTGATGTTAAAGGTCATATTCCACCCACAAGCCCTATATTTCTTGAACTGAAAGATCGGGTAATGGAGTGTATTTCGTAGAGTTAAGTGTTAAAATAAAGTCGGTGATAAAATGAATCTTCCAGTTGATGGCCGTTGGATTATCGGATGCTCAGGGGGTAGTGATTCAATGGCTCTATTGCATATGTGTCAAAAGAGCCATTTGGATATGGTTGTTATTACAGTCAATTACCACAAACGGGACACAGCAGATCGGGATGTTAAGGTTGTTGTGGATTACTGCAGTAAGTATCAAATTCCAGTTGATGTCGTTGATGTACATATTAAAGAGAAATCAAATTTTCAGTTAAAAGCTCGAGAAGAAAGATATCGAGCTTTTAGTCAGGCAGTAAAAAAATATGAGGCTAAAGGAGTTTTGGTGGCGCATCATAAAGATGATGTGCTTGAAACCTATCTTTGGCAAAAGAAGCGTGGTCATCGAGTGAAAACCTATGGAATGAGTGCTGAATCAGAGATTTTTGATGTAAAAGTATATCGACCTCTTCTGGAAATGACAAAAAAAGATCTGCTAGATTATATTGATAGGAATCAGATTGTTTATGGTGAAGATGAATCCAATGAACAGCAAAAGTATATGCGCAATCGGATTCGAAAACAATTAAAGGAGATGTCAGAAGAAACCAAACAAACCTTACTTGATAACATGCTTTTGGAGAATAAAGAGCTTGCTCTTCACCAAAAAGAAGTAAGTGAGGTTGTTGAAGATATGAAGGACGAGTTTGATGTCCAACTTTTATACTCCTTTTCATCAAAACTTCAAGTTATGATATTACAAGAGTGGCTATCTCTTCAGGGCTATATGTACACAACTTCCCAGAAAGAGTTGTTAGAGTGGTTAAGGCAGTTAAAATCTGAAGAGAACAGATGGATTGTACTTAAAGAAGGGTATATTTTAGTATCAAATTATCATAAGGTTAAGCTTGTTGAACAATTTTCCTATGAATATTGTTTCATTTTTGATAGAATAGAGTTCGTACATACACCTTATTTTAGGATTGAAACAAGTGGGACTGTTAGAGAAGGTCTAACTTTGTACGATGATGATTGGCCAATCATGATTCGAAATTGGCAACCATCGGATACGATTCATCTTTCCTTTGGACGTAAAAAGGTATCCAGATGGTTTATCGATCACAAAATTGCTAAAGACCAACGATTGATTTGTCCTGTAGTCTTGAATCAAAAGAATCAGGTTATCTTTGTTGCTGGCATTGGGTCGGATATCAATCATTTTTCTAACACCCCGTCTCTTTTTGTGCTAAAATAAGCCATATGCAGGAGGATAAATGTTTATATGCATAAAGATGTTAAGAAAATTTTAGTTAGTGAAGAAGCGATTGTTGCTAAATGTAAAGAGCTTGGAGCTCAAATCACAGAAGACTATAAAAATCCAACTGCACAACCTTTGCTGGTTGCGGTTCTCAAAGGGTCCATTCCTTTTTTAGCTGAACTTGTTAAGCACATTGAGTTGGATATTGAATTTGATTTCATGGATGTTTCAAGTTATGAAGGAACCGAGTCTATTGGTGATGTTCGTATTATCAAGGATCTTGACCGTTCGATTAAGGGAATAAGCATCCTCTTGGTTGAAGATATTGTTGACACGGGCCGTACAATTAAAGAAGTTACTCGTCTGCTTCTAAATAAAGGTGCGAGTGAAGTGAAAATTGTAAGTTTGTTAGACAAACCAAGCCGTCGGGTGATTGAAATTGAGGCAGATTATGTGGGATTTGAAATCCCAAATGAATTTGTCATTGGATTTGGGTTGGATTTTGATGAGAAATACAGAAATTTACCATATGTTGGAGTATTAAAAGACGAATTTTATCAATAAGGAGCGTGAGAAAACATGCGAAATAAGCGATTATTAAATCTTATTCCGTACTTGATTGTCATTTTCGCGGTTGTCAGCTTGTCGAGTATGCTAAACACATCGACGGTCGACCGATTGAAATACAGTGAGTTTATGGAATTAGTAAACAGAAATGAAATTTCAGAAGCGACCTTAAGTGTTCGCAATAACATTGTTGGTGTTACTGGTACGTATGACAAGGATGGTAAAAATGCAAGTTTTACCGTGATTGTTCCAAACACGGAACAGGAAGTGAATGAGTTAACTCGTTTGCTTCAAAGTTCGCAAGTACCATTTGAAGTAGTGGATCCATATCAGACGAATGCCTGGTTGGATGTCTTAGGTCAAATTATTCCTTTTTTACTGTTTGGAGCATTTGCGTTTTTCCTATTAACACGCATGAATGGTGGAAACAACAATAAGGCTTTCGAATTTGGACGTTCAAAAGCACGTCTTGAAGGGGACATTAAAGTCCGATTTAAGGATGTTGCCGGATGTGATGAAGAAAAAGAAGAAATGTATGAACTGATTGAATATCTGAAGAATCCAAAACGCTTTGCAAAAATGGGCGCACGAATACCTAAAGGTGTTCTAATGGTAGGTTCTCCAGGAACCGGGAAAACGTTGCTTGCGAAGGCTGTTGCCGGAGAAGCAAATGTCCCTTTCTATTCGATATCCGGTTCAGACTTTGTTGAGATGTTTGTTGGGGTCGGTGCAAGTCGTGTCCGCGACATGTTCAAGAAAGCACAGGCTACGGCACCATGTATCATTTTTATCGATGAAATTGATGCTGTTGGTCGTCAACGTGGAACTGGTGTTGGTGGAGGTCATGATGAACGTGAACAAACACTGAATCAACTTTTAGTTGAAATGGATGGCATTGGTGATAATGCCGGTATCGTTATTGTTGCTGCTACCAACCGTCCTGACGTTCTAGATCCTGCATTATTGCGTCCAGGTCGCTTTGATCGTCAAATTACGGTTAGTTTGCCAGATCGTAAAGGAAGAACTGCAATTCTTCATGTTCACGCCCGTAATAAGAAAATTGCTGATGATGTTGATTTGGATGCACTTTCAAAACGTACTCCAGGGTTTTCTGGAGCAGATCTTGAAAATGTATTAAATGAAGCCGCAATACTTGCTGTGCGTGAAAACGATACGATTATACGTATGCACCATTTAGATGAAGCGATTGATCGTGTTATTATGGGTCCTGCTAAGAAATCCAGGACGTATACTGAAAAAGAACGTAAACTGGTAGCTATTCATGAAACAGGTCATGCGGTTATCGGTATTAAACTTGAAGAAGCTGATATGGTTCAGAAGGTTACCATTATACCTCGTGGAACAGCGGGTGGATACAATCTGATGACTCCGCGAGAAGAAAAAATGATGGCCACAAAGAGCGATCTTTTAGCGAAAATCACGGGTCTGCTTGGTGGACGTGTGGCTGAAGAAGTAGTATTTAATGAAATTTCCAATGGTGCTTACAATGATATCGAGCGAGCAACACACATTGCAAGAGACATGGTTATGTCTTATGGGATGAGTAATCTCGGTCCAATTCAATATGAGAAGAGTGGCGGAAATGTTTTCTTGGGAAGAGATTATTCTTCACAGCAAAACTATTCCGGGCAAATTGCTTTCGAAATTGACAAAGAAGTTCGTAGAATCATTGATTCCTGTTATGAAAAAGCAAGAAGTATCATCATCGAAAACCGTGAGTTACTTGATAAAATTGCCGATGCATTACTTGAGTATGATACATTGACTCATGAGCAGATAAATGAAATTGTTGAAGGCAAAGATGTGACGAATGGAAAACCCGTATTAATTGAGAAAGTAAAACTTAATTTTGACACGGATGCAGATATTGTGGCAAAAGGTGAAGCAAGTCATCTTAGTGACGTTGTTTCTGATAAGGCGCAAGTAGAAGAAGAAAAAACGACACCCCTTGAATCTTAAGGGGTTTTTTCTGGAAGGAGTGTGAGTATGGATAAATTAGTTAAAGCAATGGCACACGACGGTAGAATCCGGTTATATGTAGCTGTTACAACAGACCTTGTTCAGTTTGCTCAAAGTCGTCATCAGATGTATCCAACATCTGCGGCAGCTTTGGGAAGATTACTTAGTGCGGGCGTTTTAATGGGTAGCATGCTTAAAAGCGATAAAGAAAAGATTTCATTGATGGTTCGTGGTAGTAATGAAATTAAAGCAATCGTAGTAGATGTTCAGCATGATGGGACAGTGCGCGGATTTATCTCGAATCCTCACGTGATGCTTCTGAATAGCGAAACTGGTAAGTTGGATGTTGGAGCTGCGATTGGTTCTGGAACTTTACAGGTTCTCAAAGATATGAATATGAAATCAGATTTTGTCTCTACGATTGATCTTCAGTCGGGAGAAATTGGGGATGATCTTGCTTATTACTTTACAGTGAGTGAACAAACACCTTCTGCAGTTTCTGTGGGTGTTTTAGTCAATCCGGACAATACCATTGCATCAGCGGGTGCGATGATTATTCAGTTGATGCCGGATGCGAATGAGACAGATATAGAAATGGCTGAATATGTGGTCTCACATTTAAAGCCTATTTCACAAATGATTGCAGAAGGAATGGAAGCACATGAAATTGCTTTACTATTATTTGAAGATGTTCAAATTTTAGAACAGAGAGATGTCAGTTTTACATGTGATTGCTCGAAAGATAAATTCGCACGAGGTCTTTTGACAATTGAAGTCCGCGATCTAAAAGACATGATCAATGAAGATCATGGAGCTCATTTAGTATGTCATTATTGTAATGAAGACTATGAGTTTTCTGAAGAAGAATTAAAAGAGATTCTTCTTAAAAAGGTGAATCATGTGGCGCATTCGTAATATTGAGATACACAATCAGGTTGTTGTTGGTCCAATGGCGGGTGTAAGCAATATTGCATTTAGAAGTGTTGCCAAAGAATTTGGTGCTGGACTAATATATACAGAAATGGTCAGCGATAAAGCAATAGTATATCAAAACGAACGTACATTGCTAATGACAGAGGTTGATCCGAATGAACATCCACTGTCTATGCAACTTTTTGGTGAAGATATTGAAAGTATGGTAAAAGCAGCTATCTATCTGGATACCAAAACAGATTGCGATATCATTGATATCAATATGGGGTGTCCAGTTAATAAGATAGTTAAAGGGAATGGTGGAGCTTCATTAATGAAGACACCCCTTCATGCGGCCACTATTGTTAAAGAGATTGTTAAGCATGTTTCCAAGCCAGTGACTGTCAAGATTCGTGCTGGGTGGGATGTACAAAGTAAAAACGCTGTGAAAATGGCACAATTGCTTGAAGAAGCCGGAGCTAGTGCAATTGCTATCCATGGTCGGACACGATCGCAGATGTATGAAGGAAGTGTTGACTGGGATATTATTAGAGATGTTAAACAGGCAGTAAAAATACCGGTCATCGGTAATGGGAATATTTTTAATGCAAAAACAGCGTTGGATATGTTAGAATATACAGGCTGTGATGCCATTATGGTTGCTCGCGGAGTTCTTGGGAATCCATGGTTAATTCAAGAAATCCTGGTTGCTTTGCAAACAGGGAATACTGAGTTTAAGGTGGATACTGAGCAGCGATTTTTATGGGCACGCCAACACGCACAGCGGTTAATTCAACTAAAAGGCGAAAACACTGCCATGAAGGAAATGAGAAGCCATGCAAGTTGGTATATTTCAGGCTTGCCACATAGTCATAAAGTGAAGAATCAATTTTCACAGATGACGACCTTTGAACAATTTGATATGATATTAGAAAATTATATAAAGCAATTAGCAGAAAGAGAGTGATGTTATGAGTCAGGTATTGACAGAACAAGAGATTGTACGCCGCAGTAAAATGGAAGCATTAAAGGAAAAGGGAATTGATCCTTTTGGTCATGCCTATTCCGTCACTCATCACAGTAAGCAAATATTCGATGACTTTGGTGAGAAAAGTAAAGAAGAGTTAAATGAACTCAAACTTACCGGCAGAATTGCTGGTCGCATCATGACAAAACGTCTAATGGGTAAAGCAGGTTTTATGCATTTACAAGACCGTGATGGACAAATTCAAGTGTATGTAAGAAAAGATACAGTCGGTGATGAATGGTTCGATTACTTTCAGGAAGCAGATCTTGGTGATATTGTGGGTGTTGAAGGTGAAATTTTCAGAACAAATCACGGAGAACTTTCAGTTAAAGCCATTCAACTCACGCACTTAACGAAAGCTCTTCGTCCTTTACCGGATAAGTTTCACGGATTAGTTGATAAAGAAGAACGTTATCGTCGTCGCTACCTGGATTTAATCACAAATGAAAAAGCACGCGAAGTTGCTATTTTGCGTCCGCGAATTATTCGTGCAATTCAGGAGTATTTTGATGGTCTGGGCTTGATTGAAGTAGAAACACCCGTGTTGACACCAATCCTTGGTGGAGCGGCCGCAAGACCATTCGTTACTCATCACAACACACTGGACATGGATTTTTATCTTCGTATTGCTACTGAACTTCCTCTAAAAAGATTAATTGTGGGTGGTCTTGAGGGTGTCTATGAAATTGGTCGATTGTTTAGAAATGAAGGAATGAGCCCAAAACATAACCCTGAGTTTACGACAGTTGAAGCCTACATTGCCTATTCCGATATGGAAGGTATGATGGATACCATTGAAGGATTGGTGGAGTTTATTGCTACAAAGACTCTTGGGAAAACGGATATTCAATGGGGAGAGAAGCAAATCTCCTTAAAAGGACCCTATCGCAGAGTTCACATGGTGGGTGCTGTGATGGAATCATGTGGTGTTAACTTCTATGAGTTAACAACGCTTGAAGAGTGTTTGACTGTTGCAAAGCAGCACCATATTGAAGTTGCGAAACATCAAATGTCTTTCGGCCATATTTTAAATTTATTCTTTGAGAAATATGCTGAAGAGAAGATGGTACAACCTACTTTTGTCTATGGACATCCAATTGAGATATCTCCATTGGCAAAGAAGAATGAGTTGGACGGCCGATTCACAGACCGATTCGAACTATTCATCGATGGTCGTGAATATGCCAATGCGTTTAGTGAATTAAATGATCCGATTGATCAAAAAGAACGCTTTATGGAGCAAATGAAAGAAAAAGATTTAGGAAATCAGGAAGCAAACGAAATGGATATCGACTTTGTGGAAGCTCTCGAATACGGGATGCCACCAACTGGTGGTCTTGGGCTGGGCATTGATCGATTGGTTATGCTACTGACAAATTCTGAAACTATTCGTGAAGTAATTCTTTTCCCTCATATGAGACATCGTTCGGTTTAATGTAAAATGTTAGTTAAGAAGTGTTAGAAGCACTTCTTTTCTTTTAGACTTTGTTATAGAATAAACAAGAGGTGATAGCGATGAATGTTATCGTTTGTGATCAAGTCACAAAATATTACGATCAAAACTTGGCTGTAGACAAGTTAGACCTGCAGGTTAAAAAGGGCGAGTTTTTTGCTTTTCTTGGCCCCAATGGCGCAGGCAAATCAACTACCATAAGCATGTGCTGTACTTTGCTTAAACCTACTTCCGGAAGTATTAAAATTAATGGTTTTGAACTTGGAAAGGAGGATGATGCAATTCGAAAAAGCATTGGTGTTGTTTTTCAATACTCTGTTCTTGATGATTTACTTACAATTAAAGAAAACATGAGAATTCGTTCAGGATTTTACAACCTGAGTCATTCGGAGTTTGAAGCTAAGTATAAAGAATTGGATGAACTCATTGGATTATCTGAAATTGCTGATAAGAAGTATGGAGAATGTTCAGGCGGACAACGTCGTAGAGCAGATATTGCTAGAGCTCTGTTGCATTCGCCCGATATTCTGTTTCTCGATGAGCCAACCACCGGGTTAGATCCACAGACACGAAAAAGAGTATGGGAAGTGATTATGAAGATTCGAAAGATTCATAAGACGACCATCTTTCTAACGACTCATTACATGGAAGAAGCTCAGTGGGCAGATCGTGTTGCGATTATTGATGAGGGAAAGGTAAAAATTTGTGACACTCCGAGTCAATTAAAACGAAAGTATACACATAGTGTTGTAAGAATACTTCCGAAAGCTCTCAAGGAAACGATCGATTTACTTGAGAATATTTCGGTTAAATACAAGATAAGGAATGATTTTGTATCTGTATATACCAGTTCACCTCAAGATTCGCTCTTCGTGTTGAACTATTGTAAAGAGCAATTGGATTCCTTTGAAGTTGTGGAAGGTAACATGGATGATGTTTTCATTGCTATTACAGGGAAAACCATACGGGAGGATATAGGATGAAGGCGATATTTCAGTTAACTAAACGAAATCTTTGGATGTTCTTCAGAAATAAAACTGAAGTCTTCTTTTCGTTTCTTTCTGTATTGATTATCCTTGGATTGTATATATTATTTTTGTCAGACTTAAATGTCAATAACGTTATTGCTTCGATTGGTAGAGAGGTAGATGGTATCCGAGTGCTAATAAACAGCTGGGTTATGGCAGGGTTGATTGCAGTTTCAACTGTGACAATTTCTATTGGATCTTTATCTTTAATGGTTCTAGACAGGCAAAGAAAAGTCTTTTATGACTTTTTAGTTGCACCTATCAAACGTCACGAACTGTTTCTATCATATATTCTTTCAACATTGACGATTGTAATTATGATTTCGATGACCAT
>Ga0194137_10001347_pt1 | contig 15007 bp, 8 predicted proteins | sample TARM_MetaG_T3_14_FD_134025 | JGI IMG/M metagenome (GOLD analysis project Ga0194137, IMG submission 134025) | Freshwater microbial communities from Pennsylvania, USA, analyzing microbe dynamics in response to fracking - TARM_MetaG_T3_14 (version 2) | ecosystem: Environmental > Aquatic >... | reverse complement strand
AGGATCAGTAGCTTAAGAGTAGTCAGGGGAGGGCATCCCCGTAGCGCCTGCCAAGTGAACTCTGAAGTAGGGAGTCAGCAACAGGAAGAATCCTCGTCCTTCAGGTCGAAGAGTCATGTCAAAAGTTTTAGTTAATAGACCACCGCCACTACAGATATTACTCTGTAGTGGTGGTGGTTCTTTTTTAGAATCCTCTTGTCATATCGGTAATAGCGTTTACGTTATTTCGAAGTATGGGTCTAAATATCTCATTGTGAAACGGTATTTTATCTACTGTAAAAGCAGCTAAAGCAGCTGGATCAGGATTAATATATTTATTTAGTCTTAGCATGTTTTCAGCTAGAGCTAATCTAAGTCTTGGAAGTCTATAGATCTGATGATATACATCTAAACCAGTTATGGTATTCATGTAGTCAGTAAAAGGAGTTCTTCTCATAAGTTGTTTAAATCTTCGTATATCGTTAGCTATGATGCCGCCAGAAGCAACATCTACAGATATAGTTTCGTCAAGATTTAGTACTGAAATATCTACATCTATAGCATTTGGATGACCTGTTTTACTAAAGGCTAGATTTGATGTACCTCTTGTAATATTTACACTTTCAATCATACCTAAATTAATATTTAAACGGCCTCTATCAAATACTTGACATAGAAATGGCGATGTATGGCTGGCTGAACCTGTAGATCTTGGTAAACTTCCTGCAAGTATCATAGCAAGAGGTAGGTATATATTAAAGAGTTGAGAGTAAGCATTTCCATAAGGAGCTATAAGTTTCATCTTATAGTTTCCTCTTGGTAATGATGCTGAACTTGTTTCCCATATCCTAGGAAGTTCAACGTTTAGTCCGTACATTAATGCAAGTATAGGGTTTGCTACTCCAAATGTAGCGTTTGAAAGTATAGTTGCTCCTGCGTCAAGAGCAAGTTTAAATGCGTCACCTATAACAGGAAGATCTCCAGCACCGCCTATCATGTTAGTGACAGTTCTTGCTTTAGCAGATATTGAGTTAAAAGTAGACTCGATAGGATTTGAAGAGAAAGAACTACTAAAGCTTTCTCCTACTGAACCGGTAAAGTCTACACTAAATATAGCAAAAGCTGCGCCGTCATTGAGCTCAGCTAAAGAGTATTTTCTATAGTTTTCCCAGAATGTAGCTCTTGTTTCTCTATTTGCATCGAGTCTTGATTCAATTGTGTCTTGTGGGTTATTTGGGTCTAGATTGACGTTTAACGGGTTATTGTTATTATCTGTATACTCAGGGTTAAAACCGATCAGATCACGCTGTGTGGGCGCTGTAGCGGTTCCTGTGCCCCTAAACACATCACCAAGGTTTAGTAGATTTACAGCGTTATTAAATATAAACCGAGTAAATAGACCAGGTTCACCTTCACTATTAGTAAAGTAACTATCTCTAGGGTCTAGTCCTTCATTTATAGGGAAGTTAGTAAAATCAGTAGAGATATTTTTTTCTTTAGTCTGCTCATAGTCTCGAAACTTCATAGTGTTAAAAACAGCTTGTGCTTTTAGTGCAAGACCAAAGACACTTATTCTGCCTTTACTATCTACGATATCAGGTATAAGTCTATTTAATTCAGACACCATATCGGCAGTAACTGTCTCAGCCTGTCCTATGCGGTTATCTGTTCTTGTTACATAGTTAGTAAGTATATGCGGAAGAAGCGTTCTTCTTGAAATCAACATGTTAAGTATATCTTCTACTGTAGACCAGTATAAATACATAGTAGGTTTAACAGTATAAAATCTTGTTTCAGTTACAAGAGCTCCAAGTACAAAAGCTCCTAAAGAAATAAGTGGAAAAGCTTTTATGACAAATATAGCCGATATAAAATCTATAGTCTGTAATATAGCAGAGCTTAATCCACCTCTATTTGCAAGTATAGCTCTATCTATATCAAAAGCTTGATGTACCCAAAAAGCAAGAGGAGTAAAATTAGGTACTCCAAATCTAAAAAATACTCGCTGAGCTGTATCGTCAATAGCTTCTGAATAGTATCTACCCATACCTAATCCATATGAAAAAGAGCTTTCACTTGGATCTACGGATATTCTTTCTTTTCTTGAATGTACTCTTCCTTTTGATCTTATATCCGCGTATCGAGTAAATGATGGTTTTGCATTTACTGACATATTCATACCTGGAGAAGTTGCTGTAAACTTAAAGTCAGCAGAACTTACATATCTATTTTTTCTTATCCATCGAATATACTCATTTGATCCAGCTATCTCGGCGTCTGAAAGTAAAAAAGTAGTCTTTAACCAATCTCTATCAAGAATACCATCTACTCCAGAAGCAGCGGCACTTAATTGATCTGTTTTTGCTGTAATGTTTATAGACATGTTGTTTATTCCTTTACCTAGTCATGTAACTTAAAACGCTATTACTGATATCTGTACCTATGCCAAAATTAAAAGAGTTATTTCCATCTATATAATATTCTCTAGTATGTAGTAAGTTTTCTATTTCGACTCTTGCCTCATCTGTAAGAACAGCTGTAACCGAAAGAGTATCTCCGTCAGCATCAGCAGACATCTTTTCCCAATGAGAAGTGTGTGCACTTACTGTGTTATAAAAGTCAACTTCAGGTATAGGAAAAGAAGAAGCTACAAAGCCAGAAGGCTGCCACTTATCATCTAGCTCTTCAAGTACGAGATCATTTACAGTAGTCTTAATCTTTAGATAAGAAGGGTATATGCTACCAAATTCGATTACTGGGTATCTTGTTATAAACGCAGGTATATGTCCGTTAAGCTGGTACACAGACATGTATAGAAGTTCGGCAAAAGAGATAGGTTTTACGTGATCTTTACTGAACGATTCTGGTAATTCGTCGATATCCTGAAAAAACCTAAAGTACTTATCGTCAGAATAAAGCAACCCTAAGTAGTGTTTATTGTTATTTAAAAGTATAGGAAGATGTCTTAGATTTAAATTAGCAAAGTTTGCTATAATCTTCTCTATACCTTCCATCGACGTCCATTGCTGAATATCCTTTTGTATTTCTGTAGTATATACTTGCTCTTTTTTAAGTGTAGTTCTATTTACAAGAGTACAGAATTGAGCGTTATCGGTAAAAACTTTTGATAAATACTTATTCTTAATCTCATAGATAGTCTTAGGCATAGCTGCTTTTAGAAACTGATTGATGCCTACTAGCGTTTCGTTATACTTTAGTTGTCTTACGTCGTCTACAGTTGATATGTTGTCAGTATTTGAAGTAAGAACGTTACGAGTAGAGTTAAATACTTTTCGTGTTAACCATTTACCAAGTATAAGTTTATTCTTTCCTTCAAGTAGATCTTTGATGTAGTTAAACAGTTCAAGTAGTTGTTTTTGTATACTTGCAAAGACTGAATTATAGTTATCTTCACTTAACTTTACCAGCTTTTCATCTATAAGGTTTGACTGAAACATTAACTTTCTATAGTAAGAGTTAATCTCGTCTTCTTGTGGTTTACCTGTAGCGTCTACTACATAGTCTCTTAAACCAGCGGGCATTACAAGTAAGTACTTACAAGTATAGGTGTTTTCTTTTATAGCTTTTTCTATAGTCGAGATAAGAAAATCTCTCTTTACTGATTCGGTTTTATCGTATTTGATATCTTTAAAGTGTTTCATAAAGAAACTAAAACCAGTTTCAGCTTTTGAACTAAGTGAAGGCTCAAAACACAGTTCCTCTTTATTCCATATAGCTGTTTCTTTTCCTTCAATTATTCTTCCATAGAACCCTTTTAGCTTAATTACACAGTAGTAAATAAGCGGGTGAAGAAATTCGTACTTAAGGTTTATATAGCCAAACATTCGAGTTCTATATTCACTTCCTACACTTCCAAATATAGTAGTACTAAATAATCCTTCTGCATGAAAGTTGTTATTTGAATCAAATATCTGTAGTGATTTTATTTCTTTTAGATTTTCTACCTCTTTCTTTGATAGAGAGATGAGATCTACACTTAGAGGAAGGTTAAGGTTCTTTGCAAACATAGGTTCTTAAGTAGGTTAAAAAAACAATCAAATGATTTTTTGAGAACGTAACAACTTGGAGTATACCATATGGCTATAAATAAAAACAAAAAGACTATAGATGCAACGCCTAAAGAAGGTAAAGACGACGACTTTAGTGACTTTAAAGACATAGATTTTGATGCTGAGTTTAATATAGACGGTTTATCTGGTGTAGAAGCAGACGACCGTAAACCAAACTCAGTTAAAGTTGCAAAAGACCTTGCAAAAGAAGCAGGTAAAGGGTTTATGGACTCTCTTGTAAAAGAGACAGCAAAGAAATCTCTACCTGAAAGTTATGAAGCAAGCCACGTTGAACTAGTTGACTATAAAGACTTCATACACGAAGAACTTATTAAGAATAAAAACATCATAGCTACAAGTTTATCAAAGCTTGCAGTAGAAACTAAAAAAGCATTACCAGTACGTATAAAATTACTAGATAAGATACTTGATAAGCTTACTCAAGATCAAGAGCAGATTCGTAGAGAAACAGAAGAGCAAGTACAAGAGTCTCTTATACAGTCTAACTTATCATCTATATTTGATAAGCAGTTAGAATTTACAGCTAAACTTGAAGCTGAAAGAAATGTAAAAGAAGAAGAGAATATAAAGAGAGAAATCGTATCAAACAAGATTTCTTCAGATCTTCTTGTAAGTATCAATAATAATCTAAATACACAAACAGCTTTTAGTCTTCAGATAGCAAAAGAGTACTATAGGAAGTCTTTAGAGTTACAGTTTAAGACGTATTTTATACAAGCAGACATGCTTAAGACACAAAAGGAACACTTTAAAGCTTTTAGTGTTCAGTTTGATAGCATAGTAAAGAATACAGGATTACCAGAGTTTGTTAAGCTTCGAAATACTGAAAGACTATCAGAGATTCTAAGAACACAAGCTACTACAGACATTTATAAGAACTTTATGAATAAGTCTGAGTATATACAGAATGTAAAGAAAAGAACTTCTAAATACATATCAGATAAAGTATCTACAGCTACTTCAGCTATAGATGGTTTAACTGAAATGGCTTCTGCTTCTAATTCAGCTTCTGAAATGGGTGTAAGCGATAAAGGAATGATACCTAAAGTTCTTGCAGGTATGTTCGGAAGCACTATAGGTGGAAAAATAGCAGATAAAATATCTCCAGGTATAAAAAGTAAGATTAAAGATAGTAAAGCCGTAAGAACAGGTGATAATCTACTTAAGACACTTATAACTTCTCCTACTACTTTATTTAAAGGTTTAGGAACTAAAGTAGAACAAAAAGAAGAAGAATACGAAGGAAGTGATTCCTTTAGTAAGAACATACTTGGAAAAGTTCTAGGTGGTTTTAAAGACTTTCTATCAGTAACTACTCCAGATAGAATAAAAACTGAAATAAGTGATCAACAGAATATACTTGAGTTCGATCAAGCAGCTATCTTTGATAATCTAGTATATAAAAGCATAACAGATGTTATACCGATGTACTTAAGCAAGATATTAAAAGAAAATACCGATCTACGAAAAATGTACTATATATCTAATCAAAATAAGCTAAAAGGCTTTACAGGTTCAAATGAACTTGTATATAACTACATAGATAGATCACTTACAGACGCAGATACTTTTAAAACTTCTGTACAGAATAAACTACTTGCATCTAAGACTAAATCTAAACACGATAACATAGCTCGTTCATTAGTTACTGACTTTGTATATGCAAAACCAGATACAGAAGTAGGAAAGAAACTTTCTACAGAGTTTAAAAGAGATAAAGAATCTACAAATAAAAAACTTGTTAACTACTTAACTACAGCACAAAATACACTTGGAGCAAACTTCTCCTTTGAAAAAGCTATACTTGAAAGAGATAAGAATGTAGTTCTTACAGCAGCTATAGAAAAAGACTCTAAGTTAGGAGAATTACTTAGTATCATAGAAGCTGAGTATAAAGCAAAACTAAAGAAAGATAGCTTAGGTCCTCTGCTAGAAGAAAGCTATAAAGATAAGTTCATAGATGAAACTTCTATGTACCCAATAAAGAGTGTAATTAATGTTTTTACTACAGTATCAAATCTTGCAGGCGATACACTTAAAAATGTATTAACACCAAGAGAAGCAACTATAATAGCTGAAACATTTACTAACTTTATTATAAAAGAAGGTACAGATATAACTTCTGAAAATATACAGAATCTAAACGCGTTTACATATCTACCTACAAAGATAGAAGAGATTCAAGATCTAGATAAAGACACACTACTTAACAAAATAAAAGTATTTAGGTCAAATGTACTAAGAATCAAAAACACTCAAGATACGGTGTTATCTACAAGCTTACTTGCTCTTTTGGGTGAATTAAATACAGCACTAAAAAGCTCTATAGATATAAACCCTGAAGTATTTGTAAAGCTCAATAAGTATAGTTCAGCTTTATTTAAAGGAAGTCTATCTGGGACAAATCTTACAGAGGGAAGACTTACCGTTACTAAACAAGATGCGTACTATAGTTCCGAAGAGTTAAGAGAACAACTTCACGTAACGCATGATGAAAAAGTAGCACTAGATAAACAAACAAAAACCTTTACTGTAAAAGAGATACTGAGTGAAACTGGTATAAGTAAAAAGCTTGAAAATATAAAGAATATAACTACTACCAATATAGCAAATGTAACTACTTCAATAAAAACCTTTAGTGATGATCTATCAAAAGCAAAGAACCCAGCAGAAGCAGCAAAGATAATTATACAAGCAGGTAAAAATATAGCAGATTCAGTTGAAAATGTTACTAAGAAGAGCTATGAACATCTTAAGGGACATATGGAAAGTCTTACTAAGATCATAAGTGAACACGCAGGAAAAGTAACAACTAAACACATCAATGGTATAACTAACCATATAACTAATCAAGTAAATATCATCAATAACCTTATAGAAGAAGAGAAGAAAGCATATGAAACAAGTATCTCGTTATACAAAGATACTGTAAAAAAAGTTGAAACAAATGTTAATATCGAAGGAATGAATGTAGACGAAGTAATAGAGAAAGAAATAGCAAAAAGAAACAAAGTGCATGAGTTTAAGATAAAGATACTTCAAGAGACTAAGAACAAGCTAAATAAGACCAAGAGTTACCTTAACTCTATAAATGAAAAAACATTTGATCTATCTGCTTTTAGAGAATTGCTTGCTGAAACAAGTAATGCTTTAAAATCGTATAAAGATATGTATGAAGCTGAGTTAAACAAAGCAAACGAAAAGTAAGTTATCTATAGCCTCTAGAAGAGTTTTAACGACTCTTCTAGAGGTTTTTTCACGTAGCTAGTACCCAAGTATCATTTTTTGATCTTTTTGCTTCTAAGGGGTTTTTAATGAGTGTGATCGATAAGTTTAAAACATTGATAGGTGGCATACAGCAAAGTACTTCTGATTTTGTTGAAAAGAATAAAGATTCTTCTTTTATAAAGTTTCTTGATTCATCACATAAAAGTCTACAGGCAGCTATAGCTACTTTAGATAAGATACTTAAATCTAAAGGTGTAGACGTAGAAAGTACTTTTAATCAAGGAAAAGAAAAAACAAAGTATGGTGTAGAAGTAGGTAAAGCTATAGTTACTGAATCTAAGGAAGCTTTTTTAGCTTCAAATCTAGGAAAGAAAACAACTGAAACTGTATCTGGGGTTACAGATTACCTTGGTAAGTTATTTAGTAAACAAGGTGCTCCTCCTGAAGATAAGGAAGATACGAATGTAGCTAAAGAAGATACGAATGTAGCTAAAGAAGATACGAATGTAGCTAAAGAAGATACGAATGTAGCTAAAGAAGATACGAATGTAGCTAAAGAAGGTACAGCGCCTACTTCTGAGCAACCTTCAGATAAAGAAACTTCTATACCTCTACTGTCAGATATAAGGAACATACTTATAAAGATACTACAAGGCGATAGAGAATTAAATCCAAACGAGCTATCAGGATCTACAAGCTTTAAGAATAAAATAAAGAGTTTATTTACTCGAAAGAAAACAGAAGATAAAAAAGAAGAAGCTAAAGCAGATAGTGTAGAAGAAACACCTTCTTTACTATCTCGTATATTTAATAGAAATAAAGCTAAGCAGGATACAGATGAGACTATAGCTCAAAAGAACAAAAGAATGAGTAAACGTCAGAAAGAAATAGAAGCTGAAAAACAATCTGTAAGAGATAGAGCTAAAGCTGAACAAGAAGAAGGTAAAGGTAGCTGGCTAAAAAACCTAATGATGAAGATATTTGGAGTGATTGCTCCGTTAGGTGGCGCTTTACTTGGCGGTATAAAGACTATAGCTACTTCTTTAGGAAGTTTTTTACTTGGCGGATTAGGTAAACTTTTACTAGGTATACCTGCTGCTTTAGGTAAAATACTTGCAACAGTTTTACCTGGAGCTATAAAAGGCATAGGTGCAGCAGCTACAGGTATAGCTGCTGGAGCAAAAGCTTTAGGTGGCGCAGCTATTAAAGGAGCTGGAGCTCTTATAGGGGGCGCTGCAAAAGCCGTAGGTGGAGCAGCTGTAAGTATAGCTGGAAGTACGGCAGCTAAAGTAGGTGGAGCCATACTCGCAAAAACACCTATAGGTTTGGGTGTATTAGCTGTAGGTGGACTTATCTATGGCGGTATGCTTATACATAGGCATTTAAATAGAAATAACACAGGTAGTGGTATACCTGGATTACTAACTAGACACAGATTAAAACTCTACGGTTTTGATGAAACAAAGAGATCACATTTTTCAAGAGTATTTGAACTTGAAATGTTTCTTAAGGAAAGAATTACTTTCGCTACTGGTAGAGTAAAACTTAAGACATTTGATACAGCTGAAAAAGCACAACTGCTTGAAATATTTAATATAGCTACAACCGATCAACATTATACAAGAAAACTTGAGATACTTACAGCCTGGTTTAATAATAGATTTTTACCTGTATTCTTTACATATACACAAGCGTTAAAGAATATTAATAGTACGTTGTACTTTGATAACTTAGATAGATTAAGACCTTTAGAATTTGAACGATTGATCGCTGGCATAACAGTAATGCCTACTCGTATATATCAGGTAACTCAGGTTCCTTTATTTGGAAGCCACGCAGAAACCAATATAGTTATTACTAAAGAACAAATTGATCAGTTCTTTGCTTCTGTAAGGATAGAGATGCAAAGACAAATTCCTAAAGATAATCGACAGCAGACAAATACATCGGCTGCCGCGACAGCTACTATGGCTGCCACAGCGGCCGCTACAGCCACAGCACCATCAAATGTACCACAAACTCAAACAAGACCACCTACTCCGCCAGCTATACAAAACAGAGCTATACCACCTATAGTAGATGATGATCATGAAACCGAACCACCAGTCACAAATGCAGCTCCAGCCACAGCGTCTCCACCTCCTGTTAATGCTGCAAGTGGTGCGTTAAAAAGAGGGGATAATTCTCTTACCGGTATAAGACTTAATGGAAGATTAACACCTGATAAAATACACAATCTACATCCAAATGTAAGAGAACTCTTTACTGGTATGGCAAAAGAGTATAACGCTATAACAGGTAAATCAATAGCGACTAATCAAGCATTTAGAAGCTTTGAAGAACAAGCTGCACTACATAGAAGAATGCCAGATAGAGCAGCTAGACCAGGTAGATCTATGCATGAATTTGGTTTAGCTATAGATATAAATACTCCAGATGCAAATCAGTTAGATAAATTAGGACTACTAAGAAAGTACGGATTTACTCGTCCTATAGGCGGTGAAACTTGGCATATAGAACCCATGGGTATTTCTCTTGATCCTGAGAGAAGTAGAAATGATCCAGTATTTAGAAGAAATGCTATATTATCATCTCCAGGTACAGGCGGCGGCGGATACGGCACAGTATCTGGTTCAAGAATGAAAAGAAGAAATATACCACATCAACTAGCTATCTTTAGTAACAATAATACAAGAACAGTAAATGTAGAGAAAATACAGCAACAGACAGCTGCAAACGTTCGTGGAAATGTACCACCCACACTAACTACACCTACAGCTACAAATACTTCAAATAGAACTATACCTACAGCTACAAATACTTCAAATAGAACTATACCTACAGCTACAAATACTTCAAATAGAACTATACCTACAACAGTAACGTCTGCAGGCGCTGTAGGAGCTATAGCGACAGCTACCACATCAGCCGCTGGAACTATAGCTACTCAAGTTACCAGGCCTACACAACCACGTATACTTGAAGAAACAAGATCCGGTACACCTATAGTAGAAGATGATCATGAATCAGAACCCCCTCGTCCGACTACACCGAACGATCAAAATACACCAGTAAGAAATATAGCGGGTAATACGAACATAGATCTAGGAAGATATGCAAATCTAACACCTGAACAAGCTATAGATACAGCATCTAGACTTACAGGTGTGGATAAACACTTATTATTTACATTTGCACAACTTGAGTCAAGTTTTAGACCAAACGCTCAAGCAAGAACAAGTAGCGCTTCCGGTATGTTTCAGGTAACTGAAGGCACTTGGAGATATATGTTAAACAAAGTAGGAAGAAAATACAATATACCACCAGATGCAGATCAATCAAACGTTCTATACTCTGCAATCATAGCCGCTGAATATGTTAAACAAAATTTAAATGGTCTTAGAGGTATATATAAACAAGCAAACATAGAACAACCTGTAGCTGCTTACTTAGCTCACCATTTTGGACCAACAGGAAGTAGAAGGCTAATTAATGCTTACATACAGAACCCAAATACACCTATAAGAGACGTAGTTACTCCGGCAGCATATAGAGCAAACTCAGCTATACTTCAAGGTAGAACTGTACAGGAGTATATGGGTATAGTTGAAGGAAGATTTAATACAGCTGCTACTCATGTAGCTGGAAGATTTAATCTAAATACATCTGCTCCAAGAACAGCTATGGCTTCAGCTGGCGCAACTACAGCTACATTTGCCGGAGCTACCCCCCCTGCAAATAGACCGCCCGGATTAATTACAGCAAGAGATACATCTACTACAAATGCTATTCCGGTAGCCGCAACTGCTTCTACACCAACTATAACACAACCGCCCATAAGAATGGTTACCGGAAGTAGTAATCTTTTTACGGAAAATACATCTACATCTATCGTGCCAAGAAATACACAAACACCTACTCCCGCTGGGTCAACTATAACACAACCAAGTCCTGTTATAGACTTATCTTCAACAGAAGCTATACTTACAAATCAACTAAATACTCTTGTAAATATTGCTTCTATACTTGGAAGTATCAACGATAAGTTTGATACAAATAAACCACCTATAAATCAACCAAATAGAGGAAACAATATACACAACGTATCAAATACAGGTATTGATTTAAAGAGAAACATTCACGCAAATCAAACATAAACGTAACACACCCTTCTAAGCAGATATTACTCTGCTTAGAAGGGCTGTAGTTACTTTGTTACAAATAAAGACTTTAGTCTGCTACAAGTAAAGACTTTAGTCTGCTACAAGTAAAGACTTTAGTCTGCAAATGTACGTATCAACACGTATACATAAAAAGCATTCCTTAAGTTAGGTTTTACCTTAGAAGAAAGCTTTTTCTTAGTAGATACTTTATAAATCTTGTCTATATGGTTACTTAGCTGTTGCTTAAGTGTATTTATTTCTACATTAGTCTTTCTTGAGTAAAGAAGCACGCCAGTTATCATGTTTAAAATCTTGATGATACTTGCACCTTCTTTTACATGTAGGTTATGTTTCTGTATATAGCTAAGAGTATTTATTATAATAGACGTAAGAAGCTGTTGTGTTTCATTAAACGTTTTTGAGTCTTTATGTGAGTATTCATAGAAAAGCTCTAAGCATTCATTTATATGTTTATAGCTTATGTTCTTTATGATAGAAAGAGTTACATTTACGTAGTCTGAACGTATGAAGTTATTTTTATCTGAAAGAGAAGAGACAAGTATATTTGAATACTTTTCAGCCGAGTGTAGGTTATCTACTATAACCTCTTTACCTTCTAAGTCGTTTAACGTAGACTTTCGAATGCCTATAGAGTTATCGTCTTCTTGAAGTTTAATGAACTCTCTATAGATGTTCTTAAGAGTATCCTTAGTTCTTATAAATAAGTCATTGATAGCGTTTGGTAATTCATCGTCATTTCTAAAAGACTTAAGTAGAACTATCTGCTTAGACTCTAAATACTCATTAGACCTATACTGACAGTACTCATTCCAGTTCTTTACTTTCTTAATGATGTAACGATTACTTAGTCTTTCAAACAGGCTTAACGCTTCTTCCTCTGATATAGGGTATATGAAGTAGTTACTACAGATAACTAACAAAGTTCTATAGTTAAAGTAGTTCAGTATTTCAGCAGCATACTCTAACTGTTCTTTTTTAGAGAGTTTGTTATTGGTTAGAAATCTATGCGCTATGTAGAAACATGTTAGGTTAATTGAATCGAAAGATATCTTAAAGGATTGGTTTAAGGTAGATATGGTCTTAAGTTTCTTTTCTATCTCTTCTGAATCTTTATCGAAGACGTAAGAGAAGAACTCGTCTTTGTCATAGTAGGTATACTTGACTACATAGCAACCTATCAACTGACCGCCAAAGAAGTTCTTGTTTTCGTTCTTAGTGATGAGCTTTATGTTTGAATGAAGTATAAGCTTATAGAGGTTTTTGTCGAACTCTACGTCTTTAAATATCTCATTAAAGGTTTCTAGTACGGTACTCATAGTAGAGAGTCTATAGCTTTTTCTAACGAGTAGAAAACTTTATTTGTTTTGTTTGGAAGATTAAGTAGAAACCACTCTTCTTCTTTAGTACTAAATTGTTCCTTTACTATAATACATACGGTTGTATTTGGAGTTATGCTGTTAAAAGCTTTAAGAGGGTCTTTGTTGATACATTCGGTAGTAACTACTTGTATATCTGGGCCTTTATTGAGAGAATCGTCTAGAACGCTTACTTGAGTATCTTTATTTTCAAGTATCTTATATAGTGCTGTTGCAACTGTATCTGCTATTGTATTTGATACTTCTATCTCTACTGATTTTTCTTCTTTTAGATTATCTTGTTGTTCTGTAGGTGTTTCTTCTTTCTTTACATCTGGCTGTAAAGGCTTTTCTTCATATTTCTTTAGTACAAAAGTTGTCACGGTAAAAATACCCTTTCATGGAGAAATGTGTGTTAGATGAGTCAGAACATTTTGCTTATGCTTTTTTTACAAGAAGGTAGTTAGACACAATCATAGCTACATATATAGTTATTGACATTACGCGTGTAATGTTTTTCTTTACCGGGTGTTAAAAAGGAAAAAAGTATGCGTAGTTTTTCTACATATGAGCCTTCTATAAGAACATATAGACATCCTGGTGGTAAACCGTTAAATGACGTGCCACCACGTGCTACTTCTATAGAATTAAATAGTAAAGAAATAGCTGAAAATGCTCTAGAAGCTTTTTTAAAGAATAGTATGCCACAAGAAGTAAATAACTTTACATTTACTTCTTCTCACACTACACCTGTTTCTATAGAAGCAGTTACTATACCGGTTAAAGAAAGTATACAAAAAGAAACATTTGTTAAACAAATGTCTCATCAGTTGTTACAGGTATTTGCAAAGTATAATAAGGTAACTACTTAGCCATTTCATGTTTTGGTAGGCTTTCTTCTCTTCTCTTTTTACTGAAAGGTTTTTTTCATGGAATTGTTTAACGTATATGCCTGCGGCGGTGCAGCTATTAATATCGTAAAGAAGATTAACAACATTAACTGTAAAAAGTTCTATGTTGATACTTCGGTGTCCAATGCAAAAGACATACCGTCTAATTCTATCTATACGGTAGAAGGTATGGATGGCGCTGGTAAGCGGCGTGAAACTACGTATGATCTCTTTAAAGAATATGCAAGTGATATTCTGATCAAGTTTAAACCCTCTGGAAACGTCAACGTAGTGATTTCTTCGTTGTCTGGTGGGTCAGGTAGTGTCATCGCTCCATTCGTCGTTAAAGAGCTTTTAAAGCAGAATATGACGACTATCGTTATCGGTGTAAGTTCTACCAATAGCGTTATCGAAATTATCAACACGGTAAAAGCATTAAAGACCTACAAGTCTATCTCAAATAGTACTTCAAAAAGCATTGCTTTATTTCATGTAGATAATGAAAGTAGAGCAAATGCAGACATGACTGTTATTACTTTTCTGAATATCATCGCTCTGTTAACTGATAAGAGTTTGACAGAAGAATTTGATAAGTCAGACTTGTCTAACTTTATCTCGTTTGAAAAAGTTACTGACAACAGTTGTGATTTAGGCATCATTACTCTCGGGGGAAACGTACCAGTTATTCCTCATAAAAATACACGCATCGTAAGTTCATTGTTCCTGACTCGTAATAGAGATGAGAATCTTGAACCTGTTATGCCTGAATATCTAGCAACGTGCATCGTAACTGATCCAGCGTTTTCAAGCAGTATTCGTGTAGATAACGTACTTGGTGCGTTAGCTGAACTAATTGGTTCGTTTGATTCTAAGATTCAAGCGTTTCAAGAATCAAAAGCTGTTACTCGAATTAAACACATCGAGACTAAAGGGAACGAAGATGATATCGTTCTTTAAGTAAAGCAGTCCACACCTACTTCCTTATCTGGAAGTAGGTGTGGGTGTTCTTTTTTAGTATTTTGAAACAGTTTATAGTTACACATATAGTAACTGGTCAGTATCTGTAGTTTAAGTTTACAATCAACTACCCAGCTTACAAGGCTGGGTCTGCTAAATGCTGCCAACAGCTCATAGCGGAACAGCTAGTCGAAAGGCTGGTAATAGTTGAATAGCCGTTACCAAAACTGAACGATCTGTGGGTGGAACCACACAGTACCTACGGATGCTCCCCTAGTCTGTAGCTCTACGATCGTCAGTGGCTAAGGGGTCCTTACTCGCTT
>Ga0194137_10001346_pt1 | contig 15008 bp, 14 predicted proteins | sample TARM_MetaG_T3_14_FD_134025 | JGI IMG/M metagenome (GOLD analysis project Ga0194137, IMG submission 134025) | Freshwater microbial communities from Pennsylvania, USA, analyzing microbe dynamics in response to fracking - TARM_MetaG_T3_14 (version 2) | ecosystem: Environmental > Aquatic >... | reverse complement strand
TACTGGGATGGAAGTCTTCATGCATCCTTTTTCGGCATGAATGCCTATCATGAGAAGGCGCATTTTGTCCGAGCGGCCATAGAAGGAATCCTCTTCAATCTGAAGGAGGTTCATCAGAGGCTGGAGAATCTGGGTGGTGATACTGTGAGACTGACCGCATCTGGAGGTTTTCTGAAAAGCGCAGCCTGGAAGAGGCTCCTTGCGGAAATTTTCGGTAAGGACGTCTATGCACAGGATTCAGAAGACAGCAGCTGCTTTGGTGCGGTGCTCCTTGATGAGCGCCTGATCTTAGAAAGAAAAGAGAAGGGAGATCAGCCGGCAGCTGTCTATGATGAGATCAGGAGCTGTGAATATCAGGCATATTTTGAAAAGTACCTCTGGTACTCAAGGAAAATTGCTGAGCTTCAGAAAGAGGGAAGAGAGCTCTTTCAGTAATACAGAAAAAAGAAGCTAAGGAGAAGATGTTCTCCTTAGCTTCTGATTTTTTTCGGTTAGAATCTGATATCCATGGTATAGGTATGGGTCTTGTCTTCACCCGGTTCAAGGAGCACATTGTCCTCTTTTTCCAGGAACTCGCCATAGAAGTCATCATAATCCGCATGTCCTGCCCAGGGCTCAAGGCAGATAAACGGAGCATCTCCAAGGCTTGTCCAGATTCCGAGAAACGGGAATTCACTCATGTGGAAGCGGACTTCCTTGTTGTCCTTACGGTTTTTCAGTGAGATATACTTTGATTTCAGGTTCTGGAAGATGAGCGCATCCTCTTTGAAGAGATCTTTTGTAAGGTTCAGGATCTTCACGTTTGTGCCCATGGGAATCCTGTTCCTTTGGAGAAGTCCGGATTTTGGATTGATCGCTATGGAAGAGAGATTCTCGAAGAGCTCAAATTCCAGATAATAGTCTGAAAAGGCATCTTTGTCGCTTCTTGGTGCAAGAAACGCAGGATGTGCACCTATGGAGTAGGCCATTTTTTCTTCACCTGTATTTCTCACCTCGTAGCTGATGGATACGGATTTTCCGTCCAGTCTGTAGAGTACTCTGAAACTGAAGGGGAAAGGATATATTTTCAGGGTCTTCTCAGAACTTTTCAGTTCAAATACAGCATGATTCTCCGAGCTTTCCAGAAGCTCGAAATCCATATTTCTGGCAAAGCCGTGTCTCTTTACAGGATAGGCAGTCTCCTTATGACGAAGCTCTCCGTTATAGAGTGCACCGACTACCGGAAACAGATGGGGTGCAGTATAATTCCAGTATCTTTTGTCATTCATCAGAAATTCTGTGCCATCCATATCTTTTATGCTGATGAGCTCTGCTCCAGCCTCTTTGATTTCAATACTGAGATAGGTGTTTTTCAGGATAACCATTTTTCTCCTCCTTGATTAACTATTCTGATAACAGTATAGCATCTTTTTTTTATGAAATTGCTGAATTTTTATGAGGATAATTTGCTTATGTTCTCCATTTGGCATAATTCAGTTATGAAAGGGGTTGATAATCATGGCAGTAACAGTAAAACAGCTATCAAAGGACCTGATTCTCACATTCGAGAGGATCAACGAACAGGGGAAACCCGTAAGTGAGGCAAGAAGGGTGAGAAACTTCAAGGTTGACGCTCTTCCTGAAGATCTTCATGAGGTGGCAATGAAAATTGTAGCCTTGAGCGAACAGAGCTGTGAAGACATTGGTATGCAGGACGTCAGCACAATTTCAGCACTATAGGAGGTAGGAGAGTATGAATACACTTACAATGACTTTTCTGAACAAGGAAGGCAAAAACTTCAGTCTGAGACTTCCTAAGGTGAGAACCGACATCACAGAAGTGGAAGTGGAAGAGCTTATGACCACGATTCTTTCCAAGAATCTGCTCTTTGTGGGAGAGAAGGAGCTTGATTCCATTGAATCGGCTTCCATAAACAGAGAAGAGGAAATCATCGCATAACATTCATTTACAGGCGGTCTTACCACGATCAGGTGGTAAGACCGCCTTTTTTCAGGTTCATCAGATGTTTTCCGATTGTTCACCCTGAGGTGTTTGGGTAAGCGCATAGTATTCATGTATAATTGTCATAAGAACTGATGAGATGAGGTGAAGTGCCCGGCACAGTTCGGGTCGAGATGAAGAAGACGATTGAATTTTTAAAAGGTTTTGCGGACAAAGTGAATAGAGAAGACAGTATTGCGTATGCCTATCAGCTGACTTATGGGCTGCTTCTTTCGATTTTCCCTTTCCTGATTTTCCTTATGACGCTGATTGCATTCCTGGGACTCGATAGAAGCTATGTGCTGAATCTGCTTCGGACGAGTCTCCCTGAAGAAATATACGGACTTGTAAGCGGTCCTGTGGTGGATCTTGTGGAGACGCAGAGAGGAGGACTGCTCTCTGCGTCTGTACTTGGTGCGGTTTATGCCGCTTCCGGAGGGTTCAGAGCCTTTATGAAAGGCATGAACAAGTCCATGGGATTTGAGGATACACGAAGTTTCATCTACAGGTATATCATTTCGATCCTGTGGGTGCTGCAGCTGGCGGTGACGATTCTTCTTGCTCTTCTGGGTATCGTATTCGGCAGACAGATTCTCGATCTGATCTCCTCGAACTTTTCCTTCATTCCTACAGAGGGCATCGTTGAGATCTTGAGAATCGTAATTCCCATAGGTCTACTGTTTGGTGTACTCTCACTAGCCTATATGTTTATCCCTTACAGAAACCTGAAATTCAGATATGCTTTCCCTGGTGCGCTTTTTTCGACACTGGTCTGGATCGCATTTACCATTCTCTTTCAGTTCTACATCAATAATTTTGCAAACTACTCGAGATTCTACGGAACACTAGGAGCCGTCATCGGTCTGCTCCTCTGGCTTTCACTGACGTCCATCATCATGATGCTCGGCGCATCCTTAAATGCCTATCTCATCGAAAGAAGAGGCATCGAAGATCCTTATATGAAAAAAAGAAAGAAGAAAAAGGATGAGGGTGAGGAGGAAAAAGGAAAGGATGATGAAAAGGGCGATCATGATTTAAGAAGTCCTGAAGATTCCAAATCTGTTCCGGAGAAAAAGTTTGAGACACTCAAAAAGAGAGTGGAAGAGACACTTGAATAATGCAGCTCTGATCTGAAATTCATAGACCGGCATCTGTTTCTTTAAGGAGCAGATGCTTTTTTTTGTTCTCTGAATGAAGTGCGACCGGATTTCAGCACCAGTCAGCTTAAGAAGCATTCTTAAGGATGACATTACCATCTTTTCAGTCAATCATAAACTTTCTGATAACATGAGGCTAAGTTATTTTCTCTACCTTATCATCATATATTCTTCATAGTATAATGGGGGTTAAAGATGGAGGTGGGCTCATGATTTTAGGAACTGGAATTGACATCATCGAGATAGAACGGGTAAAACATGCATTTACTACAGAGAGAAGAAGAAAGCGTATATTTACATCAGCTGAAATTGAATGCTTTGGAGAGAATCCCTCACGTATGGCAGGTTTCTTTTCAGCAAAAGAAGCTCTGTCCAAGGCACTTGGGACTGGAATCCGTGAGATTTCCTTCAGGGAGATGGAGATTCTCAAAGAACCTGGCGGGAAGCCCTATTTCAATATGGAGCTGCTTAAACCACACCTTAGAAGAGTTTTCCGGAAAGAGAACTTCAGAGTGCATCTGACGATTTCCCACGACAGGGAAAGGGCGACGGCCATGGTGATCATCGAGGAGGAATAAAACATGTATGTAACGGATGTGGAAACAACGAGAAGGATCGATCAGCGTGCCATGACAGAATATGGTATCCCTGGGATACTCCTCATGGACAATGCCGCCATGGCGGTGAAAAGACATCTGGATCTTGAAAAGGATTATTTTGTTGTGGTCTGCGGTACGGGAAACAACGGAGGGGACGGCATGGCCCTTGCCCTTAAACTTAAAAACCTCAACAAGGAAGTGGATGTTTTTCTTATATCGGAGATGAAGGAGCCCCATGGCGATGCAAAGATTTTCTATGACATCATCATGAAAACCGGTGTATCTCTTGAGACCGTTTCAGATGCTGATCATTTGTGGTCCTTCATTGAAGCGCTCAAAGATGCGGACGTGGTTATCGACGCGCTCCTGGGAACAGGCATTGAAGGAGATGTATCCCCCCTCTACTCAGCAGTTATCGAGAGCATGAATGACTTTGCACCGAAGATCATTTCTGTGGATATCCCTTCAGGACTGTCTGCAGACAAGGGAATTCCCATGCCTGTGGCGGTTTTTGCAGCAAGGACCGTGACTTTCGAGACCATCAAGAAGGGACTGATTTCCTACAGAGCTCTGCCCTATGTGGGAAAACTGGAAGTTGAACCCATCGGGATCCCTGAAGAACTCATCAGAGAGGAGGTTTCTCCGGTATATTTCACTGATCAGAGTGAAGCGAAGAAAATGATTCCCTTAAGAGAAATTACAGGACACAAGAATCACTACGGGCGGGTACTTGTTGTTGCAGGTTCCCGAGGTTTTACAGGTGCGGCGATGCTTTCGTCTGAAGCTGCGCTGGCCACAGGCTCAGGACTTGTCACCCTCTGCTCATATGATGAGACCATGGAGATTCTTGTGCCGAGGCTCACGGAAATCATGAGTCTTTATGAGGAGGACCTGGAAGAAGGTGTGAGAAAAGCGGACATCGTGGCTTTCGGACCGGGGCTTGGAAATTCAAAAGATACGTTTCAGCTTCTTCTTAGAGTGATCAAGACGCTTCAGGAAGAGGGGAAGTCAGATACCACCTTAGTCATCGATGCGGACGGCCTGAATGCGCTGGAAGGAAGAACCGAAATACTGAAGCCGCTGTGTTTCAATGTGGTCCTTACACCCCATCCCGGAGAGATGGCAAGGCTTACGGGGAAAACGGTAAAGGATGTGGAAGAGAACCGGCTGGATACCGCGAAGAGATTTGCAGAGGAACATGAAGTGATCGTGGTCCTCAAAGGCTACCATACGGTAGTCACCGACGGTCATACCGTGCATATCAACTCCACGGGTTCCTCGGCCATGGCACAGGGTGGAATGGGCGATGTTCTCACGGGCATCATCGCATCCCTTTGCGGTCAGGGTCTTCTCCCCCTGGAAGGGGCGATCCTCGGCACATATATCCATGGATGCATCGGTGACCAGCTGGCGCTTGAGAGATACAGCGTGAAAGCTTCGGAGATCATCGAAAATATACCGTTCTATATGAAGAAGCTTCTGGAAAAGCGAAGGTGCTCTTCATCCAGGAAGTCATCTCTTTAACCGCAGGAACCCCGGGATGTCATAGTGCTCAAAATATCCGATAAATTAATGAATTCCGGTGGAAGATTATGATAAGATAGAAGATGTATAAATTTTCAAAACATCATCAAGTCGGGAGAAGGGGGAACTCCGTATATGATCAATAATGATAAGATGAGACCTTTATGGGCTGAAATCGATCTGGACAATCTGAGTCATAACATCAGAAACATCAGGAACCTTGTAGGGAAAAGCAGACTTATTGCAATTGTAAAGGCAGATGCCTATGGACATGGAGCAGCTGAAGTTGCAGAAACCATGATTGAAGCGGGAGCAGACGGGTTTGGTGTAGCCATCATCACAGAAGCTCTGCAGCTGAGACAAAGCGGGATAAAGATACCGATTATGGTTCTCAGCTACACACCGCCTGAATTTTATGAGGATGCTGTAAATCAGGATATTGTAATTAACTGTCTGTCCTATGAAGATGCGAAAAAGCTGAGCGATGCTGCGGGAAATCTCGGCAGGAAGGGAAAAGTTCTGATCTCTCTTGATACGGGTATAAGCCGTGTAGGGTTTCAGCCGGATGAGGCAGGAACCTCTGAAATCATAAAGATCAGCAGACTGCCTCATATTGAAATGGACAGCATCTACACACATTTTGCATCAGCAGATTACAGAGACAAGACGCTCACACATCTGCAGCTTGAGAGATTCCATTATGCCATGAACAGACTGAGGGAAGCGGGGGTAACCTTCAGCCATGAACATGTCGCAAACAGTGCCGCCATTGTAGATATGGCGGAAACCTACCTTGAAAGTGTAAGACCCGGTATCATCATGTACGGGTATCATCCTTCCGATGAAGTGAAGAAGGAAAATTTATCCTTGAAACCGGTCATGAGCATAAAAGGAAAGATCATCCAGCTGAAAACCGTGCCGGAAGGAACCGGAATCAGCTACGGGCACAGATATGTCACAAAAGCTGAAAAAACCAAGATTGCAACGATACCCATCGGATACGCCGACGGGTACTTCAGGTCGCTTACCGGAAAAGCCAAAGTGATCGTCGGCGGAATCCTCTGTCCACAGGTCGGGTCTGTCTGCATGGATCATATCATTGTGGATGTATCGGAGTTTCCTGATGTCAAAGTCCTTGATACTGTCATCCTTATGGGAGAGGAGAAAGGTGTTTCCTTTACAGCCGATGACATCGCAGAAATCGTCGGAACCATCCCTTACGAGGTGGTCTGTGCGGTTTCAAAAAGAGTGCCTCGCATCTATCTTAAGGGAGGGAAAGAGGTCTTTAGAAAAACTTATGTTTAGGAGTTAACATGAAAAAATACAAAGAATATATACTGATCACTTTCGGATCTGCTTTGGTGGCTCTGGCTATCCAGCTGTTTTTTGTCCCAAATCAGATCGCACCAGGTGGCGTTTCGGGTATCGGCCTTGTCCTTAATTCTCTGACACCTGGGGTATCCGTTTCCACCTATGTCATCGGACTGAATATACTTCTCTTCCTTCTGGCGTTTAAGCTGCTGGGAGGAGGATTCGGTTTCAAGACGCTCTATGCCAGTTTTTCGCTTTCCATCATCATGTGGATCATCGAAAACGTCGTAAGACCCGAGGCCATCACAGATGATCTCATGCTCTCTTCCATTCTCGGTATCCTTCTTCTGGGTACGGGACTTGGGATTGTATTCAATCAGGATGCCTCAACAGGCGGAACGGATATCCTGGCGAAGATTCTCAATAAGTACATGAATCTTTCTATGGGACTGTCCATGACCATCATCGATCTCATGGTTGTTGTGCTTGTGGCATTCTTCTTCGGTCTTGAGAGAGGCCTTTATGCCGGTCTTGCCACCTTCCTCAACGGGATCGTCATCGACAGGGTAGTCGGGGGATTCAACGAGAAGAAGCAGGTATTCATCATCACCAGTCACAAGGATGAGGTGAAATCCTTCATCGTCAATCATATCGAGCGTGGGGCAACCATATTTTCAGGGGAGGGCGGGTTCTCCGGAGCGGAAAACCATGTCATCTACACCGTGCTCTCCACCAAGGAATTTGTCACCCTTAAAACTTATCTGAGAGAAGAGCATCCTGATTCCTTCGTCACAGTCAGCAGTACCACTGAAGTGCTTGGACGGGGTTTCAGCCTGCCAAAAAGAATCGTCACCGCAAATTAGCGCCGTAGGAGGAAAGCCATGAAAGAATTAAGCAGACAGTTTACACTAAAGGATTTTGTCATGATCACTATAGGGATTTTCCTCGTGGCTTTTGGACTTCAGTATTTTCATATCCCGAACAATATCGCAGCAGGCGGTGTTTCCGGGCTTGCAATCATCATCAACAGTTTTCTTGTAAGGGTCCCAGTGGGGATCATCATTCTGATTCTCAATCTGATTCTTTTTGCGGTAGCCTTTGTGACCTTGGGCGGAGGTTTCGGTGCAAAGACGCTGTATGCCTCCTTCGGGCTTTCAGCCATCATGTGGCTCATGGAAGTGCTGGTTCCTCCGACGGTTCTTTCGGAAGACCTCTTCATCAATGCCGCAGTAGGAACTTTTGTCATCGGAATCGGAATGGCCATGGTCTTCAATTATGGCGCATCCACTGGCGGAACCGATATCCTTGCAAAGATTCTGAACAAGTATTTCCACCTGGATATCGGCAAGTCCCTTCTTATGGTCGACTTCATCATCGGCCTTACAGGGCTGCTTACCTTCGGGATCACCGCAGGGCTTTATGCACTGCTTTGCATCGTCGTCAACGGTACGCTCATCGACAGACTCATTGACGGATTCAATACGTCAAAGGAACTGATGATCATCAGCAAGAAAGAAGCGGAAATTATAAAGTTCATCATCGAGGAGCTGGACAAGTCCTGTACAGTTCTCAGCGGGTATGGAGGGTATACTTCAGAAGATATTGATATTCTATATGTTATACTAAGTAGAAGAGATTATATAAGATTAAGAAGCTATATAAAGGAAATCGACCCGAGAGCCTTTATTTCAGTCAACGAAGTCCATGAGGTTCTAGGAGAGGGCTTTACGGACATAAAACTGTGACACCCATCCAGGTGATATGTAAAGAATCACTTTCTTCATAAAATCTTTACATGCTTGTGCAATAATTAGTACTCGTGAGGATAATACTTTACAGATGAAAATGTATAGTCGTCAGACAATTAACGAAATACGTGAAATTTTTTATCCGTAGAAAATGTCACAGGAATATGAACATTGGGAGATGTAAAATGATAGAGTTTAAGAATGTCACTAAAAAATACGACAACAACGTTGTCGCTCTAGAAGATATCAACGTAAAAATAGATTCCGGTGAGTTCGTGTTTCTGGTTGGTGCAAGTGGAGCGGGAAAATCCACATTTGTCAAAATGCTTCTTAAAGAAGTTGAACCGACCAAGGGCGAAGTCATCGTAGGAAACAAGAACCTCAAAGGCGTGACCAGAAAAGATGTTCCTTATTATAGAAGGAAAATCGGAATGGTCTTTCAGGATTACAGACTGATTCCGACTTTGAACGTTTATGAGAATGTTGCCTTTGCCATGCGTGTCATAGATTCTACACCGAAGGAAATCAGAAGAAGAGTACCTATGGTCCTTGCTCTGGTCGGCCTATCAGACCGTTCCAAGAGTTTTCCGAATGAACTGTCCGGTGGAGAGCAGCAGAGAGTATCTCTTGCAAGAGCCATTGCAAACAATCCTACACTTCTGATTGCAGATGAACCTACAGGTAATCTTGATCCTGAAACCGCCAAGGATATCATGAGACTTCTCATGGATATCAACAAGGCCGGGACAACCATCCTTATGGCTACTCATGCCAAGGATATTGTAGATTCAAGCAAGAGAAGAGTAATCGCTCTTGAAAAGGGCAAGATTGTCAGAGACGAGAAGAAGGGCAGGTATGAATTTAATGCAGAAAATTAAGATGTTTTTCCTTGATGCCCTTAAGAGCCTCAAGAGAAATAGAACCATAACGCTGGCAAGTATCATCACCGTATCGGCAACACTTTTTATATTTGGTGTATTCCTTCTGGTTGCACAGACCATCAACATGGGTGTGGAATCAGTAGAGGAAAAAGTTGAAATCAAAGCCTATCTCAATGATGAGATCACATCCCAGGAACAGAGCAACGTGGAAGCCGTGATCAACGGAGTTGAAGGGGTGAAGGAAGTTGTCTATGAGACCAAGGAAGAAGCCTTTGAACACTTCAAGGAACGTCTTGGTGAAGACAATTCCATCCTGACCGGTTTCTCCGAAAAGAGAAATCCGCTGCCAAACTCATTTGTCATCAGCCTTGACGAACCTGAAGCCGCTTTAAGAGTAGAAGAAGCACTTACTGGCGTCAGAGGTGTTGAAGATATCGGTAATGAAAGAGAAACCGTTGAAAGAATCGTGGGACTGGCTAAGCTCATAAGAACGATGGGTGTCGTCATTTTCGTGATCCTGGTACTGGTTTCACTCTTCCTGATTTCCAACACCATCAAGCTGACCGTATACTCAAGAAGAAGAGAAATCGGAATCATGAAGTTCGTCGGTGCTACTGACTGGTTCATCAGATGGCCTTTCATCATAGAAGGTATGATCATGGGGGTCATCGGTGGTATCATGGCATTTGGTGTCGTCTACTTCTCCTACCGACTGGTTTATGCAGATGTGACCCAGAGCATGTTCTATGCTGAGCTTGTTACACCACAGTATATACTCCAGAACTTCTCATGGCAGTTTGGTCTAGCCGGGCTATCCATAGGAGCTCTTGGAAGTTTCATTGCACTGAAGAGATTCTTGGATGTATAATAATCTTGGAGGGTGATGACAGTGAATGATGACAAAGATAGAAAAGGGACCAGTAAACTGATAACGTTCATACTGATATTAATCGTAGGGGCAGGCTCGTTTTTCGGAGGATCCATATACGGATCCATAAACAGTGACAAGATCATTGATCCGGGAACGCCCGCAAATGCGGATTCTTCATTCGATAAGCTCTATGAAGTCAGAGATGTTATCAACAGTCAATATTATCAGGATATTGATCAGGATGCTCTTGTAGAAGGGGCAATCAAAGGAATGGTCAATTCTGTCGGCGATCCTTATACAGTATTCTTCAATGCTGAGGAATATGAGGACTTCAACGACGATGGACAGGGAAACTATGTTGGTATAGGTGTCATCGTCGGGATAAAAGAAGATCGGATTGTTGTCATAACACCTTTTGAAGGTTCACCTGCATTTAAAGCAGGCCTTCGGTCCGGAGACTTCATCACAAAAGTCGAAGGTGTGGAATATAAAGGAACAGATCTGGACAAAGCAGTTTCAGTGATCAAAGGTGAAGAAGGGCAGCCTGTCACCATCACGATCATGAGAGACGGTATCGAAGAGGATGTGACCATAGTAAGAGCAAGCATCACCATGGTGAACGTGGAATCTGAAATGCTTGAAGGCGACATCGCTCATGTGACCATGCTTCAGTTCAGCAACGATACAGCAAAACAGGTAAGAGAAGCCATGGAGGATCTGAAGAGTCAGGGCGCCAAAGGATATATCCTCGATTTAAGAGGCAATCCGGGCGGTTTCCTTGATGAAGCGGTGGATGTGGCATCCCTCTTTGTGGAAAAAGACAAGACCGTTCTCTATACCCTGGACAAATATGACCAGAAGAAAGAATATCGGTCCAAGGGTGGAGATTTCATCGGCGAACCCCTTGTGGTGCTCATCGATGAGGGAAGCGCTTCCGCTTCGGAAGTGGTTTCCGGTGCACTCAAAGACTACGGCGCAGCGACACTTGTCGGTCAGAAATCCTTCGGAAAGGGTATTGTACAGATGGTGTTTGAAGTGGGCGACAATGAAGGTGTCAAAGTGACGGTTTCATCCTACTACTCACCAGACGGAATCAATATCCACGGTGAAGGAATCGTTCCTGATGTGGAAGTTCTGATTCCTGAAGACGCAGAAGCGCCGCTGACCATAGAAAATGACACACAGTTACAGAAAGCTGTAGAGGTCCTAAGAGACCAGATGCAGTAAAAGAAAGAGGATGAAGTATGATTTTGGAAATCCTTAACGGATATTTCAGTATGTTTTATTCTCCGCAGATATTAATCATGATAATTCTTGTGATCGTATTCTATTTCCAGAATATACGTGAAGCAGGACTAAGAAGAATAGTACTAGGGGAAAGTGAAGACTCTCCCCTAGTTTTGACTTTTTATCAGTTGATTTATGGTCTTGCTGGAGGGCTGATTATAAGTGTACTGGCTGGTCTCCTGAATATTGCATTTGTCTCCTATATGGAAGTGCAGATCATTTTCATGCTGACCGTTTTTTCGGTCACCAGATTTTCACGGTACATCAATGTCGGGATCAATATCCTGGCTGTATTTCTCATGACTTTTTTACTGGACCGGGAGGTTATCCCCTCCCTTGATCTCATCAATCTCTATCTGTTCATCGGAGTATCCCATACTGTTCAGGGACTCATCATGTTCATGGACAGAAAGAGGGGATTTGTGCCCGTACTCCTATCCAATCAGAGCGTCATCAGAGGCGGTTTCAGAATCAGCAAGGCATATCTTGTTCCATCGGCGGCAGGATTTTATGCCATGACGGGCAGTATCCTTGGCACGTCGGTTTTCTACCTGACGCTGATTCAGCTTTTTGCGGTCAAGGAGACAGTGATGACCTTCAGCAAGAGTCAGGCAATAAAGGCTTTAAGCAGTATAAGGATCTTCATAGGATCGATGATTCTCATTGTCTCCTATGCGGTCAGTTTTTCCCTGGGATTCATCTATATTCTGATACCGCTGGTTCCGTTTCTTCTTTTTCTGGAACGGATGATTTTTGCCTATCTCGAGTCAAGGCGTAAGCCTTATTATGTATCCGATGAGGAGAGCATTGTCGTTCTAGAAGTAAGAGAGAATACCCCGGCATTTCAGTCTGGTCTTCGCTCAGGAAACAGGATACTCTCTCTGGACGGAAGAAAAAAACCTTCCTACAGATCGCTTCTTGCATTCATGGGTACACTCCATTACGAGAGGGGCGTCAGTCTCACCGTACTGGATGAAAAGGACGAAGAGAAAGACATCGTCTTCAGGATCAGACCCGGCATGAGTACAGGAATCATCATCGTTCCTCCCGCAGGAGAGATCGTGCTGCCGTCGAAGGATAAAGCATAGAGGTTAAGGGTGTATTAACAATAAATGAACATATGTACTTATTAATGGTTAAGCGTTATAATAGACAGGTAACGAAAAAGAAGAGGTGAGTGAAATGGAAGGAACCTTCAAGATCGAATCCAGGTTCAAACCTACTGGAGATCAGCCGGATGCCATCGACAAACTGGTGGATTCCATAAACAGCGGCAACTCTGGACAGACGCTTCTGGGCGTCACCGGATCTGGTAAGACCTTTACCATGGCAAACATCATCGAAAGAACCCAGAGACCGACACTGGTCCTTGCGCACAACAAGACTCTGGCAGCACAGCTGTGCTCCGAGTTTAGAGAGTTCTTCCCTGATAGCGCTGTAGAATATTTTGTTTCCTATTATGACTACTATCAGCCGGAAGCCTATGTTGCGCAGACGGACACTTATATAGAAAAAGATTCATCCATAAACGATGAAATAGACAAGCTGAGGCACTCCGCTACCGCAGCTTTATTTGAACGCCGTGATGTCATCATCGTGGCTTCTGTTTCGTGTATCTATGGTCTGGGTAATCCTGATGAATACAGGAACCTTTCCATATCTCTGAGGCCAGGTATGCAGAAGGACAGGGACGACGTCATTAGAAGACTCGTGGAAATCCAGTACGAGCGTAACGACATCGATTTTGCAAGAGGTACCTTCAGAGTCCGCGGAGACATTATCGATGTCATTCCCGCCAATGAAACGGCCAAGGGAATCCGTGTGGAATTCTTTGGAGACGAGATCGACAGAATCAGGGAATTTGATGTGCTGACAGGTGAGATTCTCCATGAACTTTCCCATACCATTTTCTTTCCTGCCTCTCACTTTGCCACCTCCTATGACAATCTTCAGAGGGCCATCAAGGTCATCGAAGAGGAGCTGGAGGACCGGATAAAGGTTCTGAACAGTCAGGACAAGCTTCTGGAAGCTCAGAGACTGAGACAGAGAACAAACTTCGATATCGAGATGATGCTGGAGATGGGTTACTGTTCGGGAATTGAGAACTATTCGAGAATTCTTGACGGCAGACCACCTAATACACCGCCAAAGACCCTCATCGACTATTTCCCGGATGATTTTCTCATGTTCATTGATGAAAGTCACGTGACCCTGCCTCAGCTTAGAGCCATGTATGCCGGAGACCGCTCGCGCAAAGAAAATCTTGTGGAATACGGATTCAGGCTTCCTTCGGCGTTTGACAACAGACCGCTCAAGTTCCAGGAATTTGAGGAAAAGGTGAAGCAGGTGCTCTTCGTTTCCGCTACACCGTCTGTTTATGAGAAAGAACACTCTGCGGTGACGGCAGAGCAGATCATAAGACCTACAGGTCTTATGGATCCCGTGGTCATCATAAAACCGGTTGCCGGACAGATCGATGATCTGTATGGTGAAATCAACAAGACAGTGGAAAAAGGGTTCAGAGTGCTCATCACAACACTTACTAAGCGTATGGCGGAAGATCTCACAAAGTACTTTAAAGAGCTCAGAGTCAAAGTCACCTATATGCACTCGGATATCGATACCATGGAAAGAATGAGAATCATCAGGGATCTGAGACTTGGAGAAGTCGATGTCCTTGTGGGCATCAATCTTCTGCGAGAAGGTCTGGATATACCGGAAGTGGCCATGGTTGCCATACTTGATGCGGATAAGGAAGGTTTCCTGAGATCCGAGACATCGCTTATTCAGACCATCGGTCGTGCAGCCAGAAACAGCGAAAGCAAAGTCATTCTCTATGCGGACAGGATCACAAAATCCATGGAGAAAGCCATGGCGGAAACTGAGCGTAGACGGAAGATCCAGGCGGAGTACAACGTCAGACACAACATCACACCGACCACCATCAAGAAGGATATCCGAAGCGTTCTGGAAATTACCCAGATTGCAGATGAGATCACAGAATTCGAATCACTGGAAGACGCAGTCAAATACAATAAGGACAATCTTGAGAAGACCATCAAAAAACTTGAGATGGATATGTATAAAGCATCCAAGGAACTGGAATTTGAGAAAGCGGCATTCATTCGTGATGAAATCGCCAAACTCAGAAAAGAGCTCATCAGAAACAGTAAGGGTTAATAAAGGATCAAGAGACAGGAGAGAAAATGAAGAATATAGTAATCAAAGGTGCAAAAGTCAATAATTTGAAAAATATCAGTCTGGAGATACCACGGGACAAGTTCGTGGTGCTCACAGGGTTATCAGGATCAGGGAAATCCTCTCTCGCTTTTGACACCCTTTATGCGGAAGGTCAGAGAAGATATGTGGAGTCTCTGTCCTCCTATGCAAGGCAGTTTCTGGGCCAGATGGACAAGCCTGATGTGGAATCCATAGAAGGTCTCAGTCCCTCCATTGCCATCGACCAGAAAACCACGTCGAAAAATCCCAGATCAACAGTGGGTACCGTCACAGAAATCTATGATTATCTGAGGCTTCTTTATGCAAGAGTGGGCGTGCCGCACTGTCCCATATGCGGAAAAGAGATCTCTTCCCAGAGCGTAGACCAGATGGTGGACAAGATACTTGAACTTCCCGAAAAGACAAGAGT
>Ga0194137_10001345_pt1 | contig 15009 bp, 13 predicted proteins | sample TARM_MetaG_T3_14_FD_134025 | JGI IMG/M metagenome (GOLD analysis project Ga0194137, IMG submission 134025) | Freshwater microbial communities from Pennsylvania, USA, analyzing microbe dynamics in response to fracking - TARM_MetaG_T3_14 (version 2) | ecosystem: Environmental > Aquatic >... | reverse complement strand
TTTTTCCGCTTTGGCATCACGTGCCTTTCTCTTATTTTCCAACGGTTTCATTCGTTGCTGCAAGCCCTGAGAGGTGAAGCGTCCGTCATCCGTCAGCACAAATAAGCCGTAATTACAAACTATTTCTTCCACCCATTGAGTGAATTTGCCCAATTGTTTGGCCAAAGATGGTAACAAAGACAGTGGCATGTAGTAATCGCTTTGTTCGCGAAGATATTCCAACAGCACCCAGTAGGCTCCGTAACCCTCCAAACCTTTGTCGGCAGTAAGGGAAAGCATCTTGGCATTGTTACGCGCGCAGCAATCGTGAAGGAAATATTGACTATTTTTCATATCAAAATGATTTAATGATTTTCATTGGCGCAAAGAAAAGAAGTTATTTTCATATAGGTGTAGGACAGGTGTCCTACACCTATCATTTTTTTTAAAATTATTTTTGTAGCTCAATAACGAACAATTAAAATGAGGAACAGAAAAACCAACAAAAAGCTAGATTACGAAACTAGACTTATGAACAGTAGTGTAAACGCCGTATTGCATTTCATGCATGTCATTGCATCACATGCCCCTTTTTCGAAGCGCGAAATGGTGCTGTCGGGCGGTTCAAGTAGCAAATCCATACGCAAAAACGGGAAATCAATTACTCCTTATATAACAACCATACACAAAAACGTGCTGTGTTGCTTAAACGAAATGGAATACACCTTCTTTTTCATACGGCTCCTCCGTACCATGCTAGAGGTTATAAGAAATCGTAAAAACCTTGTTCTCATCATTGTTGACGAGGAAGACATGAAAAAATATAGCAAGTCACAAGTTATTTTGAAAAAGAAAGTGAGGAAAAGAAGGAAGTGGTGAAAAAGGGAAATAAGTTTGTATTATTTTGTTTAATCAGTATTTATTTATAACTTTACAGGGTGTTAAGGACGTATAGTTTAATCATATTGTTGACCAGCTTATGAAAATATTATTTTGCCGTGTTGGATCGATGCTTCACTATGAAGGCAATTCTGAATCTGATACTATTCAAGGTGGAGGAAGCCACCCTAATGAAAACAAGCATGAAGTTTATAATTTCCAAAATGTGGATGGCCATTGCTATGGCTATGTACAGCCGTCAAAAGGTATAATAAGAGTATCAAGAATAGACAAACATTCCAAAGATAAAGTTGACGGAGTACTTGTGATTTGGGTAGCAAAGAATCGGAACGGTGGTACCTATATTGTAGGTTGGTATCGGGATGCAACCGTCTACTCCGAATTTCAAAACAGTAAACTGAAAGAACGTCAAAAATACTGTTATAATATTGAGGCAAAAGCCGAAAACTGCGTCTTACTTCCTGCTGACAAAAGAACTAAAAATGTTCCAAGAGCCCAAGAACAAAAAGGCTTCATCGGACAATCTAATGTTTGGTTTGCCGATAGAGATAATCAAACAGTGAAAGATTATAAAAAAGAGGTTATAGACTATATATCCAAGTACAAAAAAGATAGTGGAATTTCAAAAATAAATGTGCAAGTAGATGTTGAAATGCGTAAACAAGTAGAAAAAGCTGCCATTAATTTCGTCACGGATCACTACAAAGAAAATGGATTTTCTGTAGTTTCTAAAGAAAATGAAAATCTGGGCTGGGACTTAAATGCTACTAATGGAAAGATTAACCTACGCATTGAGGTAAAGGGGTTATCGCAAAATGCTATATCAGTCCATTTAACTCCTAACGAGTTAGAGAAAATGCGAGCAAAAGACAATGCCGACTATCGTTTATGCGTTGTTACCAATGCACTCAAAAAGCCTACTCTTATCACCTTTATTCACGAAAACGGAGAATGGATTAGTGAACAGAGTAATGACATTCGCCTATCATTTGACGATCAAGTATCGGCTATAGCAAGTGTGAAGTAAAATTTGGAAATATTATTTTATGTTTTTGACAAATATCCTTAATATTAGAAAATGAATTAATTTCCGCCTTTTCTTCGTGAACTGCTTTTACTATCATGTCTGCATATTGGGCATAGTTTCGACCCAAAGCTGCGGGAAACTGATAGGTCATATCGTACATCCTTTTATAGAGATAGGCTCCAATATAAGACATTTCAGAGACTCCATATATTTTACGAATGGCGCAATCTGCTCTAAAACCAATATAATCAAAAAAGTCATCTTGGGATAGCAAGGATATTGCGGTTTCTAAATCATAGATAGACATCGCAATTAATGGAATATCTTTTTGCATAAACTCATTCATTTTTAAATAAGAGATAGAAGAAATTGTGGGGTATTGATCTAAAGTTATACAGATAATATATAAATTATTCACATTGGCCATTCCTTCAATTTTCCTTAATGAGTAGAATTCAGTGTATTTTCTTAAAGCCTCAATGCATGTACAACCTTGTTGATAAGCCTTCAAAATTGCTTGATAAGCATCGTTATCAATTGATTCAATATTCCCTTGCTTCGAAAGTAAAGTTAAACGTTTACTCTTAACTTGAAAAACAATAGCATTTTCTTTATAAATATGCAGAATATCAATATCAGTTTCATCATCGGATGATTTTGTTTTTCTTATTGGTATATTCATATTAAAAATGGCATCTTTATACTTTTTAGTGAGGATAGAGAGCGTTATTTTCTCAGCCGCTTTACCTCTAGAATTTCCAATTTTTAGATCGCATAAAGATTCAGACTGCATAAGCCACTGAAAAGGAAGTTCATTTAATGCAGTAGCCAAGTTTAAAAAATTAATAATAAAATAGCCTTTATTGGGTAAAAGGATAATAGGTTTACTATGAAATATATTTTCGTCTCCAATATCTTGCATTTCAAATCCTTTATCAGCTCCTAATTTAAAAGTCAATGAGTCTATTATATTTCGTTCTACCAGAGTAAAATTATCATTTATATGTTTTTCAGAAATAGTATAGAGATTAATAAATGAAACATGTTCTTTCGTTTTATATTTTTGTTTCCTTCTTCGGTTTATTTGTTCTGATATATATTTTTTATATGATAATAAGTACTGGCAACTTGTTCAATATCAAAATTAAGTTGCTCATTCAGAAAATCAGAAAAGTCTGCATACTTAGGTTGAACAAATCGTATAAATTGCCAATCATATCCCTCATCGCCTTCATAAAAGGCAATTTCTATTAACTGCTTATTATAAGGAGTAGAGGAATCAAATTTATAAACATTATGCAAAGCAGACATTAATGAATATATCTCACAAGCTTTTTCATCATCTTGTTCTATATCCCATTTTTTTGCTAAATCCACATTGTGCATCCATAAACCAGTAAGAAATGCCATTTCTTGATTGAGTAACCAATCATCATCTGAATCAAAGTAAGACTGATTGCAGCCTGAATCGTATATGTATTCAACAAATTGCAAAGAACCAAGTACTCTACCAAATGAATAATATGAAGATATATCATTTAGTTTTGCTATGATTTCACTTTTTGTCATTGATAGTATACTTTTTGCAGTATTAAACCTTAAAATATTTCTTCAGCAATTCCAGCAAGTAAGGCATTACTAGCATCCATGCTTAATTGCCTAGTGTGGATAACTAATTTATTGCTATCAACATTTCTAAATATCTTATAACGCTGACGGGGAATACCTTTTTGCTCCACAAAATTTACGCCAAATATTTCTTCTACTAGAGTAGTATTCAAATAAGGTCCACAAGCTAGTATAACAATCTTAAAGTTCTGAAAATAGGCACTGTGCTTAATAAAACTAATTCTTGATGGGATAGATTCCTTATTTGCATCTTTTGATGTATTGGATGGTTTATCATTTAATTCAGAAATAAAAAAGTCTTCATGAAAATTATAGTATTCAGATGAAGCGTTGAATAAGTAGTCATGCAGTTTTTGATATTTTCTCCAAGTGTGACCAACTTTCTGTTGACATAACATCATTCCTTTAAAAGGGATAAGTGGATTAAATAATGAGATGTTTAGATCATCCTTACAATCGGGAATAGCAATATCAGAATTATCAATATTATACAGCCAGTCTTTAGCGTTATTCAGAACTGTTTTTTCATATATTTTAGTTTGATCTTCTTCCCTAGGAGATTTTGATGGCTCTTTACCTATTAACAATATCTTTGATTCCGGATTTCCAAAGCCGACAAAAGTATTTGTGTGAAAGGCATTTTGCACTGTCTCAATAAACAGTTTTGAATACTCTATGTTTTCCATATTAAAAAAGTTAGATGAATTATTCATTATTATTTGGCAAAGATATAATTAATATGCAAATTTACTTTACTAAACAATTTATTATTATATTTTCCTTGTAAACTTAGTCACTAGCAAAATATGAAGAAAAAAGTTATAGAAGGAAAGCATACAGTTACAACACACGTTCATCTATCACACTTTTTTGCGTAATATCCATACCATTTGAGCGTATAAATCATATAGGACAAACATATAAGGCAAATACGATACTGATTATCAACCAGTTATATGAATATATTCAGTGCGTAATAACAAAGCTAAATAATCACCTAGCCCGTTTACACCAAAATATCTGATGTAATTTAGAAGGAGTCAAATACGACCTCCTTAAAAGAATAAGGGTATCACTATTATATTTCTATAAAAACAGTTGAATAAAGCTTACGACTATGACAGCGACTATGATAACGACCATGATAAAAGCCCGTCAACATCTACAATAATGTAGCTACGTACAGTTTAAACTGTATTGCTTTGTCCATTTCCACCAAATATTTCGCCTGCCCTGAAAGTTAAAACTGTTAGAATGCCACACTATCCTACTCTACAATGGTGATTGTAATAAGATCAAGGATCTGTAGAAAATAAATTCTACAAGAAAGGTAGAATGCCACAAAAAAAAAGTGAGTTTGTGGCAAATCAATAAAAAATAGGATCAAAATAATTCTATCTGAATGAAAATAGTTATCAACACAATTGCTGTAATTGTTCTTAGCGTGCAGTTCTTTTCCTTTGCTCTTAATGCTTTAAATCAGAAGAAACCGGAAAGTACCTTAGATTGCTTTTTGATTATTATATCATGCGCAGCATACTAAGGTCCTTTTCCATAGGGTAAAACTACTCTTTAAGACATATCAACTTTAGAATAGAAGGACTTTTATTCTACCTGCAAAACAACAAATTGCTATTTTTGTTTTGCAGATAAAATAAAAACATGCTATATTTGCGCTATTGGCAGAATAAAAACAGGAAGATATGGATAAAAATATTCTGAAAACGGTTATTGCTGACAATCAACTGGAAGTCCCAAAATATAAGGTAATCTCACGGGATTTCACTTTTGAGGAGTTTGGGAACTACGTCTTTGTTGGTATCCGGCGAGCAGGAAAATCGTATCTCTTATACCAACGGATGCAGCAGCTACTTGCACAAGGCGTACAGTGGGATGAAATGCTTTATATCAATTTTGAAGATGAACGCCTTACTGGAATGAAAGCGGAGGTTTTGAATCTGCTATTAGAAGTTCATTTAGAAATGTACGGCAAGAGACCTATCCTGTTTTTGGATGAGGTGCAAAACGTTCCCGGATGGGAAAAATTTGCCCGTCGTATGGCTGATACTAAACATCGAGTTTATATCACGGGAAGCAATGCTAAAATGTTAAGTCAGGATATACAAACAACTTTGGGAGGGCGTTATATTCCTATTGATGTTTATCCGTATTCTTTCAAAGAGTTTTTGACGGCAAACAATGTTCCGGCAACGGCTAAGCATCTCCTATCTACGGAAGGCAAAGCCGAAATATTACGAAAGTTCAACGATTATTTCTACTTTGGTGGATTCCCGGAAGGAGCAGAATTTGCTGCAAAACGGGATTACCTGACTAGTGTTTATCAGAAAATCTATCTGGGAGATATTGCGGCTCGTCATACGGTAGATAACACCTTTGCTTTGCGCATTATGTTCAAGAAACTGGCGGAAAGCGTAAAACAACCATTGTCGTTTACCCGTATAGCGAATATCGTATCTTCGACCGGAGCAAAGGTAGGAACGCAGACCGTTATTAATTATATGGAATACGCCAAAGATGCCTGGCTTATCAACCCTGTGCAAAATATAGCGGGGAAATTGGTCGATAAGGAAACTTCACCAAAGTACTATTTCACGGATAACGGCATTCTGAACCTCTTTTTATTGGACGGAAACACTTCCTTGTTGGAGAACATGGTAGCTGTAAACCTACTTCGTAAATATGGACGAAATGATGCTGTTTATTTCTATAATCAAAGTATTGAAGTTGACTTCTACATTCCCGATGATTACACAGCCATTCAGGTATGTTACAATCTCGACAATAACGATGGAACGTTTGACAGAGAAGTAAAAGCCTTACTGAAAATTACCGAAGTATTGGAATGTAAGAAACTGCTGATTATTACTCGTGATACAGAGCGGGTGGTAGAAATGAACGGTAAAACAATTGAGGTCATTCCGGTATGGAAATGGCTGTTATACTAATTATATTGTGACATTTAGTCTACAAAAACAAAGTCATATACACAGGGATATAATTGACCCCATTTTCTCGTTTCAAGTCCTTGGTATATATAAGGAATTTGTTTTGAATTCTATCCGAGAACTTGTCACAAAAGGCATCCAATGATGAGTGAGTTTTGTATCCGGATGATTTCACTTCAATGGGTGACACCTTGTTTGATTCAGAAATCAAGAAATCAATCTCATAATACTTTTTCCCTTCAGCTATTGGAATAGTATGATAATATAGTTGTTTGCCTGTAGCCCGAAGCATTTGAGCCACAACATTCTCATATACATAGCCTAAATTTGCTCTGAGTTTATCATTCAGCAATTTATTGTATATGATGTTTTCCGTAAAATCTTTATCTTTAAATGCAAGTGTTATAAAAAGGCCTGTATCGCCTGCGTAAATTTTATATTTCTCGTTATCTTTTGTAAGCGCCAAGCCCACATTAGGGTCTGTGGAGTGATAAGCAATGTTAGTTGTCATAGAATCTTCTAGCGCCTGCACAAGGCTGATCACCCTATCTTGTCTCTCACCCGGTATAGCAGCAGAGACTTTATATCGGGACGCATTTTTGCTAAGTTGTACAGGTATGGCATCAAACATTGCAGTTGCCCGCCCTGAAGCATCTATTTTTCTGAAATCTTCCTCGTACAGAGAAATAATATCACGCTTAACCTGATCTACAGCACTCAAATTATTCGTTTTTATATATTCTGCAACAGCCTGTGGCATTCCACCAACAAGCATATACAAACGAAAATCACGCATCATTCTGCGGTGAACAGCATCACCCAAAGATATTTTCTTTTCAAATGCTGTGCGAAGTAATGGTATGGTTGCGGTATCGCCTATGGCCCATTTGAACTCTTCATAATCCATAGGAAACATATCAACCTTTGTCTCCTCACTTGGAATCACTATATCTACAGTGCTTTTATATACTGAGATTAGTGAACCGGTTTCAATATAATCGTATCGGTGGTCTTTTACCAAATGTTTAATTGCCTGTCGAGCCAAAGGTGCTTTCTGAACTTCATCAAAGATAATTACAGACTGGCGTTCTATCAGCTGCACCCGATAAATAAGTTGTAGTCTCAGAAAAATATAATCAAGATCGGACACATCTTTAAAAAGGTCATGAACCTCGGCCGGCGCAATAGAAAAATCAATAAGCATGAAGGATGTATACTCGTTACGGGCAAATTCCTCTGCCAATGTAGACTTACCAATGCGTCTGGCTCCTTGTATAAGTAACGCTGTTGCACCATCACGCTCCTTTTTCCACTGAAGCATGCGTTCATACATTTTTCGTTTAAAATAGATCATATTATCCTCCATTACTTTTGTTTCGTAGCGCAATATTAAGCATTTCCTTTGGTCCCACCAAATTTAAATAGCACCTTTTGTCAATTTCCACCAATTTTAAATAGCCTATTCTGTCAATTTCCACCAAATGTTTGAGGTAAATTCGGTTCACTTCGTTTTTTTGAGGTATTTTTTATACCTTTGAAGGGTAATACCACAAAACATTAAACAAGTCAGGAACATGAATAACAAATTAAACATTCTGTAATAAAACATCATAAAAAACCTTACTCCCAACATTATTAACGAGAAGAAAAAAATATATTCCTTCTTATTCTTGTTACTTCAGCATTTTATGCCTAAATTCCCATCGTTTTTCAGTAAGATTAGTTGAGTAACAATCTACATTCACCTTAAATACTGAATCTATGAATACGAAAGGATGGGATACTGTTGGTTTGGTTAAAACCGAACATGTTAATCAGGACATAAGAAATTGCTGGCATCTGTTCAACAATGAAATAAAAAAGACAGAAGTTGAGTATGAGTTATCTGGAAAATTCGGACCGTGGCAAATTACCGATGGAGGCAGCAACAAGCTGATAAGATTCAACATCCCGTTTGAATCGGGCACGTTTCGCCTATTCGATAATGCCAGTAACATGGCGGCTGACGAAAATGGTCAAAAAGAATACAGCTTAGCAAATTGCGAATGCATAGTGGAGATGATGATGGATTTCGTCAATACGGATAACAACAAAAAGCTACTGAAACTAGACATCAAACAGCTTGCAAAAAGCAGAGACGCGATAACAGGCAGCAATGAACAGGGAGGTTGGATAGTACCCATACTTTTTAAGGGTAATATTCCTGCGTTCTACCAGCCCGTTATACTTGAGTTAGTATGCCAATATTTAATAGAACACCCCGAACAGATTAATTATGTATTTGCGTCCATCAACTTTGCTCAAGAAAGCGGAAGCTGGGTAACACCTGTGAAATGCAAATATTCTTATCTAGACAGTCAACCGTCTTATATGGGGGTTTTATCTGTATGTAGCAATAAGGACATCACCAATATGCCTGTAGATATAGACGTCAATTCGCTTCCGGGCAATCCGAATAGCTATTTTATTACTTCATCAGATCTGTTTCTATTAAATGTCATGGTGCCGTCTTTTATCGACTTCTTCCAACACTCAAACAGTTCAGATTACAGGATAAACGATCTGGGCATTTTAGTTAACACACGCAGCCTCGAGATGAACAGTGTTAAAAGTGGAGCTATTTGGTACACACCCGTCATAGAGGGACTGGAAGTTTCTATTTTAGGAGGAGTATTAGAAATAAAAATAAATGGAAAGTGTGACCTCAAAGCTGGTATCTGGATGTATTTCAACGGTAGGTTCAAAGCCTATCCGCAATTATCAAACCAAGTAGTGGAATTCAGAATAGACGGTACCCCCTCTTTTGATCATCACGAAGACATTCCCTGGTACCTTGCCTGGCTACTACCCCTTGTTGGATTGATCACAAAAATTGTGGTTTCATGCATTTCTAGCGATCTCATGAACTCTATTACAAAAATATTTGGAGAGAAGATGCATATTGATAACATTTCCCCTGTAGCATGGACCGGCAACCCGAAGGAAGTAAATCTTGTCAATGTAAAACTAGACGATTCTTTTATTATAGAATATATTATAAATTAAAAAATCTTATCATTATGATGTCAAACGAAAAATTGGGCGTTGGGATGAAGACCATCACCATGATGCCCGAAATGGACAAAGAGTTAGTTAAAATAGCTCTGCAAAGTTCGCTTTACAAAGACAGAGGGAGATTAAGGGCCAATTTTATGCAGGATGAAATTGAGCTAATGGCCCAGAGTGCAATCAGTACCAATGGATGGGACACCGTTTTTGCAATCAGTGCTGAACACTTAAACACAGCGATAATAAAAAAGAAAAGTTATCCTGCAACGATAGAATACACAGTCACAGATGGAGATGAATCTTACAGCATTACAAACGGAAAGTTTAATGCATGGCAAATTTCGGAAGGTGGTGACGGCTCAAACATCAACCTGAAATTACCTATTGCAAGCGGTAATTTCGACTATGGCAAAGGGTATGCTCTGAATGGAGTAGAAGCCATTGTGCAGATTAAATTACGATACTTCCCCGAGGTGCTGGATGATCAGGTGCTGAAAGATGGTCTGTATGACTTGAAGGTATCAACTACATCTAATAATCCGGATGTTCCTGTTGTAAGCCTCGTACAATTGAATGTACCTTCATCTCTGGGAATGGGAACAATAACTAAATCCGTACTCAGTAGTTTGATTCTTGAATGGTGTAATCATAATCTTGACAAATTCAACACGATATTCTCTACCATAAACCTGAATAGTTTAGGCGACAAAGAGGACTATAGATGGTTGAAATCAACTCACATGAGTTATGCATATACTGACAATGGTACGCTAACAAACAGTGTTTTTGGGGTGTTGTGTATGACTCTGGGGCATTCGGCAGTGGGGTTGCCTCGCCAAATCACTCAAAATGCATTGACAGACAAAGGGAATGGTACATATATTATTAATACGGGGTTATTTGCTGAGTTCCAATTCTTACCCTCTCTGCCTTTTGTATTCGAAGATGCTAAAGCATCTGATTTTACGCTGAATGACACAAAGAACGGCATCACCAGCACTAAACTTAAAATGGAAGGTGTAAAGTATGGAGCAATTACATACCACCCCGTTTGCGAGAGTTTTGAGGTGTTCTTTGAACAAACTTACATCAGATCTCACACCACAGTTAAGACAGATATATCACCGGGAATCGTTTCCATTGTTGATATTGATGTAAAAATGACTCTTAAGCTAGACACCAATTCTGCAGGGGAGCAAATATTGACTTATGAATTGCTTGGAGACCCTGCGGTGATATCAAAAACGGAGACAGAGGCTTGGGTTGTTATTACGGAAGTAATAGCAGGGTTAATTCTGGCAGTTGTGGGATTAGTTGTGGGTGCTTGCATGAAGACTATCGTGCAAAGAATAATTGTAGGTGTTATCGTAGCAGTAATCGCTGCCATCATTTCAGTAGTTATACATGTAATCATTGAGAAGGTGATTGCAGAAGGTGTGAGTAAAGGGCTTCCGTCCATAGATCCTATGGTAAAGGTAGCTACAAACCAGGTTATATGGCCATTGTGCGATCCGGCAGATCCCAACAGGTTCACGCTAACGAGTGTAACTTACAACGGCTCAATTGCTTTAATTGGTAATCCGGGTTATGTAGAGTAATTGTTGCTGATTATAATGCATATTGGGTAAGGCAAAAGTCTCGAGATTTCGATTGGCTTTTGCCTTCTTTTTATATTTGAGGCGTTTCATTTCGTGTTTTTGAGATATTATTATATCTTTGAAAAGCTATTTCAATTCTTATGAAGCAATACATTATTAACTAAACAACAAAAAAGATGAGAAAATTATTACTAGTGCTAACTATGCTATGCTTGCCTATTCTGGTGTTTTCGCAAGCTAAAAAATATGTCTATGCCAAGGCGGAATATGGATCAAAAGATCGCTGTATCTTGTATTACAAGTACGATGACGAGGAAGGGATGCCCGTGATGAACGATGATGGTGTTATTTTAAAGTTCCGTGAGGACATTGAGTTCATAAACTACTTGGCAAATAAAGGATGGGAGTTTATGCAGCTCAAATACAATCGCGACAGTAGTATTTACTATTTCTTCAGGAAGCCTCAGAGTGAGTTTTCTGAGAAGGAGTTGTCGGACATCATTAGAACGACAAACATTAAAAAGAAAAAGTAATATAGTATGGCCGAAAGCATTCCGCAATTCTACAAAAGAATACAACCTGACAATTCTCAACCGGAAACAAGCTATAGCCGGGAGAAACCGTATTTCAATATCTTCTCTCGGGCATGTAATTTCGGAACGGTGCAATTCAGCTACAGGGAGTTCTACAAGGTGACACTGGTTATTGGCGTGGGGAAGTTGTATTATGCCGACAAATGGATTTTGGTAGATCGCCCTGCACTGATGTTCTCCAATCCTTTGGTGCCTTATGCATGGGAATCAATCAACGAGGAACAGAATGGCATGTTTTGCATCTTCAACGAGCAGTTTGTACTGCCCGAAGAGAAGAGCGGATCGCTGGCCGATACTCCGTTATTCAAGGTGACGGGCGATAAGGTTTTCTTCTTAAATGAGGAGCAGGTGGCCAAGGTGCTAGACATATACGCGCAAATGAAGGCGGAGAATGAGACCGATTATGCAGGGAAGTTTGATGTGCTGCGCTGTTATCTTCATTTACTAATACACACGGCCTTGAAAATGCAGGATTCAAACAGGTATGAATCGCACCCGAATGCTTCGCAACGCATAGCCGAGCTGTTTATAGAACTGCTAGACAGGCAATTTCCCGTTACGGATCCGCATGCGGTATTGGCGTTGCGCACTCCTGCCGATTATGCCAACCGCTTATCCGTGCACGTTAATCACCTCAACAAAGTGGTGAAGGAGGTTACGGGAAAAACGACTTCTGCCATGATTGCGCAGAGGGTTGTTACGGAATGCACGCAGCACTTACTGCACAGTAATCAATCTATTTCAGAAATTGCTTACAGCCTGGGCTTTGAGAGTGTAGCTTATTTCAGCAAATTCTATCGCAAGCATACGGGGAAATCGCCCAGCGAAAGCAGGGAGCAGTCAATTATTTGATTTGTGCAACGGATGCTTTGATTTGTGTTAATCCGTGACCTCGGCATGCGTTACTTTTGTACCGACTAAAACGATTGGTTATGAAGTACAGAAAATTAGGTAATACTGAGGTCAACCTCTCCGCTATCGGATTGGGTTGTATGGGTATGAGTGCTGCCTACGGAGCAGCCGACGAGAAAGAGAGTATCCAAACTTTGCATCGGGCTTTGGAGCTGGGCGTTAACTTTTGGGATACGGCCGATGTGTATGGCAATGGTGCCAATGAGGAGTTGTTAGCGAAGGTGCTGGCCGATAAAAGAGATCAGATTTTCATTGCAACGAAATTCGGTTTCCGCCTACGCAATGGGCAAGGCAATGTGTTTGCCAATGGTGAGAGTTATGTAGATGCTTCGCCGCAATACATGAGGCAGGCGGTGGAAGGTAGTTTGAGGAGGCTGAACATTGAGACAATCGACTTGTACTATGCGCATCGGGTGGATCCTGCCATACCCGTTGAGGAGACTGTTGGCGCTATGGCGGAGTTAGTGAAAGAGGGCAAAGTACGCTATCTGGGACTAAGTGAGTGTTCTGCTCAATCATTGAAGAGGGCTTGTGCGGTTCATCCCATATCTGCCGTTCAAAGTGAGTATTCTCTATTGACTCGGGATGTTGAGAAGGAGATGCTGCCGCTCACAAAGGAGCTGGGGGTTACTTTGGTGCCTTTCTCGCCTTTAAGCAGGGGGTTGGTGACTAACACGGTCAACGTGAACGCATTGGGGGACAATGATTTTCGTAAGCGTCTGCCACGTTACAACGGCGAGCACTGGGAAAACAATCAAAAGCTGGCTGCTGAATTTGCAGAAATGGCGCAGGGCAAAGGGATTACTCCTGCTCAGCTTGCTTTGGCATGGGTATTGGCACAGGGCGCAAACATCATTCCTATTCCGGGAACGAAGCGGATTAAGTATGTAGAGGAAAACGCAATGGCGGCAGATGTGGTTCTGTCACCGGAGGATGTTTCGGGCATTCAAATGCTTCTGGATAAGTATCCTCATATCGGCAACCGGTACAATGAACATGAGTTTCAGTTTGTGAATAAGTAACTTCATAAAAACTGAATAGGGAGACTAGCCGTGGCTAATCTCCCTATTTTTATGGTTATAAGCAGTGTGCTTATGTTATTTAGTACCTACCAACTTTACGTTATCAACGCGATAACCTGCTGTATTGGTTTCTGCGGTAGAAATAAACTCAATAGAAGTTATATTCTCAGGCACATTGCTTAGTTCAACTGTTTGGAATACATTTGTTGCTGGTATTGCTACACTGGGAACAGTCATAACTGTACTTCCACATTTTACCTGAATCACATTTTGATCAACCGACTTAACATTAGCAGCTATGCTGTAAGACAGCTTCAGGTTGGTGTAACCGGTAGTGTTGAAACCGGATATTTGTAAACCCGAGTTTTTGGTAGCTGCAAACCATACATGACTATTCATTGTCGTTGTGGAACGAACACTGGCATAGCTATATGTAGCCGACAAATAATTATCTGTGAATGTAAAAGTAGGGTTGTCCCAACCGGTAAACTGGTTAACACCCGGCCAGTTGCCATCTACCTTCTCAACCGTACCAAAGGTCTCCGTAAAGATCGTTGTTTCGGTACCTTCTGAAGGATCTGTAGGGGTTGTTCCGCCTCCTAAATCAATGTTGATGTCGCTACCGGGAACGGTTACCCAATTGGTAATGGTAGCTTGACCAACAGCCACAACAAGCTTGCCTGCATTGTCGGAGATATTGGCTGGGTAGCTATAGCTACTGCCGGCATTGAGTGAAGCGGCTGCCAGACTCGTTTTGAAGGTCTGTGTGCCAATGGTGAACTCAATAGCTGCATCGTCCGGTAGCTTGCTGTTAGGCAATACAATGGCTTCTGCCTGATACTGATTATTGCCCTTATCTGTCAGCTTGTAGGCTATAGAATCCACGTTGCCGGCTGTTGTAGTCAGGGTACCTGTGGCCAAATCAAATGCTGCTTTGGTTTCGGTTCCCACTAACTTTACAGAAAAATTAGTCAACGTAACATTAGAGGCTTTGGTGATATTCAAAACCATGCGTGTAAGCTGGTGGGTGAAGTTCAGATTTACTTTGGTCGATGCATTGTTAAAACCGGTAGTTGTAGGTGCGTATAACAAATCAATGGCTTCCTGAGAAGTTTGGTTTGTTACATCAACAGCTATCTGGTTGTTGCTGACGGTTGCTGTGTAAGGATAGTATGTCACGAAGTTCACCTTACTGCCGTCTACCGGGAAGTAAATTGCCTGATCTTCTGAGTCGTAAGTTAGTTCGCCGGTTGCAGATGCCGTATACTTTTTATTTGAAGCCAATGCTGTAGCCAGTGTGCCTCCTTCGGGGATCATGTAAACACCTACTTTGTC